>MDTE01143781.1_pt1:0-37500 | contig 38978 bp, 35 predicted proteins | sample 811231 | NCBI WGS metagenome assembly MDTE01 (sample SAMN05326651, study PRJNA326480) | marine metagenome | isolation source: seawater | place: Indian Ocean: Red Sea | collected 2010 | reverse complement strand
GTGGGCTCAGCAACCTCAGAGGGCAGTGCAGAGCTTGCAAGCGATGAATGGGCAGTGATTTATATGGAGCAGCAACCGGTTGGTACGATTCATACCGAAGTTCGAGAAACTACCGAGGCGGGGCGAACGCTGATTCAGACACAAAGTACGACCAGGATGACATTACAACGCATGGGGCAGTTGACGGAAGTTTTGCAGTTACAGGAATCCGTCGAAACGAAACAGGGGCAACTGATTCGATTTCGGAGCGAAATGAAAAACGGGGCAACGGCGCTCGTCATTCGCGGTCAAGTAGCAGGTGATCATTTGGTTTCAGTTGTGGAACCCTCCACTGGCACCAAACCAAATTCGATCTTGTGGAAGTCCAAATATCGTGGTTTTTTCGGGCCGGATCAGATCATGCGGGCAAACCCGATGCAGCCGGGTGAATCACGTGTCGTGGAGATCTTGTTTCCTGGCCTGACCAGTGTCCAGGTTGTTGAAACCAGGTTAACAGCACTCGATTTTGAAGAAACCAAGGTCGCCGCTGGAACCAAACGTTTACTCAAAGTAACCAGCACTCTCGACCTGGCGGGGCAAGCGGTCCTGTCATCATTGTGGATCGATGAGGCAGGAGTGCAGTGGAAAGCGGAAATTCCCGGTGTAGGAGTCGTACTGCGTGTCGATAAGAAACCTGAACGTCTGCAAAACGGATCGGCCGCAGTAGACTTGAGCCAAAGTTCGTTTGTGCCTCTGAAACGCAAGGTAGAGCGGATTCACGAGACTCGGCGCGTTGAGTACCAGGTTCATTTGAAAACCAACGATCCTGCCAAGGCTTTTCATCATGACACTCGTCAGCAAGTCGTAGCGGTCGACAAGCATACCGCCCGTGTGACGGTCGACGCTGCGGCCGATAAGCCTCCGCTTGGCGACAGGGAAACCCCTCCTGGGGATGCCGATCGCTCAGAGAATTCACTTATACAGTCCCAGGACCCACTGGTTCAGAAGATGGCCTCGCAAGTCGCGGTGTCTGAAGAAGATCCTTGGCGCATTGCCACTGCCTTGGAATTGCACGTCAGAAGGAGCATGAAGCGTGCTGATTTTTCGACTGCATTTGCATCTGCTGCGGAAGTTGCCAGGACGCTTCGTGGCGATTGTTCTGAGCATGCTGTGTTATTGACAGCTCTGTGTCGCGCCCGCGACATTCCAGCACGAGTAGCGACCGGGCTGGTGTACGTCGCGTTGGGCAAACGTCCTGGTTTCGGTTTTCACATGTGGACCGAGGTCTGGATCCGTGACCGTTGGCTGCCCCTGGACGCCACGATTGGCCGCGGAGGTATTGGCTGTGGCCATCTTAAATTGACCCATTCGAACCTCAGCAACGGAGACGAAGTGTCGGCGATATTGTCGGTCTTGCCGGTGCTCAGACAGGTTCAAATAGAAGTTCGTGACGTTGCTTACTGAGGTAAGCCGGTTCGCTTCTTTTTCCATTGAATTGTTACAATGGGGGTTCCTGTTTCTGGTGGGACGCCACCTGATCTTGCAGAGATGGATGCGATGGACAAGCACGTGGCTGATACCCACACCAAACAGACCAGAGTCACTTTTCTGGATCAAACAGGATCAAAGTCAGTCGATGCGGTAATCGCCTCGACGGTCAACATTCGGCGTATTTTGCCAAGTATCATCGCCAAGATGAACTTGCCAGTCACTGGGCCTGATGGACAGCCAATGAGCTATAGCCTGGACCACAAAGAAGGGGGGCGGCGTTTGCATGAAGACCAGACATTGCCTGAAGCCAACGTGCAGGATGGAGATCACTTGATTATCTACGCTGAAATGGTCGCGGGTGCCGGCCGAATCTTGAATTACTGACAGGTTCTTGCGGACCATGATCCTTTGCGTTTGGCCCGGGCTGTTAGTGGGGTGGTCGTAGTGCCAGGCGCGGCTTGGTACGCCGTGTTGAATTCTGCCTGGTGAAGTGGGTTGGTGAGTTTGTCACAAGAGGCAGTGTATGAATGCGTCACCGCGGAGTCGTCGTCTGATTGCTGACTATCAAACGCTGCGGAAGCTGCGGGCACAGAGTTCGATTCTGCAGTTTCGTACGCAGGGAGATCCACCCGAAAGGTACCGGATTCGCTTTTACGGCCGTGGGTTGTTCCTGGATCCGACGAGCCGCCGTGTGCGCGTTTTGACTCGGCACGAAATTGGGATCGAATTGGGCGCGTCGTACCCGCGTACGTTACCAGTGCTGACCTGGAAGACGCCCGTATATCACCCGAATATTTCACTTAACGGATTAGTTTGCCTGGGTGGGTACAGTACGCAGTGGGTTCCCAGTTTCAAATTGGATGAACTTTGTGGGATGTTGTGGGATATCGTGCGGCTGCGAAATTTTGACATTGAACATCCCTATAATCGAGAAGCGGCGGAGTGGTTGCGTGGGCAGGATGCAGGCCGTTTCCCAGTGGATCGCAGGCCGCTGCGAGACCTCGCTTCGCCGGAAACGCCCGCGGTCTGCCAGCCGCCATTGGTCACTGATGAAACATGGCCTGATTCTGCCGTTGTCGATAGCAATTCCTTCTCGCCCAACGGGCAGCTGGGGCGAGAAGGTCCCGACGCGGAAATTCGGTTTCTCGACTTTGAAAGTTCCTGACTTGTTGGCGTTACTAGCCAGCCTTTAGCGATTGCTTTGGACTGTTCTTCCTGCTCGTCGTGTTGGGCCGTTTGTTGCCATGACTGAACCGGGGTTCTTGATCGACAATGAAGACCGCTATGCCGGGTTTCGGCTGATTTCTTGGTGGAATCAGCAGTCTTTGGCGGATGCCAGGATTGTCGTTGTTGGTGCTGGAGCGCTTGGCAATGAGGTGCTCAAGAATCTTGCACTGCTTGGTGTCGGACAGGTGTTCGTCGTCGATTCTGGCGTGATCGAAGCGCCCAACCTGGGACGTTCACCGCTGTTTCGCCGGCGACACTGCGGTCTGCCGAAAGCGGAAGTTGCAGCGGAGCAGATGCGTGACCTGAATCCCGATGTCCAAGTCGTTGCGTGCGTAGGGGACGTGATAGGTGACGTGGGATTGGGTGTGTTTCGTGCCGCTGATGTGGTCATCGGTTGTCTTGACAACCGCGAAGCAAGGCTTTGGGTCAATCGACAGTGTTGGAAGACACAAACGCCTTGGATCGATGGCGGCATTCAAGAAATTAGCGGTGTCGTTAAGGTCTTTGTGCCCCCGGATGGAGCGTGTTACGAATGCGCGATGACCGATCTCGATTACCAGTTAATCAACTTGCGTTATAGCTGTCCTTTATTACGTGAACGCGATTTCCAGGCAGGGAGGATTCCCACGACACCTACGATCGCAGCTATTGTAGGTGGCTGGCAGACCCAGGAGGCCCTGAAGCTGATTCACCAGATGCCAGTGAACGCTGGGCAGGCAATGGTATACAACGGTGAAGCGAATCGATTTTACACGACCCGTTTTGAAAGACGCGAAGGTTGTCTCAGTCATGAAGTCTGGGACGAGCCGATTTCAGTGCCGGTGTCGGCAGGATCCCACACTGGGGAGGCTTTGTTTCAAGCTGTCGATCGATGTGTGGTTGGTGCACGGGCCAGCCGTTTGCTACTCGATCGTGATTTAGTGCTGTCTCTGGAATGTGCGCAGTGTGGCGTTCGGATTCCGATGCTGCGATCGCGTCATCGAGTTGATGCCCAGTCCGTCAAATGCTCGCGGTGTGGCGAATGGATGATGCCTGAGATGACCCACTGTGTAGATCGTGATATGCCCAGGGCAAGCGAACTATTATTTGCCTTGGGTATCCCGGATTATGACATTGTGCGAGTCGTAACTGCGGATCGTGAGATATCGGTGCTGCTGGCGGATGACGAACAGGCGGTCTGGCCGTCTGTGACCGGCTAGACGCAACAGGAGTGAGGTCCGCAGACATGGCAGATGATGAAATTCAACTAGGAGAGGTCAGGCGATTACCCCCTGCCCTGCAATCTCGGCCCGATCGACGGATAGATTGTTCAGTAGTTCGTTGTGGCAGTAGCGACGAACCAGGTTTGCCTGTTTTCCTTTCGTATAACGGCTTGCAGCGTCTATGTGAACATGTCTGGTCCGCGGCGGAAGTCGAATTGGGAGGTGTACTGGTAGGGGATCAGTGCCATGATGAAGAGGGGAATCCATTTGTGGTGATGACGGACAGCCTGGCGGCCCAGGATTACAAGAATTCCGCGGATAGTTTTACCTTTACGCACAATGCGTGGTCCCGAATTACGCGAGAATTGGACTCGCGACCTGGTCGTCGCCGAATCGTAGGCTGGTACCACTCTCATCCCGGTTGGGGTGTGTTTTTGTCTGATCGAGATCAGTTTATTTGTGAAAGCTTCTTCGTTGGCAGGCTGGACATTGCGATGGTCGTTGATCCTCAATGCAAGCAACTGGGGGTGTTTCAACACACGGAGAGTAAATCGGATTCGATGCAACCAGTGGCAGGTTGTTTCGTGTTCATGGAGGGGGAGGCTAGTACTGAAATGAGCGAAGAAGGTTTGCCGACTCCGTTGCGTTATTGGGCCGGCCCCGGCAGCAGTGGCCGTTCAGGGTAGAGCCGATGCAATTCAGGTTCGTGTCGGCTCTGGTTGGGTGGTGCCTTTTCTCGTTGCCGCGCAGCAAGCGTGCTGTGTGTATCCAGCGTTGTTCGTGAGATTTCGCGTGCGACAGAGCGGATTCTGGTAGAAGATTCAGGCTGTGTTTGGATTCACATCTTATTATCTGTTGGGGTTGTTGGGACTGCTCGTAGCAATCGGGTGGGGCGTTGGCCGATGTCTGTTGCGGCATATCCTGGATCGTCGAAGTCTGGTCGAATGGAATCGCCAGCGCGGAGGCAGGATCGTGCGTTCAGGCTATTTTCACGGTTTGACAATCTGCTTTCAGGCCGGGAGTCAGGAGGTATGCCTTTGGCTGCTCCCGATGCGCTGTTGGCGCCAACCACAACTTCAATTGACGGTGCCCTGGCCAACTGGCGAACACGTGCTGTCATTACGTCCCATGAATGCATTATCTCGCATTGTGACGGTGTATCCTCGACGACACTGCGAGCCTTGGGGGCACAGATACCAGCTTTGCACTCAGCATCCTGCCTGGGCAAGAAAGCTACTGGGTGGTGGGGTCAGTAGCAGCCTGAGACGGATGAATGCTCTTTTGGACAAGCGTCGTTGTGATTTGCAGCTTCAGCACGAGCAGTTCAGGCTGCGGTTTCGATTTCCGATGGACGCTTCGAACCAATTATGCCAGCTGATTGAACTTGGCCTGGATATTGGAGATCAACTAGGACTGCAGGAGCGTGGAGAAATCACGCTTTCCAATCAGGTTGAAAGCCATCAGGAAACCGAGTTGCATTGCCCTGTCTGTAGCGGTGCACTGGAGCATGGGATTGTCTATTGCCTTCTCTGCGGAGCACCCCACCATCTTGACTGCTGGCGATACCTTGGCAGGTGCTCTTTGTTTGGATGCCAGGAGACGCGTTATCAGCGGAGGCACCGGAAGTGGTGGAGATAGATGGTGGCAAGTTTGCCCGGGCGACGGGAGCGACACGGGCATTGAAGGCGTGTGCTGCTCAGGTGTAATGAGTGGCAGCGGTTGGCTGCTTAATGTTTGAAGTGGCGGCGTCCAGTGAGAATCATTGGCAGATTACATTCATTGCAGGCTGCGATAACTTCGTCGTCCTTTCGGGATCCGCCGGGTTGAATGACCGCTGCGATTCCGGCTTCCGCCGCCTTCAGAATAGAATCTGGGAAAGGAAAAAAAGCGTCAGAAGACAGGATCGACCCTGCGGCCCGATCACCGGCCTTCTGGATCGCAATGTCAACGGCGTCGACTCGACTCATCTGGCCAGCACCAACTCCGCATAGTGCGCCTTCCTGACAAAGTGCGATCGCATTGGATTTGACGTGACGCACAATCGACCAGCCGAATCGCAAGTCATTCCAGATCTCGGTAGTGGGGCTGGCTGTGGTGACGACATTCCAGTCGTTCTCTGGGTCGTTGTCCACATCACCGTGTTGTACGAGCATGCCGCCTTCGAGTGACCGAAAGTGGAGCCTCGATGGGCGCGTATCAAGTGCGCCGACGACCATCAAGCGGACATTGTTTTTCCATTTTGGTTTCGTGGTGAGGATTTCCACCGCTTCTGCTTCAAAGTCAGGCGCAACAATTGCTTCAATAAATTGTCCGGGAGTGGCGAGGACTTCGGCAGTTGCCGCATCGACAGTGCGGTTCAATCCAAGTACAGACCCAAAAGCACTCACGGGGTCCCCATCAAGCGCACGACGGGCCGCGACGGCCAGGTCAGCCGCAGTCGCAGCGCCACAAGGGTTGTTGTGTTTGATGACTGCCACAGCGGGCCCTTCAATCAGCCGCACGATCCCCAGAGCGCTATCCAGGTCGAGAAGGTTGTTGTAGGAGAGCTCTTTGCCGTTAAGTTGGTGAGCGCCGACCAGGCTTGGGCCATGCGTTCCCAACTGTCGGTACACAGCGGCTGGTTGATGTGGGTTTTCGCCGTAGCGCAGCACGGCCTCTCGACTTAGTTTGAGATCGATCTCAGGTGTGAAATCGTCGGCTTCCCCACCGCTCGAGAAATAATCGGCAATGGCTCGGTCGTAATTTGCCGTCGATCGGAAGGCGGCTGCCGCGAGATCTTGTCTCAATTCGAGAGACGTGCAGCCGCGCTGGTTGATTTCATCGAGTATCGACGAATACTGTTCTGGATCGGTGGCGATTGTCACGAAGCGCTGATTCTTGGCGGCGGCTCGAACCAGGCTGGGGCCGCCAATATCGATCTGTTCAATGGCCTCTTCGCGAGACGTGTCGGGTTGGCGAATTGTGTCTTCGAACGGATAAAGATTAACGACGACCAGCTCGAAGGATTTGATTGCATGGGTGGCGAGCGCCTCCTGATCATCTTCCCGGTCCTGCCGGCACAGAATGCCAGCAAAGATCTTGGGATGTAGTGTCTTGACGCGACCATCCATCATTTCGGGAAAGCCGGTGTATTCTGCCACATCGTGAACGGTAAGGCCCTCACGTTCGAGATGGCGGCGCGTCCCTCCCGTGCTGTAAATAGAGATGCCGGCATCAACCAGCCCGCGCGCAAACTGGGACAGTCCGGATTTGTCACTAGTGCTAATCAAAGCGCGTTGTACAGGTGGCGATTGCATGGCGGCTCACATTATTACAAGAAACTGGTCGGCGAGAGAGATTGGTGTGCCACTGGGCTCAAGCGCCGGCGGTCTGCTGAAGCTGCTGAGTCATCGTTAGTGTGGCATTGCCAGACGATGGTTTACGGCTTCGAAGGACGAGGGTCAACCGGGCCAATGTCGAGTCTCGTAAAACGGGCGTGTTCACTGCAGAGCGACACGCAACCGATCGCACAGTGCGGCGGTTTGCGAGTCGAGCCAGTTGCGTCCCGGCGGAAAGAAAAAAAACTGCAGGGACAGAGTTGCGGCTCTGCGCCTGCAGCGTTTTCGTGAAGCCATTAACGGCGTCTATTTGAACGGATCGTCATCTGCCGGCGCCTTTTCTGCGGCTGGCTTGTCATCCGCAAACGGATCCTCGTCGGCTGCCGGCTTTGCCGCGGCGTCTCCTCCAAACGGGTCATCGCCAGCCGCGGGCTTGTCATCGCCGCCGCCAAACGGATCATCATCCTCTGGCATAGGCGCGGCACCTCGATCCGAAGGAGATTTCTCTTTGGGCTTTTTGTCCTTGGAATCCTTGTCTTCTTCTGCATCGAGGTGGAGCAGTGGCCAGTCGTATTGCGGTTCGTGAAGGCACTGTAGCAAGCCGTTGCGGGTTCCCATGTAGAGGCGATCCGTTTGCGTATTGATAAGTTTGACGGCTAACAGTTCCGCTTGCAGGATGCCGCGGCGGCTGCCAGTTGCGATGTCGACAATGACGATGCGCCCATTTGCATTTGTGCAGTAAAGTCGATTGCCACTGGCAGAAACAAACCCAAAAATCCCAGGCGTCCACCACTCTTCCTGGCCGGTATCGGCATTGATACGCCACATGCCGCCGTCGGCGGACATGATGTAGACGCCGTCGCCGAATACAACGGGTTGGTGTTCGAGTGGTTCGCCGGCGGAGAATCTCCACCGAAGCCGGCCTGACCGTTCACTCAGACATGTCAGATAACCGTCGCGTGAAGCGATGTAGAAGCTGGTCTGACCACCTTTGGTTCGATACGCTGGACGACCCAGAATCAATTCGGGAGACTCCAGCCGGTAACGGGTGCCGGCTTCGTTCGCATTGGCAACGTACAGGTAGCTCTTGGTGGTGCTGCCGCGCCGTGCCGCTCGAGCGGTCGTTGGCCAGGCAACCGATTGCGTGACGACCAGTGGTTGAGTCAGGGCTCTTCCCAGTGCGCCATAACGTGTGGGGAACAGCAGTGGTTCACGAAGGTCGTAACCGAGGAGATCGCCTCGGACGGTAGGTACCAGAACCTGCGTATCGGAAATGGCGGGACCTGCACTAGGTACTTCGGTGATGCGTCGGCCGCTTGCGTAACTAGAGACCATTTTTTTCCACAGCAATTGCCCATCGGCAGCATCCAAGACATACACGGTGCTGCCGTTGATGACTGCAACCACATCGTCATTTGCTGCAGGACCTTGTGTTACCAACGTGGGACGCCCAATTTTCGTTGACCAGAGGGTAGCGCCCGTCTCACCGTCGAGGGCGTTGACAATACCCGTCGCGGAAGCGGCATAAAGCCGGATATCCGGGACCATACGTCTTTGCAGACGAGGCATGACTTCAGGCTTTGCCTGGGCACGTTGCAGCAAAGAGATTGCCAGATCTACTTCGGCTTTGTCTTCTTCTTTGGCGTCAAGTTCTTCCGCTTGTGTCGTCTGTTGTGCAAGTGTGGCGGCATCTGCGATCAGTTTTTCGACGAGTTCGGCCGTTTGCGAGATTTCTGGATCGGCCTGAGAGTTTGGGTTCGAACGAATAATCGCGCGCATGCGTTTCACCGCGGCAACCAGGGCTCCGTCGGCGCCCAGGGGTTTGCCCGTGCGATCCAGATCTGTGTTGCGAATGATGTCCTTTCCCCTCGCGTGGTAGACCTCGTAGACCGTGATGGCACGAGTCGAACTGATGTGCGGCTCAATGTGCACAACTCGGCCACGCGTTGGATCGAGATCCAGTTGGGTTGTCCAGGCTAATTCCAGGCCACTACGGCGCGCCAGATCCTGAGAAATGGCGCCGCGCCGTCCTTGGGAGAAACAGACGGCCCAGGGAAACGCAAGGCACATACACAACGCCAGAGAAGCCACATTTCGGCGCATGATCAAAACCCGCTGCGAAAGTGTTGTAAACAAAGCTGCCCCGAAAGGGGGAGAACTCAGTCTCCATCATACTTCAATCTTTCTGGTGACGCAGCTGAAATCCCCTCTTTCTCCCTGTTTCGCAATCTTGACATTGCCGGTTTTGACGCGCTGGAACTCGTGTACTGGGCTATTTTCGATGGCGCCCCCGCATGTTCCCGCGTACGCAGTGGTCACTTGACTGGCCGGTATTCCGGTGGCGTTTGTTGGTTTCAGTTCATCGAGTTTCTTGACTTGGGGGGTGTCTGGGGCTGGCCTGGTCATGGGAAAGGGTGTGATCTCGTCGGAGTAACACATTGATTTGGTCTGATTGTGCCGATGGAACCGGCGTCCCCGAGGGGACGTGTTGTAACAGGAATTGGGCTAGTTCAGACTGTTCGACGATTGGAATCTTGGCTTTACGGGCGGCGCGGCGGATCTGATCAGCGCGGCGTCCGGCTTCCTTTTGTACGACTCGCGGCGTGGTCGAAGCAGGTTCGGGTTTTCCCAGAGTGACCACGATTCCTGATTCGTGGGTCAGGATGACTTGAAGTTGCGATGTGTCAGAAGTTTCTCCGGCTCCCGTTGAGCGCGCCCGTTGTCGTTGCTGGCGTTTCTGCTTGATTTGAGGGTTGACTTCGTCACGGCGTACTTCCTCGCGCACTTCGCGAGAAGTCATACGCAGTTCACGTTCAAACTTCCAGCGCTGAAGCAAATAATCGATTGCAGCTGCGGCGACTAGGGCCAGGCCGATCTTGAGAGTCGAATTGGCCAGGAACCCGCCAATCTGCGTTGCGATTTCTCGAGGTTGCGCTCCAGCATTGAACAGGTTGTTTTCGACTAGTGTCGACAGGCATGTCCAAGCAACTGCGAGGATTACGCTGGCCTGAAGCAGGCCGGATCCAAAACGCAGTAAATTTCCCAGTGAAAACAATCGTTGCATTCCCTGGGTCGGGTCGATGTGTGCATAGTTTGGACTGATTCGATGGGCCAGCGGTGTGATGCCGACTTGTCCGGCGTGGACAAGCAACGAGACCAGAAATACGACTCCCAGAAATGGCAATAGGACGGGGAGCAGGTAGAAGGCGGTAGTTCGCAGGAAGTGTCTCGGCAAATCCGTTGTTGCGATCAGTCTGGGATCGTTTCCCAGTTGTTGTTGGGTAAGGTCTTGAAGTTTTTCAAGTAGCGGGTCGCCTAGCAATATCAGCGAAATCGTCGCCGCGACCAGCACAGTAGCGGTGGGCAGATATTGGCTCTGCGGATAGTGACCTTGAGACCGTGCCTGTTGTCTGCGGTTGGCACTAGCAGCGTGTTGCTTTGGTTCGTACGAGGTTTCCATGCCTTACCTAGAGTGCGTCGGCACCGGTTGTTGGAGTGGATTGTGCGTTTGCCCTGGCAAGGATGTGATCCACTTGCTTTTGCTCTGTTTCAGATTTGTGCCATCCGTTTCAAAGGCTGAAAGCCAGTTAGTACGGGTATGTTCCAGCATGCTTGTTGCTTCGTATTGAAAGGTCCAGCCCAGCGACCCTAAGCCGAGGAAAACGGCCGCTAAAAATGCGAGCGAATTGAACCCCAGCCCGATTGCCAGAATATTTAATTGTGGGACGACGCGACTGAGCAATCCCAGGGTGAGCATGGAGAACATGAGTGCAGCGATCAACGGTGCAGACAGGCGTATGGCGATGAGCAGACTATGTGTGATCGCGTTAGTAAGTACTTCTGGCAAGTTACCGACGGGGATCATTGTCTGGCCGGGCGGATAGGTCGCAAAGGTGTCCAGCAATGCAGCCATGATTTGGCGATGTCCGCCGGCGACGAGAAAAGCGGCGGTGGCCACTAAATCGAGCAAACGCCCAAAGACGGGTACTGGGGTATCGAGGTTCGCATCATAAATTTCAGTCATTCGCAGCCCGGCCATTTGGGCCACGGTTTGACCTGCCAGTTGCAGCGATGAAAACAGCAGCAAAACGGTAAATCCGATGACGAGCCCGATGGCAGCTTCACGTGCCATCGCGACAGCGAAGGTTGCCAGGTTTGCAGGGAGAGATGGACCATGATGGGAATGCGCCATCGTGAGTACCAACGCCAGACCGCCAATGATCACCCAGCGTCCTCGCCAGGGAAGGCCGTGTATGGGAAAGCATGGTGCCAGGCACAGTAGCCCGCTGACTCTTGTCAGAATCAGCAAGAAAAGACACGGCCAACCATCGAGGTTTGTCACGAATGGGTTCATTGAGACGCGAACCAGGCAGAGGGAGTGAACGGTTGGATTTGCTGAACGCGGGATGATTACTGCGCAACGGTTGCTGGAGATGACCCTCGGCTGTGCGCCCACCTAGTCTTTTGAAAGGGAGTGTGAACCCGCCGCACGTCAGCCACCGAGAACGACACGTGGGATATTTGAAATCAGTGTGCCAGAGTATTCGACCATGCGCTGAATAAGCCAAGGAAGACCGATCGCGAAAGCCGTCAGCATTGCCAGGATCTTAGGGACAAAAGAAAGGGTCTGGTCTTGGATTTGTGTTAATGCCTGCAATAAACCAATAAGAAGTCCTGTACCAATTCCCACAAGCAGGACCGGAGCACTCACGAGTAACGCCATAGACATTGCTTCGCGTCCCAGGTCGATTGCTTGTTGCGGTTCCATTGTTGTCAGCGGCTCACATGTGATGCGGAAAATGGCGTTGGTGCGTTCCTGTTCAGAGGCACACGTTAAAGCTAATTCAGTTCAGTCAGTGACGGAGTGAAGTCAGAGCGGGACGAAGCTTTCGAGGAGCATTTGCACCACGAGATGCCACCCATCGACAAGTACAAACAGCAGGATCTTGAACGGAAGTGATACGATGACGGGAGGCAGCATCAGCATTCCCATGGAGACGGTTACACTAGCCACCACAATGTCGAGAACGAGGAATGGTAGATAGACCTGGAACCCGATCAGAAACGCGGTCTTCAGTTCACTCAGCATAAAAGCAGGCAATAGTGCCTGCAGTGGGACATCTGCGAACGTCTGAGGTTCAGAGTTTTCTGACGGCAGATACTGACAAAACAGGTGGACGTCCTCGTGATTACCCGCAGCGTCGATTTGCCTGCTCATGAAATTACGAATGGGCTCGGCACCTCGCTGCCAGGCTTCCTCCCAGCTCAAGGGTGTGTTGGGGTCGGTGTATGGGACAATGGCTTCCTCGTAAACTTGCTTCCAGACCGGGGACATGATGGCCAATGTCATGAAGAGTGCGAGTGAGGTAACGACCTGGTTGGAAGGGAATTGCTGTGCTCCAAGTGCTTGCCGCAAGAGTCCAAGTACGACAGCGATGCGTACAAAACTGGTACACATCAACAAAATGCCTGGTGCCAGACTGAGTACCGTTACGGAAAGAAAAACACGTAGTGATGACTGGAAATTTTCAGGTTGAGTCCAGTTTTTCAGATCCAGAGCGTTATTTGCTGGTGTCGTTTCCAGAATGCGGTTTCCCAGACTGGAATCTTGTTCCTGTGCTGTTGCCACGTGCTGGTTTGACAGCAGCATTAACATGCAGAAAGTGGCGATGGCAAGCAGTTGGGTGAGTCGAATTGTCTGAGAGTTGCCACCGGAGACGTTCTGTCCCCTGTCGCAACTGCAACTTGCCCGCCAGTAGGCTGACCGAGGGTGCCGAAACTGCCAGTCGCAGTGGAGCTTAGCCACGCAAGTCGCTCCCTACGTTCGGGGTGTCGTACACAGGTCGATGTATTTGCGATTGTTGGGTTTCGCGAATACTCCGAAACGAATGGGCGACACGGCTCGGGCTGTGGTTGAGGCAGATTCCACTGAGACGGTTGACTTCGTCTGGGTCTGTGATTTCGGTGAGTGTTTGAGCGTTACTGGGTGTTACTGCGAGCAGCAGTAATTTCTGCCCCAGACGCAGTAGTTGCATTTCCTGTCGCCCTGCCAATGGCGCACGGCCCAGGAATTCAAATACTTCTCCAGGAAGTCGAACGGATTGTCGTGGAGCCGTGCGTCGGAAAAGCCAGATTGCCAGGAAAAAAAGTCCTAACACGACGGCTAAGCTGCTGACCACCGTAATGAGTGGTTGCATGAATTCTGGGGTATTTGTCTCAGCCAAATTATTCTGGGTCGCACCTGACGAGTTGCGACGTGGAAGCAGGCGAATAGGCTCTGCGTTGTTACGGAGAGGCTTCCGGGGAGAGGGAGGTTTGTTCACCTGATTGATGTCTGTGTGCGCGGTTTTCAGGACCGGATCGGCGACCTGAAAAGAGCGGGCCATCGTTTCCACGGGGGTTGCGATCTTTTCTTGTGGCTGGACCGATGGAGTCGCGGTGCTGTACTGACCAGCGGCCCCTGTGTGGATTGGGGGAGCGCTGTTGTGCTGAAGTCGGTCGGGAACTTGCGCCAGAGTCGACAGTGGGAAGACCGACAGCACAAGTGCAATGGTCACTTTTGTGGCGTGTGAATGCTTTGGGCGGAAGCTGTAAAAGGTCATAAACAGGGTGAGGTTGCTGGTGGATTGAATGGTTTTGGCACAGTTGGCTGTCAGGGGCGTTTTGCGTGGCCCTCGTTCAAGATGCTGGTGGCCCCTGAATTTTCTCGTTGATTCGGATGCAATAACGACCGTCCAGAACAAATAGCTCGCCTCGCGCAACGAGAGCCTGGTTGGCCAGCACGTCGACAGGTTCGGTGACTCCGTGGTCGAGGAGGAGGACGGAGCCAGTTTTCAGGCGACGCGCGTCTGCCAACGAAATTTGGGTTCCGCCGAGGACAACCCTTAGATCGAGTGCCAATTCGGGAGCACCTTGGGGGTCTCGTAAGTTGGCAGACCGATTTGCCGCAGGCCTCGGGGGCGGACTTGTGTAGGACCGCTTCTTATTGCCTGGTACATCACCAGGGAGTGCCAGACAGGTATCCTGCGCAAATGCACACTCTTCTGCTTCGGCCATCGAATCCGTTCTCCAGCGGGCCTGGTAACTTGAGAGAAAATTCCGATTATCAAAAAAAAGGTGGCTACTTGTCGCGAAAACTAGCCCGGAAAGCAACCCCAAGTCACGCGTTAGCTGTCGCGGCACTGCGTTGGCCAATTCAAATGGAGGCGAGCCATTTGGTGACCTGAGAAACGGTTGTAGTGCCGTGGCTGCTAGCAGGCAGCACTGCTGGCAAGCTCGTTGAGAAGGTTACCGGTGACATGGTCGCGCAAGTCCAAGTGGGATCTTTGGCCTGCCGGCGAGGATTTACGCAGAGATCAGTGTCAGCCCAATTCCCTCTCAATCGCTGTTTTCAAAGCCGCTTCTTCCTCGGGTGCTTGTGCGACCAGATGGTGGCGGCTGTATCCCAGGAACCAGGCTAATCCAGCGAGTAAAAAGATCGCGACCCCCCATACGCCGGGGCGAAAATCTGCAATGGAGAATGTCGCGGCAAGCGCGACGACCGACAAAGCCGCACCCACCACTGCACCAGGAATCCCCAGTGGACTTCGATAGGGCCGAGGCATTTGAGGTCGAGTAATTCTCAATACGACGTAGCTGATCATGACAAGTGCGTACGAGATGACCGCGCCAAACACTGCCATATTCAATAGTACCGCGCCGACGGTCACAGAATTACCGGCTTGATTTGCAATTTCCGGCGTTGTGTCGTCGCTAGTGCCGGACTCTTCCGGCGTTTGAAGTACGTCGGCCTGGTCGGCCAGCGTAGCTGATTCTTCCGGTAAATTACTCCAGTGAATTGCCGCAGCACATCCAAGACCGATTACCGCTCCGGTAACCAACGCAACCCAGGGAGTCCGTTGTGGGCCGGTGATCGACAGCCAGCGAGGGAAATAACCGGCTCGAGAAAGTGCGAAAAGCACGCGGCCGTATGCATAGATAATGGTGTGGAAACTTGCAATTAGTCCCGTTAAGGCGACCAGGCTCAACAAGCGACTCGTGACACCGCTACCGAAGGTCGCTTCGAAACCAGTTTCCAGAGGTGCGTCAGAGGCTCCGATACCAGCTGCACCAGGGCCGATGCCGCTGTTCAGCACGAGAGTGAGTAAAGACAGTACCAGTAAGGTTCCCATGCCAAGGAGCAGGGCGCGTGGCATGTCACGGACGACGTCGTGCGACTCTTCCGCAGCCAGTGGCAACTGCTCGATTGCCAAATAGAACCAGATCGCAAAAGGTAGTGCTGCAAAGATGCCGAACGAGCCGTGTGGTAAGAAATGTCGTGATTGTCCCGGGTCAGGTGCGACATTAAACAGGAGCTCGAATTGGAAGGCCCCGCTGGTAATCGCAGAGACATAGAAAACACCCAGCACCAGGATCGCCATAGCTGTGATCACGAGTCCGACTCGGAGCGTCAATTCAACGCCGTAGATATTGATTGCCACAAACAATGTGTAGGCCAATACCCACCACACGATTGCCAGCCATGCTGGTGCATTTTCTGGGTTGTCGAAGAACAGGGCATTCAGGTAGCCGGCGATGTAATAAACGATGACTGCGGGAGTCAGTACGTATTCGATCGTGTCTGTTAAACCACAGACAAAACCTCCAAGTGGTCCCAGTGCGTTACGTGTAAATGAAAAAAATCCACCTGCGTGCGGCAAGGCTGCGGACAGTTCGGCAATGGTGAAGACCATGCATACATACATCACTGCCATCAGTACAGTGGCAATGGCCAGCCCCCAGAAACCGCCTAGCGTGAGCCCAGTTTGCCAGCCGGCGAAATCACCCGAAATCACCGCGCCGACGCCCAGAGCCCACAAGAGCAACCAACCGGCGCCCTTCTTCAGCTGGCGTTGTTTCAGGTATTCCTGGTCGACCTGTTCGTATTGTGCCAGGCTCGCGCGAGGTTCTGTCATGAGTTAGCGGGTGGCTTTGAGCAGAAGGGAGTGCCGCACAAGGGGTTACCGTGATGGCAAAATCGTTGTGCACCTGCAATTATCAAGTCATCATGGACCATTTTGCGCCGCGAAACCAGATGTTTTTCCAGATGGTTGGCTCGCCAGAGGGTCTGCTTTATTACGATTTGATGCGTGTCGCTCCCCTTCCGTGATAGACCAGAACTTCGTACAATCCGTGATCCAGATTTGCGTTCGTACAAGGTTCCAACAGATGCCGAAACAAAAAACCCACAAGGGAACCAAGAAACGGTTCCGATTGACGGCTAAGGGAAAAGCGAAACATCGTGCCAGCGGTACCAGTCACCGTAATTCGCGTGTTTCACAGAAACGCAGCCGTAACTTGCGTGGCGGTGACGCGACGGTAGACAGTTGTATGGAAAAGCAGGTCCATTTAGCGTTGAATGGCCGGAGTTATTGAGGAGAGACGCACGCGGTGGGCGGTAACACTTCCGGTATCTCCGGTAAGGGCCTGATTGCGTGAATTGGCGCGTTATTATTGAGTCAGGGTTATCTCATGAGAACAACCAAAGGTTCGGCACGGAACAAGGCAAAGAAGCGATTGCGCCGGCGCACGCGAGGTTATCGCGGCGGGCGTGGCTCGATGCTGCGTACCATGAAGGAGACTCTGGTACGAGCCGGCCAGTACGCATACCGTGACCGGCGGACGCGCAAGCGACAATTTCGCCGTCTATGGATTATCCGAATCAATGCAGCTACCAGGCAGCATGGTTTGCGTTACAGCGAATTCATGCACGGTCTCGCCAAGGCCGGTGTTGAGCTTGACCGCAAGACCCTGTCGGAAATGGCCGTGCGCGACCCCGATAGCTTTGAAGCCATCGTACAGCAGGTCAAGGAAACTTTGGCCGCCTGAGTTGTAACTGCTCGTGACCTTATGCAGGAGAGACGGGGCCACCTGTCTCTCCTGATTCTATTTAATAAGTCTTCGCCATGGCAGAACTCACCTTTCTGGAACAACTTGATGCCTTAGTTGAGGCAGCCGTTAGCACGCTTGAGGCAGTGCGCACCCCGGAGGCGCTAGAAGAGGCGCGGATCGAATTTCTGGGTGCCAAGAAAGGTAAGTTGAAATCAGTCCAGAAACAAATGGGGCAGGTTGCGAAGGAAGATCGTCCAGTCGCGGGCAAGCGTTTTAACGAAGTCAAGCAAGCGATTGAGTCGCAGTTTGAACAGGCGAGCCAGCGCGTCCAAACACTTGACGTTTCCGATAGCGATGTGCCGTCTGGCGAGATTTTTGATCCGTCGCTTCCGGGGAATACATGTCGGCTGGGTCACGTACATCCGATCACCCAGACGATCGAAGAACTCAAGGACATTATGGGGCGACTGGGTTTTACCGTCGCGGACGGGCCGGAAGTTGAAGGTGAGTGGTATAACTTTGAAGCGCTGAATATTGCTGAGTCACATCCTGCACGTGACCCACTCGACAACTTTTATCTGGCAACAGCAAATTCGAATAGCGGGATGCCTCGATTGTTGCGCAGCCAGACAAGTACGGTGCAGATTCGCGTGATGGAATCGACGCCACCACCCGTACGGATTATTTCACTTGGCCGCGTGTATCGGCCCGACACGGCAGATGCAACACACTATCCGATGTTTCACCAGATGGAAGGCCTGTTAATTGATCACCAGGTAACGATGGCGGACCTGAAAAGTGTGTTGCGGTTGTTCGCGACAAGCTATTTAGGTTCGGAGGTGAACATTCGCTTTCGCCCATCGTTTTTCCCGTTTACAGAACCCAGCGTGGAAGCGGATTTTCGCTGGCATGATGAGTGGATTGAGTTTGGCGGTGCCGGAATGGTTGATCCGAATGTGTTGGAGGCCGTCGGTTACGATCCGGAGCAGGTAACTGGATTTGCATTTGGACTTGGCATTGAACGTTTGTGTATGCGCCGCCACGCGATCAGCGATATTCGTGAGTTGTATCGAAACGATGTACGTTTTCTTCAACAGTTTTAGGCTATGGGCACGGCTGTTGCTTGTCCGGCAGCACTGTCGTGTTCGGCTTTGGTAGGTCGACGATTGCCATGCTTGTATCGTGGAATTGGCTAAAAGAGTATGTTTCCCTTGAGATGCCGCTTGCGGAGCTGGAAGACCGGCTCGCGATGTCCGGTCTCAACCATGAAGGGACACAGCAGATTGGCGAGGACCTGGCAATCGATCTGGAAGTGACGAGTAATCGTCCGGATTGTCTGGGGCACATGGGCGTGGCCAGGGAGGTTTCGGTTCTCTGGGATTGCGACCTGCAATTTCCTGGTTTGCGTACACCTGCTGCAAGTGCCGCAACTTGTGACATTCCCGTAAGGATCGACGCCCCGCAGTTGTGTTCGCGTTACACGGCTCGCGTAATTCGAGGAGTCAAAGTCGGTGCAAGTCCGCAGTGGATGTCTGAGCGTTTGCAGACGATTGGAATTGCGTCAGTTAATAACGTAGTGGATGTGACCAACTATGTGCTGATGGAATCGGGGCAGCCGCTACATGCGTTTGACCTGGCCCAACTAGAAGGCCCGGAGATTGTTGTACGCGAACCTCTTGAAGACGAAATATTTGAAGCCATCGATCACCGCACTTATCGACTCAAGCCGGGAATGTGCGTGATTGGCGACGCAACCCGGGCCGTTGCTTTGGGGGGCGTTATGGGTGGCGCTGCAACAGAGGTGTCGGCCTCCACTGTTGACGTTCTTATCGAGGCTGCTGATTTTGCACCGCTGCCGGTTCGTAACGCTGCACGCCACCTGAACCTGCACAGCCCTGCATCGTATCGTTTTGAGCGCGGAGTCGATCCTGACGGCATTGATTGGGCCAGTCGCCGTTGCTGTGATTTGATTCTGGAATTGGCGGGTGGCGCTCTGGTTGACGGTTGCGCACAGGCGGGTGGCAATGAAGCAGCTCGTCCAACTCTCGTGTTGCGGTTCTCGCAATTGAAACGCATTCTGGGAATCGAGATTTCCGGAGAAGACGTTCGCAGAATACTGTCGGCGCTTGGTTGTCGCGAGACTAAATGTGACGAACATACGGTGCATGTTGACGCACCGAGTTGGCGCCGTGACCTGACGCGAGAAATTGACTTGGTTGAAGAGGTGGCCCGGATTCATGGGTATGACCAGATTCCGGAAGATGTGGGCGTGCCCATGGCCCCATCTCACCGTAGTGACATTGACCGGGTTGTTTCCAGTGTCCGGCGCGTTTTGACTTCGACTGGCATCGATGAAGCTATGACCTGCAGCCTGGTTCCGCTTCCCTGGTGCCAGCAATGTCCGGTATGGACAGACACGGAACCGTTGCTCAGTGAGATGCCGATGAAAGGTGTGCTTGCGGAGGCGACTCAGAAGAAATTTGGCCCGGCCCAGTATTTGAGACAATCTTTGATCCCCAGTTTGTTGGAGTCTCGGCGATTTAACGAGGCGGTAGCCAACCCTGTCGTCGAGCTGTTTGAGGTTGCGAGAGTTTACCTGCCTCAGCAAGATGCACAGCTGGTGGAGCAATCTGTAATTGCGATTACAAGCGGCCGTGGCTTCACCGATGTAAAAGGAGTCATTGAGTCAGTTCTTGCTGTGCTGAATCCAGCCGCTGAGCTGGAGGTAGCGGACACAAACCAGCCGTTCCTGTCGACTTCAGAAGCCGTCGAGTTGCGAGTCTCGGGGAGTCGGCTGGGAGTCCTCGGTGCCGTCTCCGAAGAGACACGTCGCGCTTTTGGCCTGCGGTCGCAGGCCATTGTCGCTGAATTGAGTCTGGAAGTTCTGGAGCAGCTAGCTGAACTCGTGCCTCAGCACTCTCCACTGAGCCAGTTCCCAGCGATTACACGCGATTTGAATCTCATTGTCGACGAGGCAGTGCGTTGGGAGCAATTAGCCAAGAGTGTGCGCACTTCAGCAGGGCCATTACTGGAAGAGTTGCAGTTCCAGAGTGTTTATCGTGATCCGGAACGCGATGGGCAAGGGAAGAAGAGAATGATCTTCTCGATGAGGCTGCGATCATCCGATCGAACCTTGACCGGTGATGAAGCAGATCGCCTGCGAACCGACGTCGTTAAGTCCTGTTGCGACAATCATGGGGCAGTACTGTTGGGATAATGCAAGCCCGACGGTGTCGCAGCGGCCTTATTAGCGAGTTTTGAACCTGGTGCTGAATATTCTCTGGTGTCCAGCAACAGTTGGGTTTGGTCGCTGGCCACTGTTTAGTCCCATTAGTCCCAATTCGCCGCTTCGAAAACGTGGTCCGGAAGACTGCGTTCAACGGCGGCACCATATTCGTCGAGACTGCGCCGTTGGCCATAATTGTGCCATGGGCTGACTTCGGCGAGTTCGGGCATGATTTCAAGCAGCTGGTTGATCAACATCGTTGCCATGCGATGTACTGCTGGACTGGGAGCGCGTTCCATCAAGGCGGCCGCAGTTTTCATCAGCCGTACCATACGTGCGCGTTCCATAACCGGTGGCGAGAGGGTTCCTTCGGGTTCGACAATCAGTTCCGAGAGCGGTACATCCAAAACCCGTTGCCATTTGCGGAGATCGCTAATACGCAGATCCGTCGTCTCCTGTTCCTGCAAACGCAGTTGTCGAATGTCGGTACCGCTTTGACGGGCAGCCGTTCTTAAGGAAACTCCCTGTTGAAGGCGTACGGTGCGAACGCGGTGAACTGGTGTGGAACGAGGTGGTTCGGAGGTGGGAGTCGCCTGATGAGACAACGTCGGTGAGGACAGAACCATAATATTCCTCCTTTATTTCTCGTCACTGGATCCTGGAAATCTCTCCTTCGACGCAAGTGGGTTGCAAGAAGTTCCCTGGAAGATTCCATTACTCCGGCTTTTTTATAGTTTTCAGGTCGGCAGCCTTGTTTGTTTGCCGGATCGCCCCTGGAAATCACGTTTTCTCAGTCTATTAGACGACAGATGGTTCCAGTATCAGCAGATTTGCGGAGGGTGACTTCAGGACCCCGTTTGCTTGGGAAGGACACCTGTTACGCCTAAGCAGTGACTCCAAAGTGACAATTGGATTCACTGATGTGACGGATTGCCTGATGTGGAAGTCAGCTTGAGTTCAGCCATGCATTGCAGTTACTGATGACTTTCGGTACATCTCTTACCCATTCGGCCACCAATTCGTGCGTAGGGATGAAAACACAAGTTGGAGCAACTGGTCACGGATTGAATCGACAGGCTGGCGGTTGGCAGATACATCGTCTTTGCGAACGAGGCCTATGGTCGTAGTTTGTGACGGTGCGTCACAGGAATCGGCCTGACATAAGGCCTGACATAAAAGGTTCAGCGTTGGGCTGTTTACTTGATGCGGGGCACTGGCAGAAGGCGGTGAGCCACGACGTTCGTGGGTTTGTGAAAGGGGGCGTTTGCGATGTCTGACTGGAAGGGTAAAGTCGCCGTCATTACCGGGGGATCTTCTGGCCTGGGATTGACGATTGCCAGGCAGCTGCTGGCCGCCGGCGCTCACGTCGTACTTGCGGCCCGTGATCCGCAGCGTTTAGATCAGGCTGCCCGCGAGGTGCGAGCGGCTGGTGGGGAAGTAACGGCCGTTCCAACGGATGTAACCCAGGATCAAGAAGTTCGGCATTTGTTCGAGCAGGTCGAAGAGAGCTGCGGTCGTTTAGATGGTCTTTTCCACTGTGTGGGTCGATCGGTTCGCGGTAACGCCGTTGACACGACAGTCGATGAATTTCGCGAATTGTGGGAACTCAATTTTCTATCTGCCGTACGTTGTACCAGGGCAGCACTTCCTCAGTTGCGCCAATCTCGCGGACATGTAATTCATATCGGTTCCCTCGCCTCAAAGGTCGGTTCGCGTTATCTAGGGGCGTATCCTGTGAGTAAGTTTTCATTGGCTGCTTATGCGCAACAATTGCGATTGGAGTTGGAAGACAGCGGTGTGCACGTGCTCCTGGTATGTCCAGGTCCGATTGCACGGCCTGACAGTGGTGAGCGCTATACGGCGCAGGCAAGTGACTTGCCAACCCAAGCTCAGCAACCTGGTGGCGGTGTCCGTTTGAAGCGTTTAGATCCGGTGCGCGTTGCAGATCGCATACTCAAAGCCTGCGAGCGACGTCAGCCGGAACTCGTCATTCCCTCCAAGGCGAGGCTCCTGTTTGCCCTCGGGCAACTTTGGCCGTCGCTGGGGGACTCGATCTTGCGTGCGAAGACTCGTGCCCGTTAGTGCTGGCGTGGCCCAGTTCGAAAAACCGATGTGGCACGCACAGTGCTTCAATAGAGGTCGTGTGCCTCAATAGAGATTGTCGTTCGATGAAGTTGAATCGAATCGTTTTGCCTGTTCCGGTGGCTCGCGGGAAGTGTCTGATTATCAGGCCGACTTGATGTGGTCTGGTAAGATAGATCAGGCTGTCCTGGAACTGTCGTGATTTTGGGGATTGATATTGAGACGTTTGACTGTGAAACAGTTTTTGCTCAGGTGGTTACAACTGGCAGGTGCTGGCCGGATCCTGCTTCGGCTGGTGGTGTGGGCGACTGTAGCAGTATCTGCCGTTCAGGCGGCTGCTGATGAGGTGGGAGATTATGAGAAACAGATTCGGCCACTGTTAGCCGCGCGATGTATTGGTTGCCATGGCCCTGGAAAACAGCGGTCTGGCTTGCGATTGGATGGGCCTGCCGCGTTGCGCAAGGGTGGTGACAGCGGGGCGGTTATCGTACCTGGCGATAGCAGTCAGAGCTTGTTGCTGCAGCGGGTAACCGCAGTGGATGTCGGGAAACGGATGCCGCCTCGTGGTGTTTCACTGAGCGTTGTCGATAGACAGCTTCTGCGAGACTGGGTCGATCAGGGAGCGATGATGCCGGTGGTAGAAACCGAAACGGAGCGTCATTGGGCGTTTCGTGCGCCGCGTCAGAATCCACTACCGGTGGTCAATGATTTGGACTGGGGCCGTAATCCTGTTGATCAATTTATCCTGGCTCGGCTTGAGTCGGAGAAGATGCGTCCTGCAAGTGATGCTTCGGTGGGGGTGCGGACACGCCGGGTCTACCTTGACCTGTTGGGGCTGTTGCCATCCTGGGAAACAGTCAAGCAGCAACACGCCAGTCGCGACCCGGATCGATTTGAACGTATGGTCGATCACGTATTGGCATCTCCTCGATATGGTGAACGCTGGGGTCGTCATTGGCTTGATCTCGCCAGGTACGCCGATAGTACAGGTTATGAATCGGATCGTCCCCGCGCGATCTGGATGTATCGAGACTGGGTCATCGATGCATTAAATCAGGACTTGCGGTTCGATCATTTTGTTCGACAACAGGTCGCCGGCGATCTCTACCCAGACGCCACACCCAGTCAACGCATTGCCACCGGTTTCTTCTGCAACGGCATGTATGATCCTGGCGTGCGCTGGGAACACATTATTGATCGAGTGAACACGGTTGGAACCGTATTTCTTGGATTGACCCTGGGATGTGCTCAATGTCATGACCATAAAACAGATCCCTTAAGCCAACATGAGTTTTATCAATTCTACGCGTTTTTGAACGCAGCAAAGATGACGACGGTTCGCCGCGAACAAGGGAACCTGACCGTCCACTCTGAACCTGACTCTGCAGCGAGTGGTACCAGCCCGGATCGAACCATCATGACGACAGAGGTTCTGCAACATGCGCCGCAGCCGACGCATTTGTTCGTGCGTGGTGATCCTGCGCAACCGGGCGCACTGGTGTCCCCAGGTTTTCCAGCGTTTCTAGGGAATCATTCCCCTGCGATTCCAGACCAAAAGCCCACCCGTTTGGATCTGGCAAATTGGTTGGTCGCTGAGAAGAATCCTTTGACAGCACGGGTAACTGCGAACCGGGTCTGGCAAAGATTGTTCGGATCGGGGTTGGTCCAGACAGAAAACGACTTTGGTCTGCAAACTCCACCACCTAGCCACCCTGCCCTGCTGGATCATCTAGCGTTGCAATTGCAACGACCGCATTGGCGGGGATTGAAATCGCTACTCCGGGCGTTGGTCACATCTGCGACCTACCGCCAGGCATCGGCGGTGCGCCGACAGTTTGCCGTGCGCGACCCAGGCAATCGCTTGATCTCTCGCCAGCGAAGGCTGCGACTGGAAGCGGAGGTGATCCGGGATGTTTGGTTGCAGGCGGGCGGCAGGTTGTCGAGCAAGATGGGCGGGCAGAGTGTTTTCCCGGAACAGGTAGAGGGTGTGCTAGAAAATCGAGCGACACCAGCGACTTGGATATCCAGCCAAGGGGAAGATCGATATCGACGAGGCTTGTACACTTGGGTCTGGAGACTCACACCGCACCCTATGTTGCCGTTGTTTGATGCACCCGATGGTGTTGCTGCGTGCACAAATCGGGACCGGTCGAATGTTCCTGTACAGGCGCTCTCTTTGCTTAACGATCCGGCACTGGTCGAGTGTGCCCAGTCACTCGCGCGTTTCGTGGCCCGTAGTGACCAGGGTACCGATTCGGAGCGGCTCGATTCGCTCATGCGAATCTGTCTCGCGCGAGACGCGCACCCGGTCGAAAGAGATGTGTTGTTGCGTTTATTAGAGCGGCAACGATCAGAATTGAAGACTGATCTTTCTTTGTCTGCTCAAATTAACGGTCAGTCAGATGGCGAGCTGCAAACTCAAGGTGCGGTTTGGATTGCAGACGCTGCAGCCTGGACAGTTGTCGCTCGGGTTGTGATGAATCTGGATGAATTCATTACTCGAGAATAGCGATTGTCTTTGGGGAAAATGCGCTACGGGAGAATTGGCATGACACCTCTGCAAATGTTGACGCGCAGGCAGATGTTTCGCAGTGGAACATTTACTTTGGCGCCTCTTGCTTTGGCGTCACTCTGTCAGCAAGAAGTGTTGAGCGCTCCAGAGCCAACGTCACCCTTGCCACCGCAATCGCCGCATTTTCCAGCCCGAGCCAAGTCTGTGATCTATCTGTTTATGATCGGTGGTCCCAGCCAATTGGATCTCTTTGACCCCAAACCCGAGTTGTTGCGACGCGATGGGGAGGTGTTGCCAGATTCCCTGTTGAAACAGGCGAAATTTGCCCAAATACAAGAAAAGCAGCCCAAAATCATGGGATCTCCGTGGAGATTTGCGCGCCATGGTGAATGTGGTGCCGCTGTTTCCGAGTTACTGCCTCATACCGCTTCGATTGTTGACCAGGTGTCGTTCGTCAAAACCGTGAAAACCGACGATACCAACCATATGTTTGCCGAACTGTTGATCAATACCGGTTGGCGCCAGTTCGGCCGTCCGAGTCTTGGTAGCTGGGTGGTTTACGGTCTTGGAGGTGAAGCCGCCAATCTGCCTGCTTTCCTGGTGTTGCGCTCGGGGATGCGTCCGCGGTCGAAACGCGCCAATTATGGCAACGGATTCTTGCCGTCGAAGTTTCAAGGGACGCCGCTCCGGTTCGCAGGAGCACCGATTCTCAACCTTTCCAGCCCACCAGGGTTTACTCGTCGGAGGCAACGAGATTCGATTGCGGCGATCAATGCGCTCAATCGTCACAAGCTCGAGTCAAGTGGCGATGACGAAGTTGCGGCTCGTATTGCTTCTTACGAAATGGCATTTCGTATGCAGACAGCGGCGCCTGAGTTATTGAACCTGTCCGGCGAAACAGCCGCAACCTTGCGAGCCTACGGGATTCAAGATACCTCCCAGCCTTCATTTGCCCGTAATTGCCTGCTAGCGCGGCGTATGGTCGAACGTGGGGTGCGATTTGTTCACCTGTTTCATGGAGATTGGGATCACCACACCAACATTGCCGGTGGGTTACCCAGCCAATGTCAACAAACCGACCAGGCATCTGCAGCGCTGGTCAAGGATCTGGCGACTCGAGGGCTGCTTGACGACACATTAGTGGTTTGGGGAGGCGAACTGGGACGCACGGCGGTTGCGCAAAAATCCAATAAGAAGAACGTGGCCGTGGGACGTGATCATCACATCGATGCGTACACGATGTGGTTCGCGGGTGGCGGTACGCACGCTGGCCGTTCGATTGGCAGCACCGATGACCTTGGGTATTTTCCTGTGGGAGAACCCTGGCACGTCTATGACCTGCAGGCAACGGTTCTTCACCTGCTCGGGCTGGACCACGAACGTCTGACCTATCGATTTCAGGGCCGCGATTTTCGGTTGACCGATGTGCACGGCAACGTGCGCCGCGAACTCTTTGCCTGATGCATGGCCTGGTTTTTCCAGGCAACCAGGGCTCGTCAAGCAGGCAGGATTACAAGCTTGACTTCGCCGATCAATCCGCCGGCCGTTTCCTCGCGGTCCGGACGTGGTAACGGCGCGCTGGTTGTCGTCAGACGGGGTTGCTCAATGGTGATTTCCAACAAGTTGCGCGGCTGCAGAAAAGGTGTAATCGGCCATTGGCAGGACCCGTCGGTAATCCGCATCGTTCCCAGTGAGTTGCTGTTGATGGCCACTTCTGCTAACGCGTCAATTTTCTCGACGACAAGTGAGACCTGGTCGCCTGGTTGCAGGCCGGTAGGGCAGCCAAACCGTCGAGAGTAGAGTGCCTGGCCACGAAAATTTACACCGAGTGACGCGCTCCAGTCCGCCGGGACCTGCACGGTGCATGGTGCGGGCAATGTTCCCGGTTCACGTTCTGTCGTGCCGTCGGATAGTAAGACTGTGCAGGCCAAGGGTTGCAACTCCCAGGGACCGCGTAAGCGAATTGTATGCGTCGCTTGGGGTGACATGTTTGCCATCCTGAGTTACCCGTCGCAGGTCGACTTGCTAGTCAGGGTGAAAGTAGCACAGGAAATAGTGTGGGGTCTGGAAACCAGCACTCGATGTCACCCATGATGAATCGAAATGAGAGACGAGCGGTGTACGCTTGGAAGCGACTATTCGGGGGTGAAATCCGAGATGACCGATGCCTGACGGACATGCTGGTTGGCGCGGTTGATCGCGCGCAGGGAGACCTGGATGCCTCGTGCCGGGTAAGGATAGGGCGGTGAGGTTTCACGTTCAATCGGTGAATCGGCAATCAAGCCATCGGTGCCCTCATCCGTGAGGCTGTCGGCATCCTCGTTGTACAGATTATTTTCATAGTGAGAGGACCAGGTGTCGTAGACTGCGGTGGGCGCAATATAGCCCCATTCAGGTCGAATCGTACCTGCTGTTGGGGCAACGCCACGCAATCCTGAGCGGAGTGCCGGTGGGCCAGAAAAGAGGGATAACTGACTGGTTTGCACATCGGTCAACGACGTATACGGAAAAACACCACCAAAGTCCAAGGCAAAGAAATACGGCCACATGGAAAGATAATTGTAGGGATAATTCCAGGCATAGTAGAGATCGACATAGGCGCCATATCCAATCCGGCGTTGGTTGGTTGCTGGGAGCGGATTGTAGCCCGGGTCGCCGGGTTGCAGGACGGTACCGGCGAATTCCATCAAGGGAGCCGTCGCGTCATAAATGCGGACGTCAAATGCTAAGGCATCCGCGAGCATCACATCGTGGCCCCTGGAATCGCTGATCAAGCTGTTGTTGTTAAATGTGCGAAATTCCTCTTTGCGGAACATTAGTCCGTAGGGAGATACGCTGCCCGGTACGCCTCCGTCAGCGGGTGCAGGAATCTGGACGTCATCCGACCGGTGTGGAAATTCGAACCGCCGCGTACCGGATGTACCGCTGATGGCGCGATTCAGATCGCTCATCGCAAAACGTGAGTAACGGTATTCACGACGAGTCAGATCAGCCAGTGAATTGGCGCGAAACCCCCAATACAGAGTTCCTTCCGGTGAAAGCCAGTAATGCAACCGTAATGAAAGGTCGACGTGATTAAGAAGGCGACGTAACGCCGCAGTTGCCTGGATTAAACTGGGACGCCCTTGCCAACAAAGGAGTGTCCGCCGCAGCGGGTTGGCTCGAGTGACCGGGTCTACCAGGAAACCGGTTACCTCGTCGTTCAGGTCAGGCCGTATCAACAATACACGTCGGCGGATCGTGAAGTCTTCCCCGCTGTCGACAACGTTGTCGAGATCGAGGTCTTCGAGTGTGGCCCACCAAACGATTTCTGCGTTCTGGGATTCAATGATGTCTGGATTGCTGGCGAAAAAACCGATTTCTTTCCAATCGGAGAGATCGCTGACGCCATCCCCATCGTCATCACCGTTGGTGAGCCCGATTGGGTAATTGAATCGAAATCCGACGGTATCATTGCGATAGGCAATGACATTGGATTCAAACCGATGGAAGCTTCCCTGGAAGGGTTTTTCGCCAGAGTGCGCGGTGAACAGTAGCCTGTCGTCCCAGTCACCCAGCATGGGATCATTGGCGATGTGTGTACCCAGGGAATCGCGCCACGCACCTTCGATGTACTCGAAATACCCTTCTCCATGTGCATTGTCGGACCAGGGTCGAATAGGAACGGTGATCCCATCCAAGTCCTGCTGAAGACGTGCCTCGACCGTTCGCATCTTTCCAGACAGTTCCAGGGCAGCCCGACTTTGGCTGAAGTTGTCACCAACGATGTCGAACATCTGCGTAAGTGCCAGGATAAGCAGCATCGTGAGGGCCATGGCGACCATCATTTCGATCAGCGTAAAGCCGCGGCGCGGAGTGCTTTTGTCCGTTAGCCGGTCGAGGTGTGGTTGCGTCATGGAATGGACCTCACTACCACCGAATGGTCACTGGGAAGGCACACCTGGCATCGTGTAGCAGAGCCCAGATCGGGCGATCGATTATCCCAAAATACGACGTAAGTCGTTCTTAAGTAACATCTTTATTCAAGTGGGATACGGGTGTTTTGTCAAGCAGAAATAGTCTTTTTGGGGGAGGTATTTCTAGCCAAACGCCGGGGGAAGTGACAAAACCAAACGTACTGTCGGCGTGCTTGTCGCCCGCTAGTAAATCGAAAGAATAAGAGGCTTGAGAAGAATGGGATGGATTGGTGGCCTCGAGGGTGTATGGCGTGCGAGTTGTAATTAAAGATTCTTATCAGATACTCAGTGTGGCAGCGGCCGCAGAAGTCGCTCAGGCTGTCCGTGCGAAACCGAATCTTGTACTTGGCTTGGCGACCGGATCCAGTCCGTTAGGAATTTATCAGGAGTTGATTCGACTACATCGTGTCGAAGGGCTCGATTTTAGCCAGGTAACCACTTTCAATTTGGACGAATATGTAGGCCTTGCTCCCGACCATCCCCAGAGCTACCACGCGTTTATGCGCGAACATCTTTTTCAGCACATCAATGTTCCCGCAGAGAGAACACATGTTCCCGTCGGGATTTCCGAAGATTATGTTGCGTATTGCCGGTCTTATGAAGAACAGATCTGCGCTGCGGGTGGCATCGATCTTCAGTTACTTGGCATCGGTCGCGATGGCCATATTGGGTTCAACGAACCAGGCAGTTCGTTGGGTTCTCGGACGCGGTTGAAAACTCTGACGGCGCAGACAATCGAAGATAACGCTCGTTTCTTTGACCATCCTGAGGAAGTGCCTCGCTTTGCGGTAACGATGGGAGTCGCCACAATATTGGATGCGCGGCGGGTTTTGCTGGTGGCCAGTGGCAAAAAGAAAGCCAAAGCGATTGCACGTTCGGTTGAAGGCCCCATTTCCAGTATGTGGACGGCCAGTGCATTACAATTACACGCAGATACGACGGTCTTTTTGGATCATAAGGCCGCGCGCAAGCTGACCCAACTTGAGTACTACCATTGGATTGAGCAGCAGGCAGCCGAGGTTTCTCCATAGGCAGACAGACTCGCCCGTCACTGGATTATGCAGGAGCAGACGTGTCCGATTCTGTTGCCCATGCCATCTTTCCGATCGCGTGCGCGTTCATCCTTGATGCTGTTGCGTTGTTCTCGAAGTCGTTGAACGTTTGGATCCAGGGTACGATAATCAATCAGTGACCGTGGCGGGTGGGTCTGCTGTGTCGTCTCCTGCAGAGCGGTCATGGATGGTGCCTCCCCGGAAGTATCGCCCCAAGATCCTGGAGCAGCTGCGAGTGAACGTTCAGTGCACGCGGTGTGGTGAAGAGTTGCTAGGCGCTGTGAACCGCTGTTGGCGGTGCGGAACTGATTTCGTGTCACCTGTTGGCCCCGCGGAATTACCTCCTGTGCGCAGAGCACCGCTGGCGGCGTCGACAGGACCATCGGAAAATACCGGCGATGACACTTCGTCGACGGATTTAAATACGGATTGCCAGGGTAGCGAGGTGGCGGACTCAGGGCATGTTGATTCCGGTTTTGGAAACACGGCGCCGGTCCAGATTGGTTCACCGTTTCGTCGAGGTTCGCTACGACCGTCCTCTGATAGGTCCGCAAATTCCAGTCGACATGTTACGGCGCAGTTGGGTGTCCCAATACAGAAGACGCGGTATCCACGGAATCTGGCTGCCCAGGGTGGTGCGGTAAGCTCCATTAGCCTCGGGTTTATTTCCTGGATAGGCGTGACGTTGGCCGTTTGGGGTGCGTGGAGTCCTTTGGGGCCTGTTGTTACTGCGGTGCTGGGGATTCTGATGGGGGCCTGGGGAGCGTTCTCTCAATTACGGAGGGTGGCGACCGTTGGATTGGTGATTAGTTGTTTCGCGTTCGCAGTTGCTGGATTCTTGGGTGCCGTGGAAGTTTATGTGCATGTCAATGGAGAGGATCCGTTCGCTCCAGTGTTGGACGAATCGTTAAATGATTGATGGGGCTGTCGACAGGGGCTCCACATGCCCTGTCAACAGTTGGTCGCCAGGCGGTATGGCAAACCAGAGGCGGCTATGAAGCCCATGACAGGGGGGGCGTGTAGCCAGGTTCACGCGCCTCAGGTTGCTAATTCGTCTCGTCGGGCTGCACGGAATCAGCTGAAGTTGTGGGTGGTTGCGTGAGGGAATGCCAGATCAGTAATCCCGCACCACACACCAGCATGCTGTCCGCGATGTTGAAGTTTGGCCAGGTGTGATCGGGTGGCCACTGGAGCAGAATCCAATCACGGACGCCATAATGAAACTCAGCAGGGGTCGTCGTGGTATGCCAAAAGCCAAGTCGGTCGTACAGATTTCCAGCGATACCTGCCATGACGCATCCCAGCGCGGTCACGAGCAGCCGATCATGTGCCGCTCCATATTTGAACAACCAGACCAGAATGCCAATGCCGGCGCCGATCGAGAGCGTGGCAAACACTGCGGTAAGTCCCTGGCCAATGCCAAACAAGGCGCCTCGGTTTACCGCGGTCTGAATGCCGACATAGCCCTCGACCAACCACCATGTGGACTTGGCGCTGGGTAGACCCAGCCACGCGAAGGTGGCTTGTTTACTTAGGAGGTCCGCCAGGCAACCGACCACGGCGATCGAGAGAAAGAGGGCGTATGTGCTACCTGGAATCGTTGCAGGACGTGTTGTTTCAGCTTTCAAGCTTGCTGGCACACTTGACGCAGTGCGGCGTTTGAGGAATGGCTTTGAGGCGAGTCTTGGGAATCTTTCCCTGACACTCAACGCACAGACCATAGGTCGCACCTTCAATCCGCTCAAGGGCAGATTCGATCAACTCGAGCGTTTCTTCATCGTTTTCCATCAAGCTCAAGGTGAATTCCTGGTCAAAATTGTCGCTTCCCACGTCTGCCATATGAATGGGCATGCTAGACAGGTCCCCGCTTGCTTCGCTGCGTGTTTGTTTCAACGCGGCGTTTGCCATCGCCGAAACATCTTTGCGAATCCGCGCTCGGTGGTAGAGCAAGATTTCCTTGTACACTTTGCATTCGGACTTCTTCAGGTAGACGGTTTTCCGGGGCATCGCAATCCTACTCCCAAAGGGTGGAAGAGAGCCAACAAATGGCACAAATCCCTATAGCCTTTCCATTCTAGCGCTGACTAAAACTGCTGTCAAATTGCAGAAACGCGTTTTCGGTTTGTCACAAGTCATTGCCTGCATGCAGGTTGCGTAAATTGCCTCAAGTGACTGGTCATCCCCGTTTGTGATGTCGCATGCGCCAATGTGGCAGTCCCCATGCTTTATTTGGCCTGGTAGCCATAACTAGCTGGTGCGGCGTTACTCTGTGAAGGCACCGTAATCGGAGCGTTGTTGCAGATTGAAATCTAAATGTGTAGTGCGGCAGAAATTCTTAAGGCTGGGTTGAAATTTAAGGGCTGGTTGATGGGTTGTGGTCGCTTTCATAGACTACGCCCGTAAACTGGGTTGGTTCGATCTTTCTTGGATCTGGCTAGCTGCTTCGATTGGAGGTTGTTTCGGATCAGAGAGATGCTAACCCGTTCCACTCAATCGTCCGGAAACGGCCCTGGCGATGTTATTTGGCAACCAGTTTGCTGTTGTTTTTCATGAGGCCTGCAGGGCATCCAGTGACTTTGACCGAGACCGCTTTTCAGAAGTGTATTTCCCCCTCTTGCGGAGCGGTATTCGAAGTCGATGACGTTTTGGTTACCTGTCGCCAATGTGGCGAGCTCCTAGACGTGAGCTACGACTGGAATCGGAGCCAGCCTCCGGATTCGCTGCAGCAGTTTGAAAATGCCTGGCGAACCCGCACGGATCCTCTCTGTTTCAGTGGAGTGTGGCGTTTCCGTTCGCTGTTACCGTTTGCATCACCCGACCAGGTGGTCACAATCGGCGAAGGCCAGACTCTTCTGCAGCCGGCTGATGCCGTGGGCGACTACGTGGGTCTGAATACAGGCCGTCTCTTTTTGCAATACGAGGGATTAAACCCCTCGGGAAGTTTCAAAGACAACGGAATGTCGGCGGCTTTCACGCACGCACGGATTGCCGGAGCTGCCAGGGCAGCCTGTGCCTCTACCGGTAACACGAGTGCATCTCTAGCTATGTATTGTGCTGTGACGCGCCGAATGCAGGCGATCATCTTTATTGGTTCGGGAAAAATTTCTTACGGGAAGTTAGCGCAGGCGTTGGACTATGGTGCCCTGACAGTACAGATTTCCGGCGATTTTGATGATGCGATGGCGCGTGTACAGGAAGTATCGAAGAAGTTGGGGATTTACCTCGTAAACAGTGTCAATCCGTTCCGACTTGAAGGTCAAAAAACCATCATGTTTCGCGTCTTGGAAGCGCTGCATTGGGAGATCCCAGACTGGATTATTGTGCCAGGCGGAAACCTCGGGAATTCAAGTGCCTTTGGAAAGGCGTTTGCCGAATTGCATGAATTAGGTTTGATTGACCGCATTCCTCGTTTGGCGGTAATCAACGCGGTGGGTGCAAACACGTTGCATGAACTGTACGAGGTGCGAGGGGTACGGTGGGGTGCGAGCGATGCCGATGAAGTCATCGGCGGCTACTACCAGCAACTAGATGAGGAGCAGAGGAAAGCGTCGACCATTGCCAGTGCGATCGAGATCAACCGGCCTGTGAACTTGGCCAAATGTTTACGAGCTTTAGATGTTTGTGATGGTGTCGTCCGGCAAGTTACGGACCAGGAGATTCTAGATGCCAAAGCGCAAGTAGGTGCCGGCGGTATCGGTTGTGAACCTGCCAGTGCTGCGAGTGTGGCTGGCGCTCGCCAGTTACGGCAAGAAGGTCTGATTTCCCGGGATGATCGAGTCGTCTGCATTCTGACCGGACATTTATTGAAAGACCCCAGCGCAACAATGGCTTACCACACGACGGACCAGCAGGAATTCAATCGAGTCCTGGGAAGTAGGGGCGTTCAGAGTGCCACATTTGCCAACCGAGCTGTGGCGGTACCGAATGACCCGGATGCCATAATCAAGGCTATTCAGCTCTATAGCTGAGAAGAATTACTCGACACAGCCCAGATGCTGAAAATAGCTTGTTTATTGCTGAAACTGTCGTTTGTGGTTTGGTTTGGTGCTCGCGCGGCATTCTCACTATAATAGGCGACGGTCTCCGCTTGTCTTGAGAAAAGGACGATTCAGATGCCCTCCATGAAACCCAGTCGAAGAGAACTCTTGAAGATTGGTTCGCTCGCTGGCCTCAGTATGGCGGAAATCCTGCGATTGCAGGAAACGTGTGCTTTTGATCAGAAGCCTGCCAAAGAGATTAATTGTATTTTCATTTTCGTGCTTGGTGGAATGCCACACCAGGATATGTGGGACTTGAAGCCAGACGCGCCGGCAGAGATTCGTGGCGATTTTGAGCCCATCAGTACAGCTGTGCCAGGTATCCAGATCGGTGACGTTTTACCGAAGATTGCTGGCGTTACGGATCGGATGTCGATCTTACGCAGTATGACGCATGGCGACTCTGATCATGGCCGCGGATTTCACATCATGATGACCGGCAAGAAAGCTGGCGTAGGTGATTTCAACGGAAACCAGAACAATAACCAGCACCCTTGTTTAGGTTCGATGGTCGCGAAACTTGGTAAGCCCGGAGCGTTGCCACCGTACATCTCCGTACCAAATTTTCTCAATAGTGGCGGCCCGTCTTTTCTGGGGCCGAGCTATGGGCCGTTCGTAATCGCTGCGGACCCGGCACAACCTGATTTTTCGGTGCGGGACATTACTTTGCCTACCACTGTGACGAATGATCGTAATTTGAGACGGCAAGCAGCGTTGCGGGAGATCAACCGTTTTGAGCGCGGTGTGCAGGATGTTGCTACGCAGGTGAAGTCATTGGATACGTTTTACGAGAAAGCGTATGGAATGATGACATCCAAGGCAGCAAAAGAGGCGTTCGACATTCAACGTGAACCCACCAGGCTGCGGGAAGATTACGGCATGACTAGCATCGGGCAATGCAGCCTGCTGGCACGTCGCTTAGTTGAATCAGGGTGTCGGTTTGTCAGTATCGAAAATGGCCACTGGGATACGCATCGAAAGAACACCTACAGTTTGCGTGAGTTGTTGTGCCCAGCCTTTGACCAGGCCATTCCCACTTTGCTAAAGGACCTCGAACAGCGTGGGATGCTGGATGACACACTGGTCGTGATTACTACCGAGTTTGGCCGCACACCTCGCATCAATCAACTGGTCGGAAGAGATCACTGGCCAAACGCATTTTCGATTTGTCTGGCAGGTGGTGGTTTGAAGTCAGGGCAGGTAATTGGCGCGACAGATAAGCAGGCGGCAGAAGTGGCAGATCGGCCAATCACACCCCAGGACATGTGCGCAACAATCCTCAAAGTGTTGGGTATCGATTACCAGAAGGTCTTGCGAACTCCCATCGGGCGCCCAGTACCGCTGGTTGATGATGGAAAACCTGTTGATGAGCTATTTGGCTGATCCTTTTGCTGCGGGTTTGCCCAAGCCACATATTGGATGCCGTTTTCCCGTGACTCTTCGCTGGCGGGGTTGATTGGGTCGTAGGTAGAGGTCGTTGGGGTATTGTCTGCATGTTGCCTGACGACACTCGGCGTTTTGCCAGGTTGCCCAATGGTCGCCGTGTTTGTCGGCTGGGTTTGGCGACACGCGGTAATACTTCTCTTGACCGATCCAGTGTTGAAGCGGCACTAGAGGCGGGTGTCGACTATTTGAACTGGTGTGGTCACGCCGACGGTATGCGAGAAGCAATTCGCAATTTGGGTAGCCAACGTCGGTCAGTCACGATTGCAGTACAGTTGCAGTCACGTACGGCTCCATTGGCACGGCGCGAACTTGCAGTAATCAAGCGAGATTTAGCCACTGATTACATCGATGTTGTGACGTACTATTATGTCGAAGATTCTGCTGAATGGGCAGAAATTATTGCGCCAGGAGGAGCCGCTGAGGTCCTCGAAGAAGAGCGTGCACGCGGGACTGTTACGACCATTGGTTTGACCACGCATCAACGTCCGCTTGCGGCTCAGTTGGCCCAGAGTGGTCGAATCGATTTATTGATGATTCGCTACAACGCGGCACACCGGGGTGCAGAAGAGGAGGTTTTTCCGACCACGCGGAAGCTGGGCGTCTCGGTCATCGCATTCACATGCCTGCGGTGGGGCGCCCTGCTGCAGGAAACGCCGCAAGATCCCAAAGGTTTTGCCCCACCGTCTGCGTCACAGTGCTATCGTTTCGTACTGACCAACCGGGATGTCGATGTGGCCTTAATGGCCCCTGATGGTGACCGCGAATTGCAGGACAATCTGTCTATTCTCAACGATCGGTACGAGCTGAAGCAGGCAGAGTATGCTAGTCTCGCGGCCCACGGCCAACGAGTGCGTTTGCATGCTGGACACTTCCCTTGAACCGAAGTACTTCTTTCGGGCAGGGGCTAGGTTGCGCACCCAGGGCACGTCCGTTTCGCTTTCTGCGCGGTGTTTGGTTGCGTATCAAGTTCACCGGCATTCGTTGGGTCAATACGAAGTCAAACGAATGAGAGGTTCTTCAACAGACCGGTGAGAGATGACGTTGTGACGGACACGCACATCGTACGGCGTTGGGTAGTTCGAGTAACCGTTCGGCACGGAGGCGGGTTAGTCGACTGGAATCAACTTGGGATGCGTCACGTGGAGGCCGTAGATGCGCCCATAGCGACTTTGTAGTTCCTGAAAACGATATTTCAAGAACTGGTACCGGCATTCAGGAGGTTGGCAGCGTAACCACTTGCTCGCCAGTATGGCCATCCGAGCGTCGTACTCTCGCTGTGAGTGGGTGTGTGCATAGCAGCGCCCCGGGTGCCTGCGCAGATCTCCATTGAATTCAGGACTGATGTGCCACAATTCATGGAAAATAGTCACTAGTTTTTCCTGGAAGTCAACATCCATGAACCGTGGCAGGTAAAAGCTGAGAATGTAGAGCATTTCCTGTTTGTCGGGGCCCTGAATCTCCTGTACACGCCAACGTCGGCCATTGCGTAGACCTGTTCTGGCACCGTTTTCAAAACGCATCGGGGTCAACGTGGCGAATAACCCATGCGTTACTCGTTTTCGCGCTTGTGAAAACGTAATCGCAACTCGATTCAAGTCGATGTGATGTAGTTCGGGTAGCCGAGAGACAGCGTCTTCGATCATCGAACGCATATGCGCAGTGAAGTCGAAACCCGCCTTGGTCGCAGTTGGTGCAGAAGTCTCCAGCCTCTGGGCTGGAGTCGAAGGGGGCTGTGGATTCGATTCGAGCACGTCGTCGCCCTCATCCGAAGTAACATCCTGCCAGGTTTCCAATACGACACAAAACGCGATCCTGCTGGATCGCGGCACCAGTATCGTATGTTGGCACGTTTGCCTGCGATGACTCAGGTATTCGCTGGACGTGCAGCAGCCTATCGTAGACGGGAAGCCGCCAGCCACCAATACGAGATGGCATTACAGCGCCGTGGGATCACATCCAGAGGGGCGTCGTCAGGAGCCACGTAAGAGCCGACGACTTGCGTTTTTGTCCAACCTCAGAGAAGCCGCTAACAGAGAAAGTTACTCGACTCCCGGTTAGTCGTCATCATTAGCCGGGTTTGCGGCTGCATCGTCGGTTGCGGCT
>MDTE01058736.1_pt1 | contig 38987 bp, 32 predicted proteins | sample 811231 | NCBI WGS metagenome assembly MDTE01 (sample SAMN05326651, study PRJNA326480) | marine metagenome | isolation source: seawater | place: Indian Ocean: Red Sea | collected 2010 | reverse complement strand
CGGCGGACAAGTTGGACCGACGATGGCACTTTTGGCCCAAAGACTGGGCGGCATTTCGAGCGTCATGTGTTCTCCCTACCAACCGCTGGCAACCCTGCCACCGGGTCAACGAACTATGATCTATACTTCTGGCCCGGACAAGGTACTGGGACCGCAGTGCTTATGATGGACGACTGCAGCAGAAAATTGGCATTCATTATCGGCCAATACAAGAGTGGAAGCACTTGGCTGAGCAACCTCCTCAGCCTACACCCTGGCGTACAGAGCCTTGCCGAAACTCATCTGTTTCGATACGCCAACAACAATCTGAATGGGGCTGTAGCAGAGTTGTTCGACACCGGTGCCTAGGGTCGACCAAAGAAGTCGTGGCTCGAGTGGCAACTCGCCGGACTGACCCGGCCTGTGCGCATCGCCTTGGGTCACGCAAAAGGACATTCAACGTTGAGCCGCCACGAGCGACCCAACACGAAGCTTGATTTGCCATTTCTCAGGCGACGACGCTGGCGCCGTCACTTGTAATCAATAACGAACGCTGATGAATTGTGCCACGCGTTCTACACCGGTTTGGTCCGGGAACTCGCACCTTCACACTATGTTTTGGACAAGACGCCAACGAACGTGTTTTGGGTTGAAGACATCATGCGTGTGCTTCCGAAAGCTCGGCTTTTGTGTATTTTTCGAGATGGTCGAGATGTTGTTGTCTCGGAGTTTTTTCATCTCTCTCGGCGTGGCAAGCGGGTAGCGAAGTTCGTGAAGCAAGTCGAGAACTGGCGAGACGCCGTCTACACACAACGCGAGGCGGCAGAGCGCCACAACATCCATTGCCTCCGTTTTGAGGATTTGCGGACACAGCCAGACACCACGCTGGTAAAGATTCTAGATTTCCTCGCCCTGGATGCCGACCAAGCAATTAGAGCGGACATGCTTCGGCGTTCGTCCTTCGAATTCATCACCGGCCGCAAGGCCGACGTCAAAGATCGAAACAGTTTTTACCGCTCCGGCTCATCGGGAGATTGGCGCGAAAAATTGAGTATCGAGCAGAAACAGCTGTTCGCAGACGTGGCCGGTCAAGCTCTCGTAGACCTGGGCTACGAGAACTCGACCGATTGGCAGAAGTGGTAGAGCGTCGACCCGCCGACTGCTCTCACGCGGTGATCGAATCCAGCACGGTCTCGACAAATTCATCCGCGAGTTGTCGCACTTCATCATCGGTTCGATTTTGTATGGGGTGTGGCAGATAGATAATGCCAGGAGAAAAGCCCAGCACCTTGCTCTGCGCCTCATAGGCTTGCTCGAACGCGGTGGTGGCAATCATCGCACCCGGTACGCCGCGTCGATCCAGATCCAGCATGTCATGCACACTGCACGAGGTGCAGGATCCTCAATCAGCAAGGGCTTCAACCACTACGTCACACTCCGCGGCGATCTGTTGCCCGACCTCCGGGGCCGCCGGCTTTGCCGAGGTGAGCTTCGCATATTGCTTGACCGTTACGCCGCGTTGGGTCAGTCGCTTCTCGAGCTGCGACAGAAACACATCACCTTTGCGTTTGGTGATATCCAGCAAACCGACCGTCAGCCCTTCGAGCGAATCGGGTAACGAGGCCCGCGGCCTGCCGACAGGCGCGAGCTCCGACGTCGGGTCCATCAACACTCTGGGTTCACTCATAGTGATACCTCCCTGGTTACCGGGTTGGAGCCTCGCTCGCCGACGCTCCAACCCGCAATCACACCCGCCTGCAGACCGGCCGGTCCACCGGCTCGGATCAACAACAGACCTTCTTGCAAAATCTTGCCGCCGCTGGCTTTGACCAGCTCACGTTTGATCCGCTGCCGATCCCAACCTGCCTCATTGTATATCCGGAAGTGTTCGGGGGTGAGGATCATCAGTGCGTGACCAGGTCCTGTAAAGCCGACTCTGGCCAGCCACTCCCCCTTGAGCACCACCAACTCCTCGGGGGTACGCGCATCCTCTGACCACAGGCCGTGCACGCCGCCACCGGCGAACAGGGTGACAGTTGACTGCTCATGCGAAAATCCTCGGTCGACTCGAAACGGCTGCCATTGTGAGTCGCTCTCGTCTTCGGCAATACAATACGTGTATTTGCCAGGCTGGCCGATGGTTGCCCGATCGACCTGCCCGGGCAAACCGCCCCCGATATTGCGCACAACCAGCTGCACCGTTCTACCAATGGTGGCATTCGCACGATTACCCTGGCCCAAGGCATTGACGCCGGAGTTCATCCCAATCTGACGCGCCACGGCGCCACTTACGATGACTATGGGGGAGGCAAAGTCGGTGGTCGCCAGAACACCGTGCATGGCGAATCTCGGGTCCAGAATTGCTTCCACTGCTGCCAACACCACCGGAAAATACTCTGGTCGCGCCCCAGCGAGCACTGCGTTGACCGCCACTTTCTCTACCGTGCATTCAGCAAGCGCAGGCGGCACCATGCCGAGCACCTCATCAGGGTCGCGTGAGCTGCCACGTAACATACGCAACACACGCTCTTTGGTCGGCGGCACCACCGGCAAACCATCGCTCCAGCCACGGTCGAAGCAGGCCTCGATGTCGTCCTCGGCTTCACCCAAAGTGACTTCCCGGGCATTGAAGGACACGCCACCAAAGCGCAGCGCCAGACGCTCTTCAACGCCGGGCTCGACACTCTTCGAGCCGCATCCCGGTTTGGATTCCGGTAGCGACGCACCGAGATTGGTGACGCCCGAGAGGGTTTCCCACTCGCCGCGATGCCAGCCAAATACACGGCCCACCTCTTTGCCGTTCTCGACTCGCACCACCGTCGGTACGATTTCCACGGCATGCTGATAGGAGTGCGCCAACTCCCGATCGTCGACCACATCGGTGACGGTTCTTGGAAACGCCGGGTCGTCCTGACTGTAAATGGTCACTGCCATCCCGGCGCGCGAGAGCTCCGCAAACACCGGCTCGACGAGGACACACGTCGGACAATCCCGCTTCGCAAACACTCGCAACCCATGTCGCGCCATGTTGTCGTTGCCTCTCGAGCAATAACAGACTGCAGTCATGGTCAACCAACACGAAAGGCCCGGTCAACACTTGCCCGACGCCCCGATATCGTGCAATGCCATAATGCCCCCCATGCCACACCGGCCCGTCAAGGGGTCAGGGCCCCACTGATCAGGTTCATCTGCCTTGGAACTCTGGATTCCCATCACCATCGCCGCGGCCTTCTTTCAGAATCTGCGCTCGGCGCTGCAGAAAAGACTCAAAGGCGCATTCAGCAACACTGGCGCGAGTTACGCCCGCTTCTGCTTCGCGATGCCGTTCGCGTTGCTCTACGCGGCAGTGCTTATGCACCAGACAGGACTCGAGCTGCCCACAATCGAGATGGGGTTCGTGTTGTTCTGTGTGTTTGGTGGTGCGGCGCAAATTGCCGGCACCGTGCTGTTGCTGAAACTGTTCTCGGTGCGCAACTTCGCTGTCAGCAACACCTTCTCGAAGACGGAAACCCTGCAGACCGTGCTCTTTGGTGTGGTCATTCTGGGAGAGACCATCTCCCTGGTGGCGACCGCCGCCATTGTGCTCAGTTTGATTGGCGTCATGGCCCTGGCCTTGGACAAGGCCAAGCTCAGTTTCAGCACATTGCGAACGGCATGGACCAGTCATGCCGCCTTCATGGGGGTTGGCTCGGGCGCCTGCTTCGCTCTGTCGGCGGTGTGTTATCGGGGCGCCTCGTTGCAGCTGCAGGTGCTCGACAGTGCCCTGGTGCAAGCCGCCGTGACCTTGGCCTGGGTCACGAGTCTGCAGACTCTCGGTATGGGAGTTTATCTGCGGCTCGCTGAGCCAGGGGAAATCTCGCGGCTGCTCCGCGGGGGGCGCAGTGCCCTGTGGGCCGGTCTAGCCGGCATGCTGGCATCCGCTTGCTGGTTCACTGCCATGACATTGCAAACCGTCGCCTATGTTCGCGCCTTGGGTCAGATCGAGCTTGTGTTCACCTTCGCCGCCAGCCTCCTGTTGTTCAAGGAGCGCATCAGCGGCAGAGAGTTGTTCGGAATCGCACTCATCATCGGCGGCCTGGTGATACTGCTGCTCACCTTGGCCGACACGCCCGCATCTGCCTGACATCGATGTGAGCGAGCGCCCTGGATGTCACAAGCCCGCCACTCCACCTCTTCTGTGGCACTGATACTCCCGCCCTCTATGTCGCTTCGCAGATGGTCGCGAACCTCGTAGCTATAGTGTGGGTAAATGTAGAAGAGCGGGTCGTGGTGAAAAGCGCCGTAGCGGCCCTGGTGGGAGTGGGCCTGATAAACGAACGCAGCGCTGTAGTGTCCGTGGTCGGAGCAATACTGCTACACATGACACGCTCGCCGTATTCAGTGTGACGACCGGAAACCTGGTCAGGAGCACGCAGCAAAATGTCTGGTGCGTCGAGCTGGTCCAGAGCAACAGGGTACAGTGGAGTCATGATTGCCCCTCCGACAGTGTGTTCAGCACAGCACCGACGCCCGATCGGTTGAATTACACGTTGGAGTAAACTTCCACGACTGATTCGCACTTGAGTCGATGGTCACACATCCGTCAGGCGTTGCCACTGGAGCCTGTGCATGAACCAAGTCTTGTCAATTTCCGCAAAAGCCCTGACTCGCCTGGCGTTCATGCCGTTCGGCGATGTAATAGAAGTCGACCAGGAGCGCGCCATGACCATCAACGACGGCCAAGCCACGCGCTACCACGACCTGTCCAGAGTGGACACCGGTCCCGATGCGGGTGGCTATCCATTGATCAACATTTTTCGCGCCGAGCCTTGCAGCCCACCCTTGACGATTACAATGATGGAAAACCACCCACTCGGAAGTCAGGCGTTCATGCCTCTGTCCAGCAAACCTTACCTGGTGGTGGTCGCGCCGGCATCCAGTCAGCTCGATGTGACTGACATCAAAGCGTTCATGGCGGCCCCCACCCAGGGCGTGAACCATCACCGCGGCGTCTGGCACCATCCTCTGCTGGCACTCGAAAGGAATTGCGACTTTCTCGTCGTGGACCGTGGTGGCCCGGGAAACAATGTGATTGAAACAACCCTAGACGCTGGTGCCGTCGAGGTCATTGTCACCATATAGGTCTGGCGTCGAACGAGTCGCCCTTCTATAGCAAACACCAGCCACCATCGACAGGAATTACGTGGCCCGTGACGAAGCTCGCGGCGTCGCTGGCGAGGAACACCACCGGACCAACCAGTTCCCAGGCTTCGCCTTTACGACGCAGTGGCGTCATGGCGACGATCTTATCGCTCTGCTCGTCATCACCGTATCGCGCTTCGCTGCCGCGCATGTGACTGGTCATGTAGCCGGGCGCAACCACATTGACCCGAATATTATGCGGGCCCCACTCTGCAGCCAGGTGCCGTGCCGTATGGTCGAGTCCCGCTTTTGCTGCCCCGTAGCTGGTAAGACGTTCAAACACGACCAGACTGCTGGTCGAGCTGGTGAAGATGATTGATCCACCACCACCTTGAGCGAGCATATGCCGGCCCGCCGCCTGTGCGCAGCTGAATGCGCTGCTCAAGTTTATATTGATCATTGCTGACCACGCCGCTGGTGTGATGTCCTCGGCCGGTGCAGCCTGGCCGATGCCATGATTTACAACCATCACGTCCAAACGCCCGAAGTGCGCAACGGTGGTCTCTATCAGCGCATCGACTTGTTCCTGAGCTTGCGCATCGAACACCACGTCGAGAACCTCGTGACCGTCAGCCCGCAGCTCAGCGGCGCTCTCGGAGACAATGTCGGCCGTCCTGCCACACACGACCACATTGGCGCCGGCTTGTGCGAGCCCCCGGGCAATGGCTTTACCAAGCCCTCGCCCAGACCCGGTGACCACAGCTGTTTTACCAGTCAGATCAAACAACGCGTTAGTCGTGCCCATCACACCCATCTCCTCAGAGCGTTCGACCGAGCTTGCGCCCCTCGTAAATAGCATGCACGGCCCATCGCGGTGACACACAATCGCCCACGGACTCAAATGCCGTGTCATCTTCTTGCAGGGCATCGTGCAGCGTGGTCTCACTGACATTGGGCGTAGCCAGAACCAGATCATCACACTCGATGCGACTCTCGGACCCATCCAGCAGATTGACCAAAGTGGCGGCATCGCCGAGCCACGCCGAAATCACGGTGTCGGTGATGAGTTCGGCCCCGAGTTTGGTGAGATTGCTGCGCAAGGGATAGTCAGCGTTGCTCCGAACCAGCTCGTGCGCGATGTGGCTTGCGGGCGTAACCAGGGTGACATGGTGACCTTGCTCAGCCAGATGCCAGGCGGTCCCCCCGCCACGCCAGTTACCACCGTCATCGATAACCACCACCCGCTCACCGCACCGCGCCGTGCGTGACATGACATCCTCGACAGACCACACACGGCCGAGTTCGATGCCCGGCAACACGTCAGCCTGGGGCCGAAAACGCTGAAAGCCCGTTTCCGATGGCAATGAACCAGTAGCGGCGACCACCACATCGGCGCCAATGGTCTTGATGTCTTCTTCGTCAACCGGTGTATTCAGACGCACTTCGACCTGGCGTTCACCGAGCTGACGCTCATACCAGTCGATGAGGTCAAGTATCTGTGCCCGCCGCGGCTGCATGCCTGCGAGTCGAAATTGCCCTCCCAGATGAGGCGAGGCCTCGACCAAGGTGACTCGATGACCACGCTCCGCGGCAACACGCGCCGTCTCGAGACCGCCCGGTCCACCACCGACGACCAGCACGTGCCGCGGCTCAGTGGCCGGCTCGAAGCGATCTCCGCCCCACTCGAACTCCCGGCCCGCAGAGGGATTAACCAGACAAGAGATCCAGTAATCCCTCGATCGGCGACCCCAACACATTTGATTGCAGGAAATACACGGCCGCACGTCTTCGGGCCGATCTTGCATGGCCTTGGCCGCCATGTGGGGATCGGCGATTTGACCCCTGACGATACTCACCATGTCGGCTTGACCGGCACCAATGATGGTGTTTGCGTTCTCGGGTGTTCGGATGTGACTCTCGGATTGAATCTTGGCGTGTGATACTTCTCGTTTGAAGTTCTCGGTGAAGTCCGCCGTCAACTTCTCACCGTACATAAACGTCGGCATGAGCGGGTAGAAGTCCAGGTACGAGCCTGAGCCGCAGGTCCAATAGTCGGCCAGTGTGCGCTCGTCGTGCCACAACACCACCTCAAGCATTTGCTCGAGTGACAGCAACACCTCGACCGGCGGGTGAACACTGACACAAACGCCAATGATGAAATCAAGGCCGCAAGCTTGCCGGATGCCGTCCAGCACGTTCGCGGAGAAACGCACCCTGTTTTCCAGCTCACCACCCCAGCGGTCATCGCGGCGATTCGACCATGGCGACCAGAACTGCTCAAACAACGCATTGTACGCAGCCATGATTTCGATGCCGTCGAACCCGGCGGCTTGCGCACGTCTGGCAGCAGCCACAAAGGCCTCGATGAGCTCCTCGATCTCAGTGTCACTCATTGCATGAGAGCCATCCGAGTCGTGATATGACGGCAAGCCGGACGGCGACCAGCTCGGCTCATACGAGTTATCGAAATCACCGTGCTGCCCGACGTGGTAGAGCTGCTGAATCATCACCGCATCGTATTCGTGACAGGCGTCGGTGATCCGCCGGAAGTGCGGGATGATGCTGTCGTCACTGTGCAGGAAATTGCCGCGGGTCAGCACCGCGGTACGATGAATCGGCACCGGCTCGACAACAATCATGGCCGCACCGCCACGTGCGCGCTCGGTGTAGTAGCCGAGATGTCGCTCACCGGGCAAACCGGCTTCGGCCATGTTCGCCGTATGCGCACCGAAGTTGAGGCGATGCTTAAGGGTCTTGTGGTTCAGCGTCAGCGGCTTGAACAAATGAGGGAAAAGCTTTGACACCTGCAGAGGCCTCCTTGGTAGTGCGCTGATCACCCTGTGCTCACCCCTTGACACACCAGGCGATACCGACGTCAGCTGGTTGCTTGACGAGTTGTCAGTCGATTGCTCTTTCCACATCCGAATCCGAAATATCGACCCAGATGGTCTTCAGCTCAGTGTATTGGTCGTGTGCGTGAATGGAATTGTCACGGCCACCGAAGCCGGATTGCTTGTAGCCGCCGAATGGTGTGCTGACATCGCCTTCGCCATAGCAGTTGACCGTGACAGTACCGGCCTTGATGGCGCGCGCCATGCGATGTGCCCGTTTCACATTGCTGGTGAACACCGAGGCGGTCAAACCATAGCTGGTGTCGTTGGCGACTTTGACGGCTTGGTCGGCATTCGCCACCGCGATCACCGCCAGCACGGGCCCGAAAATCTCTTCTTTGGCAATGCTCATGTCCGGGCTGACATCGTCGAAGATGGTTGGCTCGATGAAATAGCCGTCGCCCTCCTTGGTGGAATCACCTCCGACCAGCAGATTCGCGCCTTCGGCTTTGCCAGCCTTGATGTAGCCGAGGATTTTCTTGTACTGCTCCTGAGACACGATTGCGCCGAGCCTCGAGGAAGGATCCAAGGGGTTCCCGGTGCGCCATTCGCGCAGCTGAGCGACGATTTTCGAGACCAGCTCGTCCTTGACCGCCTCGTGAACGATCAGCCTTGAGTTGGACGAGCAATTCTCACCCATGTTCCAGAATACGGCGTTGGTGGCATGGTCGGCGACCACGTCCAGGTTCTCGGCATCATCCATCACCAGACAAGGGTTCTTGCCACCGCATTCGAGCACGACCTTCTTGAGATTGCTCTCTGCCGAGTACTTCAGAAACTCGCGCCCGACCTCTGTGGACCCGGTAAACGAGACCATGTCGACGTCGAGGTGCAGCCCAATGGCCTTGCCGGTGGTTTCACCGAGTCCAGTAACAACGTTCAGCACTCCGTTTGGTAATCCCGCCTCACCCGCCAGCTCCGCAATTCGAAGTGCAGTCATATTGGTCTGCTCAGCAGGTTTGACGACAACACTGTTGCCAGCGGCAAGAGCAGGACCGATTTTCCACGCCAGCATCAAGATGGGAAAGTTCCACGGCAGCACACAGGCCACCACCCCGATGGGCTCACGCACTACCATTGCGACAGCGTCGTCACCTGCCGGAGCCACCTGATCGTAAATCTTGTCGATGCTTTCGGCATGCCAGGCGAGGCAGTTCAGAGCTTCGGGAATGTCGATGGTCTCGATGTCCGCAATGGGCTTGCCACTCTCTATGCTCTCGAGCACCGCAAGCTCATGCTGATTTCGCTTCATGAGCTTGACCAGACGAATCAACACCTCCTTGCGTTGCGCCGGGTGCATGCGAGACCAGACACCACTTTCGAAGCTCTCGCGCGCTTTGAGCACCGCATGGTCGACATCCGCTTCCTCACAAGCAGCGATCTGTGCAATTGAACGGCCGGTCGCAGGATTCATGGTGTCAAAAGTCTTGCCGTCCGAAGCGGCGCGGGCACGGCCATCGATGAAAGCTGTCGTCGGCAGCGTCAGGGATTCGGCGATAGCCTCGTACTCCTCAAGCGTTAATAACGACGACATTGTCTTCGATAGCCTCCTCGGTACCGTTTTCGATTTTCGCCATGGTCGCCTTGAGAGTGTTCAAGACGACCTCGAGGTCACGTTTCTCTTCTTTGTTGAGCGGTCGCAAGGGCTTTCGCACATGACCCGATGGGAGCCCCTGCAGCGCGCATGCGTGCTTGACGATCTGAATGAGCTTGCCACCTTGCTCGAGAATGGCCATGAAAGGCAGCAGCGCTTTCATGATGCGTCGTCCCTTCGCAATGTCGTTCTCGAGCGCGACCGCGCGATACAGGGCGATGTGCTCGGCAGGCAAGCAGTTACCCGCTGCGCAGACCCAGCCCCGGGCTCCCCAGGCGAAGAACTCGAGAGCCTGGTCGTCCATACCGCATAACAAGGTGATGTGCGGATAATCGCGGGCCAGCATATGCAGCTGATTGATGTCGCCGGTCGACTCCTTGATTGCGGCGAAGTTCGGGCTGCGACCCACCCGATCGAAGAACTCGTCGGTCATGATGGTGCCGGTGCGACCCGGGTAGTTGTACAACATGATGGGCAGATTGGCGGCGCGGTCGATGGCGAGCGCGTGATTGGCAAGCTCCATCTGCGTGGGCACTGCGTAGTATGGCGCGCTGAATAGAATGGCATCGGCGCCGTTGTCACGCGCTAGCCGCGCATAGTCCTCGCAATCCTCGGTTCGAATGGCGGTGACACCAACAATCAATGGCAAACGACCTTTGAGGGTCTGCTTGGCGAGTTGCATGAGTTCGAGGCGCTCTTCTTTCGTTTGCGCGTAGTACTCGCCGGTAGTGCCACCGACGATGACGCCATGCACGCCCGATTCGACCAGATGCTCGATCATGGTCACGAATGCTTCACGGTCGATAGCGCCATTTGCTGTGTATGGCGTAATGACGGGCGGATAAATGCCTTCGAATTTCATAGCTCACACTCCCATGTGCATCTGTATACAAATCGTATACATTTACGATTCAGCTGTCACCACAAAGCTCTGGAGCTCGAATGGCCGCAACTCAAAGGTCGAGAATACCTCGAAAATCGAATGGTGCCAGTGCCGGCGGCGTGTACGAGACTTTGCGCCGGCAGATCATTGGCCTGGCATTGACACCCGGTCAGAGCTTGGACGAGCGCACACTGGTCAACGAGCATGGTGTCTCGCGCACGCCGGTCCGCGAAGCTTTGATCCGGCTCGCCGCAGACGGTCTGGTGGAGTTGACGCCAAACCGGGGGGCGTCGGTCTCGTCGCTCGACCTCGAAACCCTGCGCTCAATCTTCGAAGCCGGTGATTTTATCGAGAAGGCCATGGTGCGTCTGGCCTGCCTGCGGCGCACCGAGTCGCAGCTCGAAGATGTTCGACGCCACCAGGACCAGTTCGAGCGTGATGTCGGCGCGGGAGACATCGCCGCCATGATCGAATCGAACACTCGGTTTCACATGGCCATCGCCGCGGCGAGCGGGAACCGCTATCTGGAAGACTGCTATAGACGCATTCTCGCCGACCATGAGCGCATCGGTCAGCTCTGGTACAGCCACAACCTGCACGCTGATGACGGCAGCATCAACGCGACCATCATCGAGCAACACCACGACCTGCTGGCCGCGCTTGAAGCCCGCGATGCGCAGCGCGCGGAGGCGGTGTCCATGGCGCACGCGGCCCTTTGCAAAGACGGGCTACGTCAAATCCTCGCCGAAGGCGCGCACCTGTTGAAGAACATCCATGTCGAACACGGCACCTTCAATCTCGAGAGCAAGTCAGCATGAGTGACGCGAAGACGAAACCACGACGACGCCGAAGCCGGGCCGAACGTAGAGAAGAGCGTCTCAACGCCCCCATTGTTCATTTCCCACCACTGACACCAAAAGTCCCCCTCTACGAGGTGACCAACGACGAAGGGGTGGAGATGATTCACGAACTCGCCATGCGCATCGTCGAGGAAGTCGGTGTGGAGTTTCGTGACGCCGAGTCTCTGGACATCTGGCGCAAGACGGGTGCTGAGATAGACGGTGAGTGTGTGCGCCTGGGGCGTGAAGAGCTCCTGGATCTGATCTCCCACGCGCCAGCCGAGTACACCCATCACGCCCGCAACCCAGAGCGTACGGTACGCATAGGCGGGCAATACATGGTGGTCTCGCCGTCGTACGGCCCGCCTTATGTGCTCGACCTGGAAGGCATACGCCGGCTCGCCACGCTCGACGATCTGAATCAGTTGCAAAAGCTCAACCATATGGCGTCGTCGGTTCACATTGCGGGCGGTCCGATTGTCGAACCAGTCGACATCCCGGTACCGCATCGACATCTGCATATGGCCTACAGCGCGCTCAAATACTCGGACAAACCCATCATCGGCGCAGTCACCGCTCGCGAACGTGCCGAAGACACCGTCGAGATGCTGAAAATCGTGTTTGGTGAGACGTTCGCAGCCAACAACACCCTCACGACCTCGTTGATCAACAGCAACTCGCCGCTCATTTGGGACGAGACCATGCTCGATGCGCTCAAGGTCTACGCCCGCAACAATCACGCCGTGCTGTGCTCGCCCTTCTCGATGGCGGCAGCGAGCACACCCGCGAGCAATGTCGGCACCATGGCGCAGGTGACAGCCGAAGCACTGACCGCGGTGGCATTCGGTCAGCTGGTACGCCGGGGCGCACCCATGTTGTTCGGCGTTCCGGCTATGACGGTTGCACTCAACACCGGCGCACCCGTGCATGGCAGTCCGGACTCGGCCATCGTGCAGTTTCTCGCCGGTGCGATGGCGCGTAAATACCAGCTGCCGCATCGTGCGATCGCAAACTGCTCGACCTCCAAGACACCGGATTATCAGGCCGGCTTTGACTCCATGTGGGGTCTGTTCCCGTCATTCATGAGTGGAGCCCACTGGATCACCATGGCCGGCGGTATGCAAGAAGGCACCCTGGGCTTGAGCTTCGCCAAGACCGTCATCGACTTCGAGCAGCTGGACGCGTTCCATCACTTTTGCCAGGGCTGCCGGTTTGACGATCTGGACGAGATACTCGAAACCATCAAAGAGGTCGGACCCGGCGGCCACTTTCTGGGCACGGCCCACACGCGCAAGAGCAACTTGTTCATTTTCCCATCGCAGAGCAATGTCTCCTACGAGCAATGGGCAGCCGAAGGCGGTAAAGATTCGAACCAGGTCGGTATCGAGAAAGTGCGCAAGTGGCTGGCACGCTACGAGCAACCGGAAATCGACCCCGCCATCGACGAGGCGCTGCTCGAGTTCATTGCAAGACGGGAACGCGAGATCCCGGCCACGCTGAGCTGACGTCAATCGACGCGGACTGGAACGCTGGCCATGCGAAATCCCCGGCTGCTCGGCATCGCCTGTCTGATTGGCGCGGTGTCCATCTTCACAATTCAAGACACCACCATCAAATGGCTGAGCGATGTGTTTCCGCTGCATGAGATCGTGTTCATACGAGCCGCCATTGCTGCGTTGATCATGCTGGTGTTGATTCAGGCAGAAGGGGGTATCCGGCTGTTGCGAACCGCGCGCCCCGGGCTTCACACCCTGCGTGGGTTGCTGGTGGTCATAACCAACTCATGCTTTTTTGCCGCCATTGCCGTGATGCCCTTGGCTGATGCGGTCGCGATTTTCTTCGTCGCGCCGTTGTTGATTACCGCCCTATCCACTGTGTTTCTCGGCGAGCACGTCGGTGTACGGCGCTGGAGCGCCATTGTCATCGGTCTGACCGGCGTGGTCGTCATGCTTCGGCCGGGTAACGACACGGTCCGGATGGTGGCGTTGTTGCCGGTGGTCGCGGCCACCGCCTATGCGGTATTGCAGATTTTGACACGTCGGTTGGGTACGACCGACCGCGCTTCGGTGATGGCTTTTTACGTGCACTTCGCATTCATTGTCGCCGGTGCTTTAATGTGGCTGCTTTGCGGAGATGGTCAATACGCGGTGAGTGACAACCCGAGTGTGCAGTTCTTGCTGCGGGCGTGGATCGTTCCCGACCCGAGGCAAGCCGCAATTCTCCTGGTGGTCGGGATCCTGAGCGCGATCGGTGCTTGGTTACTGACCCAGGCCTACCGCGTCGCCGAAGCCACGGTCATAGCCCCATTCGAATACGCGGCACTGCCGCTGGCAATGCTGTGGGGATTGATTGTGTTTGGGGATGTTCCCGACAAGCAGGCGCTAATCGGCATGTCGCTCATCGTCGGCAGCGGTCTGTTCGTGCTGTTCCGTGAAGCAAAGCTCAAACGTCAAGGCACAGACACCTGATCCGTGAACGAATCATGTCCACCAGCGTGGGCGAGCATCACACGATACGCTGGACCCGACACCGGCAACGTACGCTCACTGGCTCAGCATTGCTCAGTTCGTGCCGACACTGAGCGTCAGCGGGTCAAAGCCGTCGCCGACTCGCATGACAGGCAGGCGGCGCCAGATTGAGTGTTGGGTTCCTCTCGAAGAACCCAACTGGCTTCAACATAAAGCCGATGTACTCGACCGGCATCACCGGAAAGTCTTCGGGGCGCGGCATATGGGTCAGTCCAACGGTGTGCCAGAGCACAACGTCAGTATCGACCAACGGCCGATCCGCCTCGCTCCACACCGGCAAGCCACCACCTTCGGATTGGTTGACGTAGTTGCCCGGCGCATGCAGCTGTTCGGAATCATAAGCAGTCACCCAGAGATCGTGCTCGACAAAGCCGGCGCGACGCATGAACGGGGAGCCAGGCTGATGCATGGGTTTAACATTGGGACCTGGCATGAGCTTGTATCCAGGATGCCAACCTAGCGCATTCTTGCGGCCACGATTGACGACCTTCCAGAAACGCTGGTTTTCGGGTTTGCGATCCCGGGCACCGGTCTTCTCTGACTCAATCAACGTTTCCTTGGGACCGTGCGCGTTACCGTGTGGATTGCCAGGGCCTGTGGGCAGACGTTCAGCCTCGACCTCGACCACCGAGTTGGTGTCGCCATCCACACTCATGTCCAGACGCACGTTAAAATAGTGCTCATGGACCATGCCGTTCAGATTCGGCGCCACCAGCGCGCCATACTGTGTGGACTCATCCTCGTCTGAGGCCCGGGTGTAGAGCATGCCTGTCAGTTTAGCCTCGAACTCGATGCTGCCGTCCAGATACAGGTACCAGAAGATGCCGTAGTCGTAGTTGCCGATGGTGAAAAACGACGACACCACCATGCGTCGCGAACGCCGGACTTCGGTCTTGCCAGTGGACGCGTCCGAATGCTTCCACAGCACGCCATAGTCTTCCTCATGCATGCACACCGCATTGGGCAGATGTTTCACGCTGCCGTAACCATCAACGGTGTCGACGTCGAAGTAGTAGATCTCACCCACACAATCACAGCCCAGAGACAGTGAGTTCACCGAATTGCCGAACACCCCTTCACCCAGGTCAAAAGAGTGATTCAGATAGTGATCACCTCGAGTGTCCCCGTAGGGCACCACCAGCTCACTCAGTGAGGCCCGATACACCACTGGCCGGTCCTCACCGTCATGATTGAATGACAGGGTGTGCAACACCAAGCCTTCACGAGGCGTGAAGCCAACCCGGAAAGACCAGTTCTGCCACCGCACACCATGGCCTTCCACCACGAAGTCGGGACCATCGGGTTGGGTGATGTGGAGCGCTGCCAGCGGTTCACGGATATTGGCGAACCGGTCAGCATGATAGTCACCTATGTCACTCGGAATGGGCGCATCGCCCAGTTCCTCGATACGTAGCACCTTCATGGCGTTCAAATCCACGACCGGCACCAGACCCTCGATGGGTCGCATATGGGCATTGTCGCCGGGCGACTCAACGAAGTAGCAATGCGCCCGTGTCAGACGCAGGCGCTTCTCGTCTTCACTGGCGAAGTTCGCCATGCACAACCCTTCGACATAGACTTTCTCCACATCGTTGATGCCACGCCGTGCGAGCGCGGCGACGAATTCCGGGTGAGCTTTGACCACCTTGGACATTTCATCGCCTTCCTCATCGATGATGCAGGCGTGCACGTCCGGCACGTGCTCGTAGCGTTCCAAGGTGTCGGTATCGAGATTGACGAAGGCCTCGAAGACTTTGCCGGCATTTCGATCCAGCACCACGGCAAGCGCCTGTCGACTGATCACCTGCCCAGGCGCAAACCCGCGAACAATGGACTTGTCGGGTTCCAGCAGTCGAACATGCTCAAACAGCACCCGTTCATCGAGGCCCTGCTGACGACGAATCACGTCGACGACACGCGCCAACTCGTCGCCAGTCAACGGATCCAAGGGGTGTGCAAAGGCGTCGAGTGCAGCTTCAGTTCTGACCTGTGCCATGGTGTTCACCTGTGAAACGGCGGAGGTCGCCTAGATTACATGGAACTTGACCTGTGGTCGAAGTGCGAACGCCTCATCCCGCCACCCTCAGTATCTCACATGGCCTTTGGCTGAGCTAACCGACAGCTGCGGCTGGTGATAGAAGTTCGATCAATATCGACCGGTGACGAGAGCAACCCGCTTCACCATGCAGACATCGATCCGCTCTGCGGATCGCCAGGTTGTGCAAAGCGGTCGACATGCGCTACATCGGCACACGGCAGAATCCACGTCCAACCCCGAATGTCGACGAGGTGTTTGCGTCGCGACATCTGCCGAGCCGCTGTCCACCGGGCTTCCCCGGTCGACCCTCACGAATACTGCCATCATTCCGCACGACAGCCACACCTCGCCGCAAATCGGACAGCGTATGGTGGACATATTCGCTGAGAACCTGAAACGTCATGTCAGCGAAGCGCCGTCAATGAACGTTTGCGACGTTCAACGGGGCTACTGAGACTCGCTGTACCGGCTAAACCTGCGAGCGGGGCACCTGCGGACGGACACCACACCGGCATCGAAGTCAACGCTCGGCAAGAATGTCCACAAAGTCCTCGCGGTCGACATTGCCACCGCTCACGATCACTCCTGCACGCTTGCCACGCATGCGCTTGCGCTCGCTGATCAAAGCAGCCAGAGCACAAGCACCCGCGCCTTCGACCGCATTGTGGGTATCCACGAAGTATGCGCGAATCGCTGCCCGAATGTCCTCATCATGCACAGCCACAATTCGATCGACGTTGGACCAGATGGTATCCAGCGCCGGCTGCACCGGTATCCGGCAGGCCACGCCGGTGGCAAACGTGTCAACAGTATTGGTGGTTACCAGCTGCCGACTCTCAAAGCTCAACTGATAGGCCGGCGCTCCACTGGCAACCACCCCCACCACATCGGCCTTCGACCCCATGGCATTGCGGGCCGAAACCACCCCACAAATGCCAGACCCAAGACCGATAGGCACATACACCGCATCCAGATCACTCTGTTGGCGAAACAACTCCAAACCGTAGGTGCCCACCCCACGCACCAAGGTCTGATCGAAACTCGGCATCATGAACAGCTGCTCGGCCACCGCACGCTCGCTTGCATAGTCAAACGCATCCTGAAAGTCGACGCCGTGCTCGACCAGCTCGGCCCCCTGCGCACGCATTAGTGCGTTCTTCTCCGGACTGTTGCCCTCCGGCACCACGATAATGACGCGCAGCCCGAAGTTTCGCCCGGCAACTGTGACGCTCTGACCGTGATTGCCAGTACTCGCCGCAATAATGCCTTGGGTGTCGCCGCGCGCCGCACGCTCGGCCATGTACACCAGGCCCCCGCGAATTTTGAACGCGCCAGTAGGTGTGTGATTCTCGTGCTTGACCCACACCTCTACCCCCGTGCGCTGACACAACAACGGCCAGCGGTAGAAGGGGGTTGGTCCGAACACTTCGTGCACGATGTCGGCGGCTGACTCGAGCTCAGCCAGAGTAGCGGTGCTCACGTGTGAGACTCCTGATGTCTGTCCTCGTCACCCAATAGTAACGCCCTGTGTCCTGTTAGTTCGGCTTGACGACCAGGCACAAATGCGGTCTGTTGCGAGCAACAATCAGTCGAGGAGCAACAACATGTCGGGCAACCCGATCAAAACCCGCCGTGAGGGAGGCATCCTGGAAGTGACATTGGACCGTCCCAAGGCCAATGCCATAGACGCGGTGACCAGTCGAGTCATGGGCGAGGTTTTTCGGAACTTTCGCGATGATCCGGCACTGCAGGTCGCCATCGTCACCGGCGGCGGCGAGAAATTCTTCTGTGCCGGCTGGGATCTCAAAGCGGCCTCGACCGGTGAAGAGGTCAACTCCGACTATGGTGAAGGTGGTTTCGGCGGCATGCAGGAGATGCGTGACCTGAACAAGCCTATCGTCACCGCCATCAATGGCATCTGTTGTGGCGGCGGCCTGGAGGTCGCAATCTCCGGCGACATCTTGATTGCCTCGGACAAAGCCAGCTTCGCGTTGCCGGAGATTCGTTCCGGCACCATCGCGGATGCCGCCTCGATCAAGTTGCCCAAACGCATCCCCTATCACATAGCCATGGAGATGCTATTGACCGGACGCTGGCTGCGACCAGAGGAGGCCCATCGTTGGGGACTCATCAACGAGATCGTGCCGGCCGACCAGCTCATGGAGCGCGCCTGGGAAGTGGCGCGACTGCTCGAAAGCGGTCCACCGCTGGTATACGCCGCCATCAAGGAAGTCGTCCGTGATGCGGAAGATTCAAAGTTCCAGACAGCAATGAACAAGATCAACGGTAAGCAGTACGCCACCATCGATACTCTCTACAACAGTGAAGATCAGCTCGAAGGGGCAAAAGCGTTCGCGGAAAAACGCGATCCGGTGTGGAAAGGGCGCTGAGCACCAGGTGTTTGGGCATAGAGGATTGCTACGGGACTAAAGATGGCCAGACGAAGAGCACGACGAACTACTCCGCCACTGGCGCTGACGCCATGGCGACGCACGGACATCCCTTACGCGCCTATCGAGCCGCTCTCAGCTGATCAGATCGAGGCCATCCATGAAGCCTCCCTCAAAGTGCTCTCCGAGCACGGTATGCGGATCCTGTCACCTTACGTTCGCGGACTTTACAAATCCGCCGGCAATCGCGTGGATGAGACCACAGAGATGGTTTACTTCGATCCGGGCTATATCGAAGAAGCCGTCGCCAAGGCGCCCTCCTCGTTCACCATCCATGCACGTAACCCGCAACGCAGCTGTCACATCGGTGGCAACACCATCAACTTCGGCCCCGTCGGGGGACCCTCATTCACCTCCGATCTGGACCGCGGCCGACGCTCCGGCAGCTATGAGGATCTGTGCAACTATCAACGCCTGATCCAGATGATCGGTGCGCTGCATCTCGGTGGTGTGGGTCCATTCGTGGCACTGGACTTACCCGCCGACACACGCCACCTGGACGCCTTTATCGCGGGCGCCAGCTACACCGACAAAGTGTTCTCTCAAGGTGTGATTGGACGTGGCCGAGCAAGCGACACCTTGAACATGCTGTGTATCCTGCATGGCTACAAAGACATTGATGAGCTCGCCGCAAGCGGCAAGGTGTATGTCAAAGCCGGCGTCAACACCAACTCGCCGCGCCAACTCGACGAGCCACTGAGTCTCGGCATGTTGACACTGGTGGAGGCGGGCCAAGCGGCGGTAATTACCCCGTTCACACTGCTTGGCGCCATGGCACCGACCACCATCGCCGGTGCACTCACACTGCAAAATGCAGAAGCACTCGCCGGCATTGCGCTCTGTCAGACCTTCAAGCCCGGCTCACCGGTCGTGTATGGCGGATTCACCTCGAACGTTGACATGAAATCCGGCGCGCCAGCGTTCGGCACCCCTGAGTACGTCCAAGCGACCCTGGCAGGCGGTCAGCTCGCACGGCGTTATGCCCTGCCCTATCGCTCATCGAACACCAATGCCTCGAACTGCAACGACGCGCAAGCAGCCTACGAATCTCAAATGTCACTGTGGGCGGTGGTGATGGGACACGCGAACGTGGTGTGGCACAGCGCGGGGTGGCTGGAAGGTGGTCTGGTCGGCAGTTTCGAGAAGCTCATCATCGACGCTGAAATGCTGCAGATGATGCAAGCCTGGCTCGACCCTATCACGGTTGACGCCGATACCCTGGCCGTGGATGCCATTGGAGAGGTGGAGCCGGGCGGACATTTCTTCGGCTCTCCGCACACTCTTGAGCGCTACGACACCATCTTCTACGACCCATTGGTGTCGGATTGGCGCAACTTCGAAACCTGGGAAGCCGATGGCATGCACGACACGGCGTGGCGTGCCAATCGAACCTGGAAGCGAATGCTGGAGGAGTACCAACAACCGGAACTCGATGAAGCCGTTGCCGAAGGCTTGCGAGACTACGCCGAGCGACGCAAACAGGACATTCAGCGAAACGGACTCGACGAGTGAGCTCATTGTGAGAGAAGACACCCTGTGCCCGACATCAACCAGTTCTTGACGGCCGCTGAGCGCAGGCGATACAGGCGGCCATCGAGCAGGCACGCACACTTCCACAACGTGCTTTCAGGTCAGCTGAGTTCTATTGTCCGTTCTGGGCCGATATGCATTGCACACGGAACAACCTCTCCATCGCGCGACTGGCACAAGACCATACGTAGTCTCCTCCCTCGCCCTCGGGCGCAAGCAGTCTGACAATGCAGACCGCGAAGCTCAGCAATGGCATCGAGCTGGCCTACGAGATACATGGTGACCGCGACCACCCGGTGGTTTTCCCGATTCTCAGTATCACCGACAACATCACCGACTGGCCGCCGGGGCTCTACGCCCCTTTGGTCGAGGACGGATTCTGTGTCGTGCGTCATGAGCTGCGTGACTCGGGTTTCTCGACAAAATTCGACGACTTCGGTCCGGCCGATCTAGCCGCCGCACAAGCGAGCTTGCAGGCCGGCACACTGCCCGACTCTCCCTACACACTTCACGAGGTTGCGGAAGACTGCCACCTGCTCATGGCTCTGGGCATCGACAGGGCATGCATCGTTGGCTACTCGTACGGTGGCGCCGTCGCCCAGCTGCTGGCATTACGGGCTCCTGCCCGGATCGCGGGGTTGATGTGCCTGCAAGGCAGCAACTACGACCCCTCCCTGCCCCCACGCCAACCTAGCGTGAATGCCGCCATGACCAACGCGACGCGCGAGTGTGCCACCACCGAGCAAGCCATCGAGACCATCGCAGCCTTGAGACTCGCCGCCAATGGTTCAATCCATCGCATGGATGAGGCCGAGGCGAGACAAAGCGCCGAGACCTCGGTCGGGCGCATGTATTGTCCGAACGGTACCGGCCGTATGGTGCTGTCGCGTATGGCGACGCCCGCCTTTGCGGACCAGACCTCCGCCATCGAGTGTCCCACACTGGTCTTGCACGCCGACGAGGATCCCATTTTCTCCGTCGAGCATGGCGAGGACATCGCTCGATGGCTGCCGAATGCGTCGCTCCGAGTTCTGGAAGGCGTTGGCCACAATCATCCGGTCTCGCTACAGCCAACAATCGCCAGCGCCATAACAGACTTTGCCGACGAAACCCTGCGCGAGCGTTGAGCACCGATTAAAGGGGCGTTGTGGTTCTTCACCTGCAGGCGAGCGGTGGAGATAATAGACCAACCCATTTGACCTCTTGACGACACTAAGCCACGCCAAACATGAGTGACTCAATCGACGCCGAAATCCAGACACTGTTCGACAACAACCGGGCTTGGGCCGCCAGCATGGAGCGTGACGACCCCGGTTTTTTCTCTCGTCTGGCAACCCAGCAAAAACCAAACTTTCTGTGGATCGGTTGTTCCGACAGCCGCGTGCCCGCCAATCAGGTCACTGGTCTGCGACCGGGCGATGTGTTCGTCCATCGCAATGTCGCCAATATCGTCGAGCAGACCGACATCAATTGCATGTCGGTGGTCGACTTCGCCGTTCGCACGCTCGGGATTCGCCACATTGTTGTCTGCGGCCACTATGGTTGCGCCGGCGTCAAAGCCGCCATGGGAGCCAGCGCCGAAGGGTTGGTCGACCACTGGTTGAGTGGCATGCGCGAACTCTGGGAGCAACATCGAGACCAGCTCGAGGGCCTGAGCGACGACGAAGCACATGCCCGTTTCTGCGAGATGAATGTGCGACGGCAGGTTCAGTCGCTGAGTCGCACCACCGTCATCCGACAAGCCTGGGCACGTGGTCAACCCTTACATCTGCACGGTTGGATTTACGGTCTCGGTGACGGTTTACTGCGCGATCTGGGAGTACGCATATCGAGCCGCGAAGACGGTGGTGGCGAACGGCTCGACAAGTTCTGAGCATCAGCACCAGATAGCGCTCGTCCATCTGCGCCTGGTGATGAACTCGAGCACCCGTACACCCGCGGCGCTTGATCGAATCTGTCGGTACTAGGGACCAGCTCAGTCCAGCACCCGATCGAGCACCCAGTTGTCGAGTGCATGCACGATCGGCTCGTGCACGGACAACCGGCCCGGCCGACTGTAGCGCGAATGCAGACCCTGTTGCTGCCGCTCTGAGATGTCATTGTCTTCCGGCAGAGCCTTGTCCCAACGCTTGTAATAGACACTGACCGCTTGCTCGAAATCCGGCCGCGCGACGGTGCTCTCGGGAAAGCACGATCCAATGGTCACCCGCATGCGGTTGGCGCTTTTTGGAATACATTGCAGCCACCACATGCAATCCTGGGTACTGCCAAAGAATGTCGCCGGGTAAACCACGGTGAAGTAAGCACCATCGGCGTTACGGCCCGTCAATCCCTCGATGTGAGGAAACGGCACGTCGTCCTCGGGTAACACGGCGAGCGTCCTGTGCGCCTCCGCCCAGATGGAGTCCCACTGCCCCTCCGACGCCATGACATCACACTCCTGTAGCCCAATTGATGCCCGGTGCACGGTTGCAGTGTGGTAGTCCTCCATGGCGTTCTCGACATAAATTTTCCAGTTGCAGTCGAGTTCATAGTCCTTGCGACGTGTGCAACGCATGTCCTCCCAGCGACAGGTCGAGAACTCGTCGGGCAGATTGCCCAACCAGTCCTTCAAATTGGATTGCTCTTCGTCAAAACAGAGGAACATGAAGCCACACCAGGTTTCCAGACGTACCGGCAGCAATCCATTGACCGCCGGGTCGAAATCGCTGGTCTTCTCCATACCCCGCAGACCAGACAGATTGCCCTGCCGGTCGTAAGTCCAGGCGTGATAGGGGCAAATAATGGCGCGACAGCTTCCGGCGCCATCGAGCAACCGGGTACCGCGATGACGACAGGTGTTTGCAAATGCCCGAACTACATCATCATCACCACGCACGATCAGCGTGGACTCACCGCATATGTCGTGCACCAGATAATCCCCGGGGTCAGCAATCTCGTCGAGCCGACCGGCCAAGTGCCATGCGGTCATGAAAATGCGATCGACCTCACGCGCATAAAACGTTTCGGAGGTGTAACACCAAGGCGGCAAGCTGCTTGCCTGGAGAAGTGGTTTGCGCACGTCTTCATAGAGGGAGGGGTCGAACAGATTCTGATGCGTCATTGCCTGTGTCTCTCGGTTGCACCCGGCAGATCCAAATCCTGAGTGCTGGACACTCGCAGGTCAACGACCTTCGTGGATCACGACGGCAACAGCTGGAATACTGTCTACCATCCTCCCAATACGGATGTCACGAGCAATGCCAAAGCCCGCCGCCACCAGCAAATCATCAGCAAAATTTCACCTGCACATCGAAAACTCCACTCGACTCAACGAGGTGTTCGAGGCCTCACGAAAGCGTGTGCGGGATGCTGTCAATCGACATCCGGATCTTAAGGACAGGCTGAAAATCACGATTGGTTACGGCGGTGATATCCTCGACAAGCAGTTACCCAAGGCCGATGCCTTGTTCTGTCATCGCATCGATTTCACCAACATCCGCGAGCGTGCACCGAAGCTTCGCTGGATTCACATTCACGGCGCCGGTGTCGAGCACCTGATGCCGCTCGACTGGCTGCCAGAAGACATGTTGCTCATGAACAGTAGCGGTGTACACGGCCGCCGGGCAACTGAGTACGCCGCCACCGCAATCTTGATGTTGAACAATAGAATACCGGAACTGGTCACTCATCAGCACGCGCGGCGATGGCAGCAATGCTTCAACTCGAGCATTGGCGGTAAGACCCTGCTGATTGTCGGTGTCGGCAAGATTGGCGCCAACATCGCCCGCTGGGCCAAGACCATGGACATGAAAGTGCTGGGCATCCGCCGCACCGGCAAACCCTGCCGCAACGTCGACGAAATGCACACCACCGACAAGCTCCGCAAACTACTGCCACGCGCAGATTTCGTCCTGGTCGCAGCACCGCTGACCAAAGACACCGACGGACTCATGGGCAAAAAGGAGCTCGACCTCATGCGCAATGGCACCGGGCTGGTCAACTATAGCCGCGCCAGAGTGGTCGACTACGATTACTTACGTCAGAAGTGCAGCCGCGGTGAGCTGAGCGCCGTGCTCGACGTGTTCTCCCCCGAACCGTTGCCAAAATCCTCCCCGCTGTGGCGCACCCCCAACATGATCCTCACCCCCCACTGCGGCTCCGACGACACCAACTACTACACCCCCCGCACCCTGGACATGATTCTCGACAACATCCGCCGGGATCTGGCCGGCAAGAAGCTGTCGAACGTCGTCGATAGGGACCTTCAATACTGAATGCGTCGAGTGTTGGAGTCACAGACCACCTAACCGGCCTCGACGTCGGATACCGTTGCAGCGACCGAAGGAGGCATGGATGCCGCCTTCGAGCCTCCAAGGACGAATTCACGGCGTGTCGTGGCGACCGTATCCGGCATCGAGGTCCGGGCGCGACCAGGAACTGTCATCTGGCGCAGACACCCTGCTGCCCGACCGGGAAAAACACGAGGGTTATGCCGACGCCGAGCCCACGTCCGTCAAGACCAGCTCCAGCAGATTGTCCAGCCGTCCATCGACCTCGGAGAGCCCATACACCGCTCGTTCAATCGACCTCGCCCGGGAAGGCTCCAACACACCCTCGGCGTAGTCGTGAAACTTTTGCGATATCTCAGCACGTGAGAGCGGCTCATCGGGACCGCCCCGGGGAACAACTGTACCCGAGCTCAGCCGACGCCCATCGTTCAACACCAGCGATACCGCACTCGGGCGCCCCCGTGCACGCGGTGGGTTGTAGCGCGGTTCCTCACGCACAGTGGTCACCGCAACCAGGCGGGCAACATCCTGATCAACCAATCCAGAACCCATGACCTCGTCGACACCCACTTTGCCGCGCTCGATGGCAGCCGCGACCGGAAACGCAAGACTGTACTGCGCCTTGGCCGTGTTGGCCGGCATGTCGGTCGCAAGCTTTGCAGCGTCTTGGTAAGTGTCGATCTCAATTGCTGCCACATCCGGTCCCTCGAGACCGTGCTCCGCACGTAGCATCAACGCACCGTCGATGACCGCGTGCGCCCAACGGCACACTGGATAGGGCTTGATGTAATGCTCGTCGATGAGCCACCGATCCCCGAGGTCCGACCACAACTCGGCGACCTCGTCCGCCTCGACAGTAATAGCCGGCGCGCCGCTAAACCCATTCGCCGCAAGCACCGCCGCGCTGGCGCCAGCCAGTGCGCCCCATCCCGAGCCGTCGTGCAGCATGCTCGGATTGTCGATTTCACGCATCATCTGGCTGCGTGGCCCATGGTATTCGGCAATGCCCAGTGCCTGACGCAATTCGTCACGGCCTAGACCTTGTAGCCTGCATCCTATGGCGGCCACTGCGAGCGCGTTCCACGCACCCGACGTGTGATAGTCAGGCACTGTCGCGTGCAGCGCAATTGCCGCGCGAGTAGCCATCTCGAAGCCGGCAATCACACAGGCCAAGGCCTCACGTCCAGAAATCGGCGCATGCGAAGCTCCAAAAGCCAGCAAGGCCGGCAGCACGGCAACCCCCGTGTGTCCCTTGGTGAGCGGATGCCCGTCGTGCGCATCAAAGCTGTCGATCTGGGTCGCGGCCGCAAACGCTGCGCCTGCCGGACTCACCACCCGGCCATCAAACAACATCCGTGCACTGGGATTCGATGCTGATGCGCCAAACAAGCCACAAGCGCAGTTGCGCGCTATCACCGCCGCATCGGTTCGGTGGCCGGCGGCGGCCACACCGAGCAAATCGAGGATCAGGTCCGGTGCTTTTTCGAGCACCGGCGAAGGAATGTCCTCGTATCGAAGCTGCAAGCTGAAATCAAAGGGGTCCATGCCACCGAGCCCTCAGTGAGTATGATGATGGGTGCCCGGATGTGAGCATCGAGCTAGCTCACGACGCCAGTACGCGTCTGATGTCGTCGAGACGCCTGACATCAGCGCAGCCTGGTTCGTCTTTGCCATACTCGTGCGACAACACCCGTCGCGTCACTTCGCGTCCAAATGCAAACTGCAGCTCCCGATCGGCGGCCTTGTCGTCGAGCGCCGGAATTCGTGCAACGGTGTTGTGACAATAAGTTGGACGCGTGTCGCCACCCACATGCAGCAACCCTTTGGGTTGCTTACCTTTGGCCACCGCGCGAATGCCCTTACGGACCATTTTTCGATACATGGTGACGCCTCGATCGGTCGAGGCCAGATGCTCACGACTGTGTAAGGTGACCGGCCCTTGTGACACCCAAGCATCCCAGTCCCCAGGCGTACGCTGCCGGTCCTCGTATGACGGCTCCCCCGTTTGTCCGATGTCGCCGGCCCCGACCACATACTTACCGGCTGCGAGCTGGCGGTCGACATAGCCGTTCGCACCCTCGACATGAAAACCCTTGTCGATGTCACTCCAGCCGATGTTGTAGCAACTGGTGTCGTCAATCGGCACCACCCAGCTGAAGGCACTGCCGCGTCGGTCGAACAAGGTCTCTCCCTCCGCGTCGTCAATGCCGGCGACACGTACCATGTTGGGCATCAACATGTCGTTGCTGCGCAAGTACAGGAAATCTCCCCAGCGCCGCACGGTGACGTAGATCATACCGACCGGTGTCTCCAACCACTCCATGGTGGGGATTTCTTGATAAACCGGTTCGAACTGCACACCAAACAACCGCGTGTGCAAAAAAGTCAGATGAATGGGATCGGTCTCGTTTTCCTGCACCTGCAGCCAGTTGCAAGGCGAGTAACCGCTCCACAGACGCCCCTCGGCCTCCTGGTGCTCGAAGGTGTCGAACACCGGAAACGGCGGTTTCTCATCCGGCGGTCCCATGTAGGCGAACACGACGCCACGCCAGACATGCACCGGATAGGCACCCTGACAAATCTTGTGCCTGAAGCTGCTGTCCGCCGGTTCACCCGGGGTTTCGAGAATGCTGCCGTCCACATCGAAGTGCCAGCCGTGATAGCAACACCGTATACCGCGCTCGACGATTTTGCCGAACTCGAGCGAAGTTCCACGATGCACGCAGCGTCGCTCCAGCAAGCCGACCCGGCCAGCGCCGTCCTTGAACACCACCAGGTCCTCACCCATGATGCGAACGGCGGTGGGCGTGTCGTTGAGTTCGGACTCGATACAAACCGGCTGCCAGAATCGACGCAGATACTCTCCACAGGGAGTGGCTCGCGCGACCCGGCAAAGCTCTTCGTCAAAGCCTGATGATTCCGCGCGCAAGTATGCGCTGTAGGGTGTCTTGAGGACTTTTGTACGTTTCGGCATGGTGCGCCCTTGCAGTTAGGTGGCTCTATCTCAACCGATCGGCTGGCGAATTTAAAGTAACAAAGGACGAATCAATGGCATCGACACGGGCTGTAGTTCGGGACACACGTCGACAGGTCGAGCACATCGAGATCGAGTGGATTCCGCTCTCCGACGGCCGTCGCCTCGCCGCCCGCCTCACCCTGCCACTTGGCGCCCGCGCCAAGCCGGTGCCGGCGATTCTCGAGTACATTCCATATCGCCGCCGCGACGGCACTCGAGCACGCGACCAGGAAACGATGTTCTGGTTTTCGGCCAACGGCTACGCCTATGTGCGGGTCGATATAGCGGGCACGGGTGATTCAGATGGTCTGGTCGAGGACGAGTACGTCAAGCGTGAGCAGGATGACGCATTGGAGATCATCGAGTGGCTGAGTCGCCAGCGCTGGTGCAGCGGCTCGGTGGGTATGATTGGCATCTCCTGGGGTGGTTTCAACGGACTGCAGGTGGCAACCCGGAGGCCCGCAGCCCTCAAGGCTGTGGTGTCGATTTGCTCGACGGTGGATCGTTATCACGACGATGTGCACTACATGGGTGGCTGCCTGCTGAATGACAACCTGGATTGGGGCGGCGCCTTCTTCACCTATGGTGCGTTGCCCCCAGACCCGGCAATGGTCGGTGACAGGCGCTGGCGCAAGCTCTGGAAGCAACGCCTCGAAGGTCTACACGCTTATCCCGCCACCTGGATGAGGCATCAATGTCGCGATGCCTTCTGGAAACACGGCTCGGTCATCGAAAACTACGCCGCCATTCGCACCCCGGTCCTGGCCGTGAGCGGTTGGGCCGACGGCTACACCGCGGCAGTGTTTCGACTGGTGGAGAATCTGAAAGTCCCCTGTAAGGGCATTGTCGGCCCATGGGGGCACAAATATCCCCATCAAGGCATTCCCGGTCCGGCCATCGACTTTCTGGGTGAGTGCAAACGCTGGTGGGACCGCTGGCTCAAGGACGTCGACAACGGAGTCGAGGACGATCCGGATTTAAGGCTGTACCTGCAGAACGCGGTGTCTGCAGCGCCGCATTTTGAACATAGAGAAGGGCGCTGGCTGGGAATTCCGGATTGGCCAACTACACGCGTACAGACTCACACACTCTACTTTGGAGAAGGCACACTGTCGGCGAGCCGGCCACGACGCAAGCTGGAAAGCCGCACGGTCTGCTCGCCGCAGACCACCGGGCTCGCGGGCGGAGAGTGGTGCGCTTATGCACTCGGCAAAGTGGCGCCAGAGCTGGCGCTCGACCAACGCGAAGACGATGCCGGCTCACTGGTGTTCGACAGTGAGCCTTTGAAGCAAGAGCTGAAACTCGTGGGTCAGCCCGTCGTCAAACTCCGGGTCGCAGCAGACCAGCCTCACGGCTTTGTCGCCGTTCGCCTCAATGATGTCCATCCGGACGGCAATGTCACGCGAATCAGCTACGGTCTGCTCAATCTTTGTCACCGCAACACCCATGCCAAAGCCGCGCGACTGGTACCTGGCCGAAGCTATGACGTGAGCGTGCCGCTCACCGAGCTCGCACAGCGGATCCCACGGGGACACCGGCTACGCATTGCGATCTCCAGCAGCTACTGGCCCATGGTGTGGCCATCAGCACAGCCGGTGACGCTAACGGTCTCGCCGCACGGCTGCAGCGTGCAGCTACCACGGCTCGACCGGGAATCCGGCTGGAGCACACCCGAATTCGGACCACCACACAAGGCTCGCGCGCTGGATGTCACCGTAGAGCGCAGCGGCAAGGAGTATCGAGGCGTCAGCCATAACATCGAAACCGGCGAAGCAGTATTCAGCGTCAGTCGTGACGACGGCGAGTTCGTCATCGACGACATCGGCACCAGGCTCCACTACGCCAAGCAAAAATCATTCAGTATTCAGCGTTCCGACCCGCGCTCTGCTGAATCCACCATCGAGACGCAAGTACATTACCGGAGGGACAAGTGGAACGCACGCGTCGAAACCCGCACTCAGCTTCGAGCCAGCGGCAAGTTCTTCGTGCTCACGGCCAGCGTGCGGGCTTATGACAACGACCGTGAGTTCTTCAGCCGTGAATTCAAGCATCGGCTGCCGCGCAATCACCTGTAAATCGAAATTGGCAACCCGACGAAGGCCAATGTATGGTGCCGCCAATGCTGGAATCGTTCGGTGGAGCGGACGCCTACAGCATGTGACGCTTCGAAACGAACAATAACGTCAAAGATCGAGACATGACCCTCTACATCCTGCGCCGTCTTGGCCTTGCCGTGCTCATCGTCTGTGTCGCGATGTTGCTGCTGTTGTCGGCAATCCATCTGGTGCCAGGCGACCCGGCGGGCATTGCGCTCGGTCCGCGGGCGACACCGGAAATGCGAGAGGAGTTCCGTGTTCGCATGGGGCTCGACAAGCCCTTCGTGGTGCAGTATGTGCGCTTCCTGGGCAATGTCGTCAGTGGTGACCTCGGTCTCGATGTTTGGTCCAGACGCCCGGTCACTTCAATCATCGGTGAACAACTCCCGCACACCATGGCGCTGGCTTTTCTCGGTCTAGGCTGGGCCATTGTGGTCGGTATCCCGCTGGGATGTTTCTCGGCGGCCAAGCAGAACTCCTGGCTGGATCGCTGCGTCGGTGTGATCTCGGTGTCCGCCATCGCTGTGCCGTCGTTCATTATCGCCATCTACTCGATGCTGTTGTTCGCCGTGACCTTGAGGTGGTTTCCGGCGATCGGCGCCGGCGATGCATCCATACCCTGGGATCAGACCTGGCATCTGATATTGCCCTCATTCGCCATCGGACTCGGCTGGGTCGGCTACCTGGCGCGGCTGGTGCGCGCGTCCATGCTCGAAGTCATGGGAGAAAATCATATCCGGATGGCGCGCGCGTATGGCCTGCCGCTGTACCGCATCACCTACATCTATGCGTTGAAGCTCGCCATTCTGCCAACCGTGGCCTTGCTGGGTGTCGGTGTTGGTGGGCTGCTGTCGGGCGCAGTGTTCGCGGAAATCGTGTTCGCAAGGCCTGGTGTGGGCAAGCTGGTCTACGACGGGGTCATCACCAGAAACTACCCAATCGTGATGGGCGGTGTGCTGGTGACCACCGTGCTCTACGCCTTGTGCACGCTGATCTCCGACATCATCGCCGCCACTCTCGATCCACGGGTTCGACAAAGCCTATGAGCGCCTCAGCACAATCCGAGGGCAATCTGGTCGTTCGTCGCGAGCCGCGCTTCGGATGGCTCATACAACTGCTCAAGAATCCCATGGGCGCACTGGGCTTGAGTCTGGTGGTGCTGATTGTTTTCAGCGCCGTCGCGGCAGATTTGATCGCACCCTACGACTACAAGGCCCTGGACGTCAAAGCCCGATTTTCAGGCCCCACCGCCGCGCATTGGTTCGGCACCGACAATCTCGGCCGCGACACCTTCAGCCGCACGCTGTTCGGTGGGCAGGTCGCGTTGACGGTGGCGCTGTTGTCGGTGAGCTTGTCGTTGTTCATCGGCGTGGTGCTCGGCATGCTGGCGGGGTACGGTCCGAGGCGGCTGGACAATATGCTGCTGCTGTTGTTCGACTCGGTGCGGGCGTTTCCCACCATCATGTTTGCGCTCGCGGTCATTACCGTGGTTGGCCCGAGCATCAACACCGTCATCGCGGTGGTTGTAATCACGACGGTGCCGAGCTACGCGCGTATTGCCCGCACCCAGACGCTGGCGCTCAAGAACACCGAGTTCATTCTTGCCGAGCGCGCACTCGGCGCGAGCACCTGGCGGGTCATGTTTTCGCACATCGTGCCAAACGTCATTGCCCCGTTGCTAATCCTCGCCAGCATGGACATCCCGGTGGTCATCACCATCGAAGCGGGATTGTCATTTCTGGGATTAGGCGTAAAACCACCCACACCGTCCTGGGGCTCCATACTCAACGACGGTTACCAGTTCATCCGAGACACGCCCTGGATGGTTGTCGCCGGCGGCTTGCCGCTGATTGTCACGACGTTGGGCTTTACCTTCCTGGGCGAAGCGCTGCGTGACATTTTCGACCCCAAGTTGAAGAAAGAAGGTTGATGCGCGCATCCAGTGAAAGCTTGCTCGAAGTACGTGACCTCGCGGTCGAGTTTCGTGCCACGCGGGGTGTGGTCCATGCCCTGCGTCACGTCGACCTGAGCGTGCCACGAAACAAAGTGGTCGGCATCGTCGGCGAATCGGGCTGCGGCAAATCGACGCTCATCAACACCATCTTGCGCTTGCTCGCGCCAAATGCCGTCGTCAGCAATGGCACCGTGAGCTTCGAAGGCCAGGACGTGCTCGGCCTGAATATGGCCGAGTTGAATGCACTGCGGGGCCAGCAGATCTCCATGGTGTTTCAAGATCCCATGACCGCTCTCAACCCGGTCATCTCGATCGGGAAGCAAATGGCAGATATTCTTTACCGCACCGGACTGTCTACAGGCGCCAAGCGCAAACGTGCCGCTGAGATGTTGAAACTGGTCGGCATCCCGGATCCTGAGCAACGTCTGGACGAATTTCCGCACCAGTTCTCGGGAGGTATGCGCCAGAGAATTTGCATTGCCATGGCGTTGATGATGAACCCGGCGCTGTTGATTGCCGATGAACCCACCACCGCGCTGGACGTCACCCTCGAGGCTCAGGTGATCCATCTGTTGCGCGAGCTGCGCAGTGACTTCGAGTGCTCGATATTGTTCGTGTCGCACAATCTCGGCTTGATTGCAGAGCTGTGTGACGAGGTAGTGGTGATGTATGCCGGCGAAGTCGTCGAGCAAGGCAACGTTCATGACTTGTTTCACAACGCCCAACACCCTTACACCCAGATGTTGCTCGAATGTGATCCGGCGCGTATCACTGATGTCCGGAACGAGCTGCCGACCATCCCGGGCAGCGTGCCCGATCTGGTGGATTTGCCGGAGGGCTGCATTTTTTCGCCACGATGCCCGAGTTCGTTCGACGAGTGCCGTAGTCGAGCACCAGCCACCTACCAGATCCACGACCAGCACGCCGCACGCTGCTTCTTGAGACGTCATGACTGAGTTGCTGCAAGCACAAGCCGTGCGGGTACGATTTCGTACCCACGGCGGCCTGCATGCAAAGATTGCCGGCGTCAAAGATCCGTTCATAGATGCGGTCATGCAGGTGAGCTTTAGCTTACGTAAAGGCGAGACCCTGGGCCTGGTCGGCGAATCGGGCTCCGGGAAGACCACCTTGGGGCGTGCCATCATCGGTCTGGTAGAGACCCAAGAAGGCAGTATCCAGTTCGATGGACGAGAAATACTCGGTCTGTCCGCATCGGAATACAAAGGTGTGCGTCGCGAAGTGGGGATGATGTTCCAGGATCCGGTCGCAAGCCTGAGCCCTCGAAAGACTGTCAAGAACTTGATCATCGAACCTTTCAAGATCCATGCGCTCACCGACCGGGACGTCGAAGCGGAAGCGGATCGACTGTTGCAGATGGTGGGTCTGCATGCCGGCTTCAAAAACGCATTTCCGCATCAATTGTCGGGTGGACAGGCAAGACGCGTCGGTGTCGCCCGGGCATTGGCGCTGAATCCACGCATGATTATCGCCGACGAGCCGACCGCCGGGCTCGATGTCTCCGTGCAGGGCGAGATTCTGAATCTGATGAAGCGCCTGCAAGCTGACCTCGGGCTCAGCTACCTGGTGATCACCCACAATCTGCCGGTGGTGCGCCATCTGAGCGACCGGCTCGCCATCATGTACCTTGGGCGGGTTGTGGAAATGGGCGAGACCCACGCGATCTTCAAGAAGCCGGCTCATCCGTACACCCTCGGGCTGCTGGCGGCAGTGCCGGAGCCTGATCCGGACAAGCGCCGTGACAAACTCGAGCTCGAGGGCGAGATCCCGTCGCTGCGTAGCCGACCTGCAGGGTGCGAATTTCACACCCGCTGCCCATTCGCCCAGGACCGTTGCCGGCGCGAAGCACCCAAGTATCGGGAAATCGAGCCCGGTCGCTTTACCAGCTGTCATTTTCCGTTTCCGGATCCCACGGAAGCTCATTCGATCGGCACCGAATAAACCGTCTGATCCAGCGCTTCATTGGTATTATCCGCAGTTTTGGAACGTGATAGGATTCGGTCACGAAGGCTGCAATAACAGCGTCGTGACCCCGACAACAATAGCCCCGTGGAGGACGCCACAATGAATGAATCTGCATTTAGTAGACGTCGTTTGATTCAAGGCGGTGCGGCAGTCGCTGCCGCCAGCATGTTCGACAGCTTGATGGACCCGAAGAGCGCTTGGGCGCAATCCGATCGAACACTCAGAGTTAGGGCCAACCGAACTATCCTGTCTACCGACCCAGGCTACATGATCGGTGGCTTCGAGATGATGCTGCAGTACGCCTGCCTGGCACGCTTGGCCAAGTACACCAACAGCTCCGACAAGTGGGACTGGGAGCCGAGCGCGTTCGTCTCGTCCATCGACCAGCCCGACAACAAAACCATCAATTTCGAGCTGAACAAAGGCATCATGTGGTATGACGCCGCCACTCACGACGTCATTGGTGAGCTGGATGCCGAAGACGTCAAGTATTCGCTCGAGCGCATGAAGGTTTCGGAGTGGAAAGACAAAGCGGTCGCCCTCGATCGGGTCGACGTCACCGGAAGCCACAGTGGCACCATTCATCTGTCTCAGCCGTTTGCACCCATCTGGTTGACCTGGTTGTGCGACGGCACCGGCGCCATTGTCTCGAAGAAAGCAGTCGAAGCGGCCGGCGGCAAGTATGACGGCATGTTCGGCTTCTATTGCGGGCCCTATCGCGTCAAGGAATGGGTACAAAAGCAGAGCTACACGCTCGAGGCCAACCCCAACTGGGGCGGTGCACCGGCCGGTATCAAGAACGTCAAGTTCACCATCATCGATGACGTCAAAACAGCAGAGCTGGCGTTCGAGGCAGACGAAATCGATATTACCCATATTTCCATCGAGTCCATTCCGCGATTGTCAGACAACCCGCCGAAAGATGCGGTGGTCAAGTCCTATGCCAATACGCAGTGGTTCTGGGTCGGCATGAATGTGGACCACGCGAACTTGAACGACATCCGGGTCCGTCAGGCGATCCAGCATGCCGTCGATGTCGAAGCCGTACGCCAAGGGGCGTGGGGCGGTGTCGGCACCCGTGCGCACGGCATTGTGCCGCCAGGTCTCATCGGTCACCGCACCGAGGGCAAGTTCACCAACCCCAACCCGGACAAGGCACGCGAGCTCATCGCCGCTGCCGGTGCGGAAGGACGCAAGCTGACGCTGAAGACCATCAACCAATCCGACCGGGTTGCTGCCTGCACCATCATCCAGGCGAATCTGGCTGATGTCGGTCTCGACGTCGAGGTGGTGCCCATGGACGCCGGCCCATTCTGGAACTTGGGTCTGGAGTCAGAAGGTGATGACTGGAAGGACCTCGAGCTCTGGTTGATGTCTTATCTGGACTCACCGGACCCCAGTCAGATGACCCAGTGGTACATCAAGGATCAGGTGGGTGTGTGGAACTGGGAGCGCTGGTCGGATCCGGAGTTCGATGAGCTGTTCCAGAAAGGCCTCGGCGAAACCGATACGGCGAAACGCCACGACATGTACGTGCGTATGCAGGAAATCATGGAAGACACCGGCGCCTATGTGTTTTTGAACTTCCCACCCAACGGTGTCATGTATCGGAAAGGTCTAGGACCGGTCGTCACACCCAACGGCTACATCTGGCAGATGCAGGAGTTCGACTGGAGCTAGCGTCAAACGCGCTCGAGAAGACACTGGCCCCCGGCGGTTCCCCGTCGGGGGCTTTTTTTGTCACGCGCGCCATGAGGGCGTTACTTTCCGGCGATTTCTGAACGTCGTCGCGCCACGAACGCCTCGAGTGCGATGTTGACGTCGGCATCGAGCGTCGGTAGTTCATAGTTCTGCAACAGCGTCTTACACACGCGGCTCGCACGCGAGGTGGCATCGTCTGCTCCATCCTCTGACCAGGTCTCGAAGTTTCGCCAGTCCGAAATCAACGGCTTGTAGAAAGCATCCTGATAGCGGTCCAGGGTATGCTCGGCTCCGAAGAAGTGACCACCCGGCTCGACGCTGCCGATGGCATCGACCGCCAAGGTCTGATCATCAACCACCAGCGGTTGTAGAAACGCCGCCATCATCTGCAGCATCTCCGCATCAATGATGGCTTTTTCGAATGAAGCCGTGAGTCCACCCTCGAGCCAGCCAGCCGCATGGTGCAATACATTGCAATGTCCGAGCACCGACCCCCAGATGGACATGGCGGATTCATAGGTCGCTTGCGCATCGACGGCATTCGATGCATTCGTGTTGCTGGAGCGATACGGCAGTCCGTAACGCCGCGCCAGCTGTCCGCCGGCAAGACAGGCCTGTGTGTATTCAGGCGTGCCAAATGCAGGCGAGCCGGTCTTCATGTCCACGTTGGAGGTGAACCCACCGTAAATCACGGGTGCGCCAGGACGCACCGCCTGCGCGAGCGCAATGCCCGCCAGGGCTTCAGCGTTTTGCTGTGCAAGCGCGCCAGCCACCGTGATAGGGCTCATGGCCCCACACAGTGTAAATGGGGTTACACAGTTCGCTTGGCCGAGGTTCGCCAGAGCCATCAGGCCCTCGCACATGGCCTCATCGAATCGACGTGGCGAATTGACATTGATGACCGAGTACGTAACCGGTGTGGCTTCGACATCCGCCGCCGACAGGCCATGCGTGATACGCAGCATCTCTACTGAATCCAGCACACGCTCGGCTCCGATGGCGCTGGTATGCCAGACTTTGTCGGTCAGCCGAATCAGCGCGAGGCCACAGTCCAGATGGCGGGTCTCGACGTCCAGATCGGTTGGCGCAATCGGCCAACCGCCGATCAAATGCATCACATTCAAGCTCTGCACAAGCTTGATGAAACGGCAGAACTCGTCAAAGGTTCCCATTCGCCGGCCCTGTTCGAGATCTGCACTGTTAGGTGGTCCACCTACGGAATCAAAGCACAGGTGCCGGCCACCAATCCTGACGCTGTGCTGCGGATTTCTGGCATGTAGCTCGAACTCCGAGGGCGCTCTGGCGACCAACTCGGTGACCACATTTCGGTCAAAGCGCGCCATCTGAGTGTCGTAATCGATGTTGGCACCAGCTTGCTCGAGAGTCTCCAGAGCAGCACGGCTGCGGAATTCAATGCCATGGTCCTCGAGCACCCGCATGGATGCCTCATGGATGGCGTCCACCTGGTCCTCGGAAAGTAACGCAAAGGGAGGAAACGGGTTGGTCAGCTTGCGCCAGGGCGCCTGCTCGACTGCCGTATCGGGGGCGACGCGCCGGCGACGGCTTGAGCGCTTTCGGGCCATTCTTGAGCTTGCCTCCTCGATGGTGCCACGTTTCAGTCACGCGCTCATCGTGGGGCGGCGTGTTGTTCCCAGTACTCTGATTCTCGGCGGCTCTGCTTCCTGGAGCAAGTCCTGCATCACAACATCGACCGCCTGACATCAGCGCCTGGGTACACGAGCCGCTATTGACGGCAAAGTGATGGGCCGCGGTAGCATGCATCGCTGGTACGTTGCCTGTGGGTCACTATGGAATTCTTACATCTGGCGCCGCGGCTGAGCCCTCATGATGCGTGTGTGTTTGTCGCCGACCGGTTCGGCATGACCGTAACGGCAAGCCCGTTGTCCAGCGAACGTGACCAGGCCTTTTGGATCCGCAACAGCGATAACCGCGAGTTCGTCCTCAAGATTGCAAACCGCGGCGAATCCCGCGACTTAGTCGAAGACCAACAACGCCTGATGACGCACCTTGGCGATCTCGACTTCGTGCAACAGCTGGTGCCGGACACCGATGGCAGCGTGCTCTCGAGTGTAGAGCACGACCAGCACCGTTACCTGGCACAATTGATGACCTGGCTGCCCGGAACACCTTTGGGCGAAACCCGGCGTCACACTCAGCGCTTGTTCGCCGATCTGGGTGACAAACTCGGACAAATGGATGCTGCGTTGACCGACTTCTCGGCAGCCGCGTTGAAGCGTGACCTGCACTGGGACCTCGCCCATGGCGCCGCTCAAGTGGCTCTCTTCGTCGAGCGGCTCGTCGATCCAACAACCCGGCAGCAGGTGAACCAGATTCTCGAACTCTATCACCGCCGAGTCAGTGCGTTGCTGCCTGAGCTGCGGCGCAGTGTGATTCACAGTGACGCCAACGACTTCAATGTGATCTGCAGCAATCAGGGCCGTCTTCAAGAGCGACAGCAAAGCATCTCGGGCATCGTCGACTTTGGAGATGCCGTGCACAGCTTCACCATCTGCAATCTCGCCATCGCCATCGCCTATGCCGTCCTCGACAAAGGGGAACCGCTGGAAATCGCGGCGACCATGTCCCAGGCCTACGACACCAGACACCCACTAGACGATGTCGAAGTGGAGGTGTTGTGGCCAATGATATTGCTGCGGCTGGCAGTGAGTGTTTGCCTGGCTGCGGCTCAGACTGCCGAACGGCCCGACGACCCGTATCTGAATGTGAGTCAAAAGCCGATTTTGAACACACTCCCGGCGCTGTTGGCGACGCCGCACGAGTTCGCCACGGCTACATTGCGTCACGCGACAGGCCGGCCCCCCATACACACTGCGCAGGCGGTGATGAACTATATCGAGCAGACAGACGTCTCGCTCGCTCCTCTCATGGGCGAGCCCATGACGACTTCCAATACTTTTGCACTCGACCTCAGTGTCTGGAGTGAGCTCATCGAAGGCGATCCAGGAGAGCCCCAGACCAGAATCCTGACCAAGCGGCTGGAGGAGCAGCTTCGAGAGCACGCGGCACGCTTCGCCATAGGCCGATACGCCGAGCCCCGGCTGCTCTACACCCGCGACATGTTTGCCGGTGACGGAGGACTTCTCGGCGAACGCCGTACCCTGCATGTTGGTCTGGACATCTTTGCAGCCGCCGGCCACGCAGTGCATACGCCATTGGCCGGCGTGGTGCACTCGGTACGTGCATCACCCGAGGAACAAGACTACGGTCATGTTGTCATCGTCGCTCACAGTACGCCGGATGGGCAGGGTTTCTGGACCCTCTATGGACATCTGTCGAGCGAGACGTTGAGCACCTTGAGCGTAGGTCAATCTGTAGCAGCTGGACAACGCATCGCGGCACTCGGCGATGTCGACGAGAACGGTGGCTGGCCTCCTCATCTGCACTTTCAAATCATCACCCATCTACTCGGTGAGACCGATGAGTTTGCGGGTGTTGGCACGGCCCGCAGCCACGCAATCTGGCGATCGCTGTCGCCCGAGCCCTATCGATTGGCAGGCGTGCCTCTGTCGATCGTTGATGCCATATCCACATCGCCGGAGCACTCAGCCGACATCCGCCGTCAGCGTCTTGGCGTCGATCTCGCCGACACCTACACCACCCCGGTTCGCGCAGTACGCGGTTGGGGCGCGTTCATCTGGGATGACGATGGCCGTAAATACCTGGATGGCTTTCACGGCCAGGCGCTCACCGGCGGCAGAGGTTTTTCCGGCTTGCTCGATGACGGCATGGAGTCGGTGAAGCGACCTCGGTGCGAGAGCGACAAGATCGGACTTCACTCAGAATTGCGCACCGGTCTGACATCGTTGGTCTCACTGAGCAAATGCCTCAAAGCCATTCACGAGCGGCCAAACGAGATCATTCTCGAGACCGTGTCATCGTCGGACGATGAGAAGGAGGTGGCGAGGCTCATCGTCGACTCACTGCGGGAGCGCGGGCTCTTGCTCGGGCTAAATCAACATCCAATCGCCGGGGTCAGAATAGCGCCGTCAACAGGTTGGCAACCGGAGCACACGTCATTGCTGCTCGAATCGCTGCGTGAAGCAGCAGACATCTGCGCCTCATTGGGTGACT
>MDTE01092029.1_pt1 | contig 38995 bp, 24 predicted proteins | sample 811231 | NCBI WGS metagenome assembly MDTE01 (sample SAMN05326651, study PRJNA326480) | marine metagenome | isolation source: seawater | place: Indian Ocean: Red Sea | collected 2010 | reverse complement strand
TCATCCCGCTCTCGGTCGTCATCCCGCTCTCGGTCGTCATCCCGCTCTCGGTCGTCATCCCGATCCCGATCCCGATCCCGCTCGTTGTCATCCCGGTCCCGGTCTCGGTCTCGGTCGTCTTCCTCATCCCGGTCTCGCCTCTTGGCGAATTCAGCAAGTCGGTCGACGCGTCGAGAGAGATCATCCAACCGTCGGTTGATGTGTTCGAGGAACTCTCTCAATTCACCGTCACGGCCCCCATCCCTACGGCGATCACCGTCACCACCTCGCCCCCGGTCGTCACGTTCCCGTCGACCGCGTGATCTCTCGTGTTCTATTCGCCGCTCCAATCGCTCGATTCGCTCTTCCACGATTCTCGCCACGTCTTCCATTCCGGCAGTCACGAGCAGTTGAGCCGCGTGACCGGCCACCTCCAGTTGTCCGAGTGGCCCAAGCGACTGCTCATCACGGCCATTCCAAGGCCGTGATTCGTCGTGAGACCGCCGCTCTTCGTGCCGACCCCTTCGACCTCGCTCACGTTGGTCACGCCGGCCACCTTCGTGCCGCTCGCGGTGCTCTCGCTCCTCCCACTCTTCTCGCCGTTCTTCTTCCTCTCGTTCCCATTGCCGCCTCTCGCGGCGTTCGTCCCGACTCCGCTCGAAACGCTCTTCCGACTCGTCCCGCCGGCGGTCCTCCTCCTGGGCAGCCAAAGGCCAACTGACCACCATCACCGTCAACGCCAGGCCCAGTACGGCCAATATCGATTTTGTCCAACCCGTCATCGTCAGATCTCCTGAAGCTGGTCAGTGTGTCTCTTGTTTCGGGGTATTGTGCCGTCCATGGGCACCGGCAACCGGACCCGGTCCACACCCAAAACCGATGGTAGCAGAGGGGGGATGGGGAAACTGCACAAACATTTCGGAAGAGGGCTACCCCAGGCGGGCATAGCCACCGAAATACAGCAACGGCCGGCCGCCGTCTTCTCCACGATCCTCACCATTGACGATCTCGCCAATGAAGATGTCGTGGTCACCACCTGCAATCACCTCCGAGAGCCGGCAATCAACATAGCCCAGCGTCCCCCCCAGTACCGGCGAACCGGTCTCCCCGTCCTGGTAGTCCAGGTCCGAGAACTCCTTGGGCCCGGGCGTGGCGAAGCGATTGGAAATCTCTTCCTGGTTCTCGGCCAGGATATTCATCGCGAACGCGCCCGCCTCATTCAGGAACCCGTGTGTCTGGGTCGTCTTGTCGACACAGACAAGCACCAGTGGCGGATCCAGCGATAGGCTGGTCACGGCATTGGCTGTCATCCCCCACAGCGTGTCTCCGGCCTTCATCGTGACCACGGTCACACCGGTGGCGAAACGGCCCATGATGGTCCGTTGCAATTTTGGGTCAATCGGCATGTCTCTGGCTCCTCGTGATGTGCAGCGGTCCAGAAAACTTCGGACTGCGAATCTCGACCGCGAAGACTGTTTTACAGCCCCAGTCGAACGATTCCCACCACGATGCCTCGCACCTCGACCCGGTCGGCTGCGACCTCCAGCGGCTGCATCTCGGCGTTGGCCGGCTGCAGTGTCACGGTCGCCCCACGACGATCCCGGTAGACACGTTTCAGGGTCGCATCTGACCCGTCGACCAAGACCACCGCCACCCCACCATTCTCACATTCCGGCTGGCTACGGACGATCGCCAGGTCCCCGTTTCGGATCCCCTCCTCGATCATCGATTCGCCACGCACTCGCAACAGGAAGTGACCGTCCGGAGCAAATTGTTCGGCCAGGTCGAACTCATCGGTATTCTCGATCGCTTCGATCGGCAGCCCGGCCGGCACGTCGCCGACCAATCTCAACCGCCGTGGACCGGTCACGCCGTCGGCCAGACGTCCCTCCAGTCCCTGGAAGAAGTCGGGGTGATTCCCGATAGCTTCGGCCATGCCCTCGGGAGGCCGACCACACCGGGTCAGCAACCAGTCACGGTCGACCTCCAAGACATCAGCAAGCGCAACCAGCAAGCCGGCACTGGGCATCGTCCCCAGGCGGCCGTTCTCGATCTTCGACAGATACGTGTGGTTGGTGTCGGCCAACTCAGCCAGTTTTCTCTGCGTCAGCCCCCGATCGACCCGCAGGCCACCGATCAACCGCCCGATCTCCAGTTCGCTCGGCATAGACGACGCCTGCCTACTCGTGCCCGGTTGTGCCCATCAGGTCCAACCGCCGGATCACCTCCGACAGGGTCTCCGGCTCATTCCGACCCACAATCTCGCCGCGAACCACCGGCACCTCCGGCGGCGCGTCGATCCCCAACTTCACCGTCCCGCGATCCGTCCGCAGCACTGTCACCACCACGTTGTTCCCGATCGTGATTCTCTGCGACGCCTTTCTCGACAACACCAGCATGCTTTCACCTCCGTGTTCTCAACTCTCCAGCCCGGAATCCATCAGCCGGGCTCTTACCTGGTCCCTCTCAAGCGAGACAACACGGAGGCGGCAACAGTGACCCGACGACATAGAACTCGCGCCGCCAGGCTTCAAACTGCCAGTGGGGATCGGTGGGAGACATGGGCATCAGTGTTGCAAATTATCGGTCGTGACCGAGGAACAACCGTCCTAACGCCACACGGGAAATTGTTGTTGACCCTCAACATCAATATATTAGTCTCCGGGAAAAATCACACAACCCCAATTCTTACCGCCTGCCGGCAAACTCTCCGGCGAGGATCTCTCGAGACGGGCCATCGATGCCCCGGAAACTCGCCCCCTCAACCACACTGGCAAGCGATGCGGCCATTCGGTTACGTTCGTGAACGCCCGGTTATCACAATGGTCCGCCGAAGCGGCCGGGCAGTCCTTGCTCGTCGACTCTCACGACACCCCCGGTCAACAAGTCATTGAATCCGAAGAGATCTCAACGTGGCGATCTCGAACCACTCCGACCTGATCTCACTCCGAGAGCAACAACATGGACAGGCTCGAATTCCTCACCGACTACCTTCGCGGTTTCAGCGAAGACACCCTGCACCTGGTCGGACTCGGCCTCGGCTTGCTGGGGACCATTGTCGGCATCTGGGCAAAGATCGCTCAGATCCGGCACAAGAAGAAACTTGAAGAGCAGGTCACTAAGCAGCTCGAAATCGACAAAGACGTAAAGGACCTGAGCAGGCGACAGACCCAGTTGCAGGAAGCCATGACCGGTGGCATCAAGATGGACCCTCGATTGGACTATCGGGTACACGAGACGCCACACGGGACATTCCTGACTCTACGTATCGAAGTCCAACAACGGGGAACCGCGTCTGTGGATCTGCTTGGGCTATCCATGGATGTCGACGTGCTGGAAATCATGGACGGCGATCTTCTTTTGAACGGAAAAAAACGGTTGAGACTGAAAGTCGGTTCATTAGCCGAAAAAACGGGTCCCGATGACGAACTGGAGGAAATCGACGAACTTTCGTTTATTCCCGACAGGCCTTTTTGGACCGCAATCATCGGGACTTACAGGTACTCCCGTTCCAGAGAGTTCGACATCCCCATCCAGACCGCCGGCGCAGGACTGTTCTCGTGTTCCATCAGCTTCCACGCACATGAAGTTGACAACGAAGGCAACGCGGTCGATGACAGGCTCTGGTCTATAGGCGGCGAGACGCTTGTGGGCTCGATCGGCTGACCGTCCCGGCAGCAACCGCGTCTGACCGGTGAGATCAAGAGAGGCTGAGCCGACCAACTACCGGTTCATGTGGCTCTCGAGTTCCCGGGCGATGACCCGGTGTCCGGCGACGTTGATGTGATGGTCGAAATCCCAGAACAGCGCCGTCGTCTCACGCCGCATCGCCGGCCTCAGGTCGATCGCCTCAACATCCGACTCACGGCAGATCGCGAGCATGGCCTCGCACACCCGGTCATCACATTCGAGGTCCTGCCCTTCGAGTTCCAGGACCTCGGCGGCATCACCGACCACCTCGGGGTGCAGCTGCCGCAGGGTGGGGATCACGGCGAACACGATGTCCCCTCCGGGAGACTCCTGCTGGAACCGTTTCACCACGTGGCGCAACATCGCCAGGGCATTGTCCCACTCGTCCGGGAAGTGCTTGAAGAAGTGAGCCTGGCCGAGCCCCTGCCAGGTGGCGGCCGGAAACCGGTCCCGGGCAGACTGGATCCTCTCGTTGAACCGGGCATCACGACGGGCACGGACCGGTCGGGAAGGTGGACCGATCCAGCCGATACGCTGCAGCACGTGCACCGTCGCAAGGTGACGTCTCAGAAACGGACCGGTCCCGTACCATTCCATCGTGACGTCGGGCCGACGAGTCGGCTGGCAGTGAACGAATCGCCGGCCGTCCCACTCGAGATGGATCCGGTCGTGCTGCCGGGTCAATTCGACCAGGTCGTTTCCGGCGTAGAACCCGACCACGAGCCGATCCGGTTCGAACCGGCTGTAGAGCACCCGATAGATCCACAACTGCTGGTACGGCGAAGTGACTCCCTGGCCACAATTGACAACATCATGGCCCGCACCCAGTGACCGCTCCAGCACGTTGGCATAACTGTCCCGATTGGCCACGATTCCGTCGGTGTGAGAATCGCCGAGCACGACGATCCGCTGCACCCCGGCAAGCTTCTCGACAGGGGTTTCGTCATCTTCACGACAGCCGCACCAGTTTCGTACCAGCGTCACATCGGGATGCTCGCCCTGGAGGTTCATCGGCTCTCGTGAGGACGGCTCGTGGATCCACTTGCTGCGATGGGCATGATCAACGAGTTCGCGGATCGGCATTCCGCCCAGGTCGGCGATCACCGGAGGTGGTGCTGCCGGGGCGAACCCGACCAGCCGGAGGGCGATCTCAAGCAAGACGACGGTGAAGACCAGCGACGCCAGGAACTTGATCCCCAGCTGGCGCCGACCAGCGACACCGGAGCTTTCGGTCTGTGCCATGGTTCGTGATGGCCCGGGGTGCGCGGCAGATGTCCTGTTCGAATGGAACCCGTCACGATCTTCCACTCTGGACCGCCGGGAAGACAACTCAAAGGGCAACCGGCCCACACGAACTCACTGTCATCATCCAGGCGAAAACCGTCCCGGCGAGCAAGCCGATTACCGGATCGGCCGCCCGGTCCCGGAATCTTCGAAGAGACGATCGATTCCCTTCACGGTTCGTCGCTCTCGGAACGCGGCCGCGTCCACGTAATCCGAAATGAAGAGATGCTCCTTGGCACGCCGGAATGCGGCCAACTCCCGGACCGCCTGTCGGGCCCTGAGGAATCCATCCCGATCTTCGGGCACCTTCCCTTTATCAAGCGTGCCCATGAACCTTGCCGAGAGTCGAGCGTGTTCCAGGCCCGCCTGGAGAAACTGGACACGCTCGGCAAACTCGGGCAGGGGGTCGCCAGCGGCAGCCTGCAACGCTCGCTTCAACACCGCCGCCTGGCTGGTGAATACCGCGGGCGGATAGACGGTGTTGGCCCTGATCGGGTCGTACAGGGACCCTTGGGGGTGTGTCAGAGAATACGCCTCCCAGAAATCAAAGTAGCGTTCGACCTCCCGAGCCGCCGGACCGAACGCGGCCCAGAAATCCTTCCTGAGTCTCTCGACATCCAGTTCCGGGTCCCAACCCAGGGCCATGTGAACGTAGATCATCGGCCCCTGTGTCGCCCAACTCACCCGCAGGCTGTCGAACATGAACCCTTTCAACCCGTTCTGATAGGTGAACTTGAAGAATTCGCCAACCTGCCGGGTGCTGAGGAACGGCATCGTGTAACCCAGGTGCAGGTGATTGGGGCGCCAGGTCATGCTCATGCCCGTCTTCTTCCAGCCGAGCCACTGCTGACGAGACCATTGATCCACCACCTTCCGCATGGGGAAAATGGTCGCCGCACCGGTCCAGGGGCAGTATTCCCCGTAGATGTTCTTGTTCAGCCGAATGCCGCCGGGCGAGGGAAGAGTCGTCTCGTACATGAGAACCGTCGCCCGGGTGTTGGGATTGCGTTTGGCAGCCAGTGCGTAAACGGTCTTCCAGAACCGCGCGTAACGGTGTGAGACCGCCCGCGGGCCGTAGGCTCCCCGCTCGAAATTCGGGATCTCACCGGGCTGGGGTTGAGGGCCGTCCCAGTCCATACACCTGCTGCAATGGCAGTATTGCCTCGTGTTGACCTGGCCCAATTTCAGGGTCCCTTGTCCCCGCCAGACCTTCTCCAGGATGAAACGGTGCAGAGCGGGATTGGAGACACACATGTCCGGTCGACCATAGGCATAGCCAGGTTCTCCCGGACGTTTCCCACCGGCATCCATCGCATAAAACTCCGGATGCTCGCCGACCAGTGTCGTTCCGGCACCGACCCACGGCTTGTGGGCAAATTCCTCCCGAAAGGTCGGGGGATGAGAAGAATTTCCCATGCGGTGACGACCGAGGTAGATCCCCGTCGCGTGCCAGAAATTGCGCAGCCCCTGCCGCGAAAAAGCGAGCCTCTCGGTCCGCCGATCATAGGTATCCGGCCGTCGCAGCGGGTGAACGAGATGAAACCACGCAAAGCGCCGCCAGGCGATCTTGGGAACATGGAACTCATCGAGAGCTTCGCCAATCCGAACGTCACGGGTCCGCGGGACATGGGTCCCCAGCTCACCGGGCCAAAGCCACCGGACTCCCGCATACCGCTCCAGGATCTCGTAAACAGCGAACAGTGTGCCGTTGGGGGAGATGCTCGACGGGCCTCGATAACCGTAGATGCCGTCGTGGAGGATCTTGTGTTTCCAGTCGCTGTCGGTGGGTTCACCCAGCACGACATCGCGACGGCTGTCCTCCATGCCGACCAGGTACAGGTCGCGACCCACCGTGCGAACGACAAATTCGTCCGGTTTCATCTTCTCGGGAACGATGCCCTGTTTCCGTGCCGCTTCGGTGACACCAACGAAAATCCGGCTGGCATCGCCAGCGGGGATCTTTGTTTCGGGAACAACCTGAAGCCGCTGTCCCGTGGCCTTCTCGATGTGATGCACCAGTTCCCGGGCGGCATACGTTGCCACCATGGCAGCCTTCTCAGCCGTCACCACCACCGCTGCCGTCTTGCCCTGGCTCACGATGTGCACCTGTGCCACAGCCGGTGACGGCGCGGCACATGTCACCACCACCCATGCTGCAGACACGACGACCGCTTTCTGCCACCCCCCGACGTTTCTTCTTGCACAAGACGGTCCGGGTGATGTTCGAGTCATCAGCGAAACCTCGCAGCACTGGAGCGACGGCAAGGGGGCTGCCAGAGCATTTCGAGCTCCGGACCCGCCTGCCCGAAGTGCTCCCGGCCGGAAATGGACTCGGGCTGGCAGCACGCCGAACGGCCGTCTCACCGCGGTCCCAATCGTGGGGTCACGGTCCGGGTCACTCCTCGTCGAAAATCAGTACACCCCAGAGGATTCGAACCTCTAACCTTCGGTTCCGTAGACCGATGCTCTATCCAATTGAGCTAGGGGTGCTCGCGGGGGTCGATTGTACGAAATCCCCTTCAAAGAGAAAGGCCCTCGGGACATCGCCTCCAACCGACACTCCCTCGACGCTTGTTCCCCCACCCGTCAGAATGTGCGGTGGTGACCACGATGAACAGCGATTCCGACAACAACGTCCCGGTCGACCCGGTCAACGATTCGACCGACGAGTCGCCTGCAGACCAGGCTCCCGAGCACGGGCCCGTCGATACAGGCGAACCGGCGGCCGGCGCCGACCTCGACCTTCCGCCGGTCGAAGCCCCCTCGGGCCGTTTCATCGCCCAGCTGTTTCTGATTCCGGCACTGATTGTCGGGGGCATCATCGGGCTGTTCCTGCTGTTCAGCTGGAGCGGATCCCAGACCCAGGACTGGCAGACGCTGATCGTCAGCCTCGGCCGTGACAACGCTCACCGCCGCGGCCGCGCCTTCCATGACCTGGCCCAGTTGCTCAACTCCGGCAAGACCACCGAAACCGGCACACCGCTGGGTCAGCACCCTCCCCTGGCCACCGCCCTGTCCGATCTCGCCTCCCGAACACTGGCGGAACAACCCGGTCCCGAAGAGGCCGCCGACCACCTGCAACAGGTGGTCCTGCTGGTCCGCCTGCTCGGCCTGCTCGATGTCCCCGGTGCGACCCTGCCGGTCCTCGACCGATCGCTTTCGGACGGCCAGGACCCGGCCGTCCGCCAGGCCGGGCTGCAGGCATTGGCTTCGGTGGGAAAACGGGCGATCGACCGCGAGGCGCCCATCGACGAGTCCAGCCTGGTCTCCCGCATCGACGGAATTCTTTCTGGCAAAGAGCCCGACCTCCGCCGCGACGCCACCGTCGCCCTGGGAACTTTCTCGTCCGAAACAGCAGTCGACCGTCTCGATTCCCTGCTGGACGATTCCGACGAGATCGTCCGCTACAACGCGGCGGTCTCGCTGGTCCGCCGGGGCCGGATGCAGGGGCTGTCAGTCTTTCGTGACACGATCCGGATGGCCACCGAAGATCGCGAGTCGCTGGACCTCTCGAAGCCCGACTCCAAGAGCGAGATCGAGGCCTTCGAACAGCGATGGTTGCTACTGCAGCTGACACTCAAGGCGATCGGCAACCTGTCCGATTCGCTGCCGGATTCCGAGCGGACCTCGCTGGTCAAGGCGGTCACTCCGCTCGCCGGGGATGACACGCCGGCAAGAATCCGTATCGATGCCAAGCGCGTGCTGCAGCGGCTGGAGCGGTGAAACCGCGGTGGCCACGGCGGCCAACTGCGGATTTCCGCCCCGAACTCGTGTTCCGTCTTCCCGCTGGTCGCGAGTACACTGTCGGCCGCACCGGTGTTGGAGTCGACGGAGAATCACGATGAGCCGCATCACGCACAACCCTCGCGCCACCGCATTGATCGGTTCGGCGCTCGCCCTGATCATCTGCACCGCGTGGCTTTTGGATGCCGCGGCCCAGGACCGCCGGCGACCGATCCCCGAAAAGCCCCGTCAGGCGGTTGGCCCGGCCAACGGCGGAACGATCATCGGTGATGGTTTCCGGATCAAGCTGCTGCGACAAGTCCTGCTGGGTTTCGACCGCGTGGGCATCATCAAGCAGCTCGATCTCGAAGAGGGCAGACGAGTCCAGTCCGGGGTGGTCATCGCCCGGCTCGACGACGAGGTGGCACGGGCCGCGTTGAACAGCGCCAAGAAAAAGGCCAGCAACGACGTGCACAACCGCTACGCGGCCGCCAGTTACGCCGTTTCCAAGAACGAACGTGAACAGGCCGTCCAGGCCAACAAGGCTGCCGGGATGGCCGTCGTGCCGTTGATCGAGATCAAGCGACTGATCCTGGCCGAGCAGCGGAGCCAGCTGCAGATCGAGCAGGCCGTCCACGACCAGGCGGTCGCGGTACTCGACAGCACGCTCGCCCAGGCCCAGGTCAACACCTACGTCCTCCGGGCTCCCTTCGACGGCATTGTCACCCGGCGATTCAAGCAGAAGGGCGAATCGGTCGGACAGGGTGATCCCATCGTCGAACTCGTCGACACCTCGGCGATGAAGGTCGAGGGCCGGATCCCGCTGGCCGAAGCCATCCGGCTCAGGCCCGGCCAGAAAGTCACCGTCCGGCTGATCGATTCCGAAGATGACGGCCGGGGCGACCTGCCGCAGGAGTTCAAGCAGGCACGATTTCAGGGAACACTGGTCTACATCGACCCCGGGGTCAATCTTGTCGGCAAACGGGACGTGAGAGTCTGGGCTCGAGTCAACAACCAGCGGGGACTGTTGCGTCACGGACTGACGGCGATGATCGAAATCGACACCGCAAACAACCCATGAGTTCAGCCGCTTCGCTGACAACCGCCAACCGGCGGCCGATCCCGCTGCAGGTCCGCGACGACCTGATCTTCGAGCGGATCGAGTACCTGGGCATTTCGTACTGGGTCGTCAAGGACCCGGTCGGATTGAAGTACTTCCGGTTGCAGCCCGAGCAGTACCACGCCCTGCAACTGCTCAACGGTGACCGCCACCTCGAGGAGCTCCGCGATGCGCTCCACGACGAACTGCCCACCGTCCGCCTCCAACTCTCCGACATCCAGCACCTGATCACCGACCTGCACCAGAAGGGGCTGGTCTTTTCCAACCGCATCGGACAGGGCGCGTCGCTGGCCAAGCTCAACTTCGAGGAGAAAAAGAAGAAGCTGTTCAACACGATGCGGAGCCTGTTGTACGTCCGGCTCCCGGGATGGGACCCCGAGGCTGTCCTCGCCCGTCTCTACCCCCTGGTCCGCTGGATCTACCATCCGACCACCGTCACGCTGACACTGCTGTTCGTCATCTCCAGCTGGGTGCTGCTGGCCGTTCAGTTCGACACGTTCACGGCACAGATGCCCGAGTTCCAGCAGTTCTTCAGCTGGCCCAACCTGCTGTACCTCTGGATCACCCTGGGCACGTGCAAGGTGATCCACGAGTTCGGACACGGGCTCTCGTGCAAGCACTTCGGCGGCGAATGCCACGCGATGGGCGTGATGCTGCTGGTGTTCAGCCCCTGCCTGTACTGCGATGTTTCCGACAGCTGGATGCTCAAGAGCAAGTGGCAGCGAATCGCCATCGGGGCGGCGGGCATGTACATCGAGGTGGTGATCTCGGCGATCGCGATCTACATCTGGTGGAACACCCAGTCGGGGCTGATCCACCATCTGTGCCTGAACATCTTCTTCGTGACCACCATCACCACCGTCATCTGGAACGCCAACCCGCTGATGCGGTTCGACGGCTATTACATGATGTCGGACTTCCTGGAAATCCCCAACCTGCGTCCCAAGGCCGACCGGCTGCTGCGAGACTGGTTCGGCTGGTACTGCCTGGGGATCGAGGCCAAGCCCGACCCGTTCATGCCCGAAAGCGGGCGTGCGGGATTCGTGATGTTCGCCATCGCCGCCGGCCTGTACCGCTGGTTCATCCTGGCCGCGATCATGGTCTTCCTCTACACCGTCCTGAAGCCATACGGTCTGCAGAGCATTGGGATCGCACTCGCCGTGGTCTCGATCGTCACGATACTCTTCAACCTCGTCCTGAACATCTACAAGCAGGTCACCGCCCCGAGGATCGAACCATTGAGCCGTCCCAAGATCGCGATCTCTCTCGGCCTGCTGGTGACAGTGATCGCCTGCACCATGGCCGTTCCGCTTCCCCTGCACATCGAAGCGATGTTCCTGGTCGAACCCCACGACGTGCGGCATGTCTACACTCCCGTCCCCGGCCGACTCGAAAACCGGCCGGTTCAACCCGGTGACCAGGTCACCTTCGGCCAGACGCTCGCCACGCTCACCAACCCCGCGCTCGCACTCGAACAGCTCCGCCTTGAACAGCAGGAAAAGGTCCAGTTGATCCGGGTCTCGGTCGCCAACGCACTGGAAGACCGGTCTCGAGAGGAACTGGCCCGGGCCAATCGGGAGTCGGCCAGGACACAGTTGTCCGAGTTTCAGAAGCAGATCGAGAGGATGACGATCACGGCACCGTGTGCCGGCACCGTTGTCGCACCGCCCCGCGTACCCGCCCCGCCGCTGGATTCCCGTCGAGACCAACTGGGTTCCTGGCACGGCACACCCCTGGAAGATCGCAACCGCAACTGCCTGCTGCCCGACCGCACCCACCTGCTGTCCATCGCACCCGACAGTGAGTTCCAGGCCGTCGTCGTCATCGATCAGGGCGACCGCAACGACATGGTTTCTGCCGAGGAATCTCTTGGGTTTTCCGGCATCTCCAGCCCTGCCGGGCTGACCATCACGTCCGTTCTTCCGGACACTCCGGCCGCCAGGGCTGGCATCGTGCCCGGCGACCAGATCACGTCAAACAACGGGTCAGATGTCACCCGCCTGGCCGACCTGCTCCCCCGAACGACTGACTCGACCGACAAGACCGCGCCGAGACCTCTGCTGCTGAGCGTGAAGAGTACCGGAGGCGAGAATCGCGAGGTGAAGCTGGCCCCGGCACGTTCGCCGACCCGCGTGGAACTGAAGTTCGACCACTTGCCGGCCCGGACGTACGAGGGATTCATCGAAAAGATCTCGAGACGCGATCTCGAATTCGTCCCCGAACTGCTCTCCAACAAGCTCGGTGGCGAAGTCGCCACCGCGACCGACCGCCAGGGGCGAGAACGCCCGCTGAGCCCCGCCTACCAGGCCACGGTACTGCTCCGAAAGGACCCGGCTCTGCTGAAGACCGGGCTCCGGGGCCGTTCGAGATTCCTGGTCGACACCCGAACCCCCTACCAGTGGATTTACCGCTGGTACCGCCGCACTTTCAGGTTCCGTCTCTGATGACCACCTCCTCCTCGTTCGATCTCCTGGTTCGCGCTGGCCGCGTCGTCTGTCCACAAACGGGCCGAGACACTCCCGGCTCAGTCGGCATCTCCAACGGGTTGATCTCCGCCGTCGACCCACCCCCGGAATCGACCGCCGAGCAAACACTCGATTTTCCCGACGCGGTGCTGCTGCCCGGGCTGGTCGACCTGCACGCTCACCCGGCCTGCAGCGGTTCCAAGTACGGCGTCGATCCCGACCGAGAATTTCTTCCCCGGGGAGTCACCACGGTGCTCTCCCAGGGAGATGCCGGGGCCGACAACTGGGCACACTACCGCGCCGAAACAATCGAGGGATCAAGAACTCGAGTCCGCATGGCGATCAGCATCTCGCGTCACGGCGAGAGCACCGATCGTCCCTGCCTGGATGACCTCGACTGGCTCGACGTCGACGCGTGTGTGCAGGCGATCTCCGACGGCGGCCCCCTGATCTGGGGAATCGCCGTCAACTGCAGCCGCGCCTCGGCGGGTGCCGGCGACCCACGCATGGCGCTGGACCTGGCCCTCGAAGCCGCGCGTTCCACAGATCGGCCCCTGCTTTTCGGTCTGAGAGAAGATGAAGACTGGGCGTTTGCCGAGCAACTCGAGTTGCTCCGGCCCGGCGATGTGGTCACCTACACCTTCCGACGCGAACCGCACGGGATCGTTGCCGGAGGTCGTGTGCGGCCCGAGGTGAAGGCCGCTCGCGAGAAGGGAGTGCTGTTTGACGTGGGCCATGGCATGACGTCACTGGACTTCGGCGAGTTGGAAGCGGCACTCGCCGAGGGCTTCGCTCCCGACACGATCTCGACCGACCAGTACGAACGCCACGTCAACAGCACACCGCAACACGATCTGCCTCGAACGATGTCCAAGCTGCTGGCCGCCGGCATGACCGAAGCGGACATCTTTCGAGCGGTCACACTCAGACCGTCCCAGGTCCTGGGCCTGGAGTCCGAGGCCGGGTGCCTTCGACCGGGTGCTCCCGCCGACCTCACCCTGCTGGCCTTCCGAGACGACGCCGCGACGCTCGAGGACGTCCATGGAGAGACCCGCCCCGGAGGCTGCTGGGAAGCGGTGGTCACGGTTCGCAACGGCGAGACGATCCTCCCCGACGGCACGTCGGCCTAGAGGTCTGCGGCCGGCACGCACGGCCGGCAGCCCCTTGGTAGAATCGACCGGCAGGGGACACGCGGGCCGAAACGGCCCGTCCCCCACAGCCGTGACGAATTCCCCAAGGACTTCCGACCATGACCAGATTGTTGACGTGTGGCCTCGCTTTGGCCGTGTCCCTGCTCGGTGGCCGACCCGGCGTTCAGGCCCAGGAACCCACCACGCTCAAGGGCAACCCCCTGGTCGGGCTGATCGATTTTCACGTCCATTCCGGCCCCGACAGTTTCACCCGATCGACAACCGACTTCGAAATCGCCCGCATCGCCAAAAATCGCAAGATGGGGGCCCTGGTGCTGAAAAACCACTTCACGATGACCGCCGACCGCGCGGTACTGGCCGAACGCGTCACCGGACAACGCTGCTACGGCGGCATCGTGCTCAACCGCGCTGTCGGGGGACTCAACCCGGAAGCCATCCGGCGCATGGTCACCTTCTCAGGCAACCGGGCCAGGGTGGTCTGGCTGCCGACCTTCGATGCCGAGAACCACATCCGACGGTTCGAGGAAGATCGTCCGTCAGTGCCAGTCGTCCGGAAAGGCAAGCCGGTCGCAGCACTCGCGGAGATCTTTTCGTTGTGTGCCAAACACGACCTGGTCCTGGAAACCGGACACTCCTCGGCCACCGAATGCCTGATGTTGCTGAAAGCCGCACGCAAGGCCGGCGTCCGGAAACTGGTCGTCACCCACGCCATGGCCGACCCGATCCGGATGACCATCCCGCAGATGAAGCTGGTCGCCAAAATGGGGGCCAAGATTGAGTGTGTCTGGATGACCAACCTGGCCGGGCCCGGTTCGCACCTGGCCAGCATGCGGCACTGGAAGAAGGTCTCCACGGCCGATTACGCCAAGGCGATGAAAACCGTCGGCACCGACCATTTCATCCTCAGCTCCGACCTCGGCCAGTACCTCAATCCCATCCCCACCGATGGCATGAAACGCTTCGCCCTGGAACTGGCCGCAGAAGGGTTCTCGCAGAAAGACATCCTCAAGATGGGCCGCGACACGCCGGCCGCGCTGCTGGGCATGAAACCGGCCAAGGGTGGTCCCATCAAGAACCGTTGATCCGGTATGATGGTCCATTGGTACCCCCCTCCACGGTCGACCATGCACGTCTCCCTGACCACGCTCGCCATTTTCGCCCTGTCCGGCATTCTCGTGCCGACGGCCGATGGTGCGGAGCCGTTGCACGTGGACATCGATCGGATGATCGAGGCCAAGGCGGCCGGGCCGGTGGCCAAGCTGTCCGACGACGCCGAGTTTCTCAGGCGGGTGACACTCGACCTGGCCGGACGCGTGCCAACGTTTGAGGAGGCAACCAACTTCCACGCCGATGACACCGGCGACAAACGGCCAAAACTGGTCGATCGGCTGCTCGCCTCCCCCGACTTCCCTCGGCGGATGAGGGAGTGGTTCGAGGTGATGGTGCTCGAACGACGGGCCGAAAAGAGCATCAAGTCCGAAGACTGGTCGAAGTGGCTGCAGGCGGGTTTTCGAGAGAACATGCCGTGGAACCAACTGGTGGCCAAACTGCTGTTCGTCGAGAAGGACGACGCGGCCAACCAGCCAGCCACAAAATTCCTGAAAGCGACCGGACGCGGAGGAAATGCCCACCAGGTCACGCAGGACATCGCCCGGATCTTTCTCGGACGCGACATCATGTGTGCCCAGTGTCACAACCATCCTTCGGTCGAGACCTACACCCAGCAGGACTACTTCGGCATCTTCTCCTACGTCCAGGAACAGCCAGCCAAGGCCAACAGCGAGTTCGAATCGGTCTTCGCTCCGGGCAAGAAAACCACCGGCCCACGGCTGCCGGGTGGCCAGGAGATCAAGGTGCCGAAATTCGAGAAGGGCCAGGAGCAGGAGGCTGCCAAGTTCCGACCTCGGATGATGCTCGCCCGCGACCTGCCCAGCGCGGCCAACCCGGCCTTTGTCCGCACCAGCGTCAACCGGCTGTGGGCCCTGCTGCTGGGCCGGGGACTCGTCCATCCCGCCCACCTCGATCACCCGGCCAACCCGCCATCCCACCCGGCCCTCTTCGAACGCCTGCAGCAGGAATTCACGGCCAGGAACTTCGACACCCGCCACCTGCTCCGCGAGATCATCCTCAGCAAAACCTACCAGCGTTCCAGCCACCTGCCCGCAGGGGTCAAGGCGGCCGATGTCCCCGAGGATCAATTCCGAGTCGCCCTGCCCAAACCGCTCTCGCCCGAACAACTCGCCTGGAGCCTGATGGTTGCCACCGGCAATCAACAGCGGATGCTCAAAGGAAAGGTCCCCGAGGACGAGCCGTTCGACGCCTACAACTACATCAACGGCAAGGTCGAAAGGCTGCCGGCGACGGTGGGCGAGACGATGGAACTGTTCAGCTGGATGGTCGGCAATCCGCCGGGTGAAGATCCCGACGACTACAACCCGGCCATGGGCCACGCACTGTTCCTGATGAACGAACGCCTGGTCCTCGACTGGCTCAAGCCACGCGACGGCTCGCTGGTCGGTCACCTGATCACCGTCAAGAAGAACCCGGACACCGTCCAGCGGCTCTACCTCTCGGTCCTGGCGAGACGGCCTTCCGATGACGAAAAGCGAGCGGCCGTTTCCTTCCTCGACAAGCACGCCACCTCCCGGCCGACAGCCCTGGCCGACCTGGCCTGGTCACTGCTCGCATCCGCCGAATTCCGACTCAACCACTGATCCCCGCCATGTCCGAACACGCTCATCACCACGCCTGCCTCGGCCCGCAGCACGACGTCTCGCGACGCCATGTCCTGGGATCGCTGGCCGGCGGAGCCGCCGGTCTCGGACTGGGTCGCCTGCTCGACCCGACCGTCGCCGCCGAGGTCAAAAAGCAGCAGAAACAGGTGCTGTTCATCTGGCTCGACGGAGGCATCAGCCAACTCGAGACCTGGGACCCAAAACCGGGCACCGAGTTCGGCGGACCGTTCCGATCGATCCCGACCAAGCTCCCGGGAGTCCATTTCGGCGAACTGGTCCCCGACACCGCAGCGATCGCCGACAAGCTGACGTTGATTCGCAGCATGTCGACCAAGGACGAAAACCATTCCTCGGGAGTCCCGCGAATCCAGCGGGGCGATCCCAAGAATCGGGGGGTAACCTACCCGTTTCTGGGTTCGGCCGTCACCAAGCTGCTCGACGGCCCCGACAACGGCCTGCCGTCCTACATGCACGTCAAGCCCGGCCGGGGCGGATACATGTGGAAGGACGCCGGATTCCTGGGTCCCCGGTACGGGGCACTCGGCCTGGGCGACGGCAAACCGCCGATCCACATCCGCCGACCCGATTCGCTGACGGCCGATCGTGCCGCCATCCGTGACCGGTTGAGGCAACAGGCCAACAAAAGCTTCAAGACCGGCCGGCTCGACCGGTTCATCTCGGCCTACGACTACTCGTACGAAATGGCCCGACAGTTGACCAGGCGGCAGGACCTGTTCGACCCTTCCAGGCTCCCCGCCGGTGACGCCCAACGGTACGGCACACACCCGCTCGGACGTCATCTGCTCCAGGCTCGCCGGCTCCTCGAAGCGGGTGTCCAGTTCGTCAAGGTGACCAGTTATCACTGGGACACCCACGGCGACAACTTCAACATGCACCGCGTGATGGTCCCCCAGGTCGACCGTCCCTTTGCCGCCCTGGTCAATGATCTTGATGACCGTGGCCTGCTCGACCACACCCTGGTGGTTCTGATGAGCGAGTTCGGCCGGACCCCCAAGATCAACAGTCGCCTGGGACGCGACCACTGGCCCGAGGCCTGGTCGGTGATGCTGGCCGGACTGGGCCTCAAGCCCGGACTGGTCGCCGGCAAAACCACTGCCAACGGAGCGTTCTGTGACGGTGCCGAATACGACATCGGGCACCTGTTTCACACCATCTTCAATTGCCTGGGCATCGACGCGAAGACGACCGAATACGTCAACAACGGTCAACCGCTTCCGATTGCCCACGACGACATGGACGTGATCGCGGAGGTGCTCAAGTGAACCACCTCAACCTGAACGCTCCGTCCCCGCTTGATGTCACCAAGGCATGGATCCACACCACGTTCAAACACCAACGCCAACTCTATTGCTGCCGCTTCAGCCCTGACGGACGTCACGTGTTCGCCGGGACCCAGGACGGCAAGATCCTCCGCTGGTCGCTGGCATCACCTCCTGAACCCAAACCGGAAGCGGACAAAGGGACCAAGAAACCACCTGAACCGGAGGCAACGGTGCTCGAGGGTCACCCGGCATGGGTCAGCCGCCTGGTGCTCTCGCCCGACGGCTTCCGGCTCATCAGCAGCGACCTTCACGGCACCCTGATCGGCTGGGACCTCACCGCCGATCCCCCCAAGCCGGCCTGGACGGTCAAGGACGCGCATCCGTCCAAACCGGGAGACCCCGGCTGGATCCGTGCCCTGGCCGTCACCGGCGACGGCAAGACGCTGTTGACGGCCGGCACCGACGGGATCATCCGTCGCTGGTCCATCGCCGACGGCAAGCCCGCCGGCACGCTCGAAGCTCATGCCGGAGACATCTTCAGCCTGGCCATGCACCCCGACGGCAAGACCCTGGTCAGCGGGGACATTTTCGGGGTGGTCCACCAGTGGGACCTCTCGGCCGGAAAATCGGTCCGCCAGTTCGACGCCGCCCAGTTGCACTCCCGCAAGGAGAACTTCCTCGCCGACGTCGGTGGGGTCCGCAGCCTGGCTTTCGACAAGCCCGGCAAGCGACTGGCCTGCGGAGGAATGACCGACGCCAAGAGCAACTCGTTCTGCCCGGGCCATCCTGGTGTACTGGTCTTCGACTTCGCCAGTGGCAAGCAGACGCAACTCCTGAGGATGAAGAAGGGAAAAGTCGACGACGGACCGATCACGGGACTGGCGTTCCTGGAGGACGGCACGGTTGTCGGGCAGGGTGAACGCCTGCACGCGATGTGCTCGCTCGAGTTCTGGAATCCCGACGACGGCAAGGTCTTGCACACCGTCGACACCCCCTCGGGTTACGATCTGGACATCCATCCCGACGGCCGACGGATCTGCACGCCGATCTGGATCGCCAACGGACGAGCCGGAAACGGACGTCACGCCAAGCCTGAAGAGTACCAGCCTCACTTCGGGCACGTGCGGATCTACCAGTTGACCGAAAAGGCAGCCGACAAACCGGACCCAAAGAAGCCGGCTGACAAGAAGACCACCTGACGGACCGTCTCGCGTCGCGGTGCTACTTCGCCAGGATCGCGAAGGGATTGCTGAAGCTGTCGGTCCAGAGAACGCGTCGGGCGGTGGGTTGAAGAATCGCCGAGTCGGCCGTCGGCGGGATCTCCTCTCGACGGCGAACCGTATCGAGACCGGCCAGTCCGGGAACCCGGGCCACGACATCTCCGGATGCCACCAACATCCACTGGCAGGCCTGTTGTCCGCGACCCAGGTCCGGAGCCGAGACAACCGTCAACGACTGCATCTGGATCGACTCGGCCAGCGCTGTCACCAGTGGCTGCAACTGGAAGTGGGCCGTCGACACGTGCAGTGCCAACACGCCATCCTCGGCCAGGTGCCGGCGGTAAATCGCAAAGGCCTCCTGGGTCAACAGGTGGACCGGCACCGCGTCGCTGGCAAAGGCATCCAGGACCAGCACGTCGAACCGCTGGGGCTCTTGCCGCTCGAGGCTCAAGCGGGCATCACCGATCACCACGTCCAGATCCACACCGCGGCGGCGTGCCGACTCGAGATAGTCAAAGTGTCTCTCGGCCATCTGGTGAACATCCGGATCGAGTTCGTAGAACGTCAACCGATCACCCGACCGTGGATAGACCGACAGCGTCCCGACACCCAGGCCGATGATGCCGATCCGCCGCGGTGCCTGCGACTTGATCCCCAGCAGCATCCCGACCCCCGTGTGCCTGCCGAAATAGCTGGTGGGCTCCTCTCGTCCCGGTCCCTCGAGAAACTGCAGCCCGTGAAACGTGCGACCGTGAACCAGTCGTCTGATCGCGGCACCGCTTCCCGGCAATCGCTCCTCGCGAACCCGCAGCACTCCGTAGAAATTCCTCGACACCTCGATCACATCTCTCCGGGTGCTCTCGCCCATTCGCCCCAGCACGAACAGCATGGCGGCAGCCAGTGCCGTCCAACCCACGATCGCGGCAGCACCGATTCGGTTCGATGACCGTGGACGGGATCCGTCAACCGTCCGTCGACTGGCCCACACCTCCCGGCTCAACACCGCGATCACCAATGCCGTCACCAGGACGAGGCCGACGTGGAGTTCGAGGTACGCAGAGAACACCCGGGGTGCGACCACTCCGACAAACACGCCCCCGGCAGCACCACCGGCCGAAACGGTCAGGTAGAAACCGGTCAGGTGACCGGGATCGGTTTTTAGCCGAGCCAGTTCACCGTGGCAGACCATTGCCAGGACGAACAGTGCCGAAAAGAAAATGGCCACCTGGATCGGGACGGGCAATCCGGACTCTTCTCCAAGAGCCACCATCACAGCCCCCAGCGACACCGCGGCCTGCAAAAGGTACAGCGGCCGCACGTACCACCGCTCGCCTTCGAAGCAGAAGATGAAGCTGACCAGGTACAACGCCAATGGCACCACCCACAGGAAGGGTACCGTCGCGACGTCCAGGCAGACGTGATTGGTCACGGCCAGCAGCAACACCGACGGCGCAGCAGCCAGCAAAAACCAGAGCCCCCGGACACCGGCAGTCGGAATCACTGAAGCCAACCGAAGCTGAGAGTCGTCTTCGAACCTGGCTCGCATCGACGGCAGATCCAGGCACCACAACAGAAACCCGGCCAGCACCGCCGGAGACAGAGACTGCACCAGCGATGTCCAGTCGAAACCCCGGCCTCCTCCCACCAGGCTCGGCCCGTCCTGCCACAACCAGGCGACCAGCGAGATGCCCAGCAGCAGCCACAGGGCACCGCGGGCCCACTCGATGCCCCAGCGGAGACCTCGCCACAAACCCCATCCGGCCGGCAACAGGCACAGGCCAACCACGCCGGGTCCGGTCACCGCCCGCAACGCCAGTGTTTCCTCGATCGCCACCAGTCCCGACAGGATGCCGATCAACCAGCCCCAGGTCAGTACCCCGGCCACCAGGCAGATTGCCGACAACGTTCCCAACGGTGGAGGGCCTGTCCCGGGCGCACCATTCCCACCAGTCGCATCTTCGGGCCCCGGCATCATTCCACCGGGCCGACGGCTCACCCACGCCACGACGCCGGCCAGCACCACGAAACCAACAAACAGCACGCTCCAGCCAAGCCCCTGCCCACCGAGGTTCCATTCCGGCTCGACCACGAAGGGGTACCCCAACAACGCCAACAACGACCCGGCATTCGACAGAGCGTACAACCGGTAGGGCACCGTTCCCGGCCTCAACCGGCCGTACCACGCCTGCAACAGCGGTCCGGTAGTAGACAACACGAAGTAGGGCCAGCCGATCGTCACCGCCAGCAACAGCAGCACCTGCCAGGTCGGATCGGCCTCGGCCGAAGGTTTCCAGGATCCGCCGGGAAGAACGGGAGCGGCCGCATCACCGACCATCCCATACCCCAGCCATCCGAGTGCCAGTCCCAACACCACCAGGTGGACCTTCACCTGGGCTCCCGGCGTCAACCGCCTGGCCAGCAAGTGCGCATAGGCGTAACCGGAAAACAGCACGACCTGGAAAAACAGCATGCAGGTGGTCCAGACGGCCGAACTGCCACCGAACCACGGCAGGATGGCCTTGCTCAACAGCGGCTGGATCCCGAACAGCAGAAGCGCGCTGAGAAATATCGTGGTGCCGAACAGCACCACCAACCAGCGTCGGGACTGCAATTCCACCGGCATGGGAACCTGTGACAAATCCGAGGACTTGGGATCAGGACGTGAATAGTGAATAGTGACGGCTGTTGAAACCGAAGAATTCCGTCAAAGAACTCACCCGCGTCCATTCACACCCCATCCACGATTACATCGTCGACCCGATGAACCAGTTGATCCTGATCGGTGCCAGCAACGTCACGATTGCCTTCCCGAGGCTGGTCAATGGACTCGCCGAACGAGTGGGGGAACCGCTCGAGATCTGGGGTGTCCACGGACACGGTCGGTCCTACGGAGCCTGGAGCAAGGTGCTCGGTCGGGCGCTGCCGGGAATCACCGAAAGCCGCTTCTGGGGTGCCTGGACACCCGCGGACAACTCGGTCCCTCCGCGCGCCCTGATCACCGACATCGGCAACGACATTCTCTACGGCCACGACACCGACCAGATCCTCGGGTGGGTCGAAACCTGCCTGGGACGATTGCAGGACATGGGTGCACAGGTCGTGATGACTCGCCTCCCGCTGGCCAGCCTCGAGACGCTGTCACGCATCCGTTTCAGGCTGGCCAGGAAAATCCTGTTCCCCCGCTGCGGGCTCTCACTGGCCGACGTCAGCCGCGAGGCCTTGAAGCTCGATGCCGGCGTGGTCGAACTGGCCCAACGGTACTCGACACCGCTGACCGAGCCGCAGGGGCACTGGTACGGACTCGACCCCATCCACATTCGCAGCCGCTGGATCGAATCGGCCTGGCAACAGATTCTCGACGATTGGTTCGCCGGTGGACCACCGCCGTCATTTCCCCGGGTCGGCATCCGCCGCGACCTCCAAGCCTGGCGCTGGTGGCCGGCCGAGCGTGCCCGACGAGGCCGCGTTACCGAGACACCCCAGCCGGTCTTCCAACAGAACGGCTTGAGCGTTCGGCTGTATTGATTCTGTCTACGTGATCAGTTCTTCAAGAGCGTCAGCGGATTCCTGCGGTTTTTCAGCGGCACCGCCACCGGACCACCCTGCCGGTGGGATTCGAAGACCGAAGCGATCATCTCGGTCGCCGCCCGGGCGTCGTAGACACCCGAGACCGGCTGCCGGTCCTTCTCGATCGCCTCGATCAGGTCCAGTACCGCGGCGTGATTGGATCCGTGCTTGGTGTCACGGGTCTCGGCCTTGCCGACGCCGTTGCTGGAGATCGGCAACCACTTTGCCCCCGAACGCCCCGGTGACCAGGCGGGATCCTTGAGCAACCAGGCCGTCTTCAGATAGCCCGACTGGAATTCGAGCACACCTTTGGACCCGAACACTTTCAATCCAAACCGGTTGCCATGGCCGCGGTGCGACGAGAAGTATCCGGTCACGCCATTCTTGAACCGGTACATCGCATCGATCGTATCGGCGGCCAATGGCCCGATCCCCTCGTTGCCGTTGTAGACATGCGACTTGTTGACCGGCTGGCCCTTCTCAAAGCAGCGGGCAAAGCAACTGGTCACGTCCCCGGCAAAGACCCGCATCAGGTCCAGCATGTGCGTACCCAGCACCCAGAGATCCTCACCTCCACCCCGTCGCGAGTCCTCCTTGCCACGGGCTCGCAGTTCGAGCACCTTTCCAATCTGGCCGTCGGCGATCAACTGGCGGGCGACGGCGACCTGGGGCGAGTAACGGTTGCCGTGGGCAATCGCCAGCTTCACGTGCTTCATCTCGCACGCCTTGACGATCTCATCGGCCTGGACCAGGTCTCTGACGAACGGCTTCTCCATGTAAACATGGCAACCCAGTTCAACCGCTGCCATGACCATCTCGTGGTGCCGATCGAGCCACCGCTGCGAGATCGAGACAATGTCCGGTTTTTCCTTCTCGAGCATCTCGCGATAGTCGACGTAGGCCTTTTTGGCCCCGGTCCGGGTCATCGCTCCGGGCAGTGCCGACTTGTTGTCATCGGCCACGGCGACAACCCGGCACTGCTGGACACCCTTCCAGACGACATCCAGTCCGTGGCCGTAATTGCCCTTGCCGGTCCGCCCGATGATTCCAACGCGATACGTTCTCGCCATCACCTGATCTCCACTTCCAGATTCTTCAGGAACCACCCCACCGCGCCAACGGTCCACCACGCACGAAATGCTTCCACCAGCGGTACAACTGCAGGTACGGGCTCGAAAGAAGCACGGCCGAAATCCGTCAACGGCTGGCGGTGGGCTGGCCGTGGGTTTTTGGATCGTATTCCACAAGGCGAACATTGTCGACGAAGTACTTGCCGGGTGGCCAGAACGGGTACAGCAGAACCCGAACCCACTTCACTTTCGGCGTGTACTTGGTCGGATGGAAGGGCTTCTTGCGTCGCGAGTAAGTTCGCCACTGGTTCGCTCCACCGGCTTTCAACTGGCCCCGCCAGACGTACTTGTGGATGAACGCCTTGCGGCCCCGCTTGTTGGGCTGAGCTTTCCCGCGACGCTTGGAAAAGTATTGCTGCACGGCACCCGCGTCGGCTCCGAAGGACACGCTGGGCTTCTCGGGATACCCCACCAGCCAGACCAGGATCTCGGGCCCTTTCACGTCCAGGGTCAACCAGTACGGCTTGCCCTTCTTGATCGGAATGGGATGACTCCAGAACCAGACCCCATCCAAGCCGGCAAGCGTATCGTACTTGGGCGGCGTGGTGGGGATCTTCCTGGGCGCCTTCAGTGGTGAAGCACCGTCGTCGATCTTCAGCCACCAGTCGTAGGCCTGGCTCTGCAGCACGTCACTGTCGAACAGCAGCACTCGACCCCGTTTGGCGTCGGCATCCTTGACCCAGAAGCTCGAGAGACCGTCAACGGTCTGCCAGTGGCCGGGCGTGATCTTGCCCGCATCGAAATTGCCGTTGGGCAGCAGGTTGCCGTCGGGCGAAACCGATGGCTTGGACAGAGCCCTGGCGGCCGGCTTGGCCTTTGGCTTGTCGGCGTCGGCAGCCTGGCCGAGCCAGGCGACCGTGGCGACCAGGGCCGGCAGACAGATTGCGAGTGTCCTCATCACGGTGTCGCCCCCTTCTTTCCACCGGTCGATTCTTTCAGTTTCTCACGGGCCCTCACGGTCCACCGGTCCCGGATCCCCGTGGAAGCCAGCTTGGCCAGTTCGGTCCGAGCCCGCTTGGACCGTCCGGTCGCTTCAAGAGCCACCGACAACCTCCAGCGAGCCTGGTTCTCCCACAAGGCTCCCGTCCCCAACGTCAACGCCAGGTCCAGGAACTCGCTGGCCTCACGATGCTGGCCCCTCAGTGACAACGCCAGCCCCCGCCAAAAGAACGTGTGTCCCTTGACCTTCTCGGTCGCGAACTGATCCTCCCAGCGATCAACCGTCTCGATCGCCGCTCCGTAATTGTTCTCCTGCAGATACTCGCGAATCGAGTTCGGGAACGACCCGATGCGTGCCGAGCGAACCGACCTGGGAACAACGCGTCCCAGCAACGCCTCGACCCGCCGATAAAACTCCAGGGACTCGGCCTTCTTGCCGTGCCACAGGGCCACGTCCCCGGCAGCGTTGATCGCCCGCCGGTAAGACATCTTGGCCTTGGCATCCTGGGTCAGGGGCGGCTTGGCGTTTACGGCCACATCGTGGACGCGCTTGAGCAACTCCGGCGACTTGTCCGGCTCGTTGCGGCGGATTCCCAGCAACCGGATCAGCCGGGCCAGCGAATCCAGGGACTCGGCGGCGGGGGTCGTGTCGGTAATCGATGCCTGGAAGTTGGCGATCGCCTCATCGATGCCCTCCTCGCCACTGGACAGCGATGCCAGGGCCAGCACCCGACGAATGGCCGGTGCCCGTTTGGGACGAATCTTGCCGAATCGATTGACCCAGTTCCGTCCCACCTCGACGGCCCGCTTGGAGTCTCCGCCCTCACCGTGCAGGTGGACCAGTTCCCCAAGACTGGCGGCATCGAGCTTGGCCAGGTCGTAGCCGGCGGTCATTTTGACGTATTCGGGATAGCGCCCTTGCCGGATGTCTCCGGCCACGTGCTGCACTTCGAACACCTCAACAGACGACCCCACGGCCTGCGACTTGCCGCCGATCGTAGTGGTCAACTTCACCGGGAAACGGCCGAGCGACAGGTAGACATGGTCCACCGTCGCACCGGAAGCCGATTGTCCGTCACCCAAATCCCAAGCAAACGTCGTGCCCTTGGGGAACGACCCAGCCACCTCAACTCCCAGTCGGACCCGCGTGTACTGTCCGCTGGCACGGACGCCCGGGTCGGGCCAGATCGTGTCGACATAGATCGGAACGAATGACGCCAGCGGAACGGTGGGCGATTCGTAGGCAACCACCTGTGCCGAATGCGGCATCGGGTAAAGGTTTCCGGGGATTCCGGCGTAGTGCCCCTTCTGGGATCCGGGCGGACTCCAGCCAAGGAAAGCGACCTGCTTGAGCATCACCTCTTCGTGGTAGTACTCCAGGTAGTGCATCCCCGCCTTCAGTTCGACCTTCTGGTTGAATTCGCCCCGCGCACCACGTTCGGATGTGTGGCGACCGGGCCAGTGGATCAGCGGCTTTCCGTCCAGGAACGAGAAACTGGCCTCGTTGGAAGCGGTGCAGAAGCGGTACACGCCATCCTTGGGAATCCGAATCCAGCCCTTGTAGACACTGATGTAGTAATCGGAGGGTCCGAAGGGGTTGTGGCCATCTGCAATCCGTTGCTGGTACCGGGCTCCGTAACGTTCGGTGCTGGCGGCCATCAGTTGCTGAAGATCGGCCACCGTCTTGGGATTGTCCCCCTCGGGACGCTTGATCGTGGCAAAAACCAGTCCCTGCCTGGGCACCCAGCCTCCCTTGGGGGGGCCGGCACCGGGCCGATCCGTCGCCACCACCATCTCAGCCGCACGAGGAGCCTGGGGATTGGCGAAATAGACGAAGAACTTCGCGCCCGCCGAAGGCTTGCCGGCCTGGAACGAAATCAACGAGTAGCCGTCCGGGTCGTGCCAGGTCAGTTGGAACGGCACGGTCTTGCCGGCAGCGTCACGGACGCGAAAGTCCGAGCCATCCGGCTTGGCACGTCCCTGGTGCACCACCCGCACCGACGCGGCGTCTACGCTGGCATCGGGCAGGGGCTTGGCGATGGTGACCACGGCCCGGGCCTTCCAGCCATCCAGTTGCCACGGGTCAGCGGCAACCCCCGCGCCGCCACCGTGAAACAGCAGCACGACCATCACGGCCAACCATCCAGTGATTCCCCGCATCGGTCGCCTCCCTACTTCTCCGACTCGGACAACGCCCGGTAGTACCGCTCCAGCAACGACTCGTACCCCTTGGGATACGACTCACCGGCCGACTGCAGCAGCTCATCTCTCAGGTCGGCGGGCAGATCCCGGGCCTGCTGGAGACGAATGACGGTGGTCTGGTCGACTCCGCCCAGGGCGTCGCGGATCTGCCGCAACGCGATTTTCTGTTTGCGGAAGGCGTCATCGAACTTGTTGTTCTTCAGGTCGTCCTCGATCGAATCCAGCAACCGGATCGCACCCTGCAACCGCCGCCCGCGAACGCTGTTGGTATCGAGCTTGCGAGCGACCTGCGTGGCGCGTTCGCGGAGACCCCGCTGTTTCTCGGAGAGCCGCTTCATGTCCTTGCTGAACGGCGGTGGCGTTCCGCCCTGCAGGCCCTTGCGACCTTCGCCAGCCCGTTTTCCACCGCCGGTGGCACCGTTGGGATCCTGGCGGCCTTCCTCCTTCAAACGCCCCTTCTCGTAACGCTCGTTGTTGAGCCTCGCCGGGGTCTTGCGACCGTCGAGCCCTCGGGCGGTGTCGCCGACCATCTGGCCGCTCGACTTCCCGCGGCGGCCGTCACCCGAACGACCACTGACCTCGTTGTTGTTCGGCAGATCGTTGCCGGTGACACCCTTGGCCGAGAAGTTGCTGATCGGTCCGTCGGAAACACCCCAGCCGGCCTGGTTGAGATTGTCGCCCCAGGCCGAAGTGATGTCGTCCGCCTCATCCTCGAACTCCTCGGCCTCCTGCAACAACTCGCCGATCAGGTCCTCGAGGGCATCCGGCAGCGGCATCTCAGGCATCTTCATGCGCTTGGCGTCCAGCGGCTCCTCCATCAACCATTTCAGAGCATCCGGGGAGTCGGGAAGCCAGATCTCGAGGTTTTCGAGCATCTTGGTCGCCTTGCTCGACCCGAGGTCCTCCAGGGCCACTTCGAGGCTCGAGGTCTTCGGCCGCTTGGCGACCATCTCGACTTCCTCGAAAACGCTGTTGATATCACTGCGGAGCCCGAAATCGTCAACAAACCCGGTGGGCAGCTTGGTCAACTCGTCGATCGTCCCCTTTTTCCACTTGTTCCACTTGGCGACCATGTCGTCGAACTCCTTCTGCGCGTCGAGTTCCTCTTCGCTGAGTTCATCGACCTTCCGCTTGGGGAGTTTTTCCAGCTTGCTGGCCAGCTCGGTCTGATCGGCCTGCATCCGCTCCAGGCCCTTCATCAACTTCTCGAGTGCCGTGGTGATCGACTTGTGTGCCGACTCGTCCTTCTTGCGAATCCGTCTCAGGTCCTTGCGAGCCTGCTGGTTCTTGTCGAGTCGGGCCAGCAACTCCATCAGTTGTTTGATGATCTCGTCCTGGACCGGCAACGAGTCGTCCCGCAGGGTCTGCTGCCGTGCCTGGTTCTTCGTCTCGTTGGCCATCTCGAACAGGCTGACGGCCTTGGCCATCGGGCCGATCGCAAGCTCGTTGAGGGAACCGATGACCGTCTTCAGAGGCAGAGTGGATCTCTGCATCAACGCGGCCAGTTGCCCGGTCCCCTTGCGGATCCGGCTCTGCCGAGACAACAGCGAATCGAATGCGTCACCGTTGGTCGTGCGGGCACGGTTCTCCTTCTGCAACCGGATCAGGCCTTCGAGCAGTTGCGAGAAGTCCTCCAACTGCATCGCCACCTGGGCTTCTTCCTGCTGGGGAGTCAGCACGAAGATCGTGAACCGTTTCGAACTCGCCTTGCCGGGCCCGGTGACCGTGTTGCGATCGACCGCCTCGGCCCAGTAGCGGACCAGGTCTCCCCCCCTGATCTCATGCTCACCCAACTTCCACTCAAACTCCGCCACGATCGGTTCGTTCTCGGCTCCCGAGGCCGGCTCGAAACCGGTCAACACGCGAACCGTCTCATCGTCGTTGACCCGGTAGAGCACCCGCACGCGAGCGACACCGTAGTCGTCCTTGGCGGCAACTTTCAGCACGACGGTCGCCTCGGGGGCGACCTGCCGGTCTGTTCCCGGCCGGGGAATCGCCACGGTCGGCGGCTGGTCGGGCACAGCGGCAATCGATCGCCAGACGGGATCATCATTGGCATGGCCCAGCGTGTCTTCCAGCACGAGTTGATAACGATCCGGAGCCACCAGGCTGCGTGAGAGCGAACCACCCTCAATCCGGGCTTCGGGAACCTTCAGAATGAAGTCGGTCTTCCAGTCCGAGCCGCTCCCCGTCAGGGCAAACTCCTGCCCCGACTCGGTGACCAGGCGAGCTGACCTCAGATCTTTTGAGGCGGTCACGGCGACCTCGACCCGGCTGCCGGCCAACGCGGCCACCTCACCGGTATCCCCCGCAGCGGTTGTGGTCTGAAGCATCGTGTAGGACGGCGGCGTGACGGTCAGTTGGACCGCCTGTACTCGGGGACGACGGTGAACAACGACCTGGCGATCGCGGGACCGGTCATCACCCGCGGTGATGAAGAACTCCAATGTCCGGGTGGCCCGTTCCAGCGTCGCGGTGTACTCCCGGCGTCCCTTTCGGACACCCTTCTTCGACGGGTTCATCACCAGGGTCGTCCAGTGATCCTCGCCGTCAGGCCGCATCCTCAGTTCGGCGTTCGCCGGCAACACGCCTTCAATACCCACGACGAACTTCACCGACATCCCTTCCGCGTAACGATTGCTGCCATCGGCTGGCTTGATCGTCTTTTCGATGATCTGCGTCGCGGTGAACGGTTCGATTTCAGCAAACGGCATCAGGATCCTGGAGAGTCCATTGCCAAAGCGTTCGCTGCCAAACCCGACATACATCGCGAGCACCAGCAGGACCCCCAGCCCGGCCAACGCGGCCCGGCGAACCGGCTGCCAGTCGAGCGAATCGGTGAGATCGAGATCGATGGAGGCCTCGTTGGCATCGCTGACGATTGCGTCAACGATCTGTGGAGAACCCGGCTCGGTGCCACGTCCCAGTTGCATCGCGTTGATCAACCGGCTGTTGAGTTCAGGGAATTCGTTTTCACACAGTGCTGCGAAGAAATCATCTCGGCGCTCGTCCTCGAGGAATCTCTTGACGAACAGTCCCAGGGTCAGCAGTACACCGGATGCCAGCAGAACCAGCAGCGCGACCACGCGTCCACCGACGCCCGGGGCCAGCAGGTTGTCCGCAGCCACGGCCAGCACCAGGACCCCCAGCACGGCCGCAATGATCAGCAGCGCGGCTTCCAGCAGGTGACGCTGACGCCAGGCCCGCCGCAGTTCGTCCATCGCGTACACCAACCGCGGGTAGGTCTTGATGGTGCTCATGCCGTCGTTCTCCTCGTCTCGCTAAACGAGCCGGTTGTTTCGTCGCAACCACCACTCCCCGGTCACGGCGACCAGGAAAAAGCAGAACAGGAAGGGGGAATTCCAGTACTCGCGGGCATCCCGGGCCCGAGTGATCGTTCGCTCGCGGCGATCCGGCTGCAGCCGTTTGCCCAGCGTGTCCGACTCGTTGATGTCGACATAGAACCCCGCACCACGTTCGGCGGTGATCTGCCGGAGCACCTGGGGGTTGGTCCGGGTGTCGGCGATTTCCATGTCGGCACCATGGACCAGCAGTTCGACATTCGAGTTGGCCACCGTCTTGCCGTCGAGGGTCGAGCGGGCCACGATCACGTGGCGACCGATCCCGTCGGGATAGACGGTGGCAACCTGGTCACCGGATCCGTCGGCGGCGGGTCGCAGCGGCACATTCCGCTCGCCCCCCCCCGAATTGGTGATGGTGGCGACCAGCCCCTGGCCCTCCGAGGCTGCCGCATCACGACTGACGACCCGCACCCGCACCGCCTCGCCGTGCCCGTAACCGGGTCGGTCGGTGGTGACAACCAGCGGTGCCTGTTCGTCGTTCAGCCCACGGCCGGTCAGCCAGCGAACCGCCTGGCTCCAGAACCGGGCGTAGAGCACGTCACCCTGACCCTTCAATCTCGCCACGCGGCTCCACCGCCAGGTGGTGTCGGTGGTGACAACCATCGACTTGCCCTGTCCGAAATTCTGCACCGCCACCACGACGGCCGGCTTGCCGTCGACGGATGTGATCGGATTGGTGGCCAGCACGTCGGCTCCGGGCTTGGCCCGCTTGACCAGGCTGCACCCGGCCAACTGGGCCGCACGATCCCACAGGGCCTTGTTCTGCACGCGGTCACTCCGAACCTGGAAAATCGGATGGGCCTGGCCCACGCTGGTCAGATCCATCGTGAATGGTTCGTTGGCCTGGTCGGCCTCCTCCTGTGTGACAAACTCCACCGGCAACACGTCGGCCAGTGGCGTGCGGGCAAAACCGTTGGGACCGAACGAGCGATAGCCGCCCAGCACCAGGATCGCGTGCCCCTCTCCACCAGCCCACTCGGTCAACGCCTCGTACTCGGCCTCCCCCAGGAAATCGAACTCCATGTCGCCCAGGATCACCAGGTCAACGGTTTCCAGCTGAGTCTTGGTCAGCAGGACCTTCGAGGCTTCGGGATTGGGACGACGGGGATTGGCCGTCCGCACAACGGTGACCAGGTTGATGTCGGGATCGTCGTCGAGCCGCTTGCGGAGGAACGTGTATTCGTAGCGAAGAAACCCCTCGAGATAGAGCACCCCGATGGCCTCGGCGTTGACCTGCAGAGCAAACTGTTCGACGTTGTTCTCCACCACACCCTCACCACCATCCGCCTTGGCCTCGACCCGGTACACGAACCGCCCGGCGACCGTCGGTTCGAAGGTCAGGACCGCCTCGACCTGGTTGGCTCCGGCCTCGAGAACCACCTGCTGTTCGGCTTCGGGCTGATCGCTGCTGAGAGTCACGGTGATCGCGACCCGCCGGTCGGTCGGGCCGGCGGCACGGACCACCGGCACGCGAACCGTGACGGAGTTGTTCACCAGGACCTGTTCGGGAGCCTGCGGCTTGCGCAGAGCCAGGTCGAACTCCGCTGAAGACGGATCGGAGGGAAAACCGATCGCGTGGATCGGCGTGTCGCTGTCAGCCAGTTGCAGGACGCTGTCGCGTCCCGAGTTGTCCATGCCGTCGGTAACCAGCACCATCCCGATCAACTCGCGACTCCGCAAACGGCTCTCGACTTTTCCGACCGCTCGGACGAGATCGGTCACTTGGCCGGTGGGCTCGGCAGCCGGCTCGCCGTCGATCGGCTTGCCGTCCATCCCGAACAGCTCGACCCGCACCTCCGCTCCTTCGCCCTCTTCCACCTGCCGCGTCAACCGTTCAACCGCTTCGCGGGCCCACTCGTAACGGGACTTGCCTCCGCTGTGAGCCAACGACATCGATCGCGAATCGTCCAGGACAACGGCCAACCGGCCCGGGTCCACCACGCTGCTGTCCTCGGTCCAGACGGGCCGGGCCAATGCCAGGAGCAGCGCCAGGATGCCAACCCCTCGCAACCCCAGCAACACCCACGTCAACCGGTGCTCGGTCCGAAGGAAAATGCTGTGGTACACGGCGAACAACAACGCCGCACCCGCGACAATGCCCAGCAGCCACGGCCAGACCGAGCCGACATTTTCGAGTTGGAAGTGGTCGAGTTGGGACATGTGGTGATTGTCGATGAGAAACAGCGGCGGTTGACGGACAATCCGTCAGTGACGGGGGGTCACTGGGAAACGGGGACAGACGACTCGTCGGGTTCGGGTGCGGATTCCTGTGAAGAGTTCACCGAATCGATGTCACCGCCGAGCTCAATTCGGCCGGTGGGAACAGCGATCGTCTTCGGATCGGTACGGGGCTTGAGATAGTGTCGGGAGGTGATCCAGTTGGCGAGGGCGGGTTCGAGCACGGCGATCAGCAGCACGACCCACATCAGGATTTCCCACAACTCGCTCCGCGAACGCCCAACCCCGGCCTGGGAACCCAGGGTCGCGGCGTCGTCGACCACAACCAGGCGTTTCGGGCCCACCCAGGGGAGCGAATCACCGAATGATGCGGAGACGTCGTCGGTGAGTTCGATCGCCGTCAGGTCACTCTCACCCGCCTCCAGGTTCACGGCGAACGAACGGCTGCTGCCGTCGGTACCACTTTCGTCAAACCGGTAGACTCCCGGCTGGTCAGTTTCACTGAAGGCGACCTGCCGCAGCGTGGGATCGGCCATCGACTCGAAAACCCCGATCGTGCGGTCAGGCTTCACCACCCGCAACCTCTGCGATGGACTGCCCACCGGCACCGCCTGTCGAATCGCCTGTCCGGTGCGGAAGAAGTTCCCCGCTGCAGTGACTGCGGTGGCCGTGTCCTTTCCGGAGTTCTCGGCCGAAGTCTCGGCACTCTGGCCTCCGGCCGATTGCGCAAGATACCCAACCAGCCGGTAAACGAACGGCAAAAAGGCCGGGCGGACAGGAAAGTTGGACCAGTCGCGATCACAGCTCGAGGCGAACAGGGCCACTCGTCCCTGGCCGTAGAGATGTTCGCAAAGCAGGGGTTCTCCGCCACCGGTGGCCATCACGACACGACTGTTGGGCGTGGGATCAAGTGCCCAGTAGGCACTGAAGCCCACGGCTCCCAGGCGACCGGTCTCACCACTGCCGAATCCCGACAGCGCCGGGTGATCTTCGGCGAAGTCGCCCACGCCGGCCACAGGCGGCTGGTCGTCGCCGGCCGACGGATTGCCCTTGGGTCCGCTGCCGGCCAGGCGTGCCGGAAGCAGCGAGCCACGGCTGCGGGACGGATCGGCCAGTTGATTGTTGTAGAACGCCGGAACGGCCTGGTCCCCCAGGAACACCAGCAGGCTGCCCCCCCGATCAACGAACCGCTCGAGTTTTCCGACGGCCGCCTCCGGCAACGTTTCAACGTTGGCCAGGATCACCAGCCGGACGTCATCCAGGGAAGCTCCCTGGAAGGCATTGGCCCGAACGCTGGTCACCTTGATCGGATTGGTATCGGCCCCACCGGCCGCCAGGGCCGCCTGCAGGAAGAAGAGTTCATCATTGCGGCGAATCGAAGAGGGGGCACCGTTGACGGCGATGACGTTGACCGCATCGAGTACTTCGAAGCAGAAGTACCTGCGATTGTCAGCTGTCAAACGTTCATCCTCGACGGCAACGTATCCCGACTGCCAGCCACCGGAATGAAAAATGTGGTGCAGGGTGAAGACGCTCCAGCGTCCCGGTTCGAGCGGATCTTTGACGACCTGCTCGGCAACCTTGCGATACCCCTCTTCGTCGGCGTCGTCGGCATCAGCATCGGCACGCACGTGCAAGCTGATGGTGCAGGACCGCGGTGAAGCCCCGTCGTTGCGGATGTGGGGCCGAATCGAAAACGGGATGCCGGCCATCGGCCTCGAGGCCCCGTACTGGACGGCGGTGATCCCCAGGTTGCTGACCGGCTCGGTCGGTTGCACCGGGACGAAGACGACCCGGGAATCGAAGGAGCCCTCAGTCTCACCGGCAAGCGCCGGTGCGGCCAGGCCACGTTGCTGGAGATCGCTGAACACGTACACCTCGTGGCTGGACTCCTCGCGATCGGCCAGCATCCGCTCGGCCAGTAACACGCCTCCGGGAATGTCAGTTCCAAGCGCCTCCGGTCGCCCCTGGGCACTGTTGGACAACTCGGCCAGGCCCAGCAATTCGTTCTCGATCCCGACCAGGTCGGTGGTCGGCTCGGGGTAAACCGCCAGTGGCCCGTCCGCCCGTCGGCCGGCCAGCACCACCGAGGCAGAATCGGAGGGCTTGAGCCCCTTGATGATCTCGACCGCCTCGCGGGCCGCACGGGACAGCAGTGTGCCGCCGTCGGAATCGCGGTAATGCATGCTCGCCGAATCGTCGAGCACGATCACAACACTGCGACTGAGAGTCGGATCGCCGGTGGCGACCGATCCCTGCAGGAACGGTTCGGCAAACGTCATCGCCAGCAACGCACACAACGCCATCCGCGCCGCCAACAGCAGCAGTTCCTTGAGACGGCTCATCCGGTAGCTGCGGAGGAACTGGTCGGTGAGGAACCGCGTGGTTGAGAACCGCAAGGTGCGGGTCTTCCGCGAACGGCTCAGGTGGATCAGCAGCGGAATCGCTGCCGAAAGCAGGCCGACCAGGTAGATGGGTGTCTGGAAGAACATGAGCGACAATCAGAGCATCTGGTGACGTCGGGCGAGGTAGGCGCCCAGGAACTGGCCGAATGGCGTACCGGTTTCGGCAACCGAGTAGTCGATGCGGGAACTCAGACAGCCTTCACGAATCGTGTCGAGAAAGCGTTCGAGTTCCTCGAGGTAGCTGGCGCGGAAAGCTCGCGGATCGCTGGTGATCTGGCGGCCGGTCTCCATGTCCTCAATCCTGCTGACGTCGTCGAAGGGGAACGACAATTCGTCGGGATCGAGCGTCTGGAAGACGATCACGTCGTGCTTGCGATGCCGGAAATGCTTCAGCCCGCTGACGACCGCGTCGGGATCATCGAAGAGATCCGAGATAATGATCACCACGCTACGACGCTTGATCCTCTCGGCCAACTGGTGGAACGAACCCGCCAGGCTGGTCTCGCCGCCCGGCTCGATTGCCTCGAGATGGTCCATCAACACCCTCAGATGCCCGGCCCCCTGCCGGGGGGGCACCATGTCACGGACCTCGTCGTCAAGAGTGATCAGACCGACGGCGTCGTGCTGGAAGGCGATCAGGTAAGCGAGGCTTGCGGCAAGAAAGTTGGCGTACTCGAGCTTGTTGATCCCGCCGACCTGGCCGTAGGACATCGAGTTCGATTTGTCGAGCACGATGTAGCACCGCAGGCTGGTCTCTTCCTCGTACTGCTTGACGTAGAGCTTGTCGCGACGCCCGAAGACCTTCCAGTCGATGTGACGCGGATCCACTCCCGGGGTGTACTCGCGGTGCTCGGCAAACTCCACACTGAACCCACGATGCGGGCTCTTGTGCATCCCGGCAAAGAAACCCTCGACCTCCAGCCGGGCGGCCAGCGAGAGATTTTTCAGTCGGCCCAAGGCCTCGGGATCGAGGTACTTGAGTTGAGTCGGGTTGCCGCTGGCCATCCTAGACGTAAGCCTCCGCCTTGGGCTCGTCGACGGCCTCGAGCAGCATGTCGACGATCCGATCCGGAGAAATCCCCTCGGCCTCGGCATGGAAGTTGGTCATGATCCGATGCCGCAACACCATCGGTGCCACTTCGCGAACGTGGTCACAGGTGACGTTGTACTGTCCGGAAATGGCCGCCCGGGCCTTGGCACCCAGCACCAGGTACTGCACCGCACGGGTGCCGGCACCCCAGGTGACGTACTCCTTGGTGAACCCTGGCGCAATCTCGTCCTCGGGCCTCGTCGCCCGGGCCAGGTCGACGGCATAGCGGCCGACATGATCGGAAATCGGCAGCCGACGGACGATCTGTTGCAGGTTGAGGATTTCTTCACCGTTGAGCACGGTGTTGATCTTCACTTCAACATCAGTGGTCGTCGTCTTGGCGATCTCGAGTTCGTCCTCGGGTGTCGGATAACTGATACGGATATCGAACATGAATCGGTCAAGCTGCGCCTCGGGCAACGGGTAGGTGCCCTCCTGCTCGATCGGGTTCTGGGTGGCCAGCACAAAGAACGGCCGGGGCAGCTGGTAGGTCTGGCCTCCGACGGTGACTTCCAGTTCCTGCATCGCCTGCAACAGTGACGCCTGGGTCTTGGGAGGTGTCCGGTTGATTTCGTCGGCCAGCAGGATGTTGGCGAACACCGGCCCACGAACGAACTTGAACTCGCGGCCACCGGTCGACTTGTCCTCCTCGATGATCTCCGTCCCGGTGATGTCCGAGGGCATCAGGTCGGGCGTGAACTGGATCCGGTTGAAATCCAGATCAATGGCGTCGGCGATGGTGCTGACCATCAGGGTCTTGGCGAGGCCGGGAACACCGATCATCAGGCAGTGGCCCCGAGAGAAGATCGCCGTCAGGAGATCGTCGACGACTTCCTGCTGGCCGACGATCACCTTGGCGATTTCGGTCTTCAGCGTCTGGCGGGCCGTGCCCAGCTTTTCGATCGCCTTCAGGTCATCCGCGGAGGCGTTGGATTGTGACAGCGACTGGCTGTCGTTCGATTCGGCCGACATCTGGGTCTCCTTGCGTGTCGTCCATCGAGGACGCCCGACCACAGCCGGGGTCCAGGAATCGGGTCGTTCGTCAGGCACCCGTCCCTGGGCAGGAGACCGCCGACCGTCCGTGGGCGGCGGAATCAGAAACTTGGTTTTGGTCTTGTCAGTTCTGCAGTGCGTAGGCCACCACGTTGACAGCCAGCCGCCGGCAACTCTCGGCGTCGTAACCGTTGCCGTAGGGATCACTGACCTGCTTGAGGTGCGTGATCATGTCGTGAGGCGAGTAGACCAGCACGAGTCGCTTGCCGAGTGTAACGCCCCAGAGTTCCAGGGGCCGTTGGCCTCCCGACTGGCGATCACGGACGCCGGCCACCTTGTAGAAGGAACGCAACAGCGGATGATCGTCGGAGATCTTTTCGAGTTTCTGCTGTGGGAACAGCGTGCCGGCCAGCGAACGCACGTGTTGGTCAAAGGCACTGCGACCACAGCAGTTGTTGATGAACAAGAATCCCCCGGCCTGCAGGTGAGACCGCAGCGATACGGTCTCGGAATTGCCCAGGCGAGGATTCCGGTGACCCGTCATGTAGACGAACGGATAGTTGACCAGCCGTTCGGGAGTCGCCTCGACACCCTTCAGATCAAAATGAACCGCCAGGCTCGAATCGACCGCCAGGTGACGCAGCCACTGCTGGGTGCTGTTGGGGTCCGGGTTCCAGTCGCCGTCGTGCTTGAGCTGGGCCATCTGGAACCGCTGGCGAGACCGACGGATCGGGGCCTGCAGTTCCCGGGTCACCGCCTGCACCTCGCCCAGCTGCCGCAGACCGGCGACGTAACTGATGATGTTGATTCCCAGTCGGATCGCATCGCCGGGCAGGAGACGTGACCCGTGGGGGTGCACGTGCTCATCCCAGCCGCAACTCATGTCCCACGGGGTCAGGATCACCGCGGTGCGGCATCCGATGTTCATTCCCAGTAGCTGTGGCGGCCCCTGGAAATCGTGCTGCACACCCTCTTCGAATTTCCGGTAATGCACATTGGTGTACTTGTGGTAGGCACGGAAGATCGGGTGGTCCAGCTCGAGATTGTCAAAGGCCCGGTCCGGGAACATCCGGCTCACTTCGCCCATGAACGACCGCCGGAACTCCTCGCGTCCACAGCAGGCATCGCCCAGCAGTGTTCCGCCGTCAAGAATGTAGCGTCGCAGCGCTGCCCGCTCTTCGGGATTGAACCCGAACATCTCGTGGCCACTGATATAGAGGATCGGGATCTTGGTCTTCTTGTCCGCCTTGTGGTTGGCCACCACTTCCTGGATCGACAGGTGGCGCCAGCCGTACCACAGCCCCAGTTCGTAGCGGCAGTGCCGCATCAGGTTGTCGACATCACCGGGATCGGTGTTCCAGTCCTGCGTCGTACCGTATTCGAGTTTGGCCATCATCAGCGGTGGTGCCGGCTCGGCCTTCGGCTCGCTGCGACGCAGGGGCGTCACGGGCAGCGGCAAAGGCGGGAAGCCCTCGGCAGAGGTCTGCCGCTGGGGGTTCTTGCGAGGCGGCGGACCGCAGGTGCCCAAGCGTCGGGTCTTCTTCTGCTGCTGGGCCATGGCGAAAGTCGCCAGACCGACGGCCACCGACAACACGATCGCCATCCTGAGAACGCGACCGCCGGTTCCCGTTTCAAGACTCGTCAACTTCTTCATGGCCTCGTCCTCTTCTCAAGGATCCTGGTCCACCGACCGACGACATCTCTCCAGAACACTCAGGGAGTCTTCGCTCCCCGGACTTCTTTGCTCTTATCCTTGTCCACAACAGAGCCCGCCCCACGCAGTCGCACGCCGGGCTTGGCCGACGGTGCCGCGATCCGACCCAGCTCAACCCGAGGGGTCTTCGACGTTACCGAAATCCCACCCAGCGAACCGTCAAACGTCACAGCTTTCTGGACATATCGACTCTTCTGCATGCGTTGGCGGTAGAGTACCGTAAAAAGCTCATCTGTGCGCTTCAACCACGTCTCCTCGGGACGTTCGAAGTGCCAGAGTTCGGCTCGCCAGATCAGTTCCCCAGGCTTTGAGCCGAAAAACGGTCGGGTTCTGAGCTTGGTGATCAGGATGGCGGCGTGCTGAATGTTCCCCTGGATGGTCAGGATCTGCACTTCGTCTTCGAACTTGTTGAGCCGCCGGACCTTGGTGTTGATCACCTTGATGTCATCGGCCGACAACGGTTGCTCCTCGACGTAGTCGGATCGCGGCACCTTGAGGTTGATGCCCTCGAGCCGACACCGTGCTCCAAAATCGACCTGGAGGTCATAGACCCTGTCGGCTGTGAGCCCGGCGACGGCAAACCGGCCGGTCGTGGCATCAACGATCTTGCCGACGAATTTCTTACGAGTCTTCCGTTCGATCGCGGCAACACCGGTCAGTCCCTTCGCGGGACTGATCAGGCCGGTGATCCGCGGAGTGACCTGGGCGGCGGCCGGGCCGGGCCAACCCAGCACGACGGCCAGCAACAGTGGCAGTCCGCAACAG
>MDTE01085103.1_pt1 | contig 38995 bp, 39 predicted proteins | sample 811231 | NCBI WGS metagenome assembly MDTE01 (sample SAMN05326651, study PRJNA326480) | marine metagenome | isolation source: seawater | place: Indian Ocean: Red Sea | collected 2010 | reverse complement strand
GCACCAAGATTATTGCAAGAAAGTATGTACTTTTCGAAGAAAGTATGTTATAATAGAGATAATAATATGAAAGACGGTGGCAGTGTTTACTTCAATCGTAAGATTGAAAAACCAAATGTTGATGCAATATGGAATTGTTTTTAGATAGAGACTTTCGAAAGAAGAGATTAAATATCGAAGCAACCGCTCGATGTACACTAAAGTGTCCATTATGCAAGAGAGCTGCACATGTGAGAAAACATGGGAAAGTTCCACAAGGCTGGGAAATGACACCAGATCAACTTGAAAAGGTTGCACCATATTTTCGCAAAATTACTTTTTGTGGCCAACTTTCAGATCCCGTGTTTGCGAAACATTTAATACCAATGCTTTCGATCTGTCAAGACTATGATATACGAACACGCGTTTTAACCGCCGCAACTGGTAGATCTGAAGAGTGGTATGAAGAAGCATTTAATGCAAATCTTCAAGCGCACTGGACATTCGGCATCGACGGTCTACCAGAAAAAAGCCATAGATATAGAATAAATCAAGACGGCTTTTTTTTATACAAAATGATGCTTAAAGCCAAAAGTTATGGAATGGCTGTTTGGTGGCAATATATTATCTTTGATTGGAATAAAGATCAAATTAATATTTGTAAACAAATGGCTAGAGAAAACAATATTAAAATTTTATTCATTGAATCAAAAAGGTGATCATGCTATTTCCTCGATGTATACATACTGATCAAGAAATTACTTTATCAAGTCTCGGCTTTTTTACTCCTTGCTGCTGGGTAGACGATGAGCTTTATAAAGATCACCCAGCAATTATTGCATTATGGAATGAACACTTGCATCTTGATAATAATGAAGACATACAGGATATTTTTGATAGCGAAGAATGGAAAAACTTATGGGATATTCTTATAAATAGTCCTGATAACGCTCCACGTGTCTGTAAAAAGTATTGCGGCAATTCTCTTGGAGAAACTCAGGTAGAAATACTAGACGACGGCAATCAAATAATTAATAAACATTAGGAAAAGAAAATGTATCCGTATAAAAGAGAATTTGAAAAACACTATGAAGAACTTTTAAGAGTATTTAGAGAGTGTGCTATGAATAATGATCCTGATAGAAGCGACGGCGAATTAGAAAAAGCGCTAACTCGTAAAAATATATCAGGAAGAAAGTATGCTGTAACTTGTGCTAGTGCGACAGATGCTTTAGTATTTTCTTTAGCCACTAATGATATCGGTCCTGGTGATGAAGTACTAGTAACTAATTTTTCTTGGATATCTTCTGCTTCTTGTGTAGCAATTGTCGGAGCAACTCCAGTATTCTGTGATATTGGTGAAAACAGTCATCATGTTACTTTAGAATCGCTTAAGACAATGAAAAGCAGTAAAACGAAAGCTGTAATTCTAACTCACCTGTTTGGAGCGATGGCAGAAGAGACAGCTGCAATATCTGAATGGTGCATTAAAGAAGGATTAATTCTTATTGAAGATGCTGCTCAAGCAATTGGATCTATGTTAGATAACGTAGGACGAGCAGGTAGTATCGGTCAATGTAGTTCATATAGTTTTAATTCAAACAAAATTATACCAGGCGTAAATGGTGGAGGGGCTTTTTTAACAGATAGCAAAAAGCAAGCTGATAGAGCAGAGATGATTCGTAGACATGGTCGTAAAAACGGAGAATCAGAAATGCTTGGCGTTAATTCTCAAATGTATGCGCTTAATGCAAAAATGATACTTTTTAGATTGGAACATATTCACGCTGATATGGCACGAAGAACTCGAGTCGCTGAAATGTACGATGAAGCATTTATGCAAACACATGAACGTGAAGGATTAAGACATAATTATCATAAGTATACAATACAACTTGAAGACAAAGAACATCGTAAATTTGTAATGGACTCTTTAAAAGAGGATGAAGATTTCTCTTATCGTAAACGTATAGATATTCATTATGACCGACCGATTTCAGCACATAAAATGTGGGAGAAGCTTCCTCATAAAGTTGGACCTAAGCAAAATGCCAGAAAACTTTCTGAAAGAATTATGACACTACCAATACATGCTTATATGCATGATTATGAAGTTGATATGATAATTGAAAAGGTAAAAAAACTTATTTAATAATGAAAAGCATAAAACAGCTGAATGAAGAAGGCTATCTTGCGATAGACTTCTACCTCTCTAAATCTTGTAATAAATCTTGTCACTACTGTACAGCATGGACACTTGAGATGCGTAACCTTCATGTAGACATGGAGTTTTTAAGTAATACACTCGAGTATCTTTCTCCATACAAAGCTCGCATACAGCTGCTAGGTGGTGAGCCAGGTCTTATCAAAAATTTAGATGAAGTTATTGCTGAGATTAAAAAGCACAAAAACCTTGTGCCTTCTGTTCTATCGAACTCGTTCGTTCGTAAACGCTATCCTCACATACTTGAAGATCCTTCGATTATATATCAAGAACATTTAGTTTTAGATTTCTATGAAGATAAGATTGAGAAACTCGGTAACTTTGATTTCTTTGAAGAGAACGATCAGAACAATTACAATATCATTATCATGACTCCAAACTATTTTAAGTATCGTGAGAAGTATGACTTATCGATTGTAGATCATAAGAACACACAGTTCAAAGCATTTAACTCTCGTTCACCGAACTGGACTGAAACTGATCAAGCACCCGAGTTTGATCGTCGGATGTGTGCAGCATTTCCAAAAGTACCTGTTGTAGACTTCGAACTTCAAAAGATTCGGCATTGCAGTAAGAAAGTAATCAAAGGCTCTCGTCAGTATGCAGTAACAAAAGAGAACATTGACAAGATGATGAACTTTGAGTTGTTTCGTTTTGAAGAATACTGCAAGAAATGTACCGAAGATATTGAGAAGAGATCTCATGAACAGATACTTCGTATTGTAGAAGCTGGAGTTGTAATGTGAGTAAAAAATATCTTGTAGCTTCTGGCTGTAGCTGGACTGACGCAGACTTTACATCAGATCATCACCCTGAAATGATTTGTGATTGGCCTAAATGGCCCGAAATATTAGCAAGCAAGCTTGATATGAAAGTAATTAACGTCGGTCGCTGTGGCTCAGGCAATGAAGGAATATACTCTAGAGCCTTAGATACAATTGCCTCATTGCCTCCAGAAGAAATTGGTCTAGTTGTAATCGCTTGGTCACAATCTCAAAGAAGAGATTTTGAATTTGAATTGATGTACAATCACAAAGACACAACTAAACGTTGGACAAATGAAAGAGTTGATAGCAAAGGAGATCTATATTATTATGTTAGAAGAAGTCTTAGATATATGTACAGTCTACAGCAGGTCTGTGAAAGCTTAAATATACCATATAAACAATTTCAAATGATACCATTATTTACAGCTTACATTCATCACGCGCGCAATTTTAATATCAACTTTGATAATACAACTAGCATGTTCCGAAAAAAGTTGCCGGACAAGTTTGATGCAATTGGTTATATGATGGAGTCGCCATATTGGGATTTAATCGACGAAGATAACTTTATAGGATGGCCGTTAATAGATGAGGGAAATGGATTTAATTTTGAAGACGCATTCATACAAAGGCGTTTAGGTTTAATAGTATCTGAAGAAGATGTACATCCTAACAAATACGGTCATAGATTACTAGCAGAAACAGTTTATGAATATCTTTAGCATCGCGCTCGGCCCACACGATCAAAATACATATGATGGCTCTTTTCATAATCAAATAGAAAGATTTAGTAGAAAAAAGCACAACGTACCATGGCATCATGATGTGTATCCACATCATTCAGAACTGACAAAAATGAATCGTGACGATAACAGATACATGATGAAGTTTTACGAAGAGTATTGGAAACCAGAAGATCACGAAATCTTTTGTTTTACCACAACAGTTGGTGGTATGAAGATGCTTCGAAACGGTAATCAAAACATTGATCAAGACTTTTTAGATTTTAAACCAAAAAAGTTGTGGGATTATTTTCAAAAAGATAACATCTATTATATCGATCATCATCAATCGCATGCTGCATATGCTTTCTTATCTTCTTGTTTTACAGAGTCAGATATCCTATCAATTGACGGTCGAGGTTGGCATTATAACTGCGTCTTCTTTGATAAGAACGGAAACATGACTGATCTATCCGATAAGATGGGTATCGGTATACTTTGGGATTATTTTTCGAAAGCAGTCGGGTTCGGTCCTCTTGGCGCTGGAAAGTTAATGGGTCTTGCTGCACATGGCAGTTATTCTCCTGAATTTCATATGATTATTGATTACTATTCGAATAATAATTTTAATTTTCCTGAGTTTAATATATCGAAATTTAAACAAGAAGACATCGCGTATACGCTACAATATGCAACTCAAGAATTAATTAATGAACACGTGATACCTTTACAGTCATGTGATAATATATGTGTTGCTGGTGGTGTGGCATACAATGGCTATATGAATGAAGAGTTTACAAAGTACTACAGTGGTGTACATGTACCACCTGCACCAGGAGATGAAGGACAATCGCTTGGCACTTATATGCATGCCGATTATGTTCTAAATAAAAATAAACATGTGCCGAATGTGTATGCTGGAAAAGAATATGCATTCGATGAAGGTGATGAGATTACTTCTCGAGAAGTTGCAGAAGCAATCGCAAATGGTAAAATTGTCGGATGGTTTAATGGCAAATCCGAATCAGGTAATCGAGCACTCGGCAATCGAAGTATACTCGCAGATCCTCGTAATCCGGATATCAAAGACATTATTAACCATACGATAAAGCAAAGAGAAGATTTTAGACCATTTGCTCCAGCAGTACTTGAGCATCATGCACAAACATTCTTTGACACAAATCAGCCAAGTCCTTATATGTCTCGTATCATGCCGGTAAAATCAGATAAAATACCGGGTGTAACACATCTCGACAACACTGCGAGAATACAGACCGTAAATCGTATACAAAATAAAAATTTCTATAGACTCATTGAAGACTTTTATCAATATACTGGCGTGCCGATGTTATTGAATACAAGTTTTAATTGTAAAGAGCCGATAGTTGAAACGCCTAAAGATGCGATCAACACGTTTAACAGAACTAAACTTGACATGTTGGTAATTAATGGACGTAGTGTGCGTAAAATGGGGTGACAAGTTTAGTCACGAGCATGTCAATCGATTGTATCGAATGGTATGTAAAAACTTTCATGCCGATTTTAGATTTGTATGTCATACAGATAATCCTGAAGGAATACATAGTGACGTACACATCACACCTTTGCCAAATTATGACCTCGAAAAGTGGTGGTGGAAATTAGCGCTATTCGAAAACATTTCAGAACCTCAAATATATTTAGATTTAGATATTATAATACAAAAAGACTTTACACATTTTCAAGATTATGTTGTAGAAGATAAATTGTGTTTGGTAAAAGCATATTGGAAACCATATGTAAGCGATGTAAAGCTTGAATACGATGTCGATATTAATTCATCTATCATGATATGGAAAGGAGATCTTCGACACATATGGAAAGATTACGATGTAGAATACTGCAAATTAAAATACGAAGGAATAGATAGATATCTTTACTATGACAAAGGTGAACACTTAGTGTATATACCAGAAGGCGAACTATATTCTCGTAGATATGGTTTAGACTGGGAAAACTTTAATTTATTTGGACTCGAAGATAAATTATACAAAGACGAAAACAAAACAATCTGTATCTTCGATGGTTGGAAATTAAGATTTGGCGATGAGGCATATGATGGATTTGAAGAATACTATAATTGATCCTATATATTTTAACGTTTGGTGGGAAGCAATACAAAAGGGTTATGACGCAAAGACATTGTTGTATAGTATTCATGCCGATCAAATCGATTGTAAAAAATGGCTTGTTGACAATCTGCCTTATGACGAACTAATTAAGTGGTCACCGCTAAGTATACAGTTGTACGGTGGTTGGTTTGGATATCCACTTATCGATATGCTACTTGAGAATCTTAATGTAGATAAAATTACAAACATTGACCTTGATACGAAAGCTTTAGATCTTTGTAGAAAGTACACTGCCGAAAAAAATCTAAGTGATGTAGTATTCTTCAAAGAAAGAAATGTCACTGATATTATTGAGACATCACATAATAAAGATAAAGACATTCGACTTGTAATTAACACGTCATCTGAACATATGCCAGATTTACCTGTGCTGATAAAAAATAAAACATACACAGATAATTGTGTCTTTGCACTACAAAGTAATAATATGACATATGTCGACGATCACATTAATTGTTCAGAAAGTTTAGATCACTTTATTGAAAAGTCTGGTTTAACTAAGATATGGTTTTCAGATTCTCATACAATGAATAATGGCTATGATAGATATATGGTAATTGGCAGTCATGAATAGAACAATCATAAGTCTCTATATCGACATACCAAAAGAAAATCTGGTATCTCATCATGAATCGAAACAGAAGTTTAACGATAACTACAGCTGGCTCGTAGATAAACAAGAAGAGTACGCAGATAAAATTGGTGTAGATTATAATCACTTTGAATACGAAGATGGTTATGAGGAATATCGTGATTGGTTTCGGAAAGAATATCCAGAAGTTTCTGAATATAATATAGTAAATTTCTTTAAGATAAAATTACTATATGAAATGACGGAATTATATGACGAGATTCTCTATCTTGATATAGATGTAATTCCTGTAACAGATGAGAGTTTCTTTGATGTATTTGATTTAAGTAAAGGATTTGCCATACTGACAGGCACTGCAAGATCTCAAAGGGCATGGAATAATCCATTAAGAGATGCTATAGTAGGTACACACGGTGTACGATCTCCTTTAGCAAAATACTGGAATACTAAATTAATGTTATCGATGGAAGGTCATAGTAGAGATTCAGAAGTATTCAATACAGGTATTATCGGTATTACTAGTAAGCAACTTAAAGAACTTGATTATTTTTCAGAATTTAGATCATTACTTGATTATATGACAGAGATACAAAACAATAGTGAGATACCCGATAACCTTAGAAAGCTGTGTGGTTACGATAACGAGACGATATGGGGCTACAAAACTTTACTTAAAAATCTTTCGTACCAGGAACTCGGTGATTATTGGCACGTATTTATGGATAGCCATAGCTTTGTACCAGAAGAAGCGAAGCTTGTGCACTGTGTAAATAAAGATTTTGATTATGTGAGAAACTGGTGTGAAAAGAATAATATTTAGCATATGGCAAGATACAGATTGGCGTGATTATAAAGATCTGTTAGTAACTAAGCATCGAGAATACGCAGAGTTTTGTGATGCCGATTATCATTGTATCGAGTATGATAGCTTTGAGTTTAATCGATTACAGTTTGAAAAACTCAATTGGGCAGATCATTATTTAGATTTTTATGATGAAGTATTATATCTTGATCTAGATGTAATACCTCGAAAGAACATGTCTTTCTTTGAAAAACACGACCTCAATACATTTTGCGTTCATTATACAATGAAACCTGATTGGAAGATTAAAGCAAAGAACGATGCGCTGGGCTATCAAGGTAAAAATAAGATCGCGAATACAGGTGTTTTTGGTCTAAATCAAAATCTTAAAGGCATGCTAACAAAAGAACATAACTTTGATAATAACGAAGTGTTCGTATCATACTTAATTGAAAAGGATGAAATCCCTTGCACTGAAATGACAGGCGCTTGGAACTTCATCCTTGATAAAAATTATCGTAAGTATAGTGAAGCTCACTATTTCTTACATGTATCGAATAAAGATTTTACTTCTTACCCGCTAGAGCGATACTAAGAGCGGCATGAGTTGCTTCTATAAAATTCTTAGACTTACGAAGCTCTGCTTTTGCATCACGATCTTCTGATTCTTTAATAATTGGTTGCTCAAACAGTTGAAGTTTATATAAGAACAAAGATTCTTTATCTCGTTCAGCATCAAAATCATGTGTAAGAAGTGTCTTACCGACCTCTTCCCAAAAATTGTTATTTAAGCCATCAACTTCGTAAAGCATACCAAGTTCACGAGCAGTTTTTATAGTCATTGACTGAAATGCTTGTGTTTGTAACTTAATATTCTTATATGTTTGTTCATGCAAATCATCTAATGTCATACGCTCTAAAAGCTCAGCATAATGCGGATTATCGTCTTCAGCAACAATGTGGAAAGGTATCGTTCTCATATCATCTTTATGTTGCCACAAAGATTCGATAACTGTTCTATCATCGTCAATAAAATATGCATTCAAAAAATTTGCGTTCTCAACCATTATGTTCTCTCCACTTTTAGCGAGTATGTTGTGTCTGTGTTAAATGTGCCGCTAGGCTGCATTTGTGAAATGTAATCGTTTGGGTCTGTATCACTTCCATCTGTAACTCTTTGTGCTTCTGTCGAGCTTTCAAAAAATGTATCAATCATAACAGATCCTCTTGTTGTTCCGGAACCATTAATATTAAACCGAAGCATATAACCAGGTTCAGCATAAATGTAATGACGAATCAATCTTTGGAAGTATGTATCAAACTCTGTAGTTGTCATATGTCTTAATCCAGTAGTTCCGTCGATAATTAAAGGCGTACGATAGGTTTGTGCAAATCCCATAACTCTTTTCAAATAATATGTGTTAACTGTGTTTGTATTTGTGAACTGTTGGCCGCCTGTTCCTGTAAGCTGAGGATATGCACCAAACCCTACAGATCTTGTATCTGTATAAACAATTCCTAGGTTGTCTTGATTTGATTCAATATTCGTTGTACTAATACGATAAGAACCTGCTGCCAAATTCGTAAAACTAGATCCAGTTACCATGCCGCTTACTACCGGATCGATATACGTATCAATAACATCCTGTTCGGATATTTCAATAACACCATTATTACCATCAGGCCGCACGGGCTTTAATGCATAAGCCGGCTTTGTTTCTGTAGTATCAAAGCTTTGTTGTATTTTATCATAAAATACATCATCTTCAACAACAGGAGGAACTGTAACATTAAATTCGTTGTACTGAGTGTCACCGGTGTCTACCGAAGCACCGGTAAAATATCTTCGATCTCTCATCTGTGGTGAGATACTTCCACCTGAAGACACAACGACAAGCGATACAGTTGGATTAGAGTAGTACAAATATCCAATTTGTCTAAGTATTTTTTGATATTCAGAATTTGTTGCCTCTCTGACTTTTGTATTGCCGTCAGAGATCAGAGGTCGATAAACTGCCATAATAAAACCTTTATGCTACTGTTGGATCGTTACTTGTCGATAAGAAATACCCGTCTAAAACTATAGTACCAGATTCATCTTTCACTGTAAATCTTTTAGCATTATCGAGTTCATATCTATCACTATCTATAATTAATTTATTCACTGTTAATTCTGTTATAGTTGCACTATCAATCTGTGCGCTATCGATATCGGCCATACCGACTGTTAAGCGATTAATTCTCGCAGAATCAATTGTCAAAGAGGTAACAAGAGCAGTGTTAATAATTGCGCTATCAATAACAAGAGTGGCACCTGGATCCACCCCTATACTATCAACATTAATCGTAGCAAATCGTGCACTGTCTGCGGTCATGGTACCGGTCACGTCAAGATAATCGATTGTTGCAGAATCAATGGTCGCCGAGTCGGCTGTTAGTGTACCTACACGTAATCTTTTAAGACTTGCAGAATCTCCATCAAATCCTGTAACTAATAATGTACCAGGCGGACTACCAAAAAGCTTGGTATTGATACTATCAAAGCTGCTGCTTAGTGAGTTAATCGCAGAAACCAGATTTGAGTCGGCACCTGCAAATGCTATTGAATCGAGATCATCGAGATCTCCAAGATAGTTAGACAAAAGATTTGTCTTAGCCATAAAGGTGCCAATTGCATCTACGAGATCGATTTGTATTTTTCTAGCCATGTGAAATCCTTTACGTATTATCTATATCGAGCTGTATAGCTGCAAAATATATTTCTCCTGAATCTGCATTTGTGTTAGGTCCTAGAGAATCTGTCAAAAGAAACGGTCTTGCATGTTTAAAAGTTATTGCGCCGTCACTATCATTAAAAATTAAAGTTTGTATATTTGCAATTCCAGTTATTTCACAATTAGCAATGTTAACACCAGAGTCTCCACCACTATCAGATATAAATTTACTGACAGCAACACGATCAAGTACTAATGCACTATCAACAAATAGTGGTTTAGTTCCACGAACACTCAGATTCTTAAATACAATTGTTGCGGTACTATCAAGTGCAGTTATACTTCCGATTGTGCCACTGTCTGTAATAATCAATCTATTTATATTCATGCTATCCGGATAATTGCCTAAATTCGTAATTGTAAGATTACGAAACTCTGCACTATCTGCATGAAAATCATATTGTATTGTGCCGCTTGAATCACCGTACCAAAGATTTGCTGCCTGTCCTTGAAAATTACCGGGACCCGGCAGCGCACTATCATAATTATATAGAGAATTTGCGTGTATTTTATCAAATTTGCCGGAATCAGCACCTATCTTGGCTGTAAGTCCTGATATAGGTGTTGTTCCATTAAATAAGCCGGCCAGTATACTCTGAACATTTTGGCCCATATAATTTAAAGCACTTACTAGATTTGAATCTCTATCGATCAATCCAGCATAAGGAGAATCACCAGGATCAAAGGTGGGGTCTAGATCATCGAGATCTTCAACCCAATCACCCATCTGTTGGACTTTACTTTTCCATGTCGAGATAGTATCTGCTAAATTGATAGTGACTTTACGTGCCATTATAACTTCTCTAAGATCTGTTTCATCATGTGTTTGAGTTCAGACACGTCAGTCTTTAACTCTTCGAGCTCCGCTTGTTTTTCTTTCCATGCCTTCTTTCTGGCTCTTGCTGCTTCTATCTCTGTCGAGTTTGTATTCAATACAACACCGTCTTCATTTTTAACTAGACCGCTATGGCCTTCAACATTTTTCCATTTCATTATACACTCAATGCGATCGCTCTTAAATCCTTAATAATTGGAACCTTTGCAGAATTGGTTGATGTCATTACAATTTTAAGTTGAAACCTTGTAAATGCAGGAAGCTGACCACCCAATCCACCAATTAGATATTCATATTCTCTAAAGACGTTTTGATTTTCATCGGGAGGATTGTTTCCTTCTTCTGCTATATATGTCCATTGTTGTACATTAATTGCATCTGTTTCAGCCGCAACTCTATAATACAATTTTAAACCTGCTGCTTTAGGTCTATGTGCTGTAATAAAGACTTTAAGTCCTACTGCTGAATTTGCGAGTGTTGTAACTTTAGTAATATGCTTTGCCGCAGAAGATCCGCGCTTTGCATCTGTTTCATTTACAAAACTCATTGGAACATTAAATCCATTTGTTGCAGCAGAGTCTTGATTGTCAATAATGTTATCTACTAGAGTAAGAGAAGATCTCTGTAAGTCAATCATAGGAGCAACAAATTCATTGTCTGTTGCCAATCCCATTCTCATTGTTGCAGTTTTTGCTCCTACAGCAATTTCATCTTCTGCAATACTGTCACACGCAACTACATAGTTATGTTCTAAAGCATAGTTATTTTTGTTAAGATTGATTGATGTAAATCCTGCATCAACCTGATAAGGCGATTCGGTACCAGCAAATGACTTACCACTAGTGCCTTTAAATGAAGCAAAGACATTTGTGCCGTTTGGTTTTAGTAAAGATATGTGTGGCCAAACGAGTGAGTACGGAATATTCTTTGTGCTTTCGACCAAAGATCCTCCACCAATAGCACTTGAATCTGCTGCTGAGCTTGCTTTAAATTCAAATCCACTCGCATCTATCTTTGTGATTGTGTGATCGCCATTAAGTGTTAAACCACCAACTGCCGCGGCACCAGTAATTGAGACTGTATCATTTACTTGTAAGCCATGATTTATATTAGTGACTCTGACGTCGCTATCACCAGCAAACGTCTGAATCGGATTTGGATTTAGAAGTTTGCGTGGAACACTGGCATTATTTAAGAAAGCCGTAGCAGATCCTGGTGTAAACTTCGCTCTCACTAACTCAAACTTAAGATCTTGTTTTTGATCTGCAGAAAATGTAGCACCGTTCTGAGAATAGAATAAAGAACCAAGATTAGGATTAATATTTACCCGAGCAGAAGCAGAACCTATAATTTGCTCATCAATCTCTGAAATATAAATCTTATATTCGGGTGTTTCTGCATATACAACGATAGCAAAATCTGTAAGACCCTTTAGATAAATAGGCTCATCGAATTCAAATGTTGTTGAAACAGACGCATCAGCTGAGGTATTTACGTCGCTATAGTCGACATAGACTGTAGATCCAGGTACAATCTCCACATCAGAAGGCATGCCGTTTCTCATCGGTCTAATGTGTAAAGAAACAGGAAGCTGTAAGTTAGCCGTTGGCGTAAATGTAGACGCAAAGAAGAGATTTATTTTTGTTGCATATATACCTCGAGCCTCGTCAACATAGAAAGACTGAGCAATTGGATTTTTATTTCTCTTGTAACCGAGACTATTTAAAGACATTATAACCACTCCTCTTTGAGTTTCATCACCATTGATTTGTAAATATCATATGCATTCTGTGGATTTCCATTATCAATTTCAATAATGGCTAAATCAATTTGCTCACCTATCCAATTCCAGGCTTCATGTTCCTCTGGAATTGCAGCAACAATTGCAGGAGCAATTTTATAATATTCATTGAGATCATCTGAGCCGCGCCCACCCATAAATGTATCGCGGAAATTTCTAAGTTTTGTTAGTGTCACACCATCATCAGCCTCACCTCTACGTTCAACAATTGCAGTAGTAATGAAACAGAAACTACCGCTGCCTCCGCCGTTGTCTGGATTATCTGGACGACTTGGAGGAGCAGATGGTGTCGAAGGTGGTTGGCCTTGAGCTTCACCATAATAACCAACACCATAATCATCCGACGGATTATCTGTCCAAGAACTACCGACACCATTTTGAATCGTAACACCTTTTCCGCCGTAGTTGTCATCACCTCCGTCATTATTATGAGTGTAAGGTAAGGCAGTATTAATTGACGTCTTTGTGCCCTCAACTTCGAGTATGCGAGTTGATAAAACATCTTGATGAACTGTATCTAAGTATCCTTGTGCAGTATAGTTCGCTCGAGCAATTGTTCCGGAAAGTTTTTCATCGTTAATGTTAATATCCATTACTTTAATTTCATGCACACCAGCTCTAAATCTGAAAGTATCGTTATTCGGAACTTGGAATGATATTTCGACTTTACCTGATTGATCTGTTTCAAGTGCAGAAGATCCATCTCTGTGAGAAGTTTGATTCTTTAGACGGTTACCAAAATCTTCTGTAGTTTCAGAATATCTTTCGAATGGTGCTTCGCGAACAAAGTCTGCCATATTTTTACCATCAAAGAATAAGAATACAGTTGCGTTTGGTCTTAATCCTTTTGCCTTGATGCTTACAATTCTAGATCTAATAAATGGCAAGAGTGCAACTTGAAGTACTCTTGATCCAATAACCTCTTCAACGACTTCTTCTGAGATAACTTTATTAACTGTCTTAGCCTCAAAATGTCTACTTGTTTTTGTAATAGTATTTGTCTTATCGCCAACTTCAAGATCTTCGAGTTCTTTTCCGCCCCAGTTCCATTCCCAACTATTCCAGTTAGCAGCAAGATTAGTAGAAAGTTTTGTTCCACCATCAATTACTGTTCTAGATGCTACGTTAGTGTCTCTCCATTCATCTGAAGCAGGAGATATCACTAGGTTTCCGTCATACACTGAAGTCGTATACGGATTAATCTCTACTGCTTTGGTTGCAAACGGCTGATTGATATAGGTTTCGTCTGTGAAATCCATATAAACGTTATCACCTTTACGAACCACACCAGTAGAATTATCAGAGTCAAAGATCATACGAATATTATCTTCACTAAAAGCAGGTCGCAATATTCCTGATGAAGGATCAATTGATGCTCTATATGAAGGATTCGAAAGATCGGCTAGAATATGAGTTGTAAAGTTATCTACAAAGAATCCTGATTTAGTACGATTTAGTCCAGCGGAATCAAGTACTTCAAAATTACTTGTTTGAAGTTCGAGCATACTTAAAGAAGCAATCTCTTCAAGATCTTGGATTCTTCTATCTAAGAAGTTAATGTCATCCATTGTATACCGACGATGATCGATCTTCTTTACAGATACATCATTCTCATCAAGAGTGTTTGGATTCAATCTAAAGTTATAAAGCGGAAGAGTTCCACTTGGTGCATCTGGATATGCTGGATTAAATGCGTCTTGACCATTGATAATATCAAAGTTGCCTTCGCGATCTATTACAAGCTTATAAGATCTTGCAAGATAATATGTATCATCAGAAGTAATCAAATCACTAGGCTGAGGAAGATACGCGATATTCGCTTCTGTAAAATTACTTGATGAATTAATCACAGGTCTCATATCAATCGCGTCGCGTAGGTTAAGCTTTATCCCACTTGAGAATCTGTAATCCGGAATCTCATCATAGTCAACAACACCAGTATAAGAGTTAACGGCAAAGAAGTTACCTGCACCATGTCCAAAGTGATCAAACTTTACATAAACGTTTCCGGAAGGAGCCGTTTGACCAGATTTTAGAACCATCCGACCGAGACCGTAGAAGTTATCTCTTTGACCGTTATCGAGTTCGAACTTGTATGACACATCTGTGCCATCAGAATCAACAAGAGTTGTTCTATGAACTTTAAAAATATCTGGAACACCGAGATTAATAAACTGTTCGCCTGTTACAGAGTTTGTTGATACGGTCGTTGTTACAGTTGCATTCGTTGTAAGAGTCTTGGCTCGTACAACAGGTGCAGATGTTGATGCATACACATAGGCTTTAATTGGTGCACTGCTTGGAAGTCCAGTAACCGTTGTCGTACTTGAACCGGTTGTAAGACCACCTAAACCACTATTAGCCAGGCGACCGCCATTTGCTTCATCTGTAAAGAACAACCAATCATTTGCATTATCAAGTGTGTAGTTAGTAGGCACTGAAATTGTAAAGTTACCTGCTCCATCTGAAGTGCCTGATCTTAAAATCTGAACTTCGATCTGTTGAGGATCAACTGTTTGCGGGCGATTAAAAGGTGTAGGATATATAAGCGTGTTATTTAATGGATCACCAATAACTGTATTTGTACCTGACTGAATTGGATTAAAATAGTTATCAGAATCTGTACCAATTGACTTTGCATCTCGGAAGTTTTGTCCCGAATTCATTTGAATATCAAAGATGTGATACCTTATGTTTGCTCCATTCTCATGTACGGCTCTAACTCGTACTTCACCAATTTTGTTTCCATCAAAGTTACGAGCATCCATAATATCTTGTGCAGCAAATGTCTTAATATCTGGTCCACCGATAGCAGAGTCAGACAAAACATCAATAAAGTTTCCGTAATTTACTGGAATAAATTCACCTTCAACCTCAAGTGTTTCGGCAGGTTTTAAGATTCTGAGATCTGTTGGAGCAAAACGTGCCGCACGATATCCATCAACAACTACAATACCATCACTCGCTTTTAGAAGTAAATGTGAATTCGCAGAGTCTGGATCAAATGAAATTCTAAATGGTTTTACAATATAGTCACCGGAGTTTTCACGAATACGAGTCGCAACCATATCTCTTGGAATATTATATTGTAAATTTTGTTGTGCAGAAACGGCAGTAAAGATAGCTCCTTCTTTAACTGTAGCGACGTGAATAAAATTCTCTGCTGATGTTAATGCGGCTTTTGTAGTAAGATCTAATTTAATGTAATATCTGTGGGCACCTGGAGCAGAAAGATTTGGTAAAGCACCTTGATTATCGTATAAAGACTGATCATCGTCTTCTGTAAATACAGACTGGGTAATTTTAAAACCAACATCTGCATTTGGCGCATCATCATATTTTGAAACAATTGTTGTTTGTGATTCTGTAAATACAAAGAATCCTTGAGTGAAGTATATACTTTCACCGACAGTTGCACGAGTACCTTTACCAATAGCTGGATTTGCTGCAGTGTTTGTAATTTGTACAATACGTCCACTGCCCAGACTTTCTCCTGCTTGGAATCTCGGTGAAGTATTTACTATAGATGAAGCAGATGTATTTACATATCTTAAGAAGTAAGTGACAGGATCTGTAGCAGTTGCCGCAGCAATTTCAAGTACTTCGGCCTGTACACCAGATGTCACGCCTGTTAAGATATCACCTACGTTTGCAACTGTTGATGTTGAAGTATTATCGAGCTTTACAAATTCATATCCTGTGTCAATTGAAAGACCACCTGGTTTTACAACAGCGCCTTCTTTAAAGATGTTATTACCGAACCGTTCAACTTGCTTATTGATAATTGTCTGCATCTGTGTAAGTTCACGTGCCTGCAGAGTCTTACCTGGATTAAACAAGATTCTATAATAGCCTGCACTATCGGTAAAATCATCTTTATATCGAGTATCAAATAAGGTATCGGTATATGTAATTGCCATTTTCTAGCCCTTAGAATTGAATAATAACTTTAATGTCTTCTGCTTGCGAAGTTGTACGTGAAACAGGCGCTCTGTTGTCTATGTATAGTAGATCTCCAGATTGATTGTCGACTTGAGATTGTATTAGACTCGAATCGATAATACCTTGACCAGCTCCATTGACCTCTTCAATAACTTCACCATTTTGGAAGGGAGTAAATCCAGTTTCGTCTGTTTGGTGATAGTAAATTTTATCTGAATCAATAAAGTCAATATACGCCTGTGCATTTGAATTTTGACCTTCAAGTATCTTATCGACAGTAAAGTTTGTCACTATACTTGAGAGAGTCATATGACTCAGCGCGTTACCTGTTGTATTTGTAAAGAGTATTCCGTTTTTATCTCGCGGATTTTTTAATAGACCAATTTGTCTAAAGTCCTGATTTACATAGAAATTACTGTCAGTTCCTTCAATCATAGTATGGAACATGACAGCAGAAGACTTAAGATCTACTCGTGGATCAGCACCGACGCCTGAATCTGAGAACGGCAGAATTGCACGAGCCGTAGCACCGGTTCCACCACCTCCACTGATTGTTACAGTTGCTGTAGAGTAACCACTGCCATGCGCAAGTGTAGAACTATCCGGATCCATCTGTATGCGAGTTACTTCTCCAGTTGAAGAATCAATAGTTGCAGTTGCTGCTGCACCAGAGCCAAATCCACCAATAGTAACAGTTGGAGCTGATGTATAATTTTGTCCGTTAGATGTCACTATAATCGAAAGAACTGCACCACTAATTGCATGATTTTGTACTTCAGCCTGTTTTAATTCAATACCAGTTGAATTTGAGTCTGTAGCACCTTGTAATTTAACAGGAATAAAATTAGATGATTGAAATTTTTCTTGATCAGCCGCAGAAATTGTATACAAAAACTTCCATACATATCCATCTGCTGTACGGAAAGAATGGATATTTGAACCAGTTGGTTCTACAGTTGACGGCTGAGCGACACCTTGTTTATTACGACCAACTTCAAGACAAACATAAACTTGGTTATTATCTGTCTTTACATAATATGGATTGGTCGGATATCCTTGTACACGATCATCATATGGAGAATAAATACGGCCATTTGACCAGTTATTACGTGGCGCTACAAGTGAAGACCCTTGCATTCTTTTAATCGACTGCAAACCATCTCGAAAATCTGATTGAGTTTCAGGATTATTAGTTGGAGTCGGAACAGTTTCGAATGAATCCCACTGTTCTGACCGACCAATACCTACATAATAGTTTGCTGTTCCTTGCGAGAACTGATCGAAGAAGTCTCGAGCAATCTGTCTTTTAAGTGTATCTGTAATTACTGCTGGCATTTTCTATATCCTATTAAGTGCTAATTGCGGCGCCAAGCGCAATACGCTTGTAAGAACCTGCATCGCTATCAAAAACCGCAAGACATGGATTACCTGATGCGCCATTTGATACGAAAATTAATTTACCATGTTCACCTGTTGGAACTGTGTTAACTGTGTAATTTCTAAGATCGACTTCAACTGCACGCGCTTTTACATAATCAGAATCAACTGTAGCTGGTATATCATCGGCAGCAATCATATCTCTTTTAATTGAGAACCATCCTTGATCATCATATAAATTAAATCGATTCGAATCTTTATGATATGAGATAGAACCTTTACCTCTAAACAAAGCTTGTCCAGCCGTTGAGGTAAGACCCGCAGTGTTGACTGTAGGCACCGCTAAGGTTCCTATATTATTAGTCGAGTCAAATCCAAAATTAAATATTGTTTGATTTGTGTGAAGTTCTGCCGTTACGACCTCATCAACAGTGGCAAGTTGAATTGTGTTACCGCCAAACAGCAAGCCTCCGCCGTTGTTTGATGCATACGATCCAGTTCTCCAAGGACCCGTAAGAAATCCTGCGCCGACAAAGAATCCATTTGATGAATCTATAGAAACGTTATTTTCACCTAAAGAAACCGGCTGTGAAAATGTAAAGTTTGTTCCATCAAATCCAAGTCTTTCACCTGCCATATGAATTGTAGTACCTGAAAGATACAAGTCTTTCCACTTAAAGTTTGAATCACCTAAGTCGTATGTGCTATCGGCAGATGGAACAATGTGACCCGCATGTGCTGTGAGATTTGGTGCATCAACTCTTAAATTAACATATGCAGAATCGATAATAGTAGCTACTTCGGAAGAATCAACTGAATTAGCTTGAATAAGTGTAAGAGTACTGGCAGAATCAAATGCAGTACCAGTAAGCAGTGAGATATAAGCAGAATCAACAATACTTGTAATGTCAGCCGTAAGAGCGACAGTACCTGAACTATCAGGCAATACAATCAAATTATCACCAGTTGGATCGATTACACCAAGTGATGTTTCGTGCGAGTCCGCCGTAACGCCTTCGAATACAATGACCTTTGTTCCAAAAGCGATACCGTCCAAACCGCCTGCAGAACCAGATGCAACTTGTAATGCCGCAACATCTGTATACAGCTCGTCGAAGTTGTCATTAATTTTAATCGCACCAGTCCGGAGATCATCACCAGTTCCATCATTACCGGCTGTGCCTATATCGATAATTTGTCTTGCCATATCTTATCCTATAAAACTATAACTCTATTTATAATAGAAATCATCACTTTCTAAAATATACTCTTGAACTAAAGTCATCTAATGTTGATGAGAAGCGAATTGCAGACGCATTTGCAGAATCAGCATAATCGTCAAACGATGCATAGAATCCACCCCATTCATAAACCTTATTGTAGTATTTTTGTACATCTGCAATCGTAAGACCGGGATAGTCGTTAATATTACGATATACACTATAACGATCGCGTAGTCTAATTCTTCCATCTCCAAAGTAACCAGATTGTACATAGCCTGAACTTACGACCGGAATAAAGTCTGGATCCATAATGTCACTATCAAGACCATCGTAAAGCGGTGCTAGTGAAGGCGGATCCGAAAGTGCACCAACTACCTCACCTTCTGCATTAGTCGTAAGGGTTGCTGTACCAAATAGTAAAGTTGTGTTTGCATTTGGATCACTAATTGATTGTGCAGTGCCAATCACTAATTCAGGTTGAGCTTCAAGTGTAACAGATGCTCCGAGAAAAAATCCAGCCGGGTGTACAAAGTTTCTATAAAGTTCTTCCCATTCAGAAATCGGTAAAGGTGCTTTAATTAATGTGGAGAAGATTTGATTTAGTCCGCCATCTTGTAACTTAAATCCTTCTTCCTCTCCTATTGTTGATTGTGATACTCGAAACAGTTTTTCTTTCGGATATATAATTTCAATTTCTTCTTGAAAGAAAGCTCTAAAGAAACCATGTACAGAATATTCAGAACCTTTAACTCGAAAGAAGTTGCCGAAGTTACGAAGTGCTTCTCTTGGATTTGTGAAAAAACTATTCGAAACACCAAGAGCAATCTCATCAAACATAAAATCGAGAAATTCAAGTTTTGTATCTTCAACATCTCTAACTGTTTGTAGCTCTTGAATAATTCCACCGAAAGTATCCGCGGAATCTAAATGTTCATAGTATGCATCAAGAAATGTTACGAGATTCGGATAATCTTCTCGAAAATGTTCTGGTAAAACTTCATCTACCAAACTTTTTCTTACATTTGTACCTATACGACCATAGTCGCGAGTGGTCTGTGCAAAACCTGTATGAGCCATTATGTCACCACTAAAGTATTATTCTGTCTATCAATTCTTGCTGTTGCAGATGTTTCTGTCTGATCGAGTCTTAGAATATAGTTACGTAAAGGACGAATCACAGAAGGATTATCCGGTATCACAGAAATTTTAATAAATGTGTCACCACCAATAAATGCTTCAGGTGCAAAGCCAATAATATCAACTTTACCGTTTACACCATCATATTGTCCTACATTATCAAGTAATACGTTACCATCAACATCGATAATTTGTAGTCGATTTGAATTAAGTTCATTTTTAATTGATGCAACTGCTCCGTTAAATTGGAAGATTGAAGAAGACACTGAATGTACTTCATCATCTGGAGTTACAATCTTCATCGGGAAAGCAAGTGCATGAGATTCTGTTACGCCTATTGTAGGAGAAAATCTTAATTGTGCTTTCACGTCCATTCTGCTTGATAAGATCGCTGTATCTAAAGCATCAATCTCCGTCAAGAGATTACTGCGTCTGAAAATTTTATTGAATGCATTAAGATTTGTATTAAAATAACGATTGATAAAATTAAACACACTGTTTTCGGTAGCAGCTACAGTAAAGCCTGTTTCTGCAGGATCAAAATCAAAATCAGTTTGAAGTTCTAAGAAGACATCTGTAGGTTCAACGAACTTTGTTGTCATTGAAACAACCGAAAGATTATCCGTAAAGTTTGTAACAATATTTGCCTCTACAACATCTTTAGTTGTTTGTGAAGTATTTACCGGGAAATTCAATGCCACATAAACTGCGCCATAATCAATCGGCACATTTTGATCTCCTGACCAAACATTACAGTCTGCTACTTCAGGGAAATTACTGAGAATAATACCTTTATAGTCAAGTGCAGTTACAAGCCTTTGTTGTGCAGCATATGCAATAGGTGCAAGTTGACGCACGCTTTCAATTGACTGCTTGAATGCTCCGCCTGTCGATTCGTTTGTTGTAGCTACACTTACTGTATAATTAATTCCATCTACATTAAGATTTGATCCAGAAACAAATACGTCACCGGCGTTAGCAGCAGGTCCGGAAGAAGAAAGATAAGTCACAACAACTTTATTGCCAGGATCTGGTTTCTTACCGAAAGATACTCCATCTCCAAAATTTACTTCATAGAAACCATTTGGTGCTTCACGAATTGAATATACGGTTGAATCCTTATCAATTGTATTTGCTTCAGATAGCTTTGTATACGTAACATAGTTTGAAGAACCGGCTGTATCGTATACTCTAACTTTCGCTGTTGATGTATCGATAGTTGTATCAGGAATAACAAAGACCTGTCTTTCATCTGTTTCACCAGATAAGAATGTTTTATTCTTTTCTGTACCCTCGTAAATTGGTATATCAGCAGATCCAGCAGATGTTTGGAATTGATATAGACCTGAACCATTGTCTCTTGCAAAATATGTTTCAAGAGTCGTAAATGTATAAGTGACTCCATCGATCGAAGAGTTAAACGTCCATCCACTAGGCAACTGTATTTGTGGTGGTCGACCTGCTACACCAGAAAGATTGACTGTAAGATTCACTAATGCTTTTGCTGTAGTACGAGAACGTACTTGATATCCTAATGTTTCGGCATGTGAAACAACAGAAGAACGAAGTTGAGCGGTCGGTAAAAAAGATTCGTTGAGTGCAAAGTTTGCAGTTAAACCATTAAGGTGTGTATTATACGCTAGCACATCTAAAATATTATTTAAGCCTGATGCATCAAAGTCGTAGTCAGCAAATTGCTGTTGTGACTTAAGATAGTTTTTCAAACCCGCTTTAATATTTTGAAAGTCAAGATCGGTTGATTTTACGGTAGTTGCCATTTATCTGAGCCTCGCTAATGAAACATCTACAGATACTATTTCATTCGTATTTACAACCTGAAACTGAATCGTTGCATCAAGTGAATTATAATCTGGTTTGAGATTCAAAGAAATAGAAAGTACTCTTGCTCTCGGTTCATAATTCTTGATAGCATCTGCTATTAAATCTTGTATAAAGTCTGGATCATAATCTGTATCAAGTGCAAACAATGCACTGTTTAGATTTGCTCCAAAGTTCGGCTGAAATGGTTTTTCATACCGACTTGTAAGTAATAAATTTTTTACAGACTGTTTAACGGCAGCAGCATCTACTTTCTTATACACATCTCCAGAAGGTCGAGCCGTAAAAGAAAGGTCAATATCGGTATATTGTCGAGCTCTTGTTGTAATGATCGAGCTAGATAAATTACCGTCTTCAGTTGAAAATGCTTTAACTGCCATCTAAAAATCCTTTGAACTATTTATAACAGTTCTATAAGTTCGCCGTTCGTTTGAACGTAGTTATTATAACGAGTTTCTATTTCATTTTCATATACAACAGTCCATTGTGCTGTTACAGTAGGCATCACCAAAATGATTTGTACGTTTAATTCTCCATTCGGATTATAAGTATCATAGTCTAATATCATCTTTTCAAAATTATAAAAATCTTTTATATGTGTTGCAAGATCAAATGTATGTTGTATCGGTATCAATCCATTACGATCTCTAAGTTCGTATACAACACACTGTCCTTTTGACATTTTATAATTTAAACTATCAACTTCGAGTTCCTCTGTAGGTGAATAGAATCCTTCAACCACCTGTAAAGAATAACGATTACGATCGTTTAAATGTTCTTGAATTGAATACATAAATTCTGCATGCAGATAAAGATTCTTTGCAATTTGCACACGTTCTGTATCGTCTGTAATTGCATTTAATGTTTGTGGATCACCGTGTCCACCTAAGAATCTACCGACTTTAACTCCCTTTGCCAGAGCAGTTTTTGCATCAATTACACCGTCTCGTATAAATTGTGCTTCAGGATTATAAAGCTGAGAGGGTACAAGAGTCACTTCTTTTCTTAAATTATTTGTAGCTTCAATTTTTTCTGTAGGATCTGTGCCAGGGAATGTTGTCTTAGGATCAACTTTACGTGCAGAACCTTCTGAGTTTTCGATTCTACCTACTTCAAATCCGCTTGGCTTTTGATCTATATAGGATGCAGATAAAAGACCTTCTGCTTGTGCGCGACCAATAAACCTTGCATTGCGCGCTGTTAACGGATCACGCAGCTTTGATCTGACTTCGCGTGTAGTTAGAGTTGCTTTTGATATTCCACCGTATTCTGTAGATTTATTGATCTCATCTCGAATTACATCACCTACATCAATATCTACAATACGATACCCGTATCCTGTTTGTGTAAGATAATCGTTGAGCCATGATGCATCTGGTCCAGGTGCAGGGAAAGATGTTCGAATACTTGTATCTGTCGGTGTATTTGTATTTGTCCAGCCGGCTGCTGATCCTGTAGTTGGACCAACATTTGCGGTATCAGATGCAATAGCTTCATCTGCGCGACCTGTTAGATCTCCGGTAAATGTGGGCGCGGTAACACCGGCCGTAAATGTGGCCGATGTTCCGTAATAGTTTTTAGCATAGTAAAACACATTATCGCCGCCAATCATGCCGGTGGTAGACTGTACCACCATATCATTCGCAGCTAAGTTTGCGTTCTTTGTCGACATCGAAAATTCAGATTCAGATGTAATTAATGTGTCTTCACCTGCAAACTGATTAATATTTTTTTCGACTCGAGTTGTATGATCTCCTTTTACAATAAGATTATTATCAGTAAGGATAGTATCGGTATTTGTACCCAGTACGAAGCTTGACTTATTTTCAGTAACGCTTGTTTCATGGTTTTCTCCTACCTTTTGTTGGTAGTTGCCACGTATATCTTCGCGCTTATCTCCATGCACTTTAAGATTGTAGTTTCCACCAACCTCTACGTCCATATCACCGCTTACATTAAGTTTTAAATTCCCATGGTAAAAGATTTCGCCGTCACCTTGGACTATAACTTTTTGATCTCCACCGGTTATCTCAATGCGATTATAACGAGTATTGATAATGACAGTGCCATCAGGCCTCATATCAATACCGGAACCGGTAGAGTGTTTAAACAATACACGCTCGCGACCAGGTGTATCATCGTACTCTGTAACATGTCCAGCAATTGTTTCACGGACTTGATTCAAAGGATACTCACTAGCCGGTAGATCTTTAATATTAAGATTGAGATCAGTAGTAGATCCACCATATACCAGTTCATTTTGCTCTAGACCACGAGCAGCAAAGTTTGTAGAAGCTGTATTAAGATATTTTGCTCTTGGAAAGATACCGCCGCTTAAATCTTTATAAGGCGCTTCGGCATACTTTACATCTTGCATAGCATCCGCTACTTGTTCATCATTACGATCATCAGCCATCTTTGAATATTCCTTTTACAGAGTCGAATACTTTATTATTCTTAAGATTGTCAAGTTTAAATTGTTGTGTTGATTTAAGCAGACCATCTGATTGAGTTGCACTGCGTGCAATGTTTCCAACAATACTTCCAGCGATACTACCGATTGGTCCGCCGATTGCTTTTGATATTAAGCTTTGAGATAATCCTGGTATAGCAGAACTAAGTGAAGTTCCTGCAGAAAGCTTTGCAATTCCAATTTGTGTAGTCAGACCACTTCCGGTTGCCAAATCGAGAGCAGCAATAGAACTTTTCTTTGATTTAAGCAGATCAAGCGCAAGCTTTTGATTATTTTGATATTGTTGTGATGTAAGCTGCGGCGCTGCCTCTCTGTTCTTTAATCCTGCAATTCTACTAATACTCGGTCTTGCATTAACTGTATGAGGCTTCGGCGGTAAAACAATATTTTTAGGTTTTGCATCAACAAGATCCTTTGCGGGAGGCACTACAGCTCTTTCGTTTTCTTCTGTAACAGAAGGTTTATCGAAGGAAGATGCCATAAAGTCTCTTACATTAAAATATGGTACGTTTGAATATTTTACATGATCATGTACATCTTTGAGACCTAAGATTTCTATGCCTGGGAAATCGGTTACTACAATTTTACAAAGCTTTTGTACAGTTTTAAGCTGCTGTTGAGATATTTTATTACGCCCACCTCCAGATCCTTCGATAAACATATGAAGTGATCCAGGGAATACATTATCTCCGACAGGTTCCTTTCCAAATTCTTTTGGTATTTCTTGATTAAACGGCGTCATAATTTTAATGTTACCAAGTCTGTTTACAAACAGATGCGCAGGAAAGACAAATGTTTTGGGATCTGCTGTTACAGCAGCCTCTCCGAACTGTTTGACAAGTTTTTTACGAAATGCAATGTGTATATCTTCTGCTTCATATTTTCTAGGTAGTTCCTTAACGTGATGTCGAATGATTATGTTTGTAAACTCTCTTTCCATTGCCAAGATTTCTGCTTTTAAATCATCTCGACCATATGTCATTGGTATTAGATAATTACCGCCTTCAGCAATACCTAATTTACTTTCTCGTTCAGCTAATCCTTCAAATGCTGGGTGATCTTTACCATATTTACCGTAATTATAACCTTTTAATTTAGTCGCAATACCTTTGTAACCATTCGTTCTTTGACCTGGTTTAATTGTATCTGGCAAGCGCTTTACATTCAGATTCTCAAGTTTTGATTTTGCAACAGATAAAGCAAGATTTGTAGTACCGTTACCGTTCATCAGATTCGGAGTCGGTATTGTAGCTCCTGTAAGATCTTTTACAAAGTCTGTTCCCGCTGACTTAATCGCTTTAAGTGGATCTGTAAACTTACCGACAGCAGAAGAGTTCTGTGAAGTTACTTGTGCCATAATATTTCCGAATGAGCTGCCTACAGAACCAAATGGATTAATCGAACCGAATGGTTTACCAACTTCTACAGAAACCTGTATTGATTTCTTTTCAACCTCAGCACCTGCTTTAGCAGCAACACCTCCGCTTAATTCAGTCTTTACTGCATTTTTTGCTTGTGAAGGTATAGGAGATGATTCAGCGATAGCAGCTTCAATTTGTCTATCATTTAATTGTACAATAGACTTAAACGCCTTTGTAATACCTTTCGGTGATGCTTGTACAATCGTTTCATTTAGTACAGCAGACTGACCCTTTGTTCCACCTGTTACACTACTTAGTTTTGCAGATGCTGCAACTGTTTTTGTAATGCTTCCTTGTTTAATGTTTGCACCCATAATTGCAATTGCAGGACCTTCGTTTGCATTGCCTTTTGTAGTCGCTGCAGTAAGTGAAGTAAAACCATCTTTTTCATTACCGACTGTAACATTGATAGTTGAGCCTTCTGCGGCGATTCTCTCGGTAATTGAGATATCGACTTTTTCATTTAGTTCTTTTACGGCAACCGACCCTTTTGCTAGTGCATTGTCAAGCGCCTGTTTTGGTATAAAACTCATACGAACACCTCAAAGTAATTACGAGATTGTTTTTTTCTTTCATCTGTAGAACCTTTTGCAGGCCTAAGATATTTTTTTTCAAATACGAGTGAAGCTTCATCGACTGTTTGTGCTGTTATCAAATCTGCAATACCTAAAAATTTATATTTGTACAACTCGTATTTTGTAAATTGTAATTGTGCATAAAGAGATTTGTAGTCAAGTCCATTCCTTGTAGAAAAATCAAGCAACTCTGCATATCGTGTTAACCCACCGGCAATATTTGCTGCTCTAGGTGCATCATTCCATTGTGCAAGTCCATATGCTCGAGCACCATCAGCCTCTACAACACTTGCATCTGGATCGAAATCTTTATCGTTACGTAGATTGACTCCATTCTCTACATGAAAGTTGCCTATAATTCCACATGCTTGCTCAGCTGTAAATCCTCCACCTTCAGGAGATACAAAGAAGTTAAATGCTTTTTCAATTCGAGTGCCACCGATCATATACGCGTTGTCAGGATCTTTTGTTGCAATATCACCTTCATTACGTATACGTCCGTCTGAAGATTCAATTTTTGGTATTGAACCCAATACTAGAGGAACCTGAGAATTTTTACCGTCAATAAAGATACCAAATACTTGTGCTAGCGGTTTAATTCCTGTATTTGCTCCAATACCAGAACTACCGCCTTCTGTAACTGGTGCTACGACATGCGCCCATGGTAAATCCTCGTGTGGTATGTCTGTAGTATTATTCGAATGAATACCGAAGATACGAACCCGCACACGTCCTAATTCTTCTGGATCATTGAAAGATAAAACAGTACCAATAAACCATCTTGTTTCATCACCATAATATTCCTTGTATGAATTTGGTATCATATTAACCTACCGGATAACTATCATCATTGTAGTTTGCAATCTTACTAATTAACAAAATAGAAAAACATTTCTCAACAGAGAAGACATGACGCGCAGAATGTATTATATAATCGCCTGACATCTTTCTATCTATCTTTACAGATGGACCATCATCTGCAGTACCTTTAAATATGACTTTAATATTATTGCCAATCGAATAGTTTGATGAACCATTTAGAAACTCTCGACCTTCAACAGTAATTTCCATTGGTGCTTTTGTCAATAAGTGTTTCATCGCATTTGCCACAACACTTCTTTTCTGTTCATCTCTTGTATTTTCTTCACCATACGACTTAACGTCGTTAAAACTTCTAGTCGCAAAAACATTACTAATATTACGTGACTCAAAGTCTGATAAAATTTTGTCTTTATGTTTAAGTTCAGTAGATATTAAAGGTCGCTTCTGTCTTTTGTTAAAATCAATCTTATTGTAAATATCAAAGTGAACATCAAACTTTATTGTTTCACTTGATCCTGTTGTAATGTTATGAAAACTATGATTTGCACCGACATAACCTGCATGAATAAGACTCGATATGTTTTCAACATTTGCAAGTTTATAGTCATGAATCTTAAATAAACGTGATCCTGTTTCAGATACTTCAACGCCTTGTGAATATGTGAATGCAGCATCTTTATTAATTACAGGCTGAGATAAAAGAGAACCGAGATCCATAAGATAATATTTGTTTACCGCAAATGTAGAATATAAAAAGAACGGATATCCTTCTACTGTTGTCGATCGATTCTTTAACCAAGCCATGGCTTCAATTGGAGAAAGATTTGGTATAATCACTCGCATAGAGTTTTCGACATTATCTGCTGCGTTATCAATAATCTCTTTATCTAAATATTCAGTAGAAATCTTCTGCATGATTGTTTGAGGTTGACCAGTATAAGATCGATTTACATTTGCAAGCACATCACTAAAACCGACATCCTCAACTAGATGTAACATTAATGTTTGTACAGTTTCATTTACACGACCAGCATCAATGACTTCGTCGACTATAAAAGTTTTCGTGATTGATGGGATTTTTTGATTGTGAGCTCTTGAAATTTCAACAGTAAATGTTTCACCGCCTTGAAAATCAAATCTTTCGTAAACACGCTGTGCGTCGTTAACTACGAGTTTACCGGTAATATATGGCTTATCGATATGTTCATATACTTCGAAATCTGTAATTACATTTCGAATATCAAGAGGCTGAAATGCTCTACTTGAATTAAGCTCAGCTCTTATAAATTTCCAATCAGAAGAATGCTCAGCATTCAGCTGTGATACATTCACTTCAGACATTAAATCGCTCTCATAGTCTGGAAGTATGAACCAACAATATCGTTAATTGCGTCAGGTCGAATTACAGAAATAGTTTTTAGTTTATCATTTTCTTCTACGTAATGATCGTATTGAGTTACTTCTGTAAGTAACGCACCTGGTCCTACAGCAGGATCGATATCGACTTGTTCATTACTACTATTTTTATAATAGCGCGGCATATTATATTCAAAGCCTGTAGCGTTTACCGATATTGCTTGTGTAATACCCGAATATGTAGCTACTGAAGCCTGTTCACCTTGCTGAAATGGTTGAGGTGAATCAACAACAATTGTGCCGATATCGAGATTGCGCTTAAGAATAATACCGTTACCGCTTGACTGTGCACCCACTGCTCTTTCACCGACCAAAAAGATTCCTGTTAAATCTGCTCTTGTTTCTATATATTGATGTGGAAAATCTCTTTTTACTTTATCATCAAGCTCATTTACAGAAAGTGGCCAACCGAATTCTCTAAGATTATCATTCATCATAAAGAATGTCCAGTGATATGCAGGTGTGCCATAAATCTTTTGTGATACAATATCAGGTCTATCATTTTCAAGAATATGATACTGGCTGTAGAAAGAAGCATTTTGTCTTACGTTGTCGATAATATCTACATAAGCACCAAGATCGTGAGTGATCTCGAATATAGTATCTCCACCGCCACTCTTTTCAAATTCATCGCCGAATTTATAATCGACTCTCGGGAAATTTCGAAAGTATTCCATCTTAGTGTCCCTTCTCGATATCTTCTCTTGTAAGAGCTCTGAACTCTTGGAATATCAAAGTCATTTGAATATGTGTAGCATTTCCGTCTGCGTGAAATGTCATACTACCAGGATTATAAACAGTTTGAACATCTTTTAAGTGACAAAGAATTGGCTGAGGTATTGGCATTTCTTCATCACCCCATCTAAATTTAATTTCGAAAAGATTTGGAAACTTATAACCGATTGGTATCGATGCTTCTTCTCGACCGAATGTCGAAGGATATAATTCTGTTCTAAAATGTCTTATGATTCTTTTAACCTGCTCTGCCTCAACTGCAGATGTTGCAACAAAGTCATATTGAAAAGTAAACATACGTATGTTAACACCGTTAAACACTGTACGCTGATTAGGATTTATTTTTACTTGTAAGCCAATTTGAGCTGCAGCTTCAATTCCTTGTGGTAACATTGTAGCAGCTCGAGAAGCAGCAAGCTGCGCGGCCTGTGGCCTTGATGTGTTAAATAAATCTGTCAAAGGTGCAAATGTATTGTCAAGAGCAGCCTTTGCAGCATCCATTAATCCACCTGCATTGTTTAAAGCAGCTAGTACACCGGCTCCTGCAGCTCCAAGCTCAGGTGTTTGGTAATCAACAGTGTCATTCATATTTAAGGCCATTGGCATATAAAGACTGATTTGATTTGCACCAGGCACATACGATGTACGAATACCGAGAAGACCTTTATCAGCTTCTGATTCTGCTTTTTCTCTTTCTTTTTTTCTTTCAGTAAACCTAGCTGCTTCGCCGCCGGCAGCAGACATGGCGTCTTCTTCTTCTGCCATACTGTTTCGAAATCTTTCTTCTGGCGTTTGCACACCATCAATTTCATCGTCACCTACACCACCACCGTCTGACACACGTGCATTCTTTTCATCTCGTTCTTTATTTAGAATATCATATGCATCCATTAAAAGATTTTTTTCAAAGACTTGTTTTGCTGCAACTGCATCTACATCCCATGGATTGATTTGCTTCATTCGGAATGTCATACTGGCAAAGTAACTATTTTGGCTTATAGGATAACGAAGTAATTCGCCTTGAGGCTCTGTGGCAACGACTTCTGCTCCTTGAGGTTTAGCGATTTGCTTTGTACTTACGTTTCCTTGTGGTGTTGCATTGGTTGTATTTGGAACAACCGGATCTCCTGCTCCACCGAAATCTTTTAAGTCGTTAAATTTTTTAGCGGCTCTAGTGCCTGCAGCTGTAGATAAGGCCATGATGATTCCCTATAAATAAAAATTCGTAAAACTATTTATATGAAAAAATGGCATATTCTGGAAGATATAAACCGAAGAATCTGAAGAAGTATAGAGGTGATCCTGATAAGATTGTATATCGATCTTCATGGGAAAAAGCTTGCTTTGTATGGTGCGATCAGAATCCAAATATAAAAGGATGGTCATCAGAGGAAGTTGTAATACCTTATCTTTGGGAAATTGATAAGAAGATGCACCGGTATTTTGTAGATCTTAAGATTATGTTTAACGATGGAAAAACGATCTTAGTGGAAATTAAACCACAAAAAGAAACAGAATTGCCAAAGAGACCAGATAAATCAAAGCGATATATCGGTGAAGCAATGACGTATGTAAAGAATATGAATAAGTGGGAAGCAGCAAACGAATATGCAAAGGATCGTGGATGGGAATTTCAGATATGGACAGAAGAAACTTTATACAGCATGAAGATACTTAAAAAGTTGAAGCCGTTGAAACCTCTAAAACCATACCGCAAAAAGAAGAAAAAGTGATATAAATACTGTTATGAGTAATCTATTTCGCAATATTGGCTATGATGCTTTTCGTGCAGGTATTAATCCGCGCACTCGTCAGTCGCGTGATTGGTTTCGTAAAAAAGTACAGAATCTTCGTAACATCAATCGAACAGAGTTGTTACAGTCAGATGAACTAAAACTTGTAAATAAATCGAATCCATTAATTGGTTCTATGAACATGTTTTTCTATGATCCAAAGCACAAAGAGACTCTACCATTTTACGATAGATTCCCATTAATTATTATTATTGGCCCTGCTAAGGGTGGATTTATGGGTTTAAATTTACATTATTTGCCACCGATATTGCGCGCAAAGTTTCTTGATGAACTTCTAAATATTACAAATAACAATAAATACGATGAGACTACACGCTTTCAAATATCATACAAAATGTTACAAGCGACAACAAAGATGAGATACTTTAAACCTTGTATCAAGCATTATCTTTTTTCTCAGGTAAAGTCACGACTTGCAAGAGTGCATGCACCTGAATGGGAGATTGCTACATTTTTACCGACAGCAGATTTTGCAAAAGCTTCTGCTACTAGTGTATATCGAGAATCAAGGAAAGCGATATGAGTGTCGATCAATTAAAAGGTTTAGTTTCTGCTAAGCTCGGTTTTGCAAGAACAAATCAATTCTTAGTAGAGCTTCCATCTGAGTTTGCATCTGGCGGATTATTAGCAACTCTTACATCTTTAGTCACATCGGGATCTATGGGTGGAGGAGATCTAAATCTTCTTTGCGCTAGCGCAACCCTACCAGGTAAACAAGTACTGGTACAAGATCGCCGTATAGGTATGGAATATCAGAAGGTTGCAAATGGTTATGCAGTTGATGATGTATCACTAACTTTCTATGTGTTAAACGATTACGGAATTAAAAAATATTTTGATAAGTGGTACAGCACAACGGTCATCGATGACTTTAGTGTAGCGCCATATAAAAGTGAATATGCGCGTGATGTAAAAATACATCAACTGCGTAAACCACTTGTAAACAAAAATTTCGATATTGGTCCAATCAATATTGACGTGGGCATCGGTCAAGGTACACCATATAGTGTACAACTTATCGATGCATTTCCTACAACAGTGCAAGCAATTGAACTGAACAATGAACTTGATGGCTTAGTACAAGTTACTGTACAGCTATCGTATACAAACTGGAAAGCAGTAAATGACGGACAAGGATTCTTTAAGATTTCTGCAGGTCTTCCAGGTGGATTAGGTGGAATATTTTAAGGAGTTATAATGGCACTACCGCGATTGAATGAACAGCCACAGTATGAATTAACAGTACCATCAACAGGTCAGTTAGTACAATACAGACCGTTTCTGGTAAAAGAACAAAAAGTTTTAATTATGGCACTTGAGTCTCAAGATCAGAGACAGCAGCTAAACGCAATATTAAATTCAATTAATGCCTGCGTTCAAGATGTTGATGTACATAAACTTGCAACGTTTGATGTTGAATATATTTTTACACAGATTCGTACAAAATCTGTGGGTGAAACTACAAAAATTGTAATGAAATGTACAGAATGTAGTGCAGACAAAACTATATCGATTGATCTCGAACAGGTGAAACTTGATGAAGAACCTGAAATAAAAAATAGAGTTGTAAATCTAACAAAGGATATTGCTGTTGAATTAAAATATCCGACTTACAATGAGTTTTTAAGAAATACGAATGAACAGTCTTCTGCTGTCGATATGGTCTTTTCATTAATGGGTACATGCATCTCTGCAATTATATTAAATGATGAAGAGAGAATTGATATTAAAGATGAAACACCAGAAGAGATTGAAAATTTTATTAACTCTCTAAACGCAGAGCAATTTGAAAAATTAAGAACCTTTGTTGATGAGATACCAAAGATTAGTTTAGATGTAGAATTTGAATGTGAAGCTTGTAATGCAAAGAACACACGAACACTGGAGGGCTTAAACGATTTTTTTTCCTAAACCTTTCTCATGAGACGCTTGAGAATTTTTATCAGACTAATTACCAATTGTTGCAAAATTTTAATTATTCTCTAGCTGATCTTGATAGTATGATACCATGGGAAAGGGAAATATATCTTGCAATGCTCGTAAATGAATTAAAGGAAAAAGAACTAGCAGCAAATAGTAGGTAACGATATGGCTATTACAATTACACCCACTGGCAGAACTGGAATGAATGTTGGATTATCTGACATTGCCAGCATTCTATCTGAGCAAAATCAAGTCTTAGCACAAACTGCGGTATCACAAGAAAAGCTAACATCTGCATTTAAAGATTATTTGACTATGTTAGCCGGCAATCAAATGGATGATCTGCAAGACGAAAGACGCGCCGAAGCCGAATCAAGAAGTGGAAGTGGCAGAGGCGTTGTGAGTGGAGCGGGTAGTTATATGTCCGGAATATCAGATGCATTTAGTATGGGCGGAATAATCAGATTTGCAAAGCGTTTGTTACCGGTAGCTCTCGGTCTTTTATTCGGCGATGAATTATTGGAAGGTGTAAAAACAGCAGTTAAAACTTATTTACAAAGAGATATATCTGACGATGTATTTGATGCAGTTAAATTAGCTGTTGTAGGGGGTCTCGGTGGATTCTTATTCGGCGGAGTAAAAGGCGGATTATATGGTATGCTATTCGGTGTGATGTTCTCGCCGATGGTAAGAGAAAAAATTGCTGACGGGTTAGAAACAATTCTAGGTAGAGAAATTGACTCAACCGATCCTGAAACATATGTCACAGCTGGAGCAGTTGCTCTTTTGCTTCCTGCTGCAATTAAAGCCGCTCTACCGAGCCTACTTGGATTTTTGTTTGGTACGAAAGGTTTACTTGTTGTAGCCGCAGGATTAACAGCAGCTGCTGCATACAAATATTATACTGACGATGATTTTAGAGCTGAGATTGATAAGAAGACACAGCCATTCCGTGATGCCATGTTTGAAGCAGAAAAAGCATTCGCTGATAAAATCGGTGAGTTCATAACTACATATACGAATGAATTTAAGAAAGCCGTAAACAAAGCTGTCGGCAAGAATATATTTACAACTACAGAAATGGAAAATCGTGGTGAAGCCTCGCTAAGTGAAGCAGATAGAGCAGAAGTTGCACGTCTTAGAGAGCAACAAAGTATTGCTCGAGAAGACTATCAATCTTATATGGCTGGTAGAAATAGAGATGAAATTGCAGAAAAGTATGGTCTTCGAACCACTGGAATGATGAGACATTCACAGAACGCGACTGCACTTGCTAGTATGGTAACCGGTTATCAAGACGATATTGATGCCATTGTTGATCCTGCTGCAGATATTCAGAGAATGATTGCCGGTAAATCAAATCAAGAGATTGCAGATCTTCGAAAAAATTTGGCAGATAATCTATCAGCATTGTCATCAGTTGAAGGTTCTGAGAAAGAGGCTGCTGTATTACGTAGACAAATTGCTGCACTTGACAAAGCGATCGCTAGTAAACAATCTCGTCAGCCATCAGTAAGACCACCGACTGGGATCCCAAGTATTGATAGACCACCAACCGGACCAAGTGCAGATATTATGGCTCAATATGGTTCTCGTTCTACAGGAAGTGTAATTGCACCAGTTGATGCTAGCAATATGAATATTGTAACTAATAACAGTAGCTCCCCCCTAGTGTTGCCAGCAGGAGGGAGCCAAGATTCGAATGATAATGCAAGAAACAGAATGCTTCCTACATCATCTCCTCATAATTAGTCGTCGTTTGCTAACTTAGCAAAGTATGACATAGTGTCATCGTCATCTACAGAGTTCATCTCTTCGGCAGTAACAGGAGCAGCCTGTGCTGGTTCTGGAGCTGGAGCAGGCTCATTAACCTGATTCATTTGAACTACAGTAGGTGCACCCATATCTGCTTCTTCACCAAGAACTTTCATCAACTTCGCTTTTAATTCGTCGTATGATTTGTAGTTTTTTGGGTCTGTAAAGTCACCGACTGGATGTAGTTGGTTATAGACTGCTTCCAATTTGGATTCGTCTGCCTCATAGAGAGGAGTAGCGCTTTCAAATTCTGACTTATCATAATTACGATATCCTTCAACATTACGAATTTTTAGTTTAAAGTTAGCACCATCCCAGAAATCAAATGGGTTAATAGGTGTTTCATCAGCAAACGAAGGCTGCATTACATCCATAATCTTGTCAAAGATCTTCTTACCAAATTGGTATAGGAATACTTTACCTTCGTTTTGAGGATTCGATGGGTCAGAGATAACAAGAATGTTTGTTACGTAGTGTAGTCTACGCTTTTGTGCTCTTGCTTTATCTTTGTCGGCTTCAATGCCTGAGTTCCAGAGTCGTGAGTTGAGTTCACCAACTGGATCAGGTTGACCAATAGAAGTAAGGCTGTTTTCGATATACCATAGACCGGTTGGTCCTTTAAATCCATGGTCCCAGTATCTGACCCATGGTAAGTCTTGTCCTTCCATTGCTGGTAGGAATCTGATGACTGCATATCCATTGCCTGCTTTGTCTACTGTCGGTTTCCAAATACGTTCATCAACATATGACTTTTTTTCACCACCGCCGGTGGACTCTGCTGCTTGAACGAGTTTAGAGATTTGGTCGCGATTACGCTTTAAGTTTTCGAATGACATTGTATTATCCTTATTTCTGAAATATGTCTGTATTATAACACATTATAGCTGTAATGTACATCTATTTATATCTCTCTTATTCGAAAAGAGAGGAATCAATAGAATTAGTTTTTGGCAAAAAGTTTAAGGCCATTGCCTCAGCCTCAAGTTTGTCTTTAATTACGGGTGAGACAAACTTTTTTACATCTTCTGGTTCGATTGCATTGTTCTCACAAACCAGTAGAATTGCTTCCATATACCCAATTGATTTTTCAATTACAGTGTTCTCGATCATTTTCGAAAACTTTGCTTTATTTAGAAATTGATCTTCGACTGTCATTTGTCTAATGCCCTCAATAGAATTGTATCTTTGTTAAGTCTACCGTTTGGTACACTGCCTTTAGTAGTAAGATTTTTCCACTCACTATCAATCTGTTTAGGTGTCTTGTTTAAGACAATAGGTAAGAAGTCATCTGGCTTCCGAAGCTTGATAGTGCGGCTACTCACTTGATCAAAGTTCTTAATGGAAGTACCAGAGACTTCAAACCCAACGGCAGCTGTAGTAATATATTCAGTCAACATTCGAGACTTGGTATTAAAGGTGTATAACCTAAACTTACCGATAATTTGTATTGGCAGTATCGAAGCCAATTTGAAATCATTGTCTTCAGTCTTGTACTGAATTTTAGCTGCTTGTTTGTCTGCAGACCGAGGAGCTTTAATGCGAGTCTTACGAGTCGCCTTTGCTGCAGACTTAAGCCTGTCCAGATCGGAGAGCATTGCCTGACAGGCTTTAATACGATGATTGAGTTCAGGTCTTTTCAAATGTGAGTAACCTTCAACGGCATCAGGACAACGCTTATGATAGGCATCTTCATAATCAAGTAACCATCCCTCAATCACCTCACGAACTGATGCGGTCGCAGACGCAGGCAGTCCATGTTTCTTAAAGAGAGCATACAAATCAATATAAGATTTTTCACCCTCTATCCAACCATCTTCATAATCAAGTAGATCTTGCATAATGGTATTGGATATTTTATTTTGTAATCTCTGCATCGGTGATAGTGATACAACACGATCAGAGTCTTTTAATCTTGCTTGCTTTTCAAAGTAAAGAGGTTTACCAGTCTCAACAAGCTTTAAAACATATTTGTCAAGAGCATCTTTCCAATACTGTACACGATCATTCATATCGTTTGTATGAGTAACGTATGCAGCTGTTGCACAATGATAGCTTAATGCCCAGAATTTATATTCAGGACAAGCACTGACAAATTTAAAATCTTCTTTTGAAGTATTTGCTTTTGCATAAGACTTCAGAGCTGAAATCAAATCTTTACGATCGATCTCATAATGAAAATAAGAATGTACTGCATCGATACCTTTATCGAAAGGTGCAGCACCGATACCAGTTCTGCGACGAGCTGGAATTTTTTTCTTTTTACGTTTCACTAATGGCATGATAACTCTCCTTGAAAATGTAGCCTAATATATTCTATCATGTTTTCACGTAAATGTACACAGTTAATTTCGTTTTTCTTGCAATATTTTTCGAGCATGTGCTATAGAATAGTTATTGATACAGATATATCTTTCACATCTCTTCATAAATTGCTCTAAGATGAAATGTTCATCCATTGGAGCGGGTACGGAGATTCGAACTCCGATCCTCAGCTTGGAAGGCTGTAATAATAACCATTATACTATACCCGCTAATTTCTACGCATGGTAGCAATTTCTTTAGCCGCATTGCTATCCTTACGAATTGGTACCATATTTGATTTGTGAAGAGTGCCGATACCTGCAAGCTCGTCACCCGTATATTGCTTAGCTGCTTTTGCATATCCATTGCCAACCTTATCTGATGTTGGTGCAATAGGCTCACTAACTTTGTAGCTTGGCATAGGTGCACGATACGTAGAACCTTTTTGATAACCTACACGCTGCAGTAATACAGCCATCTTACGCTCTTCTTCGAGAACAGCTGCAGTTTTTTTCTTAGCTTTACGCTTACGTGTATTGATAGTGGTCATGCCACGTACAAGATGCATAGTCATTTTTTCCATCCATGTCCTTTAGTTGTCATTTCGTTGATACGCTCTTGAAGATAGCGACGCACAACCTTTTGTTCGGACGTATAAGATACTTGTTTTGGATAGTTAGATAGAACCTTCATACGCTCGAGCTCTCCTTCAAATACACGAACCGCGGTCATGCGATCACCTGACATATTTGCTATCATTATTATATCATACTTTCTTAGTCTTGTACACTTATTTTTGCGTTAGGATTTGGAGCTGGTGTATGAACAGGTAAGTCATTGATTGCGTCAACAATGATACTCATTTCTTTAAGTTCATCGTCGTTCATCTTGTCGACTCGACTGTTCAATTCAGCCCATGCGCTTTTTGCCTGTAACTTAGACATCAACATCTTATCACGAGCAACACGATTCTTTAAGATCTTTGATGCTTCGTTGTCAGTATATTCAAGAAGAACATAAGCGCGATACTGTGTACCATTTGGTACGATGGCTGATTCTTTTACACGATAACCTGCGACATCAGCGTCTGCAATGATATTGATTGTTGCTTGTTCAAACTCATGAGCAAGTTCGTTTGTAAAGTCATCAGCACCAAGTTTAGCCTTAAATGTTTTCATTTGAGAACGAAGCTTTGAATCGATACGATCTGCAAGAGTTGTCTTGGCAGAAAGTGTGGCGATATCGACAGCAAGTTGCATGTCAGGCGTAATCGCGGTACCGACCGCAAAAACAGCGTTTTCTTCACTTGGAATAGCCGTGAACCATGCAGGCATCATGTCAATCTGCTTTTCAACTTGAGCGGTTTTATACTCATACTCTTGTTGAGTCATAGCAGAATCAGGTGGTACTTCTTTTGCACATGCACTAAGCAATGCGATAACAGGAAGTGCGAGATATTTATTGTCCATTATTCAACTCATTTAATTTTTCTGTTGCAGTTGTAACAAAGCCTTT
>MDTE01196282.1_pt1 | contig 39006 bp, 37 predicted proteins | sample 811231 | NCBI WGS metagenome assembly MDTE01 (sample SAMN05326651, study PRJNA326480) | marine metagenome | isolation source: seawater | place: Indian Ocean: Red Sea | collected 2010 | reverse complement strand
GGAAACAGCTGCTGTCAGTGCCTGAAAATGAGAAACCTCACCCGGGTCAGAAGGGTTTGAGTAGTCTCCACGTGTTAATCTAATGGAGTGTTTAAAGCCCCTAATGTTTATAAATTTAAAATAGCCAGTAAAAAAAATCGCACCAACTATTAGCCAAAGTACAACCAAAGGCAGATCTGCCCCAAAAATAGGTACTGTAAAAAATATTATTTTTGAAACAATTGCCGTAAATGGTTGAACTGTATTATTAATAATAGAATCAATGTTTGAAGGATTTTGAGCATAAACTGAGCTAGAAAAAATAAAGCTCATAAAACATAGAAAAATATATTTTTTTGAAAATTTGTTAAGCACCATTATTTTAAATCTTTATATGTGAATTAAGTTTATTGTTGTCTTTGTGTTAAGGCCAAAGTCGTTGTAGCTATTATTTCATTCTCAGAGGCTCCTCGGGACAAGTCACTGATTGGTTTAGCTAATCCCTGAAAAAATGGCCCTATAGCTGTTGCGCCTCCTAAATGCTGCATGAGTTTGTAGGAAATATTTCCAGCATTGAGATCTGGAAAGATAAGTACATTAGCATTACCAGCAACGTTACCTTTGTCTTTCATTTTTCGATTAGCAATTCTTGGAACTAAAGCTGCATCTGCTTGAATTTCTCCTTCTATATCAAGTTTGGGGGCTCTTTTGTTTATTATAGTTTTGGCACCACGGATTTTTCTTATCTCAGCATATTTATCACTGCCATGCGTTGCAAAAGATAAAAGTGCTACCCGAGGTTTTTTGTCAGTCAGTTGCAAATAACTTTTAGCAGAGGAAATTGCGATATCTGCAAGTTGATTTTCAGTTGGGTTAACATTAAGTGCACAGTCTGCAAACAGCAACGGTTGATCGTGTCTATTTTTATCACCTGAAATCAGCATTAAAAAAGCGGTTGAAGGAGTTTGGATTCCTTTAGCTAATCCTACTGTCATGAGACTAGCTGTTATAACCTGCGATGATGGTGTTGCTATACCAGCAACCATAGCGGTAGCAGCATCGTCATTTACCATTGCCCCACCATAAAAAAGTGGTTTCATGAGCAAGCGTCGTACGACAGCGGGAGGTGTTTTAGGTCGTTTCTCCAGATATTGCGTTATATACTTGTCGAGCTGATTAGAGTGTTTTGGTTCAATAATTTCTACATCATTTAGAGAGATTTTATTTTTTATCGCAGTTTCCTCTATTTTTTTTGCGTCCCCTAACAATGTAACTCTAGTTGTACCATTTGCAATAAGTTTAGTTGTCGACAGTAAAATCGCCTCTTCCGTCCCTTCAGGAAAAACAACTTTATTTTTTTTGTTTTTTAAAGATGATTCTAATTTTTCTAGAAATGTCATTAGTAAGGTTAAGTGAAGTCTTTATTTTATGAAACTCTTAGTGCCTTAAGTATAAGACTGATACTTTGATAAGTGACGCACTGGTTTTTGTAGCGCATCACGCCGGAAAGGCTCACCTAATTCCTCATTGACCATAATCTCTAGTATTGTTGTAACATTGGATGAGGTTGCAGAGATTAAAGCATCACCAATTTCATCTGGGTTTGAAACGCGAATACCATTTGCCCCCATGGCGCGGCCAATTTCAGCAAAACTTGGATTTTTCAGATTAGTGCCAACAAATCTATCGTTATAGTAATCAATTTGATTCTTTTTTTCGGCTCCCCATTGTCCATTGTTAAAGACTACAGCTGTAACAGGAAGATTTTCACGAACACAAGTTAAAGTTTCCTGCAGACTCATACCCCATGCTCCATCGCCAACATAAGCTACAACTGGCCGATCAGGTTCAGCAACCTTAGCACCAATGGCTGTTGGAAATGCATAGCCACAGTTTCCAAAACTCATTGCAGCTAGAAAACTACCTGGTTTTTCAAAACGCAGGTAACTATTAGCAACAGAGCAAATATTTCCTATGTCCGTTGAGACAATTGCATTAGATGGTAAGGCTTTTTCTAATTCGCGGAGTGCATGCCTTGGTGTGAGTTCATTTTCACAACCTTGACTAATACTATTCAACTCTTTTTCCCAGTCTGATTTCTCTTTGTTAATCATATTGATACGTTGATCGCGTGTTTTAAGGCAGATAGGAGGTTCTTTATTAGCCTTAAGACTTCCAAGTAAATGATCTGTAGCTGCTTGGGCATCACCACAAATGCCAATATTTATGGGTTTTACAAGACCAATTGCACGTTGATTGCGGTCTATTTGTATAACTTTGGCATTTTCTGGCCAGTATTCTAGACCGTATTGTGGAAGAGTCCCAAAAGGACCTAGTCGAGTACCAATGGCAAGAATGACATCGGCTTTCTCAATAATATTCATAGCAGCTTTAGAACCTTGGTAACCAAGTGGCCCACAAGATAAAGCGTGTTTGGATGGAAAAGCGTCATTATGAAGGTAACTTGTGACTACCGGTGCAGATAAAAATTCTGCTAGTGATTTAACAGAATCTGTTCCCTTAGCCATAGTTACGCCACCACCAGCGATAATAACTGGAAAGTTAGCCTCGCTAATTAGAGTAGCTGCATTGTTGAGACTTTTAGCCCCACCAGAGGAAGGTTCAATACGAATTGGGGTATCGATATCGATATCGATTTCACCATAAAAAAAATCACGAGGTATATTGACTTGAGTAGGACCTCTTTCTGCAATAGCAATGTCAAAAGCACGTGACGTTAGTTCTGCGATACGGTCCTGCCTATTCACATGTGCTTGATATTTGGTTATTTTTTCAAAAAATGCTAACTGCTCGGTTTCCTGAAAGCCACCAAGACCCATTGTCGAGGTACCTGCTTCGGGCGTGATGCAGACTACAGGTGAATGAGCCCAGTACGCGGCCGCTATGGATGTGACGAAATTAGTAATTCCAGGCCCATTTTGGGCAATGCACACACCGTGAGAATTGCTAATTCGAGAAAATCCATCTGCCATATGGCCAGCTCCCTGTTCATGAGATACCGAGATAAACCGAATTCCGGCTGGTTCAAACAAGTCAAGCGGGTCCATATATGCTGAGCCGACAATACCGAATACAGTAGTAACGCCTTGAGCAGCCAATGTCTCTACAAATGCCTCGCTGGGGGTCATAACTGCCATAGTGATGTTCCTTAGATACAGGTTAAAGGTTAGCTAAAATACATAAGCGTCTATATCTTTCAAATATTTAAACGCCAGTAGCAATTGCACATGTTATAGCATTATAGGGTGCAAAATAATGGCCATTTTTTCAGTAAACGGTTAGCGTAGGGAATAGTAAGAAAAAAATTATAGTTAACATGAACTTTGTAGAGTGTTGTTTTTGATTGAGGGTATATATGAAATTGCATTGGTTTTTGAAGGAAAAGATAAAAACATCTCGCAACTTGATTGTTTTTATTCTTTATATTCTCTCCATTAATGTACATGCGCATCATTCAAGAGCAGAGTTTGCAGAAGGTGCCGTACGGGAAATTGAGGGGGAGGTTATTCGTGTGGTTTGGAGAAATCCGCACGTTATGTTCAATATTAAGACTATTTTATCTGATGGTTCAGAAGAAATTTGGGAACTTGAAGCAGGAGATGCGGGAACTTTGGCCAGACGTGGGCTCGAGGATGGGCATATCAATGTGGGCGACCAAATTAAAGTAGCTGGGCCTATATCGACTCGGCGCGACCATTATATGGCCGTTTCTCATGCTCTTTTGAGTAACGGTCTTGAGATGATTTTTGGAAACAGTGCTCCCCTTTGGTCAGAGCAATTTATGGGTGGAGGGCGGTCAGGGATTTTACCAAATAATACTATTTCACTTGAATCAAATGGGATTTTTAGAGTTTGGATCAGAATGGGTTCAACACCTTATGATGTGATTGAACAACCACCACTCACGCCTGAAGCAAGAGTGGCTTGGCAGTCATATGATCCTTTACAGGATGACCCTGTGCTCGACTGTATTTTGCCAGGTATGCCGCGTGTTATAACGATGGCTGGGTCTCGACCAATACAATTTGAGGAAGACGGTGACAATATTTTGTTGCACTCTGAAAATTTTAATCTTACTAGGACCATTCATATGAATATGAATGGTCCTAGTAATAGCATAGAGGCATCTCCATTGGGTTATTCCCGAGGCCAATGGGACGGAAACACTCTTATTGTCACTACTACCCACATCAGTTGGCCGCTGTTTGAACTACCTCCTTTGTATGGCGTTCCTCAGAGTGAGGAAATGGAAATTATCGAGCGATTTACACTAAACGATGATGAGTTGGTTTATGATTTTTGGGCGTACGATCCTGTGAATTTTACTCAACCTATAGAAGAGTTTGATTACTTTGTTTGGCGATGGGATCCTCAGGTACGAATCAGAACAAATGAATGCGAGGTTTATTCAAGGTCTGGAATAAATAATATTATTGGTGGAAATACCTCGCCACCTTCAGAAATGATTGATGTTCCATGAGGTTTATGAGTTTGGTTAAGTTAGTAGATTAGTTTTCAGCTAGGTTAGATGCGTATTGCCATTATTTTTGGCAAACATATACCTTAAATAGGAGAACAATAAATGAGCTATAGAGCTGCGTTGATAAGCTATATTTTAATCAGTTTCTGTAATGGAATTTCTGCACAGGATGTTAATCCTCTCGACTCTATAGAGATACAGGTAAATGAGGAGATGGTAGCTATCGCATCAACAATTCTAGAAAGCGCAAGAACTGGAACTCCTCAGCAAGGGGATAATTTTTTCAACTCATTTCTCGGGACAGATGGCATTACTAATAATGTGGAAAATATGGTTGGGTATTCTCGAGAGAGCTTACTTTCACTGTCAATAATGGATGAAGCAAGAACGGACTGGAGTTATTGGCCACGGCCAAGGGTCGGCTTGACCTTAGGGGAAATGACAAGTTCACAGCGCACCATGGTCCACGAATTATTAAATACAGCTTTAACTTCTATGGGTTATCTCAAGGTAGTTCATATTATGCAGTTGGAAGAGGTTTTGACTTTACAAGAAAATATTGGTCTACCTCGTGGTAGCGAACAATATTGGCTAACTTTTTTTGGAACACCATCAATGGAGGAGCACTGGGGTTGGCGTTTTGAGGGTCATCATGTGTCCCTGAATATTTGGGTATCACCAGATGGCGGCCTTCGAGTAACCCCGACTTTTTTTGGCGCTGATCCCGCTGAAATACGTGGAGGTCCTTTAGCTGGTTTTCGTCCTCATGCAAAGGTGGAAGATTTGGGTAGAGATCTGGTTCTGTCATTGAGCTCAGACCAGTTTAAGACAGCTTTAATATCTGAAAATGCGCCTGTAGAAATTTTTGCTACTAATATTTTTAAATCAAGAGATGATTGGGAGTCGTGGCGCGAGACTCTTCAGCCGGAAGGAGTTTTAGTTTCGCGTCTTAGCGGTTCTCAACGACATATCGTACAAAGAATACTTAACGAAGTGGTCACAGCCTATCGCCCAGAAATTTCATCAGCTTACTTACAAAAAATAGAAATTGATGAGTTAAGTTTTGCTTGGATGGGTAGTACAGAAAGAGGCGGACCTCATTACTATCGCCTACAAGGAGCAGATTTTGTTTTTGAATACGATAATGTACAAGGTGGTGGCAATCATGTGCATACAGTATGGAGGAGCAAGCAAGGTGATTATGGTGATGATTTGCTTCCAGAACATTATCGAATGTCACATTTTTAAAAACTTTATCATTACTATCTGTCAATGAATTTTAAGAATATCAGCACTGCTTCACTGCTTAAAAATAATAACTATGCAGAGTCGGGAGGGGAGACTTATGAATCACTCAACCAGTAGAACCTTCAGTTTTAGTATCTTTTTTTGCATTGCATTTTATGTGTCTTTTGCTAGTGAAGCAGCCATAGTTAATATCAACATTACCAGCGTGGAATCACCAACTTTTAGTGGCCGAAGTTTTGGTTCAGTTGGTCAATATGAAAAACTACATGGACGAGCTTATGGTGAGTTAGATCCAACGGATCCACATAACGCAATCATCACTGATATTAATCTTGCACCGAGAAATGCTAATGGCAAAGTCGAGTACTCAATGGATATCTTCATATTGAAACCTATTGATATGAATAGAGGTAATCAAAAGCTTTTTCTGGATATGAATAATCGCGGGGAGATGCGCGTTGGTAGGTTGAATGATGTTGCGGTTAGTAATGATCCTGTCAGCGCAGCTGATGGTGGTAATGGTTTTATTATGAACCAAGGTTATACGATAGTCGGGAACGGTTGGGATTTTGGTGCTGTCAGGGATAACATGGGACTGACAATATCAGTTCCAGTAGCTAAGAATTCTGATGGCTCAGTTATTACTGGTCCTTCTTATGAATATATTACTTTCAATAACTCAGAAACTTACAGTTATACCTTAACCTATCCAACTGCAAGTATAAACAATGAAACGGCTAATCTGACAGTACGTGAGCGTCTGGATGATTCCCCAAAAAATATTCCTATCACTGACTGGGAGTTTATTGATGAAAAGACAATTCGTTTACTACCTGTTGGTACTACATTCAATCAGGCTCATATATATGAATTCACTTATACCGCAAAAAATCCTGTTGTTTCTGGAATAGGTCTAGCAGCAACCCGTGATTTTATTTCTTTTCTTCGGTACACACCTAAGAGCGAGGACAGAATTCATAACCCACTAGCCGAAAACGTAAAACAAACATACAGTTTTTCAATTTCACAACCATCTCGTGCTTTGCATGATTTTCAAACACTTGGATTTAATGCTGATGAACAGGGCAGACAGGTTATAGATGGAATGCTGAAGTGGACTGGAGCAGGAACAGGCGATCAAATTAACTATCGTTTTTCTCAGACTGGTAGAACTGAGCGAAACCGCCAAAATCATCTTTACCCAGAAGGCGTGTTTCCATTTGCACACCAAGTGTTGACGGATCACCTTAGTGGAAAAGTTGCGGGACGGCGTACTCTGTGTGAAGAGAGTAATACTTGTGCAAAAATATTTGAAGTTAATTCGTCTAATGAATATTGGGTTAAAACAGGATCGCTTTTGCACAGTGATACGCGTGGAAAAGATATAGAGGATCCAGAAGATGTTAGATTCTTTCTTGTATCTGGTACCTCACATGGCGTTGGGGATGTTAATAGCCGTGGTATATGCCAGCAGTTTTTAAATCCTACAAGCCCCTACCCTGTGTTGCGCAGCCTTTTCATTGCGCTAGATAGTTGGGTAGCAAATGAGGTTGAACCACCTTCGAGTAGAGTCCCTAGTCATAGTGACGGCACCGCCATAATGGCGATACCAATACCAGGTAGTAATACGGGTAGGGTCCCTCAAGACGCCTTGGGTTGGCCAAGTATTCCAAACGTTAATTACACGGGTTTAATAACTACCCGGCATTACTTGAATTTTGGACCTCTATTTGATTCTGAATCAATAATTTCTAATTATCCTCCCTCTATTGAAAACAGACCATCCTATGGAATTTTTGTTTCACGAGTGGACATCGATGGAAATGAAATCGCTGGAATTCGTTTGCCTCCTGTAGAAGTGCCAATAGGAACAACAACAGGCTGGGCACTTAGACGACAAGAATTTGGGATGAATGATGGTTGTGAGGGTTCAGGGCAGTTTATTCCGTTTTCTATTACAAAGGATGAAAGGATCTCTTTAGGTGACCCGAGACTTTCGTTAGAAGAACGCTACGGTTCACATGAAAATTATGTGCAGGAAGTGACTATTGTTGCTAGAGAATTAATGCGACAACGGTTTTTACTGGAAGATGATGTACAAGCATATATTGAACAGGCTCTTAATAGAGATTTTCTATGATAGCCTAGCCGTGAGTTAATTATGTGGGGCGATCACCTTTAATTGTGACTCGTCTACCTTTGCGTTCTTCAGGCCAATAATCCCATACCGCTCTGTGCATTGCGCAGCGATTATCCCAGAATGCAACATCATTTTTTTGCCAGCGAAAGCGAATTTGAAAATCAATTTTTTCGCAATGATCAAATAAATAATTTAATACAGCCCGACTTTCAGTTTCAGTTAGTTCATTTATACGTGTAGTGAATGTTCGATTTACATAGATAGCTTTCTTGCCAGTTTCTGGGTGTGTCCTTACAACTGGATGTATTGCTTGTGGGTAAATCTTTCCCTCATCCTCCATTCCGCGGTCAGAATATCTTCCTCGGTAAATATGCTCTGATTCATGAAGTGCAGTTAGGTTAGAAAGAGTTTTTTTAAATGAATCTGATAGAGCGTCGTATGCTGTATAAGTATTAGAAAATAAAGTGTCACCACCAGACTCAGGAAGAATATGTATTTGCAGCATAGTTCCAAGCGGTGGGATTTCATCGCATGAGACGTCGGAATGCCAAAATTCCCCATTGGCAACTTTTGAGTTTTTTTGAGTATGTATCTCAAAAATTTCCGGATGTCCTGTCATTTGGGGCGCAGCAGGGTGCGCATGTAATTCACCAAAAAGCTTACCAATTTTGATTTGTGTTTCAGCCGCTATTTCTGTTTGGTCTTTAAAAAAAAGTACTTGAAACTTAAGGAATGCCTTTCGTATTTCATGATACGTTTTAGAATTAAGTCCATTTGCTAAATTAATTCCTGTAATTTCAGCGCCAAGTGCTGGAGAAAATGGTTTAACTTGAAACTCTTTGGCTGACATAATGGTAAATAATCCACTAATTCTAGATAAATTTCATGTTTTATTAAGGGTTGAGTTAATTTGTTTAGAGATTACTGGATTTTTTTGCTGTATTAGTCGAATCGGGAGGTCTAATGAGCCGTACTTTTGTTATTAGTGCTTTTTATTTTTTGTGGATTTCTCCAGTTATTGGGCAGGGTATTTCAGTCGTTGAGCCTGATTCTAGATGGTCTCTTGCGGCTGTTGGTGATGTAATTATTAATCGTCAAATCTCTCCCTTTGATCAACCTGGAGATCCTGCATTTCATGATTTAGCTAACCTTGTTAGAAGTGCAGATGTAGCTTTTTTGAACTTAGAACAATCAGTATTTCGTCTTTCTGACTTTGATGGATGGCCTGCTCCTTTGGGTGAGATGAGAGGTAACTACGAGTTAGGTCCTCCAGAGACGCTTTATGATCTTAAGGCAATGGGTTTTGATCTTTATAATCAGGCAAATAATCACACAACTGACTATGGGGTTGCCGGTTTACGGGAAACAATAAAACTACTTGATGAACTGGGACTTGTTCATTCTGGTGCGGGTGAGAATTTGGGATGGGCAAGTCGGCCAGGTTATCTTGACACTGCAAAGGGCCGAGTGGCACTTATTGGCATGGCGTCAACTTTTCAACCAATGTCACGAGCAGGTGCAGCCACTTCAGATATGATGGGAAGGCCTGGATTAAACCCATTACGTATAAATCGTCGAATAGAAGCATCACCTGGAACTTTTTCCATGATTAGGCAGGTTGTGAAAGCATATGGAGAAAATTCAGGCGGTGATGAATCAGAAGAGATACAACTCCTTGGAACTACTGTATTTTCTGGTACAGATGATCAAATTTTAGAAACAGTGAATGCTGATGATCAGGCACGTATTTTACGCGAGATTAGAAATGCTGAGGATCAAGCTGATTATGTTATTGTGAACAGTCATTCACATGAGCCTAGTAATGAGTCTCTCAAGCCACCTAGTTGGTTAGTAGACTTTTCGCATAAGGCAATTGATGCAGGCGCTAGTACTTTCATTGTTCATGGTCCACATCAGCTAAGAGGAGTTGAGATTTATAGAGGACGGCCTATTTTTTATTCTTTAGGGAATTTTATTTTTCATATTGAAACAATTGACCCAATGCCGTCTGATATTAGAGAGCGATACGATGTTGGATTAGATGCTTTAGCATCAGAAATTTATGATACCCGTTTTAAAGTAGATGAGGAGGGGAACGCTCTTACAGGTTATCCATCTGATTCAAAGTGGTACCGTAGTGTTTTAGTCTTGATGACATTTAATGGCAATGAAATTAAAAAAATACAATTTCACCCTATTGAGTTAGGTTGGGAGTTGCCACGATCACAGCGAGGAAACCCACGTATTGCATCTGAACCATTAGCTAGACAGATTATTGAGCATCTTGCAGAGCTATCTGCACCATATGGAACAGAGATTCGGTATGAAAATGGTATAGGAGTATGGACGGCTAATCCAGGATAATACGGATTACTAAAGAAAATTTTTCTGAGTGTATTTAAAACGTGCTCTGATAAAACTGTTGAGCAGTTGAATCAGAAAAAATATCGACAGTTTCTTTCTGTACATTTGAAAAAATATCATCGCCAGACAACCAAGCTTTTTGTGCATTTTTTGTGTCTAACGCCCTAATAAGGGCTGAATTAAATTCATAGGCGTGGTATGAAAAACCAGATTTTTTTAGTGCTATTGCGAAGGCTAAGGAATACGCTTGACTTCCCCTAATGTGTGTCGTCGGTATGGGTATGCTTTCATTGCTTAGGCCATGATAGGCGCGAGAACATATATCAGCATTGCCTGAAGCTGCGTAGCGACATGCACTTGGCCGTGAGTTGTAAATTGAACAAACATTATCATTAAGTAATGGGCACGGATTGGGGTGTTCGTGTCGTGTTTCGAAATCAAAATCTTTAGTAAAATCATTTGCTTGCCTTATCTTTTTTATGACCTTTTCTCCCATTTTTTTGACTAACTTAGATACATATAAAACTTCTGGGGCTGTTGCGCTTACCCAAATATAACAACAATGTGAGCAACCTTTTTTGCATGCAAGCTGTGTAGTTCCTGAACTGTCTAGGCTTAAATTTATTTGTGATTGGAGGAATTTTATTGGTGAGTCTATATTTCCTTCTTTTTTAGCTATTTCTAACAATGAAAATAACCGTCTTGCCGTTGCTGTGATTGCTTCAGGGTTATTCCGTTGAAGATTTATACCTTTGACAAGAATATTTAGATCGTTCTTTCTTTGCCTGCGTAATTTTCCTTTATTCATATAGCAAAAAATCCCATTAATTTTAATATTAATTATGAAGTAGCATGAAAGAACTCATAAAATTATACCAATTAGTTGGTAATACATAGTGTCTAAAAATAGATTCTTTAACTTTAAATGTGGTTATTAATAAATTTCTATTTAGAAAAAAAGCATATTTCTATGTGTATGTTTGATCCTTATAGTAAATGGATCAAGCCCACATTATTATTTTGTATTCTCCTGTAGGATTTAGCATATGCAAACTATAAGTGCTTTAGCTTTTAAACTCGCAGAACGAGGCTACTTGCCAGATAAGGTTGTTAGACTAGGTATACGCCAACTATTAAAAGAACGTTTAATTTCAATAGATTGTACCGACTGTGAGAGTGTCATGTCTGACCAACAGCACTTTATAGAGATGATGAATTCCAGTGAAATAGCTCCGGTACCCCATTTAGCCAATGAACAACATTATGAGATGCCTGCAGAATTTTTTAAGCTGATTCTTGGTTCTCATCTAAAGTACAGCTGTGGTTATTGGCCAAAAAGTACAATGAATTTAGAGGAATCAGAATTGGCCGCATTGGAGGTGACAGGCGAACGAGCACAACTGAAAAATGGGCAAACAATTTTAGACCTTGGTTGTGGCTGGGGCTCTTTTAGTTTGTGGGCGGCAGAGAATTTTCCAGATAGTTTGATCACAGCTGTATCTAATTCTAACGTTCAGCGAGCCGTAATTGAATCTGAGATAAAACAACGCAATTTAACCAATGTAACTGTACTTACCAGAGATATGAATGAATTTAACCCATTTTCTAAATTCGACCGAATTATCTCAATTGAAATGTTCGAGCATATGAGAAATTACCGTTTATTTTTTAGCCGTATATCTGATTGGCTGAATACTGATGGCCGATTCTTTATGCATATTTTTTGTCATCGATCTAGTGCATATGAATTTATTGATCATGGGCCAACAGATTGGATGACCAGGCATTTTTTTTCTGGAGGAATTATGCCTAGTGATGATCTGCCTTTGCGATTTCAAGAGGACTTAATCTTATGTGGAAAATGGCGCTGGGCAGGTACACATTACGAAAAAACATCAAATGCTTGGTTACATAATATGGATTTGAAGAAAAATAAAATCATGAAGATTATGTATGCTGTTTATGGTCAGGACAAGGCTAAAATATGGTGGGCTCGTTGGAGAATATTTTTTATGGCCTGTGCAGAATTATTTGGTTTTGAAAAGGGCCAGCAATGGTGGGTTAGTCATTACCTATACAGGCATGCAGAATAATCAGATCTTCATTATAAAGTTATATAAGATTTATATATTTCTGTAATGCGTTTATTTTTTAATTTTTTTGGTTTCCAAGTAGGTTGGTTTGCATGTGTTTACGGTGCTGCTAATACAAGGCCTTTGTTAGGACCATTAGTTGTGTTAATCATTGTTACCATCCATTTGGCGATATCAAAAAATACTTATAAAGAATTAATTCTTCTGACGGTAGTAGGTTTAATAGGTTTGTTTTGGGATAGTCTTCTTATGATTTTTGGTCTTGTTACTTATCCGTCAGGTGTTATTTTCAATGGCCTCGCGCCTTATTGGGTTGTCTCGATGTGGGTACTGTATGCCACTACGCTTAATGTATGTTTACATTGGCTAAGGAAACGATACTTTCTAAGTATTTTTCTGGGCGCATTACTAGGACCATTAGCCTATTTCATTGGAGAGAAATTAGGCGGAATAAATATTTTAAATCATAGGTATAGTTTATTTTTTATAGGAGTTGGATGGGCAATGATTTTGCCGATGCTAAATGTTGTTTCAAAAAGACTTGATGGCGCCATTTTTGCTGAGAACGCTACTTTCCTCAATGATTAGCTTTTACTTTTATCTTTATGCGCTAGCAACGTCAATAAGTCTTGCTATTTTAGTATGGGGCCTAAGTCTCTGGTTACGGGACGTCAGTATTGTGGACAGCATTTGGTCATTGATGATAGCTGTATGCACTATTCCTTATTTAATTCTAGCCCCTGAAGTAGGAATAAGAGGTTATCTGATTACTTGTTTGGTGTGGGTTTGGGCGCTCCGTCTATCTGGATATATTACTTGGAGAAACTGGGGGATAGAGGAGGATCATCGATATAAAGAGATTCGAAAAAATAATGAACCTAATTTTGAAGTAAAAAGTCTATATATCATTTTTGTTTTTCAAGCTTTTTGTGCTTCAATCATATCCTTATCTTTGCTTCCTAGTATTGCTGAGAAATTTGCAAATGGCTGGTTTGACTATATAGGTCTTTTTTTATTCATTGTTGGGTTTTTATTTGAAAGTATCAGCGATTACCAACTCTGTATTTTTAAATCTAATCCGGTCAATAAAGTTAGAGTATTTGACAAAGGATTATGGCGATACACTCGCCATCCGAATTATTTTGGGGACTTTTGTGTTTGGTGGGGATTTTTCTTTTTTTCCCTAGGGTCTGATAGTTGGTGGACAATTATTTCTCCATTATTAATGAGTTTTTTCTTGTTAAAATTTTCTGGCGTAGCTGTTTTAGAAAAAACAATTAAAACACGTAGACCTGCATATACAGAATACGTGAAATATACAAATACTTTTTTTCCTGGGCCTAGGAAAAAGTTATAAGCGTTATATGAAAGTTGCAATAATCGGATCAGGAATTTCTGGCAACATGGTTGCTTATCAGCTCAATAAAAAACATGACTTAACCATATTCGAGGCTAATGATTATGTTGGCGGCCATGTAAACACTATTGATGTGATAGAAAATGATTCCATAATTCCCGTTGATACGGGCTTTATAGTTTTTAATGATCAAACTTACAATAAATTTTCCACTCTACTAAGAAAACTCAATGTTTGTTCTCAGCCGAGCGATATGAGCTTTAGTGTAAGCTGTAAAGATTCAGGCCTTGAGTATAACGGAACAAATATTAATAAGTTTTTTTGCCAAAGACGAAATATCTTTCGGCCATATTTTCATCGAATGATATATGACATATTTCGCTTCAACCGTTTGGCATCTAGGGCTTTGGAAGATACTGATGAAAACGTATTACTTTCTGATTATCTTTTAGAGAAACAGTTTTCTCAGCAGTTTATAAATAAATATCTTTTGCCTATGTGTTCTGCTATCTGGTCAGCTGATCTCCAGACTATAAGTAAAACTCCTCTTAAATTTATAGTCCGTTTTATGGAAAATCATGGATTGCTGAGCATCAATAATCGGCCACTTTGGAAAGTGATAAAAGGGGGGTCAAAAGTCTATTTGAAACAGATGGTTAGTGATTATAGCTCTAAAATCAAGTTATCTACGCCTATACAATGGGTCAAGCGATATCCTAGTTATGTTGAGTTAAAGCCGGTTGGGGGAGTACCTGAACGATTCGATCAGGTGTTTATTGCATGTCATAGTGATCAGGCTCTAAGGCTACTTTCCGATCCATCAACCCTCGAAAAAGAAATATTAGGGGCTATAGACTATCAATTTAATCATGCGATTTTACACACTGATGATTCAATATTGCCAAAGCAAAAAATGGCATGGGCTGCATGGAATTATTTTATTCCCGAAGCTTATGAAGAGCCCGCATTTGTTACATATAATATGAATATTCTCCAAAATTTAAAGTCTAAAAAAACTTATTGTGTAACATTGAATGGTGCAAATAGGATTCAGCCTAATAAGATAATTAAAAAGATTTCTTACCATCACCCCACATTCACACATGCAAGTATTTCTGCACAAAAACGCCGTAAAGAAATTAATGGAGTTAATAGAACTTATTTCTGTGGCGCCTATTGGGGTAATGGCTTTCATGAAGATGGAGTGTTAAGTGCTATAGCTGCAGTAGAGGATTTTGAAGGATAGTGACCGGATGAAAAGCTGTATTTTCGAGGGCCAGGTTAAACACTCACGTACCACTCCCGTTAAACATGACTTTAAGTATCAGTTATTTATGATGTTTCTCGACTTGGCTGAGCTTAAAGATGTTTTTGATGGGCGATTGTTTTGGTCTGTTGGTGGATTAGGGATCGCACAGTTTAGGAGAAAAGATCACTTCGGAGACCCAGAGCAACCACTCCATGAATCTGTTCGAGATTTGGTGGAGAAAAATACTGGTCAACGGCCGAAAGGCCCAATCCGTTTGTTAACACAGTTGAGTTATTTTGGTTATGGATTTAGTCCTGTTTGTTTTTATTATTGCTTTGATTCTTCTGGTACTACAGTACAGACTATTATTGTTGAGGTGAATAATACCCCGTGGGGGGAGCAGCACTGCTATGTCTTGACAGATCCATCTGAAGTTAAAAAAAATAGCATTAAATGTTTTGAACTTAGCAAAGAATTTCATGTCTCACCTTTCATGGAAATGGGTTTAGTTTATAAATGGACTTTTAGTGACCCTTCAAAAATACTTTTTATACATATGGAGAACTTTAAGAATGAAAATAAATTATTCGAGGCTACATTGAGATTGAAAAGAACTGAAATCAATGGGCGTTCTTTGTGTCGGTTACTGATAGTTTACCCATTAATCACGGTTAGGTTAGTGGTTGGTATCTATTGGCAGGCATTGAGGCTATGGTTAAAGAAATGTCCAGTTTATGCTCATCCTGCCAAATCCAAAAATATGACATTTAAATAATGACTAACTCAATACGTTCTTTCTCTAATAATCGCGATTCTTGTAAAGGTGGAGTGCCTTTTTTTGCTGGATTCTCGCGTTGGTTTGTGCATAACCGGCTAAGAAAGCTTGCGTCAGATCGTTTGATTATCTGTGAAGGTAAGCGATCTTGGGAGTATGGTGACTCAGAATTAAAAGCTGACAACACAGCACGGATCTCTGTACATGACGCTCGATGCTACAACGATGTAGCTTTTGGCGGCACTATTGGTGCTGGTGAGGCTTACATGAAGGGCTACTGGACAACAGACGATCTAACAAGTGTTGTTCGTATTTTGCTTAAAAACAGAAAACTGCTGAACAATATGGAAACAGGGTTATCTCGTTTTTCTGAGCCTGCAAACAAACTAGTGCACTGGTTCAATCGTAATAGCAAATCGGGTAGCCGAAAGAATATTGCTGCCCATTACGACTTGGGCAATGAATTTTTTCATCTTTGGCTTGATGAGTCATTAATGTATTCTTCTGCAGTTTTTGATGACCCAAAAATGTCATTAGAAGAGGCATCTCTAGCGAAGATGAGAAGGGTTTGTGAAAAACTAGAGTTAACTGATTCTGATGAATTGCTTGAGATTGGGACCGGCTGGGGTGGTTTGGCTATTTATGCAGCAAAAGAATACGGTTGCCGTGTAACGACTACTACTATTTCTGAAAAACAATATGAATTTTCAGTTAGGCGAGTAAAAGAAGCAGGGTTAGAAGATCAAGTAACTGTTCTTAAGAAAGATTATAGGGATTTAACTGGCCAGTTTGACAAGCTTGTTTCTATTGAAATGTTGGAAGCTATTGGGCATGAGTTTATAGATACTTATTTTCAAAAGTGTAGTAGTCTTCTAAAGCCGAACGGCATGATGTTATTGCAGACCATTACAATTGCTCATTCGGAGTATGAGCGAGCAAAAAAATCTGTAGATTTTATACAAAGATATATATTCCCAGGTGGATCTCTTTCGTCCGTTCAGGTTCTCACCAGCTCAGTTACAAGAGTATCTAATTTATTACTTCATCATTTAGAAGAAATTGGACTTGATTATGCGACTACAATTAGCCACTGGAGGCATCGGATGTTTTTGAAATTAGCTGACATAAAGTCTCTCGGTTATTCAGATGAATTTATTCGTATGTGGGAATTTTATTTTTGTTATTGTGAAGGTGGTTTCATTGAGAGGGCGATTGGAGATGTTCAGCTGCTGCTGGTAAAGCCTGATAGCCAACCAAGTATTAATTTTGGCATTGCTTCGTCAGTGTAGATAGTTTAGAAAAAATAGGGAATGGGAGAGTTTAGTGTTAGATAAAAGAAACTTCTATATCAATGGTCAGTGGTGTTCTCCAGAAAAAATTAATGACTTTGATGTAGTTGACCCTTCAACAGAAAATGTTATCGGTGTTGTATCTTTGGGTGATATAGCAGATACCAATAGTGCTGTGAGAGCTGCTAAAGATGCTTTTGAAGATTGGTCTATCTCACCTAAGCAGCAACGAGTGGACCTGATAAAGAAGATTTTAGAAATTTACCAAGAAAGAACTGAGGATATTGCTAAGGCAATCAGCCTTGAGATGGGTGCTCCAATAGATATGGCGAAAACTCAGCAGGTAGGTTCAGGTGAGTGGAACATAAAGGGGATGTTGCATGCTTTAATGAATTTCGAGTTTGATCAGCCTCTTGGCAAGCATGCCCCAGAAGACAGGATTTTTTATGAACCTATGGGTGTATGTGGATTAATTACACCATGGAATTGGCCAATGAACCAAATGACATTAAAGGTCATGCCTGCTTTAGCAGCTGGATGTACTATGGTTCTAAAACCATCAGAGATAGCCCCTTTATCTGGGATGATTCTCGCTGAAATTATGCATGATGCAGGAACACCTGCAGGTGTGTTTAATTTGGTAAATGGAGATGGTGCAGGAGTTGGGACACAGTTGAGCACGCACTCGGACATAGACATGATTTCTTTTACTGGTTCTACTCGAGCAGGCGCAGAGATATCAAAAAATTCTGCGTCAACATATAAGAGAGTGCACTTAGAGCTTGGTGGAAAAGGAGCAAATATTATTTTTAGTGACGCTGATGAAAAAGCGGTAAAACGAGGTGTTTTGCATTGCTTTAATAACTCAGGTCAGTCGTGCAATGCTCCAACAAGGATGCTTGTTCAACGAGAAATTTATGAAAATTCTATTGTTACTGCTGCCAAGATTGCTAATTCTTATGCAGTTGGACCTGCCTCTGAATCAGGGAGGCATGCTGGGCCTGTAGTTAGTCAAATTCAGTTTGAAAAAATTCAAAGTTGTATTAAGCAAGGTCTTGATGAGGGCGCAAGGTTAGTTGCAGGAGGTCTAGGGTTACCCGAAGGAGTTAATCGTGGTTACTTCATAAAACCGACAGTTTTTTGCGATGTGTCTAATGAAATGAGTATTGCCCAAGAAGAAATATTTGGTCCGGTTTTATCGATACTCCCTTTCGATAATGAGGAAGAGGCAATTCGTATTGCTAACGACATTCCTTATGGGCTTACGAATTATGTGCAAAGCGGGGATGAAGAAAAGAGAAAGCGAGTCGCAAGGCGTCTAAGGTCTGGTATGGTAGAAATTAATGGTAAGCCTCGAAGTATAGGTAGTCCATTCGGTGGTGTAAAAGCATCTGGTAATGGGCGTGAAGGAGGGGTTTGGGGTCTCGAAGAGTATTTGGAGGTCAAGGCGGTCAGTGGTTGGTCAGATAGTTAAAGATGGTTTGTCAGGTAATATTAGGATTGAAGATCTTCATAGTTTTATTGATAAAAAGTTAGAGCCGTCTTCCTGGTTAGAAATTACTCAAGAAAGGGTGAATCAATTTGCTGAGGCCACTAATGATTATCAATTTATCCATGTTGAGCCAGATAAAGCTGAAAAAACATCTTTTGGCGGGACAATTGTTCATGGTTTGTTGTTGTTGTCTCTGCTGCCATACCTTAATTCAGAAAAGGCTATTATTCCTGCAAATCTTATGATGAGTATTAATTATGGTTCAGATAAGGTTAGGTACTTATCACCAGTGCGAGTGGGTGAGCGTGTGCGGTCTATTCAAAAAATTACTAGCGTTAATGAAAAAAAACCTGGTCAATGGTTGATTAATAAAACTATAGAGATGGAAATAGAAAAAAAAGAAAAACTAGCGCTAGTAGCAAATATGAAACAATTGCTGATTGTTAATAATCATGAAAGTACTTAATATTTTTTGTCAGATTAGTTAATTGGGGGAAAAATGTCAGATTCTCCTGTTTATGTTATAGCCAATCTTGTTATAGATGATTCTGATCGTTACAGGGAGTATGAGAAAGGTTTTTTCCCTTTACTCAAGCGTCATGATGGAAAATTAATAACCTTTGATGACAATACTATTGAATTAGAGAAAGGGGATAAAAATCTCTCAGGTCGTTTTGTATTATTTTCTTTTCCATCTGCAGAAAAAGCACGGCAATGGTATGAAGATCCAGATTATCAATCATTATCAGAGCATCGCCGTGCATCTACAAAAACCCAGTTTCTTAGACTGATTCATGGTATACCGTTAAGAAAATAAGTTACTGTAAGTTATATCTATTTGATACTTTAAAAGCTTTGATTTATTAATTTTAATTTTTTATCAAAGCTTAAGATCTTTTAGTGTGCTTTGGGGGGGGTTAAAAAATGTCCGAAACAAGAATAAAAATTACTGATAAACCTAAATCAGAATCTGAAAAGTCTATTCTCAGAGTATCTCTGACGGCGATGGCTGGAACAACAATTGAATGGTATGACTTTTTTCTTTATGGGACTGCAGCTGCATTGGTCTTCCCCGCCGTATTTTTCCCCGAGGAACTACCTCCCCTGGTCGCCTTGCTAGCCTCATTTAGTACATTTGCTGTTGGTTTTATAGCCAGACCAGTTGGTGGCATTGTTTTTGGGCATTATGGAGATCGCCTTGGGCGAAAACGAGCTCTAGTAATTGCTTTAGTTATGATGGGGCTTGGCACTACCTTGATTGGAGTTTTGCCTACATATGCAGTAGCTGGCGCTGTAGCACCTTTAGCTTTAATTATTTTACGTTTTGTACAAGGACTAGCAATTGGAGGTCAATGGGGTGGAGCTGTCCTATTGATTACTGAGACTGCGCCTAAACATAGAAGAGGTTTTTACGGAAGCTTTGCCCAAATAGGTGTTCCTGTTGGTGTGGTGCTAGCTAATCTTACCTTTTTGTTGATCAATGCTAATGTTTCACCAGAAGCCTTCATGGTCTGGGGATGGCGTGTGCCTTTTTTACTAAGCATTCTCCTTGTGTTTTTAGCCTTATATATCCAACTTCGTATTGAGGATAGCCCAGCATTTCGTGATCTTCAGGCAATAAAAGAGAAACAAGATAAATTGGCTATTCAAAGTCGATCAGATAGTCACGGTGAAAGTCTGGCGGACGCTGAGGCGGTAATTGCATCTCAGCGCCAACCTTCGCCGGTACTCGAAGCTCTTAGGCTTTATCCGAAAACAATTATGTTAGCTGCGGGCGCTTTTTTGGGCGTTCAGGTTACTTTTTATATTCTAATTGCGTTTGTAGTGGCATACGGAGCAAATCCAGCAGGCCTAGGTTTGCCAAGAAGTACTATGTTAGCATCCGTGCTTATCTCGAATGCTCTAATGACGCCAGCTCTTTTGTTATCAGCTCACTATTCTGACTTAAGAGGGCGACGTGGTATTTATATAGCAGGAGCTGTATTGCTTGGTATTTGGGGTTTTATTCTATTTCCTTTGATTGATACAGGGTCATTTCTTTGGATTACAGTTGCAATCACTGTAGGTATATTTTTTCTTTCTATGATGTATGGTCCACAGGCTGCATTTTTAGCTGAACTCTTCAGTACAAAGGTGCGATATTCGGGTGCTTCTCTGGGGTATCAGCTAGGTGCTGTTATAGGTGGTGGGTTCGCTCCACTTATCGCTACTGCTTTATTTGCTGCATTTGGTGGAACATTTGCTATTTCTATATATATAGCAGTTGCATGTGTTATTACTGTGATTTGCGTTCTCCTGCTTCAGGAGACTTATCAAGCAAATATGATAGATACATTGTAGGGTAGAAAAACGGCAAAATTCACCGAGATTTTTATTATTTATTAAGTATAAACTTGCCTGCTCGAGTTTTTCTCAGGACGTAACGTTCTCCTAGGGAGTTTACAATTTCTTGTGAAAAAACTTTACTAGAAGATAAGCTGAGTATAAAAAAAATGAACCAGCTAAAAATCTGTATTTTTTGCCAATAAATACTCATCACCTTCAGCCTTTTTTATATCATTTTTATTAAGTTTAACTCTTTATTTCTTGATAATCAGTTCCTGTGTACGCTTAATTTTCTGATAACTCTATATAACATATGCCTAGAATAGGCATAATAAAAATTCTAAATTCATATGCAGTGATAATTGCAAAGAATGGTTGTCTGGAGGGCTAGTGAAATTGAATTTAAAGCTTAGTTCTAAACAGTATGAAGTTGAAACTGAAGAAGAGGCCCAAGAGTACTTTCATGCAAAGGGCTTAACTGATGGTTTGCCCATAATTCCTCCCACTGAAGAGAGAGTATCAGCATGCTTACATGAGGCAGGAATGGTTCCTTCACATGTCATCGGCGCAGAGCCGGTTCGTGGTCGGCTAATTACGGCTGAAAAAACAGCAATAAATGCAGTACTTGCAGGGTGCCAACCTGTCCATTTTCCAATAGTTGTAGCTGCTATTGAAGCAATGTGTCGTTCTGAGTTTCTTTTGCATGGTGCCATGTGCAGCACGGGAGGTTGTGCTGTTTTTATGGTCGTAAATGGTCCTATCAGAAAAGATTTGAATATGAATTCAACATTTAATGTTCTAGGAAATAGTGATCGAGCTTCTGCAGTGATTGGCCGTTCAATACGCTTGGTGCTTAACAATATTTTGGATATTCGCTCTGGCGGGCTTGACCGCTCAACTTTGGGGCATCCTGGGAAGTTTAGTTATTGCGTAGCGGAGGATGAAGAGGGGAGCGGCTGGATTCCTCTAGCACAACAACTTGGAGGAACACCGGATTTATCAACAGTTACAGTTTTAGCTGCAGGTTCTCCAAGGCAGATAATGAATGAATGGACATCTGATCCTGAAGAGATACTAGAAACATTTGCTGCCGAAATTCGTGCAAATATGTTGCACTACTCTGTGTGGGGTGGAAATTATGTCATCATTATCCCGAAACAGTTACGAGATAGGATTGAAAATGCTCAGTGGAGCAAATCTGATGTGCAGCAGTTTATCTATAAAAAAGCACGCGTAAAAAAATATCATTGGCGTCAGGTAGGAAAAAATTCTCTTGTTAAAGATGATCAGGAAGAAGAATATTGTGCTCTTACAAAGCCAGAGGATCTGCTTGTTATAGCAGCTGGCGGCCCTGCAGGAGGGTTTGGAGCAGTTATACCCCCGTGGTTTGGGCATAAGTCTCGAGCAATAACGGCTGGTATTGGTATTTGTTTTGATTGTTAGTGGAGCTTAGATAATGTTTATTTTAGATCCCACGCTAGAAACAGATGTGAAGTTTGTAAATATGTCTCCACGTCTTAAATCTATAGATAATAAAACGGTTGGTTTGCTTTCAAATGGTAAAGCCGCTGTAGCACCACTTTTTGACAATTTAGAATTAATGATTCAAAGAAAGTGGAATGTTAAGACTGTAGTACGTCGTACTAAGCTTAATTACAGTGCTCCAGCTGACCCTGACTTAATTCAGGAATTAAGTAAATGTCACTTTATTGTGACGGGGGTAGGGGACTGAGGTAGTTGTTCTTCATGCAGTTTGCATGATGCAATTACTCTAGAAAAAGCTGGTATACCTACTGTAGCTATTATTACCTCAGAGTTTATAGATTCGGCCAAAATAATGGCGAAATCTTGTGGTATTTCTGAATATGGTTTTGCAATAGTAGAACATCCAATAAGTAGCGCTTCTAATACAGAGTTAGAGGAAAAAGCTAGAGAATCTATAACTCAGGCTGAAAGGTTATTAGTGAGGTAATTAGTTATTTAGATTTTTTATTCTATAAACTGCCTGTCTGGCCGTAGTCTAATTGCTAAAAGCGCCCCAAGTAGCAGTAAGCATATGGAGCCTGCAAACGGTATTACCCAGCTACCGGTTAGATCAACAAAATAGCCGAAACTCGCAGGCGAAATAAGTCCTGCAAGACCAAATCCAAAATTCATCATTCCGCTTGCAGAGCCAGCATATCGTGGAGCAATATCCATCGGTACTGCCCAGATTGGGGCTACGATTAGTTCAGCAAAAAAGAATGCTAAGGACAGGCAAATTGCAGAGACTGTTAGATCGCGAATAAGTACTACTGGAATTAGAAAAATAGCTGCACCAAGAAATCCTAAAAACAGCACTGAGCGTCTAGCAATCAGTAAGCTGCCTGTTCGTCTTAGCAGCGAATCGCTTAAAATACCGCCAACAGTATCTCCAATAACTCCTGCAAATAAAACTCCTGCTGAAAACAATGCTGTAGCTCTGAGGTCAAGTCCATAGTTTTCAAAGAAAAATGTTGGAATCCAGCTTAGAAATAGCCATAACGTCCAGCCGTAGCAAAAGTCTACTATTGTTACGGGGAGTATGTGTCTAGCTAGTCTTAGATAAGGAATTTTTCTTTTGGATTTTTGTTTAATCCCAGGTTTCGGAAGATTAGTTAACTCATCTTCCGTTATAGATTGATGACTAGCTGGATCATCACGAAAGTAAAAAAACCATGCTATTGACCAGACTAAAGTAAGAGATCCTAGTAGTAAAAAGGAAGTACGCCATGATGTAAACACAAGAATGCCAGCAACTAGTGGTGGTGTTAAAGCATTTCCTATGCGCGCACAAGAATGTGTTATTCCTTGTGCAAAACCCCATTTTTCTGTTGGCGTCCATGCAGACATCGCACGTGTTGCGGTTGGAAATGCTGGGCCTTCACCAAAACCGAGAGCAATTCGACAAGCGATCAATGAAGCAAACCCTCCCGCAAGTCCAGTAAGCATTGTTGCTGATGCTGCAATGACACAGCAAATTGACAGAACAAGCCTTGCGCCAAGACGGTCAGCAAGCCACCCACCAAAAAGTTGAAAAAAAGCATAGGGAATTGAAAAAGCTGAGAACACTAGGCCCATTTGAGTATTACTAAGCTCTAAATCAGCCCTTATCAAAGGAGCTACTGTTGCAATATTGACTCGATCAATATAGAGAATTAAATAAAGAAGGCATAGTAGTACTAGGACATTTCGAGGAGTACGAGTAAGTGATGTTGTATTTGAGGCTCGCATCGAGGTTTTAACAGCTGATAAAAATTTCAAGCAGTTGGCTTAGTCTGACCTTTAACTTGTGTGCGATGCAGAACACGCCGTGTGTCAGGATCAAACGAATCTCGTCTATGCATAGTGCAGCGGTTGTCCCAAAGAACGACATCACCTACTTTCCATACATGTCCCCAAGCGATGTCTTTGTGAGTTGCATAAGTCCAAAGTTCATCCAGTAAAATATTAGAGTCATCCAATGTCATTGACTCGATATAAGCGTTGCGACGCCTTCCAAGATAAAGAACCGGTTGATTTGTTTCAGGATGTTTACAAACTATTGGGTGGTAAACTCCTTCTGATGTTACTGGGTCATCTATTGCTTTAACCCCTTCCCGAAGATAACCGCCACTGTTGTATGTTCCATCATGCTTTAATCTTAGGCCGCTAATTTTTTCTTTGAGAGTATCAGGAAGAAGTTCTAAGGCGGTATACATATTGCAGAAAAAAGTACTTCCTCCAATAGGTGGAACCTCAAGTGCATATACCATACTGGCTTTTGGAGGTTCTTCTAGGTATGACATATCAGTGTGCCAAACTGCTTCTCCAGCCCCTAAGCTTCCAATAGGCTCGCCGTTTTCAACAACATTTGAAATAACATAAATTTCTGGATAACCTTCAACAAAACGACGACCAGTTTCTTGAACTGGGGCCCAGTCCAATTCTCCAAATCGCTGACTAAAGGTAATAAGATCTTTGTCTGTAAGTTCTTGATTTCTTAGAAGTACCACGCAATGATCAAGCCAAGCACGATGAATGATGTCAAATTCCTTGTCAGTTAAGTTGGAAAGATCGGCGCCTTTTATTTCAGCACCAAGTGCATCACTTATTGGTGTAATTTTAAGATTATTTTTCATGTTATATTTTTATTCAGTTAGTCAGGTGATCCAGAAAACAGTTGTCGTCCGTCCGGTAAGGTTGCTTCTGAGAGGCTTGCAGTGGGGCTATCATTACGTGCTTGCCAGCCTCGGATTTCTAGCACTGTTCCAACTGGTAAATCCCCGGGCCGCCAGCCAAGACGTATGAGATTATTTGCTGCTCGAGTTTCTAGGGCCCAGTTAACTACATCACCACTAGAATCAACGACGTCTATGTAGATCCATGCATGTGGATTAGACCAGTTCATCTCAGTCACTGTGCCAGTAAAGCTGACAGGCTTATTTCTATCAAATTCGGCAGCGAATGCATGATGCGCTAATATGTTATTAGATGAAAGAAACAAAAGTAATGTTAGGAAATTAAATAAACACTTCATTTGCTGTTACTCTACATTTTGGTTTCTACGATACTCATCTCGCACATCCCGCAGATGCGTTAGATCTGCATTATCCTCTAGACATGCTACTTCTAAAAGTTCTTGATTTTCCCGATTGAAAGGCATCTCGATGGTCCATGGACGAGTATAAGGAATTGGGTCTGAAACAGTTGCTCTGTAGATCAACTGATTTGTGCTCACAGGTGTAAATGTTTCTATAACGGTTTGCATATGACTTACGACATCACCCACTTCATTAAGCCATGACTTACCATTAAAATTGCTTGATTCAACAACAAGTGTATCCCCTTCCCAGCGACCATTGGAGTTGCCCTGCCATAGTCTTATGGTATCTGGAAGAATCAACTCAGTATCTATATTGATTCTTCTCCAAGACATACGTTCATGTAAAACAACAATATAACCTGGTGATTGCAGTATAAAAAAAGGAGCTGGTACATAGTGTGAGCGTGGAACGCCTGCTACAAAACAATGTGCTGTCGGATCATCATATCCTCGGTGAGGTAGTTGACGATCAATTCTTTCGGCTCTTGCCCATGCTTGGTAAGGCAGCATTCTATCTATGGGGTCAATAACTTGCCCTCGGCTGGGAGGTAGTAGAATTTCACGTTCATGTTCTTCAAGTCCATAGTTTGCTCCACCCGCATCAGCCATAAAAAACCCAGTAATATTAGGTGTACCATCTGGATGTCTCAAAATTTCCTCTGAAGCAGTTGGTAGAGGTAAATTAGCGCTTGCACCAGCATCAAACGGTTCATTTTCAGAAGGAATTGGGGCTGGGTACCAAGTTTTTTCGTCTCTTTCAAAGGCACCATTTGCTTCTTCTTTTTCTGCTTGACACTGATATTCAAGTATTACATTAGTGTGAGTTTGACGTTTTAGTTCTAATTGAATGGCCCATGGTCGCGTAAACACATTTGGATCTTCAATCGTCGCTCTATATTCAATTGTGTCTTGGTCTAGCAATTGATAATGTTCTGTAACGGTTATGTCGTTACTATGAAAGTTCCCTGCTGAGTCCAACCATGTTTTTTCATTTTGATCTATTACCTCAACAACTAAAGTATCCCCATCCCAATGGCCGCGAGAATTTCCCATCCATGATTCAATTCCAGCGTACATTGGAGCGGCATCGTTCGTATAAATAAGTCGATACACTTGTTGCCACTCAAAAGTTATTGCAATGTGGTTGCTTGTTTGAAAAATCTGGAACGGGTGTTCCATAGCCATGATGCGAGGTACCCCAGGTAAAAAACAGTTATTCAAAGGGTCTTCAGAGGAACGATTAACAAAATTTCTTTTGCGTTGTTCATCAGCCCAAGGTTGATACGGGATTGTTCCGCCATCAATCACACTAACTCCGGGCGGCATATCGTGCCGAGCAACATGGTCTTCTAGGTTGAATGAAGCACGATTTACTGGTTTCCAGATTCCTTGTAGATCAGGCTTGCCATCTGTCATACGAGGCAATATTTGAGCGGACAAAGATCCTGAAACCAAAATCAGAAAAATAAAAAAATGTGGTGACACGATTTTTCCTAAGTTATGAATTCAATTTCCTTCTAGAAATATATCAGGCCAGAGGCCACTGTCATATGATTAATTTCCTTGCGTATGCTCGTTTGAAATCGGTCATACAATTTCAAATAGTGATGCTGCACCCTGGCCACCTCCAATACACATGGTGCATACAACATATCTTGCGCCACGTCTTTTTCCTTCGATCAAAGCATGTCCCACCATGCGAGCACCTGACATACCATATGGATGTCCAATTGAAATAGAACCTCCATCAACATTTAGGCGATTATTGGGTATGCCCAGTCTGTCACGACAATAAATGACTTGTACGGCAAAGGCCTCATTTAGCTCCCAAAGGTCAATATCATGCATTTTTAGACCTGCTTGTTTGAGAAGTTTAGGTACCGCAAATACTGGACCAATTCCCATTTCATCTGGTTCGCAGCCAGCTACGGCAGTACTACGGTAAATTCCAATCGGAGATAATCCTTTTTTTTCAGCAATGCTTGCTTCCATCACAACGGTGGCTGATGCACCATCAGATAATTGACTCGCATTACCAGCTGTTATGAATCCACCTTCTCTGACTGGAGGAAGCGATGACAAGCCTTCCATGGTTGTGTCGGAACGATTACCTTCGTCATTCTCTAAAACCACTGTTTCAAAAGAAGTCTGACCCGTATTTTTGTCAATTAAAATCTTGTTTGATTGGAAGGGCACAATTTCTTTATTAAACCTTCCATTTTTTTGAGCGGCTGATGTACGTTGCTGGCTTTGTAATGCGTATTCGTCTTGGGTATCACGGCTAATGTTGTAACGTTTAGCCACAACCTCTGCTGTATCGATCATAGGCATATAGATATGTTCATGTTTTTCAAGTAGCTGCATGTCATTATTTCGATACGTGTTTGCATTGTCATTTTGTACGAGACTAATCGATTCTATTCCTCCGCCGACCATAATATTGCTTTCATTATTTAGAATAGTTTTTGCGGCTAACGCAATTGCCATCATTCCTGATGAACATTGGCGATCTACGGTCATGCCAGCTGTAGTGACAGGTAGACCAGCAGCAAGCGCAATTTGGCGTGCAGTATTACAACTTTGAGTGCCTTCGGGCATGGCACAGCCAAAAATTACATCTTCTATTTCTTCAGGGCTTAGTCCTGCTCGATGTACTGCATGTTTAACTGCATGACCTCCTAGGGTTGGTGCTTCAGTATTATTGAAAGCGCCTCTATATGCCTTGCCAATTGGTGTTCTAGCGGTTGATACAATAACTGCTTCTCTCATTAGACTTCCTTTTAAAAGGCTTTCCCAGCACTATATTGTTATTGATATAAAAAAGCATGAAGTGATAGTGCGCTTTCGTCAATAATTTAACTGCAAAGGAAGTTTAATGAAAACTCGGATTACCGAAATATTTGGTATTCAGTATCCAATTATTCAAGGCGGCATGCATTATGTGGGTTTTTCAGAATTAGCAGCAGCTGTTTCAAATGCGGGAGGGCTCGGTATTATTACTGGACTCACACAAGGCACACCTGAAAAGTTAAAACAAGAAATTGAACGATGCAAGGTGATGACAGATAAACCGTTTGGGGTGAATTTAACATTTCTTCCATCATTGAAACCACCTGATTATCCTGGCCTTGTTCAGACTATTATTGATAGTGGCGTAAAAATTGTTGAAACAGCAGGTTATAACCCCGAGAAATATTTGCCTTCATTAAAAGAAGCAGGAATTAAAGTTATCCACAAATGCACTTCCATACGACATTCATTGAAAGCCCAATCTATTGGGTGTGATGCAATTTCCGTAGATGGTTTTGAGTGCGGTGGTCATCCGGGGGAAGATGATGTTCCAAATTTTATTTTATTGCCCTTAGCAGCTGATAAATTAGAGGTCCCTTTTGTTGCATCAGGCGGCATGTCAGATGGCCGTTCATTGGTAGCGTCTCTAGCGATGGGAGCAGAGGGTATGAACATGGGTACTAGGTTTATAGCGACCAAAGAAGCACCAGTGCATGATAATGTGAAACGCGCTTTACTTAACGCATCAGAACTTGATACGCGTTTAGTTATGAGATCTCTTCGAAATACTGAACGAGTGCTTAATAATGCTGCAACTGAGCAATTGTTAAAAAAAGAACATCTGATGGGGAGTAATATCGATTTTAAGGATATACAGGATAAGGTTGTTGGTGTTTACCCTAAAATTATGTTGGAGGGTGATATGGATGCTGGAGTATGGTCTTGTGGTTTGGTAGCAGGACTTATTGATGATATTCCATCAGTAGAAGAACTTATTAATAGAATAATGGCTGAAGCTAGCAACCTAATTAATCGGCGTTTACCAGCGTTATAACTTTCTGAGAATATTTTACGGAGATAAAGATGCAATCTAGAGTAACGTCTCGGTTATTTTTATTCGTTTTAGCATATGCATTTATTATGTCGGCACATGCGCAACTTGAAAATGAACCAGTGGCAATGGATAAAGCACCCTTTCATGTACCAATTTTTACAAATGACTACATCACTATGTTGCGTATCAATATTCCTCCAGGGCGCGATACAGGGTTTCATACTCACTATTTTGATTCGGTTTCAGTAAATATTTCCCCGGCATTACGTACAAATCAGTTTTACGGTTCTACTGAGATAATTGGGCCATCAGGGAGTGAGCCAATTCCTGGTCGTACGGCATTTAATAATGTCTCAGAAAGAGGCATCTATACTCATAAAGCTGTTAATACAGGGCCAACACCTTTTAGAAGTGTTTCATTTATTTTTAAAGATAGGAATAGCGTTGGCGCTGAAGTTTCTGATCGATCTTCTGTAAGTGGCTATCTTCAGATTATAGATAACAACCGTGTTCGAGCTTGGCGAGTCATTTTAGCTCCAGGTGAAAGACTTGGTGAAATCACACAGAAAGCGCCGGGGCTTAGGATTTATGTTCGTGGTGGTGTTATCGATGAACTGGTTCCAGGATCTCCATCTCGCGGTATGGCTCCTTACTCTGGGAATTTTATTTGGCAGGATTCTGAGCAGACAAGAGAGATCATTAACACCGGTTCAACTATCGTTGAATTTGTTGAGTTTGAGTTCAAGTAGATTTTTGGATTTTGCAGTAATTTTGTTCAGGACTAATAATATCTTGAGTGTATATGGAGGATAATTCTTGATAATTTGTAGATCAGCTTTATTGCGAAACGGGTTGTTTTTGATTTCCTGTTTTATTATCGCTATATGCGATGCACAGGAAGCACAAGATGATGAAACATTTATTCTGGCAACAGGACGACGACTGCCTTATCTGTATGCAATTTCTCTTGCTGAGGCACTGAAGCCGCAAAATGATAATACTGAAAATGCAATTATTAGTCGGAATAAAGTATCACTTGACCGGTTAGATGGTGAGTTATTAGGCGACCCTGCTAACCTTCTGGTTAGTGAGGATCAAAGTATAGTCTATGTGGTGAATCACCACGGAAGCATTAATAATGCGGAGTTTAGGCAGCATGGTGGCCGTGGCCAAATTGCGGTATTAAATATTGCGGCTGCACTTAACCCACACAATGACAATACACCCAATGCACTTCAAAGTCATTTTGATTCAGGTGGTTTTGGTGCAATAGGTTTGGCGCTTCTTCCTGAAATGTTGGTTGTTTCAAATGCTGAGAATAACTTGACTGAAGATGGTGGAAACCGTGTTACCTTTATTGATAGAAGCATAGGCAGTCTTCGAGGCACTGTAGAGTTGGCTTTAGGGTCACCTGATTGCGATTACCCGGTTCCTTATGTAGCGCCTTATGGGCCACCTCAAAATTTGCCGGTACTTTCACCGAATCCGGATTGGGGCTGTTTTCCTGATCCCAATGGATTAGCTATAGGTCGATCCAGTAATGGTAGTTCATACGTATTTACAGCTAATGGGGGTACGAATGATGTTTCAGTGATTGATCTAGCTCGTGTTTTGCATGGGGATCTTTTGGCTGAGATTGCCCGTATTTCACTTGATTTTTCTCCATGGGGAATGACTTCGACACCAGATGGACGTTACATCATTGTAGCTAGTGGACGTAGTCAAAAGGACAACTCAGTTGGTAATGCGATATCTATTATTGATGTTGATTTAGTTGCATCTGGCGTTGAAAGTGTTGTTGTATCTAGGGTTTTAATTGGAACTGATAATCCAGAAGAACCAACGCTACCTCTGATACCATCAGTAACGCCAAGTGGTCAAGAAGTTATTATTCCAAATCTACTATCCAACAATGTGTCAATTGTAAATATTGATTTAGCTCTCGCAGGGGATGCTAGTGCAGAGATTGCAAGAATACCTCTTATGCGATCTGATGGAGAACCTGCCAGGCCGAGAGGGTCTGCTATAACTTCTGATGGAAAATATGCGGTGATAAGTGGTGGACCTAGTACACAACCCTTCTCTCAAGAGGTTGGACACGTTTACATTATAGATCTTAAGTTGCATGAAGTTGTTGGAACTGTGACCGGCATAGGAAATGATCCATATGGTCTTGCTACGGTAACTAAGTAAGCAAGGGAAAGATTAGTTTCGCAGTTCAAGCAGATTCTTTTTCTATTAGCTTTTTTAGGTTTCGACGAAACTGTAATGAAGCTGAGTCCAGTCCCAGATTGATATGACGGGTACTTTCATTAGCAATGCCAACATGTACTGCTTCAAGTATTTCCTTATCTTCAAGGAAAGCAGATTTTGCCCCTGATGCAATTTTAGCCGTCAATTGTTTATTTTTTGGATCGGTATTTCGATGCTGAAGCCAATGGTAACGAGTATTATTTGCGTCAATAGGTGTAAGAAAGTGATAGGAAATCATGATGTATGTTTGTTCATTGTTTTTGAATTCTTTTGACTTCCCGGCTGGTACATAAATTCCCTTGTTAATTGCAGTGCACGGATAATGCACTTCATAGTGTTGAAGTCTGTCGCAATTACCCTTGAATTTTAGTAATGGTGCATAAAAGGGAGGTGGCTTTTGGTTATATATCCAACGACGAACAATTAATCCGTTTTCTGTCTCTATCGTTTCTAGGTCGGTATTGTCTGTTCCCTCTGCTGCAAATGAAGTTGTATGTACCCAGGCCACATGAGATGGGTCCAATAGGTTGTCAGTTATGTATTGATAATTACATGCGCAAGTTAGAGAGTCACCAGTGGTAATTTCCCAATCTGGGTTATTATAGTTTTCAATATTTAGTATTAAACTTTCATCTGAGCATTCAGGATTTCCCATCCATACCCAAACTAGACCCCATTTATCTATAGTTGGATAAGATCGGACAGTCGCTGTGGGCGGGATCCGGTTTTGTGTGGGCGCAGCAACACACTGACCAAAACGGTCAAACTGTAGTCCGTGATAACCACATTCAATGTTGTTATTTAGAAGTTTTCCTTTAGATAAAGGCAAGCGCCTATGGGGACAAGAGTCTTCAAGTGCAACTGGTTCTCCATTTTCAGTTCGATAGAACACAATATTCTCATCAAGAATACGCAGTGCTATTAAACTCTTGTTAATTTCTGATGAGGGTGCTGCGACATACCAGCTATTTCTAAGATACATCAATTTTTCCAGTCTTTTGGCTTGATTTAGGACAAGCTAATCATAAAAGCCAATAGAGTCACCTTTAGTTGTCACTCCCAACCCATTCAAGAGTCGGTTTGAATAATTAAAATAAGCAATTACTTGATTTGCTTCAAGAATTTCACCATCTGAACAGTTATTTCGATGAAGTTCCTCTATATCTGCTCGTTCCATTTCGCCAGTATGAGTTGTTAGTTTTTCTGCATAACGCAAAAGCGCTAACTCTTTTCCCTGGAATTGTTCTTGTGGCGTTCCAGATTCAAGACTTTTTAATATCTCATTAGATCGGTTTTCATCTTTAAGTAATTTTCTTACGTTCATAAAGTGATGAGTCAAGCTATATTGGCAATTATTTTTTATGCTCACATAAGATGCAATTACTTCCAGAAGCCACAGTGGCAATGTTATGTCAGGATGATGTAATACGCTGCGATAAAGAGTTACATGGCCATGCATTGTATGAGGTCTTAAGGAATGTACCTTCATCACATTATCAATTGTTCCATGTGGGGTCATTGCATCGTCGTATAGTGTTTTTAATATCCCAGTTGCTTCGTTTTCAGGAATCATTTTTATCCAAGCTGTCATAAGCTGCTCCTACTGCTCACACGACATAATGAAAGTTTTTCTAGCAAGACGAAGGGGTAGAAAAAACTCTGTGTACCATTGGTTCAAAAAACTCAATTGGTAAATTTTCTACGTCTGGATTAATTGCAGCTATGTCATAGTGATCAATAAATTCTGCAGTCCAGTCAAAATATTTATGGTCTCGCCATTGTTCTCTAGCATTGACAAAGTCTGACCCTTTTATTTTTTCTAGCCCTTGCATGTGTATTCGTTGGAAAATTTCATGGTGTTCTAACATCCAAGAATTTTTATTGGATATAAATGGTCCAAGTAAATTAGCTGCAAAACGCCCATGATTTTCAGGGCAAACAATAAATCCAATGTCATGAAACAATCCAGTTACAACCGTTTCTTCATCATGATCATCGTTGTAAAGCATTGTTGCGGTCTGTAGACAATGTTCATAATTGTTAATTAAATATCCAAATGTGGGGGCATTTCTTGAGGCCAAAAGAAGTTCAAGGGCCTGTTTAGCACGTTCCTCTGCCAGGTAGATTTCACGCTGTTGATTCATCAGCGCCCAGTCTTCAGGAGTATATTCATTCATGTTGTGAGGGTTTATGTATAACCATTCAGGTCTTAGGAGGGGATTAGTTTCTCCTGTTTTTCTATGCATGGATGGTTGTTTTGATTTTATGTTTGTCACAACTTGAGGTCTTTACTTTTCAGAAGTATTCCCAAGCCCACGGGAATAATTAAAACGGCATTCTTTATAATAGCTTAGTATACGACGTTTATAACAACTAAAAAGCAGGAACAAGCAAATGAAAACGCGTGCAGCAGTTGCATGGGAACCAAATCAGCCCTTATCTATTGAAGAAGTAGAAGTAACAGGTCCTAAAGAGGGGGAGGTGCTTGTGAGGCTTGTAGCAACAGGTGTTTGTCATACAGATGCCTATACTTTATCAGGTGAAGACCCTGAAGGGGCTTTTCCTGTGATTTTGGGTCATGAAGGCGGTGGGGTTGTTGAGGAAATAGGCAAAGGGGTAGTACATTTGCGTCCTGGGGATCATGTAATTCCACTTTATACCCCTGAATGTAGTGAATGTACTTTCTGTAAATCGGGAAAAACTAACCTCTGTCAGAAAATCCGAGTCACTCAGGGACAAGGCGTAATGCCTGATGGTACAAGCCGTTTTTCATCAAATGGTAAAACTATCCTGCATTTTATGGGGACATCAACATTCTCTGAATACACCGTTCTACCTGAAATTGCAGTAGCAAAAATTTCTAGTGCTGCACCACTTGAAAAAGTTTGTTTGCTTGGGTGTGGTATCACAACAGGCATAGGGGCTGTTTTACATACTGCAAAGGTACAGCCTGGTTCGACAGTAGCTGTCTTTGGCTTGGGTGGTGTTGGTCTAAGTGTAATTCAGGGTGCTGTGATGGCTAAGGCAGAGAGAATTATCACTATTGATACTAATTCAGGAAAAAAAGAAATGGCCTTACAGCTTGGTGCTACAGATTTTGTGAATCCTAAGGAACATGATCAACCTGTCCAAGATGTTATTGTGGATATGACTAATGGTGGAGTGGATTATTCATTCGAAGCGGTGGGAAATACTGAGCTAATGCGGGCTGCGCTTGAGTGTTGCCATAAAGGATGGGGCGAATCAACAATTATTGGAGTTGCAGGTGCTGGGCAGGAAATTTCAACAAGACCATTTCAGTTAGTTACTGGGCGTGTTTGGCGTGGAAGCGCATTTGGAGGCGTTAAAGGTCGAAGCCAGTTACCAGGGATGGTTGACCAGTACATGAATGGTGAAATTGCTGTCGATGAAATGATTACACATACCATGAAGCTTGAAAAAATTAACAAAGCATTTGACCTAATGCATGAGGGGAAAAGTATTCGCTCAGTTATTCATTTTTAATGCTTCAAGCATGATCGAGTAATTAACTAATAATTGCCATAATGTGAGACTAAATATTTATGATCTCTAAAAACTATGATGTTGTGGTAGTTGGCTCTGGTGTTTTTGGAATTTGGTCAGCTTATAAGTTACATGCTGCAGGTAAGCGTGTTGCAGTTGTAGATTTTGAAAACCCTGCTCATCATTTATCCTCATCAGGAGGTGAAAGCCGTGTTACTCGATGCAGTTATGGTGATGTTGAGACTTACACTGAATGGGCATCTCGTTCCATTAGCGATTGGCAGGCACTATCGGCGAAAACAAGAATTCCAGTTTTTCATCAAGTAGGTGTTTTGAGAATACATAAAAAAAATGACGAATCCGTTATGGCAAGCACACGCATGCTAGAAAGATATGAAATACCTTTTACTGTTTTATCTCCCAGTGAGTTAAGAGAGCAGTTTCCAGTAATGCAGGTTAGAGACGATGAGGCTGGTTTTTTTGAACCTCAGGGCGGTGCGTTGATGGCTAAAAGGTCAGTACAACTATTAGCCGCTAATTTAGCTCAATCTGGTGTAGTTTTTATCTCAGGCTTGGTATTACCTATTCAGCAGCAGCAAGGATATAAGGGATCATTGCCTTCAGTGACGACAGTGGATGGTGATCGAATTGATGCTGAACAGTTTGTTATTGCATGTGGTCCTTGGTTAGATCAAGTTTGCCCTGATGCAATGGCTGGGCGTCTGTTTGTCACGCGGCAGGAAGTTTTCTTTTTTGATACTAATGTTAATGCTACAGGAGCTTTGCCTGTTTGGAGCGACCTACCATTCTATGGTTTTCCAAGTTTTGAGGGTCGAGGTTTCAAAATAGCAAATGACACGCATGGTTGCTTTGTCGATCCCAATACTATGGACAGGAATGCTAGTAATGAAGGTGAAGCAGATGTCAGGGCGTATCTCCGTGATCGATTTCCTGCATTTGCTAACGCCCCTTTAAGTGAAACAAGGGTATGTCAATATGAGAATAGCTCAGATGGGCATTTTCTTATGGATAGACACCCAGGCTTTGACAATGTTTGGCTTGTAGGTTGCGGGTCTGGGCACGGGTTTAAGCATGGGCCAGCCGTTGGTAATCATGTTGTTGATCTCATTAATGGGACTAAGGAACCACTAGAACTTTTTCTATTAGAATCCAAAAGATTACAGCAAGATCGTATCGTTCTTTGAAAATTGTATTTTCTATAGAGTAGATTGATCTAATAACATGGTACGATTTTATGTTCTTGGAAAATATATTTGGTTTAATACAGATATAACTTTTTTTCTTAAGTTTGGTATTTGAGGGGAAGATTATGAGGCATGGAATTTTAGTATCATTAATTTTTCTCGCCTTTCTGTTAACGCAATCAATATTTGCACAGAATGAAGATTGGCCCGTTGCCATGGATAAGGCTCCGTTTCATGTGCCTGTCTTCTCGAATGATTACATTACATTGATTCGTATCAATTACCCACCTGGAAGAACTACGGGTATGCATACGCACTATTTTGATTCTGTATCTGTGAATTTCTCACCAGCTTTACGTACTAGTCAGCAATACAGGTCAGCTGAGATAGTAGGACCATCTGCTACTCAACCTGTTCCAGGTCGTGTGAACTTTAACAATGTGACCGAGAGAGGAATCTATGCACATGAGTCAGTGAATGTAGGGCCGACACCATTTCATAGTATTGCGGTCATGCTTAAAGACAGAAGTGAAATTGGTCCTGATGTTTCTGATCGGTCGTCAGAGGAGGGTTATGATCAGATTATAGATAACAACCGAATACGAGCTTGGCGGGTTATTTTAGCGCCTGGTGAAGGGCTTTCTGAGATTACACAAACAGCACCTGGCCTTAGGGTTTATGTCCGTGGTGGTGTAGTGGATGAGTTAGTGCCTGGGTCTGCAGCACGAGGGATGGCTCCTTTTGGCGGGGAGTTCATGTGGCAAGAGGCAGGACACACAAGAGCAGTCAGTAATACTGGGTCTACTATGGTGGAGTTTGTTGAATTTGAATTTAAGTAGGTCTTAGATTAGTCGGTTAAATCTTCCGTCTGCGTTTTGGGAAGATTTGGTTTCTGCATCTATGGGTTGGTATTAGTAAAGTGGTCGGGGTGAGAGGATTTGAACCTCCGGCCCCTGCCTCCCGAAGACAGTGCTCTACCAGGCTGAGCTACACCCCGATTCAAAATAAAGCTCTAAAAAATGCGATATAAATTTGAACTTTTTCACTCTATTTGTATTACATACAGAGCTATTAAATTCATTTAAGAATAGACATGCCCTTATTATGTAGTATTACAAAGGCGCGCTGAGACATCACCAGGACCTGGTGCGAGATGTCCTGACTCATTTAGCGATTCATTAAGGCGCAACCCCCAAACTGATACGTTTTCATTTATTTTATTGAGTTTTTCAAGTCCAGTTTTTGAAGCAAGAATCGTTAGCACACGAATATCTTCAACCCCAAACTCTTTAAGACGAGAAACTGAGGCACAAACTGTGTCTCCTGTAGCAATAATAGGGTCAAGTAATAGAGTTGAATTGCCCTTTATTTTTTGTGGTAGCCGGAAAAAATATTCGACAGTACTGTCTAGGTCTCGGTCTCGGTAGATACCAATATGACCTAATGGAGCTAAAGGTAAAGCTTCAGTAACGCCATCTATCATACCGTTGCCAGCCCGAAGAATTGAGATAACTGCTGGGTAGTTGATTAGCTTTGGTATTGTGTCAGGCCCGTTTGGAGTTGAAATATTTTTCTCTTCTGTAGGCCAATCCCGTAAGGCTTCATAAGTCAGGGCAAAACTGATTTCCCGCATTAGACGACGAAATTCAGGGCTTTCTGTGTTTGGGTCCATCAGTAAGCATAGTTTTTCCATAAGGATTGGGTGGTTTATTTCATAGTGATTCATTGTCTTTGCCATCTTTAAAAAACTGTACCATCAGTCTTAATATTGATAGGAGGTTTTCCCGTTGAGCTACGTTCATAGGCTAGTTTACGTCCTGCATGCCAAGTTCCCCCCTCGAGTACTTTGGCTAGAGATAGCTTTTTACCTATAGCATTTGAAACGCGCTTTGAGACTTGATCCAACAGATAAACGGTGAGTGCTCGCCATTCGATAACTGTCCGGCTATCTACGTAATAGCTAGTTTGAATAAACTCGTCTTTAAGTTCTAGTACACCTGTATCTATAAATAAACCGCCGTTTCTATATTCAGCTAGGCCCGTTAGTTGTTCAATGTCACAAACAGCGTAGCCGCTTCGAAGCATTGTTTCTATGATTGAGTAACTTAACCATTGAGATAGTTTATGAAAGGGGATAATTTTTTCTTCTCGGTTTTGTGGGTGTGAATATTTCCAGGCATCTCCAAGGTTTATGCCAGAAATCATTATTCGTTGAGGCCACATTGGCCCTAGGAGCTTCAAGATGGTAGATAGTATGTAAGTAGCACTTAGTTCTGAAGTAGAGCTAGCTACGAGGTAATCTGCTAGATCACCTAATCGGCCATTAGGAAATACTTTAGTTTCCTGCAGGATTAACTTTCCAAGTTGCTGTAATAAAAGTAAGCGATTATTGAGTCCTACCAAAAGGTTCTTTTCAGAAGATTGCATGTGGTTAGTGAAGTCTAAAAGACTTAAGTTTGCTAGCGCCTCAGCATCGGTACGCAGTGGCTGGTTAGAGTCATTTGAAAATAAGCCTGATAAAAACATCTCTAGTGATGCTATTGCTAGCCCCTCAGACCTAGAAAGGGATATTCCTGATTCAGTTTTAAAGCGCCAATTAGGTCCTGCACCAGCATCAAGTAATACAGAGGGGATTATTAGGTCAAGGCCGGTTCGTGCACGCTCTATACTCGAGTATTCTTTAGTTTCAGTATTAAGTTTTTGTAAACTATGGGTATTCTCAATTTCAAAATGTCGCCAGCGAGAGTGCAGAGGAATGTCATAAGTAGGATATTTTTGTTGAATT
>MDTE01170176.1_pt1 | contig 39008 bp, 42 predicted proteins | sample 811231 | NCBI WGS metagenome assembly MDTE01 (sample SAMN05326651, study PRJNA326480) | marine metagenome | isolation source: seawater | place: Indian Ocean: Red Sea | collected 2010 | reverse complement strand
GTATGGACTGCGGAAATGTTTTTAATGTTTAATCAAAATAGACCTAATATTTTTCCAGAACAAGATATTGGACTATTAAAAGCAATATCAAAGAATTATAAAACTGATTATCCTCCAACTAAAGAACAACTAAAAAGGTTTAAGAAAAAATGGGAACCTTATTGCAGTGTTGCGACTTGGTATTTATGGAGAAGTATAGACCCTGTTGCAGTTGAATATTAATCCAATAGTTATTATTTTCTTTTAAAGTTTTTTATGAGAACCATCGCACAAGGCTTCATTGGATGTATTTTTACAACCACAAAAATATACCTTTTTGCTTTCTTGTGCTTCAAATTTTATTGGCGAGAAGTCTGTACCTTTGTGAGAGCCATTACAAAAAGGTTGATTATCACTAAGACCACAAGTGCAGTAATAATAAGTTTTACCACTTTCTACTTCTACCGCAAAAGGAGATTTTTGAACAATTTTTGCTTCCATAATTAATTGTAGCAAATTTTTAAAAAGAATACCTCCTCTATTGTTTTACGAATCCTCTTTCATTCCATTCACATACAAACCCTGAGTTATCTGGCTTATAGCACATACCTTTTCCAAACATTTTTCCATTTTTAAAACCACCTTCGTATCTAGCGCCATCAGGAAAAGTAAAAACTCCTTTCCCATGAAATTGATCATCTTTTGATTGTCCTTCATATTTGATTCCATCTGGATGTGTATAAGTTCCATACCCATTTCTTTTTCCATTTTTAAATGTGCCTATATATATTCCTCCATCCATATAATTAAAAGTTCCTTTCCCATGTTTTCTTCCATTTTTAAATGTTCCTTTATAATTTGCTCCAGTTGAATATGTATACGTCCCCATTCCATTACCCATATTATTTTCCCACTCGCCTATATATTTATCTCCGTTGATAGCTATAAATGATCCTTTACCATGTCTTTTACCATTCTTATATTCACCTATATATTTATCTCCATTTTTAAATGTAAAAGTTCCTTCGCAATTATTCCACTTCTTATAATCATCCCCTTTACACTTAGGCAAAGAATATGAGTTAAGTGCAAACAAAAAGAAAAATAAGAGAAATAGATTTAGTGATCTCATAAGATAATTGTATCAAAAATGTAAGTTTTTAGGAAAAAGTATCATTCCCATTCTATTGTGCTAGGTGGCTTGTTTGAAATATCAAAGACAACTTTATTAATACCCTTAACATTATTAATAATTTCAGAAGATATTAAATCTAAAACATTGTGAGGAATTCTTGACCAATTAGCTGTCATACCGTCTACGCTGTTAACTGCTCGTATAGCAATAGTGTTTTCATAGGTCCTCTCGTCTCCCATAACTCCGACTGTTTTAATTGGTACGAGAACACAAAATGCTTGCCAAATTTTATTATATAAATTTTTAGATTTAAGAATGTCTATAAAAATTTTGTCTGCAGCCTGTAAAAGTTGAACTCTTTCTTTTGTAACAGCGCCTATAATTCTTATAGCAAGACCAGGTCCTGGAAATGGATGCCTTCCTACTAAATCTTTATTTATTTTTAGAGCATTTCCAAAAACTCTAACTTCATCTTTAAACAAATCTCTTAAAGGTTCTACTAGTTTTAGATTCATTTTCTTTGGCAATCCACCAACATTATGATGAGATTTAATAACAGCAGATGGTCCACTAACATTTACACTCTCAATTACATCTGGGTATAGAGTTCCTTGAACTAAAAACTTAGCTCTACTCTTTCTTGCTTCCTTTTCAAAAAGTTCAATAAAAGTTTTCCCTATAATTTTTCTTTTCTTCTCTGGATCAACTACATTGTTTAATCTTTTATAAAATAAATTTGATGCATTTATAACTTTAGGTCTAACTCCTAATTTTTTTAGACTTGGCAATATATCTTCAACTTCTTTATATCTCATTAGTCCTGTATCAACAATAAAGGATTGCAGGTTCTTACCTATCGCTTTACTAACTAAAACTGATGAAACACAAGAGTCCACTCCTCCAGAGATTGCAGATATAGCGATTTCTTTTCCTATTGTTTCTTTTATTTCCTGAACTTTTGATTTAACAAGTCTTGAAGGTTTCCAGTTAGGCTTGCAACCTGAAATATCTAAAAAGTTTTTAAAGAATTGCTTTCCAAAGGACGTGTGCATAACTTCTGGATGAAACTGTGTACCAATTATTTTTGAATCATTTGATGCAAAAACTGATATTGAACCAAATTCAGATTTCGCAAGAATTTTTAATGTCTTTGGTAGTTTTACAATTGTGTCACCATGTGACATCCAAGAAATTTGATTATTAGAAATATTTTTTAAAATTTTTGATTGTGAAAGCTTTTTTAGCTTTGATGGTCCAAATTCTCTTATCTTTGATTTTTCTACCCGTCCTCCGAGCATTTTAGAAATTATTTGTGCTCCATAGCAAATACCCAATACTGGAATGTCTAATTCTAAAATTTTAGAATCTATCTTTGGAGCTTTTCGGTCATGAACACTAGCAGGGCTACCAGATAGAATAATGCAATCCGGATTTCTTTTTATAATCTCGTCAATTTTAGTATCAAAAGGGAGTATTTCTGAGTAAACGTTAAGTTCTCTAATTTTTCTCGCTATTAACTTTGTTACCTGTGATCCAAAGTCTAAAACTAGAGCATTACTTATATTCATCTTTAATCTAGAGAATAGTTTGGTGCCTCTCTGCTTATAGCAATGTCATGAACATGACTTTCTTTTAAGCCTGCACTGGTTAGTTTTAAAAATCTAGCAGATTTTAGTTCTTTTAAATTTTTAGAACCAGTATATCCCATTCCGGCTTTTACCCCACCTACTAATTGATAAACAACTTTACTTATTGGACCTCTATATGGAACCCTACCTTCAATACCTTCTGGAACCAACTTGGAGTCGATTAAGTCTTCCTGGTAATATCTATCTTTGCTTCCATCTCTCATTGCTTCCACTGAGCCCATTCCTCTATATGTTTTAAAAGATCTTCCTTGATAAAGCACAAGGTCTCCTGGAGTTTCATCAGTTCCGGCTAGCAAGTTTCCTATCATTACACAATTTGCTCCAGCCGCTAAAGCTTTTGTTATATCTCCAGAATATTTAATGCCACCATCTGCTATAACAGGAATCTTGGCTCTTTTAGCAACAGTGCAAACATCTAATATGGCAGTTAATTGTGGAACGCCTATGCCTGCAATTATTCTTGTAGTGCAAATAGAGCCTGGCCCTATTCCTACTTTTAATCCATCTGCTCCTGCTTTTATCAGATCTCTTGCTGCTTCAGTTGTAGCAATGTTCCCAGTAACGATGTCAATTCTACTAAATTTTCTTTTTAAAAGTTTTAATGAGTCAATTACTTTCTTTGAATGCGCATGAGCTGTATCTATAAAAATAACATCCAAACCATTTCTAACTAATTCCTCTGTTCTCTCAACCATATCTCCACTAACACCAACCGCAGCTCCTGCAAGAAGTCTTCCATCCTTGTCTTTGGTAGCATTTGGAAATTTTTTACTTTTTTCTATATCTTTCATTGTAATTAAACCCTGGAGTCTAAACTTTTTATCTACAACTGGTAATTTTTCTATTTTGTATTTGTTCATTAATTCTCTAGCCTCGTTTGCAGCAACACCTCTTTGAACAACTACTAAATCCTTTTTCTGTGTCATTAGTTTGTTAACTTTATAATGAAGATTTTTTTCATATCTTAAATCTCTCATTGTTATAATCCCAAGCAATTCTGAATTTTCCTCAGTAACAGGAAGTCCAGTAAAATTCTTAGTAGTCATAATCTCCAAAGCTTGTTTTCCAGTAGCATTAGGAGAAATAGTGTGAGGCTCAATTATCATTCCACCTTCGTATTTTTTTACTTTTTCAACCTCTTCTGCTTGTCTTTCTATGCTCAGGTTTTTATGGATAACGCCAATTCCTCCCTCTTCTGCCATTGCAATAGCAGTTCGCGCCTCAGTTACTGTATCCATTGCAGCACTTATAATTGGTATGTTTAAAGTAATTTTTTTGGTTAAGTTTGTTTTAACATCTACCGATGAAGGCATCACCGTAGAATAGGATGGTGCTAAAAGCACATCGTCAAAAGTTAATGATTCTTGGATTCTATCTTGTTTTGCTATTTTTTAGACCTCTTCTTTGTATTAGTTTTTTTTGCTTTAGCTTTTACGGGTGATTTTTTTACCTTTTTAGCTATAGCTTTTTTCTTTACTGCAGAAGCCTTAGTTGTTTTCTTTACAACTTTTTTCTTTGCGGGTGACACTTTTTTAGCTGCAGCTTTCTTTACAGGCTTAGCAGCTGTCTTTTTTCCTTTTGTAGTCTCTTTAGTTTTTTTAGCAGATTTTGATTTAGCAGTCTTTTTAGGTTTAGGTTCTTCTACAACAGGTGGTTCGGGGATTACAAATTCAAGTAGACTTGCTTTATTTACAAAACTTACAACTTTCTTTCTAAAATCAGATACAGCACCAACTTCAAATTCTATAATTTGTGTTTTTTGATTTGTAGTAATTTTTACTGGCATAACTCCAGCAAAAACAGCATCATCAATTTTTTCAAAACCAATAGATTTTAAAATTTGTTTTTGAATTACCGGTAGAAAAATAGTGCCCAATACAGTAACTTCTTCTGGTAAAAGTCCATCTTGAGTTACACTTATCTTGACAGTTGTCTCTTTCATTCTTTATTTTAACCTCTAAATCGCTGAAATATAAACAAATTTTTAAGTCATTCTACTTAATTAAACTTTAAAAGACAAATAAAAATACAAAATCTATTTATTTTTATTGATTTGTCCAAATTCAATTTTTTATGCTATATTGTTCCTTTTACAATTAAGAGAAGAGAATGGGATTAACAAAAAGTCAAATTGGTAGATACAGCAGGCATTTGATAATGCCTGAAGTAGGTGTAAAAGGCCAGGAGAAATTAGCTGACTCAAAAGTTCTTTGTATTGGAGCTGGTGGTCTTGGTTCTCCATTAGCCCTTTATCTAGCTTCTGCAGGGATTGGGACGATAGGTATAGTTGATTTTGATGTAGTTGATTTAAGCAATCTTCAAAGACAAATTCTTCATGCTGAAGATCGAGTTGGTGAACTCAAAGTAGAATCTGCAAAAAAAAGGTTACTCGAGCTTAATTCTGACATTAATGTAAACACTTACAATTTAAGACTTACTTCTGATAATGCTTTAGATTTGTTTAAAGATTACGATGTAATAGTTGATGGAACTGATAATTTTGCCACGAGATACCTTGTTAATGATGCTTGTGTTTTATTAAATAAACCAAATGTTTATGGAAGTATTTTTAGATTTGAAGGTCAAGCAACAGTATTTAATTATAAAGGAGGTCCTCACTATAGGGATTTATATCCTGAGCCACCCCCACCTGGAATGGTTCCGTCTTGCGCTGAAGGTGGTGTTTTAGGAATTCTTCCTGGGATTATTGGTGTAATTCAAGCAACAGAAACTGTTAAAATACTCCTAGATGCTGGAACAACATTAAGTGGGAGACTTTTACTCTATGATTCTCTCCAAATGAGTTTTAGAGAAATAAAATTAAGAAAGAGTCCTGACACTCCTAAAATTACCGAACTTATAGATTATGAAGAATTTTGCGGTATGAACACTTCTGAAGATAATCAGGGAGAAGTAGAAATCAATGTAGAAGACTTGAAACAAATAGTTGAATCAAAACAAAAAATAACTCTATTAGATGTAAGAGAACCGGGTGAATATGAAATTTGCAACTTGGATAATTCTACACTAATCCCTTTAGGGGATTTGACATCAAGAGTTCACGAGCTAGATACGGCAGATGATATAATAGTTTATTGTCACCATGGAATGAGAAGTCTTCAAGCTACAAGAATTTTAAAAGGCATGGGGTATTCCAAAGTTAGGAATCTTGCTGGTGGTATAGATGCTTGGGCTGCAAAATTTGATGATAAAATGCCAAGATATTAGACCCTAGTTAAGGCTTAGGTCCGTATTTATTATCTCCTTCGTCTCCTTTTAAGAAGCCAGCATTTACAAAAATCCAAACATTAAAACCGAAAATAATCCATACATAAAATTGAGCGACATCTTGTGGGATTAATTTGAAATATTGCGGTATTGCTAACAAATAAGGTACCACTGCCAATAGACCTGTTATTGATCTATCCTGTAATCTTTTTGCATCAAGAAAAACAGAAAAAGCAGAAAAAATTAAACTAAAAAAAACAATTACCTTTGCAAGGTCATTTTGATCAAAACTTAATGCAGAAAACAACGCTCCAATTGGAATCATGAATAAAAATGCAACAATATATAAGTAAAGCTTAGAATACCACCATGTTTTTCGATCTATTCTTCCATCTAAAGAAAAAAAGATATATTTTAAGAAATCAATCTTTAAAAACTTTCGAAAATCATAAGCAAAAAAATTTTTAATCTCTTCTGAATTCATAACAACCTTGGGCGAAAAGGGACTCGAACCCTTACGAATATAAATTCAGCGGCTTTTGAGGCCGCCGCGTCTACCAATTCCGCCATTCGCCCTACTATTATACTCTACTTTATTTTGTGTCTCATTCTATACCAATAAATAGCGTTGATGACTAGGGAATGTGTGATTTTTTTATTGATAATATATTTTTCTACCTTGCTTAAAGGTATAAGTTTAACTTTTGTATACTCGCTGCCATAGTTCATTGGATCTGATACTTTTTTAACCCCTGATGCAAGAAATGTATGGCAATCATTGTTTAGTATTGCGGGATTAGGATGAACAGTGCCAAGCTTTTTCCATTTTGTAGTTATATAGCCTGTTTCCTCTTTAAGTTCTCGTTTTGCAGATTTTAATGGTGTTTCTCCTTTATCTATCATTCCTCCAGGTAACTCCAAGGTTATCGAGTTTGTTCCAGGCCTATATTGTTCAACAAAAACAACTTGATTGTCTGATGTCACTGGGAGAATGTTTACCCAGTCAACAGAATCAATTACATAGAAATCATATAATTTTTTAATTGATAAACTATATGGGGACCTGGCTGTGTACTGAAACAAATCAAAAATCTTTAGATTTTTTAAAAGTTTTTTCTTTGTTATTTTCCATTTCTTCATATCAATTTCTATCTTAACTGGATTGACAATTAATTGAAAATGTACAGAATAAAAATTCTGAAAATGTTAATATTAAATAATTGGAGAGTTGGCCGAGTGGCCGAAGGCGCACGCTTGGAAAGCGTGTAGAGGTTCAAACCTCTCGTGGGTTCGAATCCCACACTCTCCGTAGTAGATTTCGTCGGCTTTGCGAATTCCGCCAGGACAGAAATGTAGCAACGGTAGCTTAGCCGGCCGTAAATATTATGTCGCATTTAGTTTTATCAAGAAAATATCGTCCTAAAACCTTTGACAGTATTCTTGGGCAAGAGAATGCCTTACAAATTTTGCAAAGCTTTATAAGTAATGACTCAATACCTCATGCTCTAATTTTTTGTGGATCTAGAGGTGTAGGGAAAACTTCTATGGCTAGAATTTTTGCTAAAACAATAAACTGTGAAGAATTATTAAAATCTAACAATTGCTCAAATTATGAAAACTGTTCATGTAAAGAAATTGATGAAAACAAATCCATCGATGTTATTGAGATTGATGCAGCATCAAATAATGGAATCGAACAAATTAGAGATCTTATCGAGAGTTCGAATTATTCTTCTATTAAATGTAAATTTAAAGTTTTCATAATAGACGAAGTACATATGTTATCTAAAGCAGCATTTAATGCATTGCTTAAAACTTTAGAAGAACCAAATAAAAATACAATATTTGTTCTTGCAACAACTGAGGTTGAAAAAATTCCTCTAACTATCATTTCACGTTGCCAAACAATTAATTTTAAAAATATCAAAAAAGATGAAATAAATGATTATATAAATTTAATTGCTAAGAAAGAAGATATTGAAATCGATACTGAGTCTACGCTTATGATTAGTGAGGAAAGTAACGGATCAGCGCGCGACGCATTAGGGTTTCTTGAACTTTTATCTACAACACTTAACAAGAAAATATCATCAGATAAAGCATCTAAGGTTTTAGGAAGAACAACCAAGCAAGTATTGTTAAAAATTTCTACTAGCATTATGGATGGAGATATAGAAAGCACCTTAGACCAGTACAACAACATTTATATTGGAGGCTATGACTCCAAAAAATTTGTTTTATCTTTAATGAATTATTTTCGTGCAATGATTTATTACAAGTTAGGACTAGAGAACAAAGTAGAGGATATAGACACATTAGGTTCTGATGATATAAAACAAATTCAAAGCTATGATCTTGAAACACTAGAAAATCTATTTGATGAATTGATCAAACTGTATGATTTAGCATCAAAATCAGAAAATGTTAGATTTGTTGTAGAGTCCAATCTTGTTAAATTGTGCATGGTATCAAGTTTTCTAGATTTTAGTATTACTGACAATCTAAATCCTGATTTTAAACTATCTTCTGAAAAACAAACCAAAAAAAAAAGACCAATAGAGAATAAAAAGACTTTTGATTCCGCATATTTTCTTAATAAATTAAAAGAGATTGAAAATGAGAATTATAAATTAATCAAAGATGCTGAGATGTCTTCAAATAATTCAAAAGTTCAAATTGGTATAAAAAATAATATTATGTTTGAACTTTTAGATAATGAAGAAAGAAAAGAAGAGCTAGGAAACTTAATTAATGAAATTTTTCATAATAAATACGAGATAGAACTTATTAAAGTAGTAGATTCCGACAATAATTTACGTAATGGTGAAGAATTTAAATTTAAAGAAAAAAAAGATAAACTATTAGAATCTGAATCTGTAAAGAATCTTTTTGATGCTTTTGATTGCAGAATACAAGATGTAGAGGTAGAAAATTAGCTATGAAAATGCCAGGCAACATGAAAAACATGATGAAACAAGCTGAAAAAATGAAGGCTGAAATGGATAGACTTCAGGAAGAGGCTGGAAATAAATTGCTAGAGACTGTATCCGGTGGTGGAATGGTTAAAGTAACTGCAAAAGCCAAAGGTGAAATTATCGCAATAGAAATAAATGATGAAGTAGTTGAATCAAAGGACAAGGAAATGATTCAGGATTTAATTCAAGCTGCAGTAAATGAAGCTTTAAGAGAAGGACAAGAGGCCATTAAAGAAGAAATGTCTAAAGCAGCAACAGCTATGGGTATTCCACCTGGCTTACTTTAATATGAAGAAAAAATTACTTGGAAATGAAATAACTCGTTTAATTGAATCCTTATCAAAATTGCCTGGAATAGGACCTATAACTGCCTCGAGACTTGCACTATTTTTAATGAAAAATCCTTCCCAATTAAGTATGGAAATAGCTAGATCAATTGTTGAAGCTAGGAAGTCTGTAAAAATTTGTCCCACATGTAATGACTTTATGTTTAATAATGATTGCACCTGTAAAGATGAAACAAGAAATAATAAAATACTATGTATAGTTGAAAATACTATGGATTTGATATCTATAGAAAAAAGTCAAGAATATTCTGGGAGGTACTATGTCCTCCAAGAGCTTCTATCTATATCTCAAGGAACCAACCCAAAGGACTTAAACATTCAAAAGCTAATAAAAAGAATTGAGCAAGGAAAATTTGAAGAAATCATATTGGCAACTGATCCTACAAGTGACGGTGAGTTTACAGCACAATTTATATATGAAAAAATTAGAGGCCATTGTAAATTAATTACAAGAATTGCAATAGGAGTTCCCATAGGTTCAGAAGTTAATTACATAGATAAAAATACTCTTGCAAAATCATTACTAGATAGAAAAAAGGTCTCATGAGATTCTTGACTTAACATCTATTTTACGTAATATTTCATAGTTACTTTTCTATTTAAGGGGGATTTGAATTGAAAATATTGGTAATAGTAAGACAAACTCCTGATACAGAAGCAAAAATTCAAGCAAATGCTTCAGGCAATGGAATAGAAACTTCAGATATGAAATGGATACTAAATCCTTTTGATGAATTTGCTGTTGAAGAAGCAGTTCAAATCAAAGAAGCTTTAGGTTCAGAACTAGTTATTCTCACAGTTGGCCCCGAAAGATCAGTTGAGGCACTAAGAACAGCCTTGGCAATGGGTGGAGATTCTTCAATTCACATTAGAGACGAAAATTTTGGAGATATGGATTCTTTTGCTCTAGCTAAAGTTATAGCATCAAAGATTAAAAGTATGGGTGATGTTGACCTTATTTTGGCTGGAAAAAAATGGATAGATGAAGAATCTGGCCAAGTTGCAATTCAAGTAGCAGAAGAGCTTGGCATACCTCAAGCCACTCTTGCAACCAGAGTTGCTGTTGATGAAGGAGCAAGAAAAGTAAAAGTACAATCAGAAATAGAAGGTGGTCAAAGAATTGTTGAATTAGCTTTTCCTGCATTAATTACTTGTGAACGAGGTCTAAACGAACCACGATATGCATCACTCCCGGGAATTATGAAGGCAAAGAAGAAACCTTTAGAAGAAGTTTTGATTGATTCTATTAATCTTGAAGAGATTGGATTAACACAAGAAGGTCTAGGTGTTGGCGGATCAAGAATGAAGGTTGACAACATTGATATCCCAGTAATAACAAGAAGTTTGAATATTATCAAAGGAGAGAAAGCCGATACAGTCGAAGCTGAAGAGGTTCAAAAAGCCTCTGAAAATCTCGCAAAACTTTTAAGAGAAGAAGCAAAAATACTTTAGGAGAAAAAAATGAGCGAAATTTGGGTTCTGGTAGATACAAGTCAAGACAAAATTAGAAATGTAACATATGAGGTCTTATCTGCTGCAGCTAAACTAAAAGAGAAAAATGGTGCTACAGTAGCAGCAGTATATGTTGGACATAGTGGCGCTGGGATTGAAGGGGATCTTTCTAAATATGGTGCTGACAAAGTTTATAAAATTGAAAATCCATCTTTAAAAGATTTTAATCCATCTAGCTATGCTCATGTTCTATCTGAAGTTATCAACAAGCATAATCCAGACATTATATTAGCAGGAAACACTCTTCAAAATCAGGACTTTCTTCCAAGAGTTGCATCTAGAACATCAGCGGGACTTACTCTTGATGCAATAGATATTGATATCAGTTCATCGTCTACGTTACAAGTTAAGAGATATAGATATTCAGGAAAATCTATATCAACTATTAGTTACCACGATGTAAAGCCTATGATTGCCACTGTAAGACCAAATGCTTTTAAGGCAGTTGAAAATGCAGGCGCAGGTGAAGCAATAAATGAGAGTATAGATGTTCCAGCTGATGAAACCTTAAAAATATTAGATACTAAAATTATTCCAAAAGAGAGACCTGAGCTAACAGAAGCAGATAAAATTGTCTCGGGCGGAAGAGGAATGGGAGACGGTGACAGTTTTAAATTAATTTATGATATAGCTGATAGTGTTGGTGCTGCCGCAGGCGCATCAAGAGCTGCAGTTGACTCTGGATTTGTTCCTTATGAAATGCAAGTTGGACAAACAGGTAAAGTTGTATCTCCAAATCTATATGTAGCTGTAGGAATATCCGGATCTGTTCAACATTACGCGGGAATGGGTTCTTCTAAAGTAATTGTAGCAATAAACAAAGACCCTGATGCTCCAATTTTCCAAAAATGCGATTATGGCATATGTGGAGACTTATTTGAAGTACTACCTGCCTTAACAGAAGAATTTAAAAAACTTGGATAAACTATTTTATATCAACGAGCTTGATTTTTATTTTTAAATTTTTAAATATTTTTTTAATTGCTACCTCAAAATAAGATGATTGATCTGTAACATAGATTTGTCGTTTTCTTTTATCCTTAGTAAATTCTTTTGGATGATGCGCTTTAAGATATGCTAAGAGAGATTTTGATATTTCTTCTGCTGAATCAATTAAAATCACTTTTTTGCCTAGAAATTTTTGTATATGTTTTTTTATTAGTGGGTAATGAGTGCATCCCAAAATTAACACCTGGACTTTATTTCTTTTGAACAATTCCAAATTTTCTTTAATTATTATTTTTGAATAACTTTCTTCAGAAAGTCCTTGTTCAATTATTGGAACAAATATTGGACAAGCTTTAGAAAAGATTTTAGTAGACTTACTATTTCGTTTCAAACTTTTTTGATATGTTTTGCTTTCTATAGTTGAAGATGTTCCTATTATCCCAATACGATTGGAATCTGTTTTTAATGAGGCTGTAACTCCTGAAGATAGTACATCAAATATTGGAATTCTAAATTTCTTTTTCAGCAAACCAGTTGAGTAAGAAGAAGCTGTATTGCAAGCAATAACAATTACCTGACAACCTAATGATCTAAGAAACTTTAAATTGTTCTCGGAATATTTATCAACAGTTTTCTTGGATTTGATTCCGTATGGGAGCCTTGCTGTATCACCTAAATAAATTATCTCAAAAGAAGGAAGTCGCTTAGATATCTCTTTAAATACCGTTAACCCCCCTATTCCTGAGTCAAAAATGCCTATTTTCATAACTCATTGAATTATAATGTATTTCTTTTTATTTTCTCTATAAAAATTTAAATACAAAAAAATAAAATTAGTTATATTAAAAATTGGGCTCCTAGAGATGAATTTTTTACGGGGTGCCATCTTGATAAAGGAGCTCTTTTTATTGTAATCTTACCTTGTGGAAAAATTTGAAGTAGTTGAACCTATATCCGCTTACCATGTAAATTGCACTAATTGTGGTAGCAAGCTTTTTCCTATCAGTAATAACAGCTCTTCTGCGTCTGACGAAGAGGATGCTTCGATTGCTGAAGACAAAAAAGCTGACAAGGAATGTCATTGTTGTGGTAAAAAATTTATGGTTCTTTTTGGATGTTGAAATGCCATATATAAATGTAAAAGTAGCAGGAAAGTTAACTCAAAAACAAAGAAAAGAGATAGTAAAAGATATTACTGATACTATGCTTAAAGTTGCGGGGAAACCCGCCTCATCAACTTACGTTCAAATAGACGAGATTCCCCGAAATCAATGGGGTGTTGGTGGAAAAATGCTTTCAGAAAAATAATCTTCTGATTGTAAAACTATTCAGCGCTATATGCTTTTTCGCCATGCTCTGATAAGTCTAAGCCACTTTCCTCTTCATCACCACTAACCCTAATAGGAACAATGCTTTTAGCAACTAACACGATTACCGTAGTAATAACAATTGTATAGATGCCAACAACAGTAACTCCAAATAATTGTTCATACCATCCTGCATAACCAAAGAATGCTACAGAGAGAGTTCCAATTATTCCCCCTACACCATGCACAGCAAAAACATCCAATGAATCATCTATATTAAATTGATTCTTAACTACTGAGCACATTTCTTGACATGCAATTCCAACAAAAGCACCAATCAAAATGGCTTCCATTGGTGAAACAGAACCAGAAGCAGGTGTTATTGTTGCCAAACCGGCTATTGTACCAGTTGCCAAACCTACTAGTGATGCCTTTCCATGTTTAAAATATTCATATCCGGCCCATGATAAAGAAGCTGCAGCGGCAGACAAGTGAGTAACTAAAAGAGTAGTTCCTGCACTACCGTTTGCGGCTAACTGAGAACCAGCATTAAAGCCAAACCATCCAACCCAAAGCATACAAGTTCCGATCATAACGTATGCTGGATTATGTGGGGGCTTGTTCTTATCTTTTCTAGAACCTAGAAAATATGCAATAACTAAAGCAGCCAGACCAGCTGTTTCATGAACTACTAGACCTCCAGCTAAATCAACTGTACCGAGGTCAAGCAAGAATCCTCCTGTTCCCCAAACCCAATGAGTAACAGGTGCATAACATAAAAGCATCCATAAGCTTGAAAAAATTAAAACAAATGAGAATTTAATTCTTTCTACAAATGCACCAATAATTAAAGCTGGTGTAATGACAGCAAAGGTCATTTGAAAACCAGAAAATACAGTTTCCGGTATTGTGCCAGCCATACTATCAGGACCTACACCATTCAAAAATAATTTAGAAAGACCTCCCCAATATGGAGTCATATCTGCGCCATCTCCAAATGCAATTGTATACCCAGCAATAACCCAAAGTACAGACATGAGACAAGCCACTGCTATACAATGCATTAAAACTGAAAGAACGTTCTTAGATCTAACAAGTCCGCCATAAAACAAAGCCAAACCAGGCAAAGTCATAAAAAGAACAAGGGCTGTTGATGTTAAAATCCAAGAAGTATCACCACTGTTAAGCTCATCAGCGAAAGCGCTGGTGGGTAACATTAACAGAATAAAAACTAAAATTTTGGTAAAAATTTTCATGTAATTTTACCTCCTTATACCTATCCTTAAACTATATAAGGCAATTTTCATGCCAAACATATATAGATAAGCCCTATCCCGTTAGGTAGGGCTTATCGTTAAGGAGGTAGTGTTGTTAGGTATAAAGATGCGAATTATTAAATTTCGCTTAGAATTTATTTAAAGTAAGGATATGCTTCAATTCCAACCTCACTAGCATCGGACCCTAAGACCTCTTCTTCTTCTGATGGTCTTACTCCGATAACAATTTTTAAAATAAACCATACGATCGACGACACTACAAAGACAAATAGAATTACTGATAAAGTACCTATAGTCTGAGTAAGAAATGATGTATCTGAATTTGATATAGGAACTGCGATGGTTCCCCAAATTCCAGCTAAAAGATGAACTGGAAGTGCTCCTACTACATCATCGATTGTTAAACTTTCAATAAATTTCGTTCCAAAGACTGCAATCACACCACCGACTCCACCTATAAGAACTGAAGTCATCATCGAGGGAGCTAATGGTTCAGCTGTAATCGATACAAGTCCAGCTAGTGCACCATTAAGTGCAAAAGTTACATCTACTTTTCCAAACATCATCTGTGCCAAAACCACAGCGGCAAGTAGACCAGAGCATGCTGCAAGATTTGTATTAACAAAAATATTTGATACCGAAACAGCATCATCCATAGTGCCTATAGCCAGCTGAGAGCCTCCATTAAAACCAAACCATCCAAGCCATAATATAAAAGTTCCCAGGGTTGCCAATGGAATGCTAGATGCAGGTATTGCATTAGGTGTACCATCTGATTTAAATCTTCCCATTCTAGGTCCTATAATTATCGCTCCAGCAAGAGCTGCTGCTCCCCCAGCTGCGTGAACCAAAGTTGATCCTGCAAAATCAGAAAATCCCATTGCGGATAACCATCCTCCTCCCCATTGCCATCCCATTTCAATTGGGTAAATAATTCCAGACAAAATTATTGCGAAAATAAAAAATGTCCAAATTTTAACTCTTTCTGCTATTGTTCCAGAGACTATAGATACAGTAGTGGCACAAAAGACCATCTGAAAAAACCAATCAGAATTAGATGCATATCCAGTGCTAATATCTTCCGCGGGTTCAAACATAGTGAAAGAACCTATATATCCACCTTCTGGGATTCCATAAGCCAAGTTGTAACCAACTAAGAAAAACATAATTCCGGAAATTGAATATAAACCTATATTCTTCAAACATATAGTAGAAACATTCTTAGTTCTTACCATGCCTGATTCCAACATTGCAAATCCTGCTGCCATCCACATAACCAAAAAGCCACAAATAAGAAACAGGAGTGTGTTAAAAATAAAAGCGGTTTCTTCTGGACTGTTAGAAGCAAATGCATTATCAGTAAAAAGCAAAGTTAAAGAGCCAAGCATTAAAAAACATAAGAAATTTTTTAACTTTGATTTAATCATTGTTATATCCTCCAAGTAATATTTATTTCTTTGTTTGCAAAATCTATGCCAATTAATAATTGTCTATTTTTTGTTGTATGCTTAATGCAATGAATCATCCAAACAACCTTCAAGAACTACTTAAAAACTCAGCTGAAAAGTTTGGTGAAAGAGTAGCATTAAGTGAATTTGTTAATGGAGCTTTGTCTGAAATAACATATAAGACTCTTCATGAGTACGCATTGATAGGGGCAAATAATATAGTCAAGACAGGCTTGCAACCAGGTGAAAACATCGCCATTAAAGGTTCTAATTCAATTAGTTGGGTGGTTAGATTTTTTTCAATACTTTATTCGGGATGTACTGTTGTCCCAATAGATCCAAAACTAAATAAGAAATCAATTGATTTCATCTTGAAATTTACAAATTCTTACCTTCTTGAAGATGTAATAAAAGAACAGGATAGAGATAAAATTAGCAATTTAAAAACAATAGATTCGGGTTCAGTGGCTGAAATATTGTTCACTTCAGGGACAACAGGAGAGCCAAAAGGTGTAATGCTTACACATAAAAATTTAATCTCAAATTTGATTGATATAAACAAAATTATATATTTTGATTATCCCGTAACCTCTTTTTCCATACTTCCTCTTCATCATGTTTATGAATTAACTGGAGGTCTTCTGAATAATATTTATAATGGAAATAAAGTTCATTTTTGCTCCAAAATAGATATATCTACAATGACAAAAGAAATGCAGATTGTTAAACCTGCTATATGGCCAGTGGTTCCATTAATCCTTGAGAAAATTTTTAAAGGTATCAAATCTAGTCTTCAAAAATCTATAATGAGACAAATTATTTTTAATATAGCACCAAAGATTTTTGGTAGATTAGTAAGAAAAAAAATGGGCTTAGAAAATGTTAAATTCATACTTTGCGGTGGTGCTCCATTAAATCCAGAGATAGAAAAATTTCTTGATAGAATCAATATACAGATAATACAAGGATATGGTTTATCTGAAGCCTCTCCATTAATTACTGTAAACCCTCCAGAAAAAATTAAATTTGGTTCAGTTGGTAAGGTCATAGATTCTTGTGATGTAGAGATAAGGAAAAAGAATGAAGATGGTCATGGGATTATTTATGCCAAGGGCTCCAATATTTTTAAAGGATATTATAAAAACTTGGAATCCACTCAAGAAGTTTTAGAGAATGGCTGGCTAAATACCGGCGATATAGGATATTTTGATTCAGATCAATATTTATATATAACAGGAAGAGAAAAGTTTGTAATTGTAAATGCTGGTGGAAAGAACATCTATCCAGAAGAAATTGAAGAAAATATCAAAACTTCTAATCTAATTAAAGATGTAGTAGTTTTCAGCAACGATGATAAAAATATAATAGCTATAATCCAACCTGATGAATTTATATTTAAAAATACTGACATTGATGAATTAAAAAGAGTAATTTCGAATTATATTTTGGATTCTAATAAAAATTTTGAATCATACAAAAGGATTAACAAAGTATATTTAACCAATAAAGATTTCAATAAAACTTCTACACAAAAAATTAAGAGAGACTTTCTACGTAATTTTAATCCTAGTGATTATGATTTAGCATATTAATTCTATCTTTCTAAATCTTGTATTTTGTAATTTGTATTCATCTTTTAGTTGCCTTGGTCTTAGTATTAATTTGCTTTCTAGCATCCTGTAAGGTATTTCAAGGATAATACTTCTTGACTTAAAAGATCCAGGAGCAAATTTATAAGCAGAATCTGCTATCTTTTCAATTTTTAAATTAAATTCTTTTTTATTAAAAGAATATACTGTAGGAACAAGATTTGAATCGACATCTCTTTCTCTACAGATTATCAATGAAATCAAATCGCATACCTGAAGAAACTTTAACTCCATAGTAAAAGTTGGATTACTTACATCAGGCATAGTTGTTTTTCTGAAAGTATTTTTAAGTATTTGATTAGCTTCATCAACAAACTTGCTTTCTTCTTTTCTGCTTTTTGAATTTAGATAAAGCTTTTTAAAATGCTCAGCTATTAAAAGTTGAGAATAAGGATTTAACGAGGAAGCAATGCTTTTAAGCCATAGTTCTTCTTGGAGTGATTGCTTCATATTTTGAAAAGTGTAAATCTCACGATTATCAGATACCTTTGGAACTTTGTCATATTCAATCCAACCAACATCATGATTTCTGATAGCATACTTTAGGCTTTCATTTTGGCTAAGTTCACCAACAATATCCTCATGGAAACACATAAAAAAATCTAAGGCTATGCTTGCATGATCATGCTGAGTAATAAAGCATATATAGTCCTTATATTCTTTCGTAATCAAATTTAGCTCCTTTGTAATTTTATCTCTTGAAATCTTATTATAATCAAGATAACTTATTTCTGTGGCTAGAGTAGGAATAATTTGTGGTAGCGATTCAGATTTAGAGAAAGCCTCTGATGCATGCAAAATTCTCGACGAATTAGGTGTTGCTTATGATTTAAGAATTGCTTCGGCACATAGAACTCCAGAACTTTTAGAAGAGTACATGAGCACAGCTGAGGAAAGAGGAGTTGAAGTAATAATAGCTGCTGCTGGTTGGGCTGCTCATTTACCAGGAGTGGTAGCGTCTTATACGACTTTACCCGTAATTGGCATACCAATAGATTCGTCTTGTCTTAATGGGATGGACTCGCTTCTTTCCATAGTTCAAATGCCTCCTGGAATACCTGTCGCTACAATGTCTATAGGGAAAGGCGGAGCAAGGAATGCTGGAATTTATGCAGCATCGATTCTTGCAATTAAATATCCTGAAATAAAAGAATCCTTAAATAACTTTAGACAAAGCTTAAAAGATAAAGTTAAAAAAGCTGCTGAGAAACATAACAAATAAGTTGGAATTAATAAATACCAATCAAGTTAACTATTTTTCACTTTCCAATTCCATTAAAAATGGAAAAACTATTTGCTATCCTACAGAAACTCTCTATGGCTTAGGTTGCGCTATTGATAATGATCAGGCAATTGCGAAACTTTATGAAATCAAATCAAGAGAAAAAGAAAAAAAATTTTCTATCTTATTTAAAGATATCAAAATGTTAGAAACATATTGTGAATTTAATGATACAGAGAAAGACTTAATTTTACATTTTATGCCAGGCCCTCTTTCAATGTTGCTTACAATAAGAGATAAAAATTTAATTAAAGATAGTTTAATAGGGTCAAATAACAAAATTAATTGTAGGGTTTCCTCTCATCCGTTTATTATTAATCTTTTTCAGCATCTAGATGTTCCTATAATATCAACTAGTGCTAACATTAGTGGAGAAAAGAATATGTTTACATTTAAAAAAATATATAATACATTCCATGATTTAGTAGATATAATCATTGATGATGGCAATATAAAAAGCTCATCAGGTTCAACGATTATAGAGTTAAATGGTAAAGAAATAAAAATAATAAGAGAAGGCGATATTAAAGAAAAAGATATAATGGTTTTTCTTCATGGCAGAAATTAAATCTTTTAAAGCACTTAGATATAATTCAGAGACTATAGATGACATAAGTACTGTAATAGCTCCACCTTATGATGTAATCAACAAAGAGCAACAAGAAAGTCTGTATGAGTTAAATGAAAAAAATGTAATCAGGATTGATTTAAATAAAGAGCCTGGTGATAAAAAATACGAGACTGCAAGAACTATTTTTGAAGCCTGGCAGAATGAAAATCTCTTAGTTAGTGAAACTGAGGAATCTATTTATCCATACTATCAAAAATTTAATTACGAAGATAACGAGCATGAACGTATCGGTATAGTAGCACTTGTAAAGCTACACGAATTTGAGGACAAAATAATTCTCCCTCATGAAGAAACATTCAGCGGCCCCAAAGAAGACAGACTAAAGCTAATGAAAGCATGTAGGGCTAATTTAAGTCCTATATTTGGTGTATTTGAAGATTCTAATGATTTAATTCAAAGAACTATAATTGATTTTATTGGTTCAAATAAACCAATTATAGAAGCTGAATCCTTAGACGGCATACTGAATAAAATTTGGAAAATTACTGATAAAAATATAATTGCTGATATTGCGTCCTCTTTTGCTGAGAAACAAATTCTAATTGCTGATGGTCATCATAGATACGAAACTTCACTAAATCTAAACAAAGAATTTAAAACTCCTCAAAGTGAATTTACCATGTTTTATTTGGCCCCATCAAACCAAAAGGGCTTGCTAATTAATCCAACTCATAGGGTTCTAAATAATGTTAAAGATTTTGATCCAATCTATAGTTCAATTAAAGATAATTTTATAGTAGAAAATTGCGATAAGATTAACGAAAAAGATTTGGCGCCGAACGAATTCTTTGTGGTTTACAAAAAAAGCAATGTACTTATTAAATGCAAAATAAAAAACAAAGATTTAGATAAATTTTACAATATGAGTGTTTTTGCGGTTCAGAGCAACATTATGAATCCCTACAAAGATCTATATTCTGATATAAAATTTTTTAAAAATTTTGAGGATACTAAAAGCTCTCTGAAAAATGACTCAGTAGGCTTGATTCTACCTAAATTTCTACCTCAAGACATAATGAATGTTGTTTTAAGTAACACAAAGATGCCTCAAAAATCCACATATTTTTATCCTAAAGTAGCAACAGGACTGTTATTTAACAAATTATATTAAACTTTTATAATGATTTATAATTCAATCTGATGGATAGAAACAATATAAGAAATTTTTCGATTATTGCTCACATTGATCATGGGAAATCTACACTTGCGGATAGGATTTTAGAAATCACGAAATCTGTGACCAAGAGAGATATGACAAATCAATTCTTGGATAATATGGACATAGAAAGAGAAAGAGGAATAACTATCAAATCACAATCAGTAAGAATTAGCTATAAGTTAGAAAATGAAGACTATGTATTTAACCTTATTGATACGCCTGGCCATGTTGATTTTAGCTATGAAGTATCAAGAAGTTTGATGGCATGTGAAGGAGTATTGTTGGTTGTTGACGCAACACAAGGAGTTGAGGCGCAAACTTTAGCTCATGCATTTTTGGCTGCAGATATGGGTTTAGAGATAATCCCGGTTATCAACAAAATAGATCTCCCAGCATCTGATCCAGAAAGAGTATGCAAAGAAATAGAAAGCACTATAGGCATTGATTGTAGTGATGCAATCATGGTAAGTGCTAAAACAGGAGAAGGCGTAGAGGATATTCTTAGAGAAGTCATCAATAAGATACCCTCTCCTAGAAAATCAAAAAATAATAATCTTAGAGCTTTAATAATTGATAGTTGGTTTGATTCCTTTTTAGGAGTAGTTCTTCTAGTAAGAATATTTGAAGGGGAAATTAAATTTGGAGAAAAAGTTAGATTGATGTCAACCAATAGAGATTATGAAGTTAAAAATTTAGGGATTTTTAATCCAAAACCAACAAACGTCTCCAAATTAAGTTCTGGGGAGGTTGGATTTGTTACTGCATCTATTAAAGAAATTAGTGATGCTAAAGTAGGAGATACCATTACTCAAAGCATAAAACCCGCAGATCACCCCTTAAAGGGATTCAAAGATATTAAACCAATGGTTTTTTGTGGACTATACCCCGTTGATACAAATTTTTACTCACAACTCAAAGAAGCGTTAGAAAAAATTGCCCTTAATGATGCTTCAATAAAATATGAACCAGAAACATCTGCTGCCTTGGGTTTTGGGTTCAGATGTGGCTTCCTGGGATTACTGCATATGGAGATAATCAAAGAAAGGCTTGAAAGAGAATTTAATTTGGTATTAATAGCAACTTCCCCAACAGTTGTTTATGAAGTTGTTCAAACTAATGGAGAAAAGATTATAGTAGACAATCCAAGTTCTCTTCCTGAAAGAAGTAAGATTGAATCCATTATTGAACCTTTTGTGAATATTAGCTTACATTCACCTAAACGATTCCTTGGTGGCTTATTAGATTTATGTGAATCAAGGAGAGGGGTTCAAAAGAATATTAATTTTATCTCTGAAGATAGACTCATTTTGGAATATGAACTCCCTTTGTCAGAAATGATTTACGATTTTTATAATAAAGTAAAATCAATAACAAAGGGTTATTGCTCAATGGATTACGAGCCCTCAGAATCTAAAGAATCAGATTTAGTTAAATTAGATATTTTAATTAATGCTGAAATTGTAGATGCTTTATCAATTATTATTCATAAGAAGAATTCCTACTATAGAGGAAGAGATATAACAGAAAAATTGAAAGAGATAATACCTAGACAACAATTTGAAGTAGCAATTCAAGCTGCAATAGGAGCAAAAATTATAGCAAGAGAAACTGTTAAGGCATTTAGGAAAGATGTTACAGCGAAACTTTATGGTGGTGATGTAACAAGAAAAAATAAACTTTTAGATAAACAAAAAGCAGGTAAAAAGAGAATGAAGAATGTGGGCAGTGTGGAAATACCACAAGAAGCTTTTATGGCTGTGCTAACAAGCAAAGAATAAAATGATTTTAAATCTTTTACGCCTAGCTATTAATAAGAACAGTAAAAATTTATTTACAAAGAAGGGCTGTCGCTAATCATATCAAAAGATGACTGATCTTCTCTAATTTTTCCATAAAATATAAGATCAAGAGCATTTATTATGTCTTTTAAATCTTTTTGATCTTTAATTTGTAAGAATTCCGCTGTTTTCCCATCTGTGGTTTTCATATTAGATTTATGTTTTTTAAGAAACTTTTCTGCTTCTTTAACTTTTTCGCGTGGACCACGGAATTGTTCCAAAATATGAAATGGTATTGGAGTTTTAAATGTACCATTTTGACCTCGTGAATTAGCATCGCAGAGTCTTTTTTTGGCGGAAGAATTTTCGGTAATTCCAAATGCTATTTGTTGTGAACCATCTTTTGTATACAATCCTTCATTTATCATCAAATATAATAAGCTATCCATTTTTACTATCCTCATTTTTTATCCATTGTTTTTGTACTCTTTTTTGTTCATCGGTCTGGCCAGGACGAAAATTTGGTGTAGAACTTCTCAAAGTCTTAGTAGGGAGTGGAGTATAAGGAATAGTTTTTATCATTTCTCCAGAAATTGGATCTTTATAGTTCGTTGCTAGATCATAAACCTTTTTTAATTGTCTTATTTCGTTATAAGCCTCTTTTATAATATTATCTAAATCTTCTCTGTCATAAGAATAATTTTTTTTATTTGAGAGTTTTCTTAATCCGATAAAAGCCATCTTGAGCTTATCTACCCTAAGCACTTCAAGCCTTTTAAAAGCTTCTGACCTATCCCTTTTTTTTATTCTTGTTTTTTTCAACTTAAAAACCTCCTATGTATTCCTTATATTTAACCATAGTAGGTCCTTAATGTCAACTCTTTTATTCTCTAGTCATCATTGCAGTAATTGCATGAGTTGCAGCACTTGTAGCATCAGGATTGGTAACAACATTAATAAGGGCAGGCAAACCGGACTTGATACCTCTTTCTATTGCGGGAGATAAATCATCTGCTTCTGTTACTAATTCACCATATCCTCCCATTGCTTTTACGATTTCATGATAGCCGATAAATGGAAGCTCATGCCCAGGAGGTGTATTTTCTTTACCATATGTAAGCCAATGCTGATGTTTTGTCATTCCCCAAGACTGATCATTACAAACAATGCAGACGAAAGGTATTTTGTGTCTAACTGCCGTTTCAAATTCCATTAGATTCATTCCAATAGCACCATCACCAGAAATTAACGCCACTTGTCTTTCTGGGAATGCAACCTTGCTTCCTAAAGCAAATGGCACCCCTACTCCCATACATCCTAAAGGCCCTCCTTTGACATACATTCCTGGCTTTGTGTTTTGATAAACTGAATCAGTCCAAGCTTGCGTGTCACCTCCATCAATACATAACATAGTATTTTCATCAAAAACTTCTTCGATAGATTTGACGACTCTTAAGACGTGTAAGGGCTTTTCGTTGCTATCTTTTAATTTAATTATTTCTTTCCATTGATCTTCTTTCCATTCTCTACAAGTATCCATCCAATTTGTGAAATTAATCCCTGAATCTCTTATGTTGTCGTTTATTTTAATTAAAGCTTTATCAATATCTGAAAGAATTGGTAAATCTGCTGGAATATTTCTTCCTATTTCTTCATTTTCTATATCCATTTGTATAATTTTTGCTTTGGGATTAAAAGTTCTACCCCAACCTATATATAAACTAAGTCTTACGCCCAGCAATATTATCAAATCTGCCTCTGATGTAATCTTCTTAAAAGCATTGGATGCGGATGGACTTGCTTGACCAAGACAATTTTTATGGTCGTCAGAGATTATCCCTCGACCAAAGTTAAGAGTAAATATTGGTAAATCTAATTCTTCTACAAACTCTCTCAATGAATCCTTAGATCCTGAATACCATGATCCACTACCAGCAACCACAACAGGCCTAGATGATTTTTCTAACATTTGAATGAATTTATCTTTTGTAGAATTCGTTATTTCTGGATTTGGTGCAATTGTCATTTGTGGCAAATCAAGTTCATTGCTTGAAATTTTTTCATAAAGTACTTCATGCGGAAAGCCTAAATATACTGGCCCTGGTCTACCCGATATAGACATTTTAAAGGCATGTGCAGTATATTCAGCCAATCTCTTTGTATCATAGACTGTTTTTGCCCATTTAGTAACTGGTCTTACCATAGATTCTTGATCAATATCTTGAAGCGGCAATCTATCTGCTTCCTCAATCCCTGCTTTTCCAGAGAGAAAGATACAGGGGGAGTTTGACAAAAAAGCTCCAGACATCCCCGTCATAACATTAGTCAGACCTGGTCCAGCAGTAATAAGACATACACCGGGTGATTTTGTAACTCTTCCGTATGCATCTGCTGCCATAGAAGCACCTTGTTCATGATGAGTATCAATTAATCTTACTCCCATTTCTTCACAAGCATTATAAATTGGATTAACATGGCCACCTGCAAGAGTGAAAATATCCTTAACCCCTAAGTTTTTTAAGGTATTAACAATTGCCATCCCACCGTCTATATTTTTTTTCATATCCTTTATTCCAATAAACAGTATAATATAATCTACAGAAAAAAATTGTATAGGAGAATAAAATGAGTGAAGAAAACAAGAATGAGACAAAACAGCCTGACCCTCAAGAAGCCCTAAACGCAATAAGAGCTTCTATTGCAAATGCATTTAATTTAGGATTACAGACTCAACCTAAACAACCTACTGACACAATAGTTGAGATAATCAAAGAAATACAAGAAGTTATTTATGGTCAACTTAAACAAGCATATGGTGAAGAAGTTCCAGAAGATTTTTTAAAAGCAAATGCTGAATTCTTTATTCAAGTAGCAGCAGCAGGGTTTATAATACCAAGAATTTGTGCTCCAGATAAAGATTTTCAAACTAAACTATTTCAACTAATAGAAGATAGGGTATTAGAGACTCAGCGAAAACATGCTGAACAAACACCACAAGATGATAAAAAGATAATTCACGAAGAAAAAAAGATTATTGTTTAATTAAGCATCCTAGATAAATTATGAATATTTTAGTTACAGGTGCCACAGGATATATAGGTCCGTTCCTTATTAATAGACTTAAGCAAGATGGTCACAATGTAACTATCCTTGTAAGAAAACAAGAAGATTTTAGTACACTTACTTCTAAAGGTTTTAAATGTATCTTAGGAGATCTCGTTAACAAAGAATCCTTAAAGGGAATATTTAATAATATTGATATACTTTATCATTTAGCTAATATTGCATCTTGGTGGCTTCCTAGAAAACAAGACTATTATGATATTAATGTTGGTGGAACAATAAACTTACTTGATGAAGCAAGACAATCTAAGTTGATAAAAATAATTTACACAAGTAGTGTAGCTGCAATTAGACAACCATATGGTGATATAGCAACAGAGTATTCACTACATCAAGGTGACTTTGAAAGTGATTATAGTAAATCAAAATATTTAGTAGAAGTTGAAATCGATAAATACAAAAAGCTTGGACTACCTATCGTTACTTTGAATCCAGGTGTAGTCACTGGGCCCAATGATTTTAAAACTTTTGGTAAAACAGTCATCGCTATATCTAATGGAAAAATGAATTCTAAGTTTTTTCCAAATTCATATATACCTTTAGTTTATATTGATGATGTTATTAATTTAATGATTAAAGCAATAAATATTGAAAATGGAAAAAAATATATTGTAGTAGGTGAAAATATAAAAATTGGAGATGTCTTTGATAAAATTTGTAAAATTATGAACAAAGATAAGATTAACAAAGTAACTCCGGAATTATATTTATATTTCTTAGCTTATTTCTCAGAATTAATTTCCTTTTTTACAAGAAAAAAACCATTCCTTGCTATAGATGGTTTAAAGGCAATCAAGATTGGAGCCATTGCTAGTAATGAGAAATCTATTAAAGAGCTGGGGTTCAATTATCATACTGCTGAAGAGATTTTAGCTAAAAGTATAGAGTGGTATAAAAAAAATAATTATATCAATAATTAAGGATATTTAAGCATATTTTTGGATTATTAATATTTGACATCTTTTTTAAGATTATATAAATTTGCGTTTCTATGGCAAATGGAAAAGATTCACTAAATGGAACGTTGGTAGTAATAGCCGAAAAACCAAGCGTGGCCAAATTGATAGCATCTGCTCTCGACGTTAAGAAGACTGATGTAGCCAAAGGTTTAGATTGCTACGAGAATGAAAACTTTGTTATAACATCAGCTGTTGGTCATTTGGTTCAATATGAAAAACCAAAAAAGAAATGGTCCTTGGATGCTCTTCCTTTAAATGGCCCTGGCGAATTAATTCCTATTGCTAGATCGAAATCAAAACTTACTTTTATAAATAAACTATTAAAAAGAAAAGATATAGTTGGCGCAGTTAATGCTTGCGATGCAGGAAGAGAAGGAGAATTAATATTCAATCAGATTATTAATTATTTGAAAATCAAAATACCTTGTTATCGTGCATGGATGCAATCGATGACTAAAAAAGAAATAAAAAAAGAATTCGATAATCTAAAACCCGCAGATGATTTTAAAGATCTAGCTAATGCAGCATTGGGCAGAACAATAGCTGATTGGAAAATTGGAATGAATGGAACAAGGGCTATGACAGCATGGTCTAGCAAGGCTTACAATGTACCTTTTAACAAACAAGTTGTAGGAAGAGTAAAAACTCCTACCCTTACTTTGGTGGTTCTAAGGGATGAAGAAGTTGATAAGTTTATTCCTTCTTCTTACCATGAATTAGAAGCTACATTTAAAGTCTCTTCTGGTGAATATAAAGGGACATATATAGATAAGGATTTTAACAATAAAGATTTTACTGATGAGGAAAAGAGAACAAAAAAAAGTGACAGAATATTTCAAACAGATAAGGCAGAAAATATAATAAACTCATGCAATAAAAAAGTTGGAGAGATATCTGAATCATCAAAAGAAAGAAAAGAGTATTCAGGTGCTTTGTATGACCTAACCACACTTCAACGTGAGTCAAACAGCCGATTTGGATTTACTGCAAACAGCACATTGAAAATTGTTCAATCTCTTTATCAACCAATTTCAGGAGAGGGATATATAACATATCCAAGGACTGATTCTAGGAGACTACCAAATGATCATGCCGAAGAAGTTAATAAGCTTTTGAATGTTTTTGGACAAACAGAGTATAGCAAACATTCAAAATACATATTAGAAAACAATCTTTTAAAACCGGAAAACAAGAAAATTTTTGATTCAGAGAAAGTATCTGATCACTTTGCAATAATTCCAACTCAAAATATACCAAACTTAAACAAGTTAAACGAACAACAATTAAAGCTTTATGATTTAATAGTCAAAAGATTTTTTGCAGTTTTTTATCCACCAGCTATAACACTCGAAACTATAAGAGACACTGTTGTGGAAGGAAATATCTTTAGGACATCCGGCAGAATTTTGATAGAAAAAGGATGGAAAGAAGTTTTAGATAATCCTGTGCAAGACAAATTAATTAATACTGTTCAGCCAAATGAGGAAGCAAAAGTAGTTAACATAGAAAGAATAGACAAAGAGACAACTCCCAAAGCAAGATACACAGATGCAACACTACTTAGAGGTATGGAAACTGCTGGTAACGATATAGATGATGATGAGCTTATGCATCTAATGAAAAACAAAGGTATTGGTACTCCTGCTACTAGAGCTGAGATTATAGAACAATTAATTAGAGAAACTTATCTTTTCAGAACTGAGGATGACAATGGGAAAAAATGTATAACATCTTCTACAAGAGGGAAAAAACTTATAGAGGACTTGCAAATGTTAAAAATTGATCAACTTACTTCTGCAACTTTAACTGGTGAATGGGAATTAAAGTTAAGAGAGATAGAGAAGGACAAATATTCTTATGAAGAATTTATTGAGGAGATTGAAAAATTCAGAGATGAAATCATAGATAAAGCTAAAAATACAAAAGTTGATACGGATGAATTCATTAAAAAACTTGGTATAAATTGCCCTATTAAAAATTTACCAATGTTTGAAACATTTAATCGATATACTACGGATCTTCCCGATGAATCTACAAATATTAATAAAGTAATTTCTGGTAGGCCTATTGCTCCTAGCGAAGCAATAGAACTAATCAAATCTTATAATGGGAATGAAGGCAGAATCCGATTAACTGGTTTTATAAGTAGGTTTGGCAGCTCTTATGATGCTGATGTAGTTTTAACTTCTACAGGGAAATATAAATTAGACTGGGGTCAAGACGAGCAAAAGAAAATCAATCTGAAAGAACTTGAATCCTTAGGACATTCCAGCGTAGTAGATTCAGAAGTGTATTACGATAATGATTATTATTACTATGGTAAAAATGGAAAAAACAGACTTGCGAGGAGAATGTTGTCACCATATCTAAACTCAGAAGATGAGGAAGAAAGAAAAAAGGATTCCTTGCCTATTGAAGAAGCTGAAAAACTTTTCAAAGATGGAAAAACATCTGTTTTGCAATTCAAATCTAAAAGAAAAAACGCCAGAATGCCTTTCTTTAAAGCGAAAGTGTATCTCGATTCTAAATTTCGCCCAAGATTTGAGATGGAATTGAGAAAGAAGCCCACAAAAAAGTCTAAGAAATCGGTTCAATAGATTAACAGAAATGATATAATCTTGAAATGTTTGAAAAGATTACGGATAAAATAACAGGCTCCTTTAAGAAATTAAGAGGGAATAGCGTAATCACCAATGAAAATATTGATGAGGCTTTAAAGGAAATACGTTTAAGTCTTTTAGAAGCGGACGTTAATTTCAAAGTAGTTAAATCATTAGTAGAATCGATTAAGGAATCAGCCATTGGTCAAGATGTTCTTAAGAGTGTATCCCCAGGAGAACAATTTGTAAAAATTTTTAATGATGAATTAGTTAAAATGTTAGGTAATGATACTGAATATTTAAATTTAAAAGTTTCCCCTCCCGCTGTGATAATGATGGTTGGTCTTCAGGGTTCTGGTAAGACGACAACTGCTGCAAAGTTATCAAAATATCTTAAAGAAAAAGAAAAAAGAAATCCTTGTATGCTTTCTGCAGATATTTATAGACCTGCTGCTATAGAGCAACTTAAAATTTTATCACAACAAGTTAGTGTAGGTTTTATAGAAAATTCTTCTGAAGAAGTTGTAGATATTTGTAAGAATGGTTTTCAGACTGCTTACAATAAAGGCTATGACACTTTAATAATAGATACAGCTGGTAGATTGCAAATTGATGAATCTATGATTAATGAATTAAAATCTATAAAAAGTTCTATTCAAATCCATGAAACTCTTCTAATAATTGATTCCATGCTTGGACAGGAAGCAATAAATGTCGCAAAAACTTTCAATGACGAAGTTGGAATTGATGGAATCACTCTAACAAAGCTAGATGGTGATGCAAGGGGTGGTGCAGCTTTGTCTGCAAAATTTATAACTGGAAAGCCTATTAAATTATATGGTCACGGAGAAAGAATGGATATGTTAGAAATTTTTCATCCCGATAGAATGGCATCTAGAATTCTTGGGATGGGAGACATAGTGTCTTTAGTGGAAAAATCTTCTGAAGCTATAGATAAAAAAGAAGCCGAAGAACTTACTGGAAAACTTGATGGTAATAATTTCAATCTAAATGATTTTAAAGATGCAATAAAATCAATGAACAAGCTTGGATCGTTAAAAAGTACTCTATCGATGATTCCTGGCTTGGGTGATCTAACTAAAGATGAAAATGCTATGGAGCAAGCAAAAAAAGAAATGAAAACAACTGTAGCAATTATTGATTCAATGACCAAACAAGAGAGAGAAAATCATGCTATATTAGATGGAAGCCGAAGAAAGAGAATTGCCTCAGGTAGTGGTACCTCAGTTCAGGATATCAATAAGTTGATTAAGAAATTTTTACAAATGAAAAAAATGTCTAAAAATTTAGGCAAAATGAAAAATAAAAAAAATCTGTTGAAATTTAATTAATATTAATCATTATTAAGTGACAGGTGACTTATGATAAAAATTAGATTAGCTCGATTGGGTAGAAAAAAAAGACCGTTTTACAGAATTGTTGCAACCAATTCTCGCTCTCCAAGAGATGGAAAGTTTTTAGAAATTTTAGGAACATATGATCCCTTACAGGATCCCTCTGTTGTGGATTTTAATAAAGAGAAAATAGATGGTTGGATAAGTAAGGGAGCGCAATTAAGTAATAGAGTTCAAAAAATTATTGATCCTGAGAAATATGCTGAACTTGTTAAAGATAAACCGAAAAGACCACCTAAAAAACAAAAGGTACAAGAAGAAGCTAAAGCTGAAGAAGCACCAAAAGAAGAAGTAAAAGAAGAAGCTAAAGATGAAGAAGCCTAGCTAATTTTAGATTTATAAGTATTTAAAAAAACTTAAGCTAATCCAAGTCAATTTTGATATAATTTAAAATATAGAGGTTATGATGGATAAAGTTGGAGAATTAATAAAATTGATTGCAAGCTCTCTAGTTGACAGACCTGATGAAGTAGAGATTCAAGAAGTCTCTGGAGATTCTACCACGGTATATGAATTAAGAGTTGCTCAAGAAGATTTAGGAAAGATTATTGGCAAACAAGGAAAAACAGCGAAAGCAATTCGTGTTCTATTAGGAGCTGCTGCTGCTAAGGAAAAAAGAAGGGCTGTACTGGAAATTATCGAATAGACTTAAGAATACCTTTCCTTATAGGTAATATATAATTTGAAATGCCTGAGTTAGAGTCAAATGAATATTACAACAAAGATCTAGTTGGATCTCTTGTTTTGTCTGAAAATGATGAATGTTTTGGTAAAGTAAAAAGAGTTTTACAGACTAAAGCTGGAGTTATTTTAGAGGTTGTTAATTCAGATAAGCTCTACCTGATTCCTTTTAATGAATCATTTATACTTAACGTTGACACTGGCAATAAATCTTTAAAAATTAAAAATCTAGAGGAAATAGCTTCGCTATGATTTTTAATGTTTTAACTGTTTTTAGAGAACTCTATATGTCTCCTTTGAAATACGGAATTGTTTCAAAAGCAATAAAGACAAAAAAGATTAAAATCAATCTATATAGTTATGGTGACTTTTTAAAAGAAAAGGAAAGAATAGACGACTCACAATATGGTGGAGACTCTGGAATGGTAATCACTTACGATAAAGCTTCTAGAGCAATAGATAAGATAAAAAAGAATAATCCTGAGACTACAATTGTGTTTTTATCCCCTAAAGGAAAATTGCTTAATAATAAATTAGCAATTGAACTATCTAAAAAAAGAAACATAACTTTAGTTTCGGGCAGATATGAGGGATTCGACCAAAGACTCATAGACAATTATGCGGATTTAGAATTATCTATCGGTGACTACATATTATCTGGTGGGGACATTTCTGCTCTAGCAGTTATTGATTCAGTAAGCAGAATGATAGACGGTGTAGTAGGAAAAAGGGAATCTGTAATTAAGGAAACTTTTCAGAACTCCCTTCTAAAGAATTCTGTGTATACAAGACCTATTTCATTTAAAAAGAACAGGGTTCCAAAAGTTTTAAGCTCAGGGAATCATAAAAAAATAAATGAATTCAATAGAAGCTCTTCTTTGAATCTAACTTTAAACAGAAGAGAAGATTTGTTAGAAAAAGCAAATATTAATATTCAAGAAAGAGATGAATTAAAAAAAATTAAAGTCAAAAACAATAATTCAAATATCTATCTGGCGTTGGTTCACTACCCAATTCAGAACAAAAAAGGCGAAATCATTAAAACATCTTTAACAAATTTAGATATTCAAGATATAGCTAGGTCATGTAAAACATATGGAATAAAAAAATACTATATTACTCACCCAGTTAAGGAGCAACGTAAATTGGCCGAGAGCGTAATTAATTATTGGGAGGACAGCGAAATTAATCGTACTGAAAACACAAAGCATGATGCCATAAAGTTAATAGAAGTGACAAAAAGTATTAAAGATGCAATTAGATCTATTAGGTTAATACACAATAAAAAACCAAAGATAGTTGCAACAGATGCAAGAATTATGCATAATATGGTAAATTATCCTGAGCTTAAGGAGATAATAGAATTAGAAGACTCTCCTTTTTTGATACTTTTTGGTACAGGTTGGGGGTTAACTAAAGAAGTACTTCAGAATGCTGATTATATTTTGAAACCTGTAGGAGGTTATGATAATTATAATCATCTCTCTGTAAGAAGTGCGGTTGCTATAATTTTAGATAGACTCTTTGGTTGTAAATTTTAGGTGTTAGTATGAATTTGATTGACAAAATAGAGAAAGAGAATATAAAAGAAGTTCCCTTATTTAAAGCTGGTGATTCAGTAGCTGTTCATTATAAAATTAAAGAAGGCGAGAAGGAGAGAATTCAAATTTTTGAAGGAATAGTTATAGCAAGAAGAGGTACAAGTATAAAAGAAACTTTTACTGTAAGAAAAATTTCATATGGTGTTGGAACCGAAAGAATATTTCCATTACATTCGAAACAAATAGCAAAAATAGAAGTAAAGAAGCAAGGTCGTGTAAGGAGAGCAAAGCTCTACTATATGAGAGGCCTTTCTAAAAAAGCTTCTAGAATTAAAGAAGATACAAGAGAAAGAAGCAAATAGTTCTTAACTTTTTAGACTTTTCCACATACGCTGCACTGAGCTGATTATTGAAAAAATAAGGATTATCGAAATTGAAGCAAGAAGTATAAAATGATTAATATCAAAAAGATTTATACCATAGTAATCTAAGACACTGCTGATTATCCCTCCTATACCCAGATAAACAACTCTTTCTGGTCTTTGCATGATACCAATATTGGAATCTAAATTCATATTGATTGCCACTGCTTTTATATAACTTACTAAAAGGCTAAAGCATACTGTTAAGAAAATAACAAAAGAGAAATGCGTAGGAAAGTAGTAAATTAGCAAGCCAAACATAATTGTTATTTCGGAAAAGCGATCTAGACAACTATCTAAGAAAGCACCTTTTGTGGAAACTTTGTTTGTTGCCCTTGCTATTCTTCCATCTAAAATATCAAAACTTGACCCTGCGAGAATAAATATAGATGCAAAGAATATTAATCCATTTGCATAAAGATAAGCGGTGAAAATTGAAACCACAAAAGATATTAAAGTTAAAAAGTTTGGGTTAACTTCTGATTTAATCAACATTTCTTCTATGGGAGATATTGCAAATGACCACCATTCTTTGAAAGAATTAGAAATCATGGTTTTGTCTTTATAGCCTTCTGGATTTTTAGTAGAACTCACAACAATAGAATCAAAATTCTTTGTATCATTAGTAATCACGAAACTAGCCAGAATCTTATAAAGAAGAAGTAATAAAAGTATAGATAATAAAATATAATGTGGCTCAACTAAATATAAATCAAACATAAGATAATCACATTTTATCTGGTGAAGAAACACCTAGCAAATTTAGTCCATTAACCAAAACTATTTTGATTAGAGATAACAATGCTAATCTGCTGTTTAATGTTTCTTTGTCTTCTACTAAAACTTTGGTTGATTTGTAATAATGATGAAATTCTGATGATAAGTCTTGGAGATAAAAAGCAATTTTATGAGGAGCATAATTAGTTGCGGCCTCTTTAACAACTTCTGGGAAATGTAATAATTTCTTAATAAGAATTATCTCTTTTTCCTCGCTTAATAAATGTAAATTATCAAAGTCTATTTTTTTTAGCTGACTTTTCTCCATTATGCTATTAATTCTCGCATTTGCATACTGTATATAAAATACTGGGTTTTCTTCTGAATCGCTTCTACATTTATCTAAATCAAAATCAAAATGACTATCAGAACTCCGGCTTATCATTAAAAACCTAACTAAATCTTTATCAAATTCACTAAGGAGATCCTTTATAGTTGTATAGGTGCCAGATCTCTTTGACATAGAAATATCTTTGTTGTCCTTTATTAATCTTACAAACTGAATCAATATAAAGACTAGCCTGGTAGAATCGTTTGATAGTATATCCATAGCTGCCCTGAGTCTTGAGATATGACTATGATGATCTGCTCCCCATACATTAATCAATAAATCATAATCTCTATTATACTTTCTTTGATGATAAGCTATATCGTTCATAAAATAAGTAGAAGTTCCATCAGATTTTTTTACTACCCAGTCTTTATCGTCGCCAAACTCAGATGTTTTAATCCATTCAGCATTATCATTCAAATACAAGCTATTATGGTCGTTTAATATTTTTTTTGTTTCTTCAAGATACTTAGATTCATGGATATCTTTTTTCTCTGAGAACCAAGAATCAAAAGATATGTTCAAAGTTTCTAAATCTCTAATTATCTCTTCAATTAAGTACTCCTTTGCAAAGTCAGAAAAGAATTCTATATCTGCATTCAACAAAAACTTCTCATCTTTTTCTGATAAAAGAATCTTGGCTAAATCAATTAAATATTCTCCTTTATAGCCTCCTTCGGGCAGTTCTTGCTTTATTTCTAACAAACTAAAAACCCTTGCCTGTAAAGATTCTCCTAGAAGATTAATTTGTGTCCCATAATCATTCAAATAGTATTCTTTAGTTACATCATACCCAGAGAAGGAAAGTATTCGTGCTACAGAATCTCCAACAGCAGCATTTCTGAGATGTCCTAGGTGTAAATATCCGGTTGGATTTGCTGATACAAATTCTATAAGAACTTTCTCATTTCTTTTTTCAGTAGAACCATAATTCTTACCAGATAGATTAATCTCTTTAAGATAATAATAATATGTTTCCAAAGAAATATTAAAATTAATGAAACCGGGAGCAATTACATTGATTGAGTTGAAGGTTGAATCATTCTTGTCTAACAATATATTAGCAATTTTTTCTGCAAGCTCCTTAGAGTCTGTCTTTAGCTCTGAAGATACAACCAAAGCAAAATTTGTAGAGAAATCTCCATGGTTTGAATTTTTAGGAATAGTTAATATTAATTTTGAGAAATCAAGTTTAGAGAACTCTTCGTAATCAACTAAGTAGCCTTTTATTTTATTTAAAATTGCTTCTTGTAACATAATTATTCCAAATGCTTGGTGTAATCCATAGTTTTTAACGAAAATATTTTATTTGAATAATCAATTGTTGATATAGAACCTGATTCAACAGTAAATTCTGTAAAATTGACAAGATTTTTTTCAGAAATTGAACATAGCAAAGATGACAATGCAAGATTATGACTTACTATAATAATTGTCTTATCTTCTCTATGTGTCTCGACTATATTTTTCATAAACTTAATCATTCTATTCTTAACTTCTCCTAATGTTTCGCCATTAGGAATTCGAAATTTTTCAGGATTCTTCCTCCACTCGTTTAATTCTACTGGATACTTTTCTCTTAGTGTATGAAATGGTATTCCTTCAAAATCACCTTGGTCCATCTCTCTTAATTCATCAATCAACTCAATAGGTATCTTTTTGTCTGAATTAATTACATTGGCTGTTTCAATAGCTCTTTTAAGGGTGCTAGAAAAGATTAAATCAATATCTAAATTGTTAAAATAGGATCTTAGATTTTCAGCCTGTTTCAGCCCAGCTTGATTTAAACTAAGGTCTGAGATACCTTGGCATCTATTTTCCTTATTCCAATCAGTTTCACAATGTCGAACTAAAATAATTTCCATAGTAGATCAAAACAATTATATTATAAGGATAGTATATACAAATTATTTTATTTTGATTAAAGATTTGATAATTTATCATTCGAGGATAATGTAACTGTAATCATGTCACAATATAGAAAAGGTTATCTTTTTGAAAAAAAAACAAATGCTCATGTGCAGGAAATATTATCAAAATATAAAGAATTAAAATTTTATTCTATAGAAAGCCGAGGTAGTAAAGGTTCTGCTGATATTGTCTTTGGGATATACAACAAAAAGACAAAAGCTAGAATTTGGTTTGGAATCCAATGTAAAAGAGGCTATATATCAAATGCTGAGAAAAAGAGAGACATATCTTCGGTATCAAAAAAATATGGAATGATAATGTTTTACAGCACTCAAGATAAGGAGAAAAAAACTAAGATTGAATTCTATCCGGATTTTGAAAAATGGCTAATCAAATGGATTAGTAATTAAGCAAATGCCTTAATCACAGAATCGTCTATATCAAAATTCGAATACACATTTTGTATATCGTCACAATCCTCTAACGTCTCAAGCATTTTTAACATATGTTCTGCTGGCTTGCCCTCAATTTTTACTGAACTACTTGGTATCATAGAAATTTCAGAGTTAGAAATATTGAATCCTTTTAATTCTAATCCTTTTTTAATATTTTCAAAATCATCTAATACGGTTAAAACAGAAAAAAAATCTTCTTCATTTAATACATCTTCTGCTCCTAAATCTAGTGCAGTATCAATGAGGTTTTCCTCCTCAGTTGGATCCATAGATATCTCTATCCTTCCTTTCTTTTCAAAAATCCAAGATACACATCCGGATTCTCCTAGATTTCCTCCAAACTTTGTAAAAGCTCTTCTAATTTCAGAAACTGTTCTGTTTTTATTATCTGTTAAAACCTCTACGAGAACTGCTACTCCTCCGGGGCCATAGCCTTCGTAGGTAGTCTCAAAAAGTGTTTCACTTTCTAATTCTCCAGTACCTTTCTTGATTGCTCTTTCAATAGTATCTTTTGGCATATTTTCACTTTTAGCATTGGTTAAGACCAATCTTAGCCTAGGATTTGTATCAGGATCCCCTCCACCATCACGTGCGGCAATAGTGATTTCTCTTATTAATTTAGTGAAAATCTTTCCTCTTTTTGCATCAGTTGCAGCTTTTTTGTGTTTAATTGAATGCCATTTGGAATGTCCGGACATAAAAACTCCCTTAATTAGATTTTATCTAAAACATCAATCTAAGACAATAAGTTATTGACTTTTGTCGAATAAAGAATTATATATTACATATTACAAGCTTTTATTGTAGTAAACCCAAATTATTATATTCCAAGGAAAAACATGAACAAAAAGGCAAGTTCTAAGAAAACTGAAATTGAAGAAAAAGAAAAAGTTAAGCCTCCTGGTCTTGATTTAATGAATTTAAATGAACTTCGTGAAATTAAACCTGCTGAGCTTCAAAAAATGGCCATATCAATAAATATTGAAGATGCTGGAAGAATGTCTAGGCAAGATATGATTTATGCAATATTAAAATCTCAAGCGGACAATCAAGGAGAGATATATGCAGAAGGTGTTCTTGAAATATTGTCTGAAGGATACGGATTTCTTAGATCTCCTAAATATAGCTATTTGCCTGGTCCAGATGATATTTATGTTTCGAAATCACAAGTTAGATCATTTAATCTTAAATCTGGAGATACCATTGGTGGATATGTAAGACTGCCTAGGGAAGGAGAAAAAAATCTTGCTCTGCTCAAGATTGAATCTGTTAATTTTGGTGATCCTGATTATTGCAGAGAGAGAATTAGTTTTTCAAATAGAGTCCCACTTCATCCTAACTCAAGGTTAGATATGGAAAGCGAAGCAGAAGAATATTCAACTAGAGTAATTGATATGTTCGTACCGATAGGAAAAGGTCAGAGAGCGTTATTAGTTGCTCCACCTAGGACAGGGAAAACAGTTCTTCTTCAGAAAATTGCTAAAGCAATTACTGATAACAATCCGGAAGTATGTTTATTCGTTTTGTTGATTGATGAAAGACCTGAAGAGGTTACGGATATGGAAAGATCTGTGCGTGGTGAAGTTGTAAGCTCAACCTTTGATGAACCAGCGCAAAGACATGTACAAGTTGCTGATATGGTTCTTGAAAAAGCAAAACGTTTAGTTGAGCATGGCAAAGATGTCGTTATCCTGCTTGATAGCATAACAAGGCTAGCAAGAGCTAGTAATACAGTAACTCCAGCGAGCGGTCGAGTATTAACTGGAGGAATGGAAGCAAATGCTCTTCAAAGACCTAAGAGATTTTTTGGTGCTGCAAGGAACACAGAAGAAGGTGGAAGTTTAACAATAGTTGCAACAGCATTAATTGATACAGGCAGTCGTATGGATGAAGTAATTTTTGAAGAATTTAAAGGTACTGGGAATATGGAAATTTATCTAGACCGAAGATTAGCAGAAAAAAGAATATACCCAGCAATTGATTTACAAAAATCAGGTACAAGAAAAGAAGAACTTTTAATTAACGAAGCGGATTTAACAAGAATCTGGCTTCTTAGAAAGGTTTTAAATCCAATGAGTCCTAACGAATCAATGGAATTCCTACTTGATAAGATTAAAGGTTCGAAAAGCAATAAAGAATTTCTAGATGCTATGAATAGCTAAATCCAGATTAGGGTGCTATCTCAGCTAAGATAACACCCGGATCCATTTCAAAACTATCTTCTTCTTCTTTTAGCTGCAGGTTTTCTTCTAGCTGTTGTTTTTCTTTTAACAGCTTTTCTTGCTGCAGGCTTTCTTTTAGCTGTTGTTTTTCTTTTAACAGCTTTTCTTGCTGCAGGCTTTCTTCTAGCTGGCTTTCTTTTAGCTGTTGTTTTTCTTTTAACAGCTTTTCTAGCTGGCTTTCTTTTAGCTGCAGTTTTTCTTTTAGCTGGCTTTCTTTTAGCTGTTGTTTTTCTTTTAACAGCTTTTCTAGCTGGCTTTCTTTTAGCT
>MDTE01027498.1_pt1 | contig 39050 bp, 23 predicted proteins | sample 811231 | NCBI WGS metagenome assembly MDTE01 (sample SAMN05326651, study PRJNA326480) | marine metagenome | isolation source: seawater | place: Indian Ocean: Red Sea | collected 2010 | reverse complement strand
TTCATTCATTCATTCATTCATTCATTCGCATCGTCGAGTCATCCATCCGAATCGTCCTCGCCGTCGCCGTCGCGCACCTCTCGAACCCGCACCGCGCGAGGAGCGCGTCCACGACGTCCGCGCGAGTCGTTCCGTACGCGCGCGCGACGTCGTCCAGGACCTCGAGGTCACCGTCTCGACGCATTCGCGTCGGTCGCGCACTGGCGCGCGCGACGGCACACACACGCGCGCGCGCGCACCGGTCGCCATGGCGAACGCGACGACGACGACGAGGACGACGAGGACGACGACGCGCGCGCGATCGATCGCGCCTCGTCGCGCGCGTCGCGGGACGACGATGACGACGAGGGCGCTGCGCACGGAACGCGCCGAGACGGCCGAGATCGACGCCGCGCGCGCGCGTAGGGGCATGGGCGCGGCGGCCGAGGACGAGGGACGCGATGATGACGCCGTCATCGCCTCCGTCGGGGTCGGCGCGACGTGCGTGACGTTTAAGAGCGCGGAGAGACGGACGTTTGAGGTGGAGTACGGCGCGAGACGAGGCTCGACGGAGAACGCGTACGCGGTGACGGGGGAGACGAACGCGTGCTTGATCGACGTCCCGGACGGGAGGCACGGGGTGAAATACGCCGAGGCGATCGCGTCGATCGGTGGTGAGGCGCGAGACGCGGCGTTTCACGCCGTGTTGCACGTGAATCCGAGACGTTTGGACGCGTTGGCGGCGTGCGTGGCGAATCGAAGCGCGGACGCGCCGTGCGTGGAGGTGTTGTGTTCGAATCCTGGAGCGCAGATAATTCAGCAGGCGTTGAAACCGAATAATTCATTGTCGAATGATGCGTTGATCGCGAGTTGGAAATCGCCGGAAGGGAAGCTTCGCGCGCGATTGCGCGTGGTGAGGAACGGAGAGCGTTTGGATTTGGGCGGCACGGCGGTGACGTTTACGCTCGCGCCGACGCCGAGATGGCCGGATTTGATGTTCGCCCGGGATGATCGCACGCAGGCTTTATTTACGTCGAAAATTTTCTCCGCGCATGTCGGGCAGATGGAAGGATTCGAAGACACGGGGGGATTGGAGGCGTTCGGCGACGACTGGAGGTTTTACTACGACTGTTTGTTGGCGCCGATGGCGAGACAAATGTCGTCCATCCTGACGCGTTTGCCTGCGACGGGCGATGAATCGAAGCACGATGATGCCGTCGTCGCGAGCGTCATCTGCCCCGCGCACGGTCCCGTGGTGTCGTCCTCCGTCACGGAGCTCGTTCGCGAATACAGAAGTTGGACCAACAAGCAAACCTCCGCGGCGGACAAGACGTCCGTGGCCATCATCTACGCGAGCGCCTACGGGAACACGGGTGCCATGGCGCAAGCCATCGCGCGCGGCGTGGCGAAGACGGGCGTCGCGGCGGAGATGCTCAATTGCGAGCTCTCCACGCCGGCGGAGGTGGAGGAGGTGCTGAAGCGCAACGCGGGGTTCGCGTTGGGGGCGCCCACCCTCGGCGGGACGCTTCCCACGCCCGTGCAGACCGCGCTCGGCGCCATCGTGAAGGAGGCCGATTTGGAAAAACCGTGCGGGGCGTTCGGTTCGTTCGGCTGGTCCGGGGAGGCGGTCGAAATGATCTCGAAGCGTCTCACCGACGCTGGATTCAAGAGCGCGTTCGAGCCCTTGCGTTGCAAATTCAAACCCACTGCGGAAACCTTACAGTTGTGCGAAGAGAGCGGTACTGATTTAGCGCAAGAGGTCCGTAAGATGGCGCGTCGCAAGGAGATGATTGAGCGCAAGTCGCTCGGAAAGTCGCTCTCCGGCACCAACGACGCGGCGGCGGCGATGGGTCGCATCGTCGGCTCCCTCTGCGCCGTCACGACGAAAAGCGACGAGACGCAGAGCGCCATGTTGGCGTCTTGGGTGTCTCAAGCGAGTTTTAACCCGCCCGCGATCACCGTCGCCGTCGCCAAAGAGCGCGCCGTGGAGAGTTTCCTCCTCACCGGCGGAAAATTCAACCTCAACGTCCTCAAATCCGGCGGCGAAAAACCAATCATGAAGGCGCTCCTAAAGCCCTTCGCTCCCGGAGAAAACCGTTTCGGCGACCTCGACGTCGACATCTCCGAGACCAACGGCTGCGCCATCGTCAAAGACTCCCTCGCGTGCATCGAGTGCAAGGTGAGCAAGCGCATGGAAGCCGGCGACCACTGGGTCGTCTTGGCCGAGGTGGAGCGAGGCGCGCTCCTCGACGCCGACGGTCTCACCAGCATGCACCACCGCAAATCCGGCGACTCGTACTGAATCCAAGATACTTTTCCGTTCACACGCCCGCGTTTCAATCGCGCGTTCGCGCGCATCGACGGCAATATTGTAATTCGAAGACGCGCCGTCGGCGTCCCCGCGCGACTCGGCTCGTTTTCCCCCCCCGCGGCCTCGATAGTGTTACACCCGCAAACCCCGCCGCGCGACGTCTCGCGAGCGTCGCCCGCGCGCGACGACGAGTAACGAGCGCGTGGGCGCTCGTCGAAGCCGCGTGCGTACGCGCACGAACGCCAGCGTCACCGCTCGCGCGTCGGATCGTCGCGGCCGCTCGCCATGGGTTTCAAGGAGCTCATAAAAGACTCCGTCACGGAGATCTTCACCTATCGCACGACCAAGCTGGTGAAGACGAATGATAAATTTTTAGTGACGCTGCACTTTACGTTCATGAGCCTGATCGGGACGTTCGCGTTGGTGTCGATCCTGTTGAGTCACAACTACATGGTCTTTGAATTGCCGTCGCTGTATTTGACGTCGACGTACGATCAGTGGAAGTTGGATCCGTTCAGAGTGGACAAAACGCTCTCTAATGCGATCGCGGCGAACGCGACCGTGGCGTATTGTAACACGGGCTACGTGGATTGGCGAAGAGGAGATAAAATTTTCAACGACGCGTACATGAGTCTGGTGCAATGTTCGAGCTTTTTCACCCCGGCAGAGTACATATGGCCATTTCCGAAGGGTAACGGGTTTTCTTTGGGGACTTTCGCGGAGGTGACGTCGCACACGAGGACGTGCGCGAATCCGAACGCGGCCACGATGACTGCGGCCGATTGCACGACTACCGATGGTACCATGGACGTTTTCGGCCTCGCTGGCGCAGACGTTTTAGGCATGAACCTGGATGTGCGATATCAGACGCGCGATGGTGAACTTCTCCAAGCCGAAGTCGTGGATGTCGGCGGTGTCGAATACGACACGTCTAGGCAAACACCTACGGTTACATTCGAGGGATTGTTGAAGTTGGCGGGGATCAACTCGCTCGACGAAGCGAATCCGCACGCGAAGGGAGATCGCGGCTCGACGACAGGGTTGCCGTATCGTTTATCCGGTATTCGTCTCAACGTAAAAGTTGGATTCACGAATACCTATTTTAACGCGCCACTAAAGACGACCGTGAAGGCGACTTTGAGTGCGGAGCAAGTTCGGTCGAACCATTTCAACGCAAAGGTGACAGTTGACACCAGCCCCGGCATGACTGGTCGTTATTCCTCCATTCAAACGTTCAAGCACTTTTCGACGGCGACGGTCGAGTTTGTATCGAGCGGAAAGATCGGGTCGTTCAATCTTTTCGCCCTCGCCCTCTCGATTACGAACGCATTTGTGCTGATTGGTATGGCGACGACCATCGTAGACTTTGTGGGCGTCATGTCTTCGGAGACGTTTTTGGATGACAAATACGAGGACGACGGAGAACGTCTCGGATTAGAAATGATGTTGGCGAACATAGAGAACGACGATCATCCAGGGGTACCGTTTGATCCGAACGACTTGCGTCTGCGCGACGAGGCGGGCGAGGCGGGATTGAGCTACGAGAAGACTCTCGAACAGCTTTTAGAGGAGGTGAGAGAGATCCAAGAGCAGCTCAGTTTGCTTCCCGAGGATGAAAACGATTTAAGAGCGATCACAACGGGGCACGCCGAGGAGGAGGAGTTCAGAAGTCTGCGCCTCGTGTACGTTCCAGATCCGCTCTCCACCGAGGCGAACGATAAAACCTACGTTCCGCCTGAAATTTTATTGCACAAAGGTTTACAAACCATCGGGCGTGGCATGGGTGGAATCGACAATAAGGGTGTGAGTCGCACGCAGTTCTCCATCGCCGTCATCAAGGAGCGAATCCGCATGAAATCTTTGCACGAGGGTCCGGGCGTGTGGCGCCAGAGCACGGGTCGCTGGGAGATGCTACCGGTCGGAAAGGCGGCGGTGCTCAGCGTGGGCGATCGTCTTTGCTTTAGAATGCGCGAGGGTAAGATCGGTGGACACGAGGGCGTGTTCACGCTCGATTATCAAGACACGCGCATGGAGTGCACCGTGTTCGGAATTCCGCTCCGGTGAGTGTCGGGCGTCGGCGAACGTACACAAACGCGGCGACGAGGCGCAATGTAATGATACTTGTAGATCTTTTCGTTACAACTACGTACATGAAATGCTTCTATGTATGGTACAAATTCTCATAAAAAATTAGCACCGGGCCGAGTTGCAAGATGGAAAATTGTCGTCGTGCGGGGACGTCTGGAAAACTTGATTCTTCAAAGCGCGCGCTCTTTCACCGACGCGCGCGCGCGGGCGTCGGCAATCACGCCGCTCATCGACTCATTCCATCGCCTCTAAACGTCTTCTTTCCTTCTTGCTCAACTTAACTTGCCCTCCGGTGCGTTCAAATTCCTCCTTTTCTAATCTCGCCTGCTTCTTCGCCTCCTTGGCGGCGCGGCGCTCCTCCTTGGCGCGTTGCTTTTCCCGTTCATGGTCCGCCATGATTTCAATCGCGCTCTTTTGTCGCGACTTTTCATTCTTCTTCTTCGCCTCCGCTTCGTTCAGAATTCCTTTACCGAACGATTTAATCGTCCCATCCTGCGCGTCGTCGTCGCGTCCGTCGCGTCAGTCGCGCGCCTCATTTTCCACGTCAGCATCCTCGTCAGCACGATTACACCCCGATCCATCGTCATCGCCCATCGCGCGCGTCTTCGCGCGCGTCCTCGCGCGTCTTCGCGCGCGCGAACGAACGCGTATATTTTATCTCCATCGCATCGCGTCGTCGTCACTTACCGCGATGTGTTGCTGCACCTCGTACGCGCGCACGCTCATCGAACGCTGCATGTACGCGAACACGGCGAGTTGTTCCTCGCTCGTGAGCCCGTGGCGTTCGAGGGCGGCGTGATCGACGTTGACCGACATTTGGAGAGCGTGTGAAGTGTTGTGTGTCGAGCGAAAAAAGTGCTCGGTCGCGCTACGTGGTGCGCGGTGCGTGTGTGTGCGGCGACGAGTTCGTCGACCGAGAGAACCGAGTGATGGAATGCCGACCCCACGCGCGATCGATGCGTCGACGTCGGCACGGAGCGTGGGCACCCCGACGTGTGGCGGGTGGTGTTATTCATAGGACTATCGGTACGTGTTGTACTCTCTTTTATGATCGTTTACCCCTAAACTACGCGCAGAGTTAATACCCTTGGGCAGTGGCCACCTAAAATCCCTTATTTTCCATCATTTTAAACCCATGTAATGCGTATTTCCGTGATGCCATCCGCGTCGACGACCCGGTCGGTATCGCACGGGTCATGACTCGTCGCGTATGCACACACCGTGTCCCACCCCGCGCCCGCGCCCGCGGTCGTCCGCGGTCGTCCGCGCGCGCGCGATGACGACGACGACTCGCCCTCGTCGTCCTCGCGCGCGCGCTGAATCCGTCGATGACGTTCGTCGACGCGTCCTCGCGCGCGCGTGCGCGCTCGCGCGTCCGCGCGAGGAGGCCGAGGCCGAGGCGCGGATGGATGAGGACGACGACGACGAGGACGACGACGTCGCGCGCGAGGCTCGACGCGCGCGCGAGAGACTCCTCGCGGACGCCGAGCGAACGAAGCGAGAGATGGAGGCGGTGGAGGCGGCGCTCGAGGACGTGGATCCGACGACGGACGCGCTTCGCGCGGCGGTGGGGAAGAAACGGTTGGAGGGTCTGCGAGGGAAGATGGAGACGCAGCGCGCGCGCGCGGAGGACGCGAGACGACGCGCCGAACGCGAGGAGGGTTTGAAAGAGGCGAGGAGGAGGGCGCGAGACGCGTCGGTGTCGTCGGTGGCCGCGAGAAGGGGTGAGGAGGGGGAGGTGGGGGTGAAAACGGCGGGGAGGGCGAAACCGCCGACGGCGGACGACGATTTCTTTGAAGAACTCTTCGACGCGCCGAGAGCGAACGAAGCGGCGGCGACGGAGACGGAGCGCGAACGGTTGATTCGAATCGGTGTGCTCACGCCGTTTGATCGATTGGATGGGTTCGAGCGCGCGTTGAAGGAGAAGGAGACGTCGAGTAAAGCGGCGGCGGCGACCAAGGCGTGGCGGGAATCGAGAAGTCGAGCGGTGACGCTGTCGGCGGACGAGACGCCGAAATTAGAGGCGAACGCGCGGCCTTTCGCGAGTCGCGCGGTGAGAAACGCGACGAGTAACGCGACGAAACAAAAGATGGCGAAGAAACGCGCGGAGTGGCGCGCAAAGATGGATGAGAACGCATCCGCGTCGGGCGGGAAGCGCGCGAGACGAACGCGCCGCGCGGCGATCGAGAGCGACGACGACGTCCCGAACGCCGTCGACGAGGACGGCGATGAGGGCGAAGAAGAAGACGTCATCGATGACGTCGAGTTTTCCGGTGGGTTATCGCTCCCGGGAGACACGTACGAGCGTTTACTTCCTCATCAAAAGACGTGTTTGAAGTGGTTGTGGGAATTGCACTGTCAACGCGCGGGGGGCATCATCGGCGACGAGATGGGTCTCGGTAAGACGGTGCAGGTGGCGTCGTTTCTGTGCGCGTTGCACCACTCGCGCATGTATTCGCCCACAATCATCGTCTGTCCCGCCACCATGCTTCGACAGTGGCGTCGAGAGCTTCGAATCTGGGCGCCGAAGCTCAAACCGACGATTTTACACGATTCGGCGCTGTCGAGCGAATCGGGCGGCGGGAAGAAGCGCGCGAGAGAGCGCGCGTTCGACGCGTGCGTGTCCCACGGCGACGGTGTACTGATCACGACGTACGAACACATGCGATTGTTTCGAGATCGGATATGCGCCGTGCGATGGGGATACGCCGTGCTCGACGAGGGGCACAAGATTAGAAATCCCGACGCCGACGTGACCATTGTCGCCAAGCAACTCCAAACGGTGCATCGAATCATCATGAGCGGCGCGCCGATTCAAAATCGACTCTCCGAGCTCTGGTCCCTGTTCGATTTCGTGTTTCCTGGGAAACTAGGGACGTTGCCCGTGTTTCAGGCGCAATTCGCGGTGCCGATTCAAATCGGCGGATACACCAACGCGAGCAATCAACAGGTGACGACGGCGTATCGATGCGCGGTGACGCTAAAGGATCTCATCGCGCCCTATCTTCTTCGTCGTATGAAGTGCGACGTGGATGTCAAATTACCGGAGAAGACGGAGCAGGTGTTGTTCTGTCCCATGACGGCGGAACAGCGCGAGGCGTACAGGTCGTACCTGGCGAGTCGAGAGGTGGAGGAAATTTTAGACGGGGATCGAGAGGCGCTCGGCGGCATCGACGTCTTGCGTAAAATCGTCAATCACCCGGATTTACTCGAGCGTCGCACGCACGCCGCGAACGATGATTACGGTGAGGCGGTCAGAAGCGGCAAGTTACAGGTGACGCTCAAGGTGTTGTCGCTGTGGCGCGAGCAAGGCCATCGGTGTCTCGTGTTTAGTCAGACGCAACAAATGCTCGACATCATCGAGAGCGCTGTGGCGAGTGCCGGGTACAATTATCGACGAATGGACGGTAATACGTCCATCGCCGCGCGCATGTCCCTCATCGATGATTTCAACGACGAGGATTCCGGCGTGTTCGCCTTTTTATTGACGACAAAGGTGGGCGGTTTGGGCGTCAATCTCACCGGGGCGAATCGCGTGTTGCTGTACGATCCCGATTGGAATCCGTCCACGGATGCGCAGGCGCGCGAACGTGCGTGGCGAATCGGGCAGAAGAAGGAAGTGACGATCTACAGGCTCATCACCGCGGGCACGATCGAGGAGAAGGTATATCACAGGCAAATTTATAAGGAATTCCTGACGAGTAAAGTGCTCAAGGATCCGAAACAGCGCCGATTTTTCAAGGCGCGCGATATGGCCGACTTGTTCACCTTTGACGAAGCCGCGGCGGGCGGCGGCGACGAAGAGAATAAAGGAACGATCGAAACGGTCGAACTTTTTGCCGAAGTCGAGGGACAGATCTCGCGCGGCGATGTCGAAGAGGACTCACGCGAGACGTTTGAAGGATCCGAAGACGGCGAAATTGAGCGCGATGAATGGGATCCCGATGATAACGAAGCTCCGCCGAAAGTGACGGCACGCGTCAAACCATCGACCGCAAATAATCGACGCGTTCGAATGGAGACAGCGCAAGCTCCGAAACCGACGACGAACGGCGATGGGGGAAGCGGCGACGCGAGCATTTTGCGCGGCTTGTTCGATTCTGGAAATATTCAAGTCGCGATGAATCACGACAAAATCATGAACGCGGCGGACGTGGATCGCATGTCACACAACGCCGAGGCCGATCGAGTCGCGCGACGCGCGGCGGAAGCGCTGCGACTGTCGACGCAGACGGCGCGCGCCGGGTTGGCCGTCAACGTTCCGACGTGGACCGGCAATCGAGGCGCCGTCGGAGGCTCGAACGCGCCTCCACCGAACGCCACCGCGCGCCCGCTCGGTCGCTTCGGTCGCACCAGTACGCGTCCGCGAGCGCTCGCCGCGAACGCCCCCGCCGTCGGGTCGCGAGCGTTGCTTGATCGCATCGCCGAGCGACAACGAGAAAACTCTCGCGCCGTCGAAGCCGATCTCGACAGCGCCGAGCTGGACGAACAGCAGGCTCACGAATTGATGAGAGATATCATTCTCCTGCTCAAATCACGCGGTGGACGTGCGCCGACGAGTTTTGTCGTTGACGCGTTCCAGGATCGCATTCAAAGCCATCAGCACGCGCTGTTTCGCAAATTACTCAAACTCGCCGCCGACTTGGAGCGCGCACCCCCGGGATCGCGTGAGGGCGCCTCGAGCTCGTGGGTTCTTAAACCAGAGTTCACAGACTTATAGAATAATTAGCACGTTAGAACGCACATAGAAACGTTGTCTAGCTAGATCGCATTCATCGCAGCCGAATTCACCGAGCTCGGAGAACATGTGTGCAATGCGCCCGAACGGCCCACGTCGACGTCGTCACTCCACCGCGCGCCGAACGGCGAAATTTTCGCGAAGACGCTCGAACGTACCACTCTCGAGCGCCTTCGCTCGTCCACGCGCGCGGTCGCGTCTCTGTTTCGATGACGCCGCCGGCGCTCCCGCCACCGGACGAGCCGGTCGCTTTTCGCACCTTTTGCCTTTTTCTCCTCGCGTTTCACCTGAGCGAGTTCGCCCTGGCGTTTCATTACAACCCCCGCGAACTCGGATGGCGATCCTTCCTGCTCTCAAAACCGTACGCCGTCGCCATGGGCGCGGCGGCGCTCGAGTTTCACCTCGAATGGCGTTTCTTCGCCGAGCGCAAAGAGGCGGCGGTGGCGACGACGTTTTACGCTGGTGTTGTGATGTGTCTCTTCGGCGACTGGCTGCGTAAGGCGTCCATATGTACCGCGGGGACGGCGTTTACGCATCTCATCCAGACGCGTCGACGGCCGACGCATTTCTTGGTGACGACGGGCGCGTACGCGTACGCGCGCCACCCGGGATATCTGGGATGGTTCGCGTGGGCTCTCGGCACGCAGGTGATGCTCGGGAATCCGGTGTGTTTCGTCGCATTCGTCGTTGTCACGTGGCTTTACTTTAAACGAAGAATCGCGGTCGAAGAGCTTTACCTTCGACGGATGTTTAGCGAGTACGAAGACTATGCTCGCCGAGTGCCGACGTGGATTCCGGGAATCAAGTGATTCTCACACATAGAAGTACATAGAAATACTGGTAGCGCGTTGTATTAATTCCATTTTTTTCATCTCCAACTAATCTCTAAGTGCTGTTGTTCTCGAGGATGACGAAATCTTCGGCGCCTCTCGTCGCGCTCACCGGTCCCTTTCCGTTTTTTTCAAGTCGGTTACCCGTGACCTCGCCCTCGCAATCGATCAACTCGACACCGTACCGACCGTTTCCGCTCAACGAGCACGATGACATGCGCACCGCCGCCCCGCCTCGAATGAGCGCGCCGTTCGCCCCGTTCCTCTCGAACGCGCACCGTTCCAGAACGACGGTTCCCGAACCGGGCGCGCCCGAAGAATCGCCCAACCCGACCACACCGTGCGACGCGCACCCACTCGCCACGCAATCGATCAACTCCACCTCCGCGCCCTCGATCCCGAACCCGCTCCCGGTGGTGGACGTCACCTCGCACGACTCGAACGTCGCCGACGTTCCCTCCCGGGAGAAGATTCCGTAATTATTCGCCACCGATTTCGATCCGTGCACCACCGCGAGGTTTCGAATCGTCACCCCTCGCGCTCGAATCTCGATCGCGCTCTCGTACGGCGCCCGCGTGACGTGTCTCACCGTCGCCTTCGGTCCTTCGCGCGCCGTCTCGATGGTCACGCCGTCGACGTCGACGACGACGCGCTCGTCCAACTCGACGCCGGGCTCGAGCGCGATTCTGTCCCCCGGCTTCGCCGCTCGAAGCGCCTCCGCGATCGTCGTCCCGCCCGCCTCCTCCGCGCGTCCGCGCGTCGCCGTCGTCGTCGCCACGAGCGCGACCAATTGCGCGCGCCTTCCCACACTCGGTCCGTTCGCCTTCCCGCGCGCGCGCGCGTCGATCCGCGCCGGCGTCGCGCGCCCCGCGCCCGCGCGCGCGACGCATCGCATCGTTCGCGTCCGTCGCGTCGCGCGTCCGCGCGCCCGCGCGACTCGCGCGCGCGTTCGCGCGCGTCGACGAGTCGCTCGCGCGCAAACCCTCATCCCTCGACGTCACTTCGAGCGCGCCGCCGCGACGCGATCGCGATCGCCTCGACGCACCGCGCGATGATGACGACGGTGTGCGACGCGTCCCGCGCGCGCGAGGTCCGGGTGTCCGGCGCGCGCGCGAGGGAACGCGCCGAAGGGCGCGAGAGGACCCGAGGGTGGGGTCGAGGGCGTCGAGCGGCGATCGCGCCGGAAAACGAACGACGAGGCGGACGCGTCGTCCCGCGCGCCGGGAGCACGTTCGGGAGAATTTTCCGCGTCACCACGTTCGGGGAATCGCACGGCGGTGGCGTCGGGTGCGTCGTGGACGGGGTGCCGCCGCGTCTGTCCATCGCGCGCGAGGAGCTGCAGTTCGAGCTCGACCGTCGACGTCCGGGACAGAGCCGAATCACGACGCCGAGGAACGAGGCGGACGCGTGCGAGATTTTGTCCGGCGTGGGGCCGGACGGGGTGACGCTCGGCACGCCGGTGGCGGTGTTGGTGAGGAATAAGGACCAGCGAAGCCAAGACTATGGAGAAATCGCGGTGGCGTATCGACCGTCGCACGCGGACGCGACGTACGATATGAAGTACGGTGTGCGAGCGATCGCGGGTGGTGGTCGAAGCAGCGCGCGGGAGACGATCGGACGCGTCGCGGCGGGGGCGATCGCGAAGAAGGTGCTCAAGGAGGTGGCTGGGACGGAAATTTTGGCGTACGTGAGCGCGGTGCGCGACGTGAAGACGGACGCGGTGAACCACGAGACGATGACGATGGATGACATCGAAGCTAACATCGTGCGATGCCCGGACGAGGCGTGCGCGCAAAAGATGATCGATGCGATCGATGAGGTGCGGGTGAAGGGCGACTCGTGCGGCGGCGTGGTGACGTGCGTCGTGAGAAGCCCTCCGAGAGGCGTGGGCGCGCCCGCGTTCGATAAGCTCGAGGCCGATCTCGCCAAGGCGATGCTCAGCTTGCCGGCGACGAAGGGTTTCGAGATCGGCAGCGGCTTCGACGGCACGTTGCAAAAGGGTAGCGAGCACAACGATGAGTTTTACATGGATAGCGATAAAGGTTTGCGAACGCGCACAAACCGATCTGGGGGGATTCAAGGAGGTATCTCCAACGGTGAGATGATCGAGATGAAGGTTGCGTTCAAGCCGACGTCCACGATCACACAGGCGCAAAACACGGTGAACCGCGATGGTGTGGAGACTGAATTGAAGGCGCGCGGCAGACACGATCCTTGCGTCGTGCCCCGCGCGGTGCCCATGGTGGAAGCTATGGTCGCTCTCACGCTCGTCGACCACTTGATGCTTCAACACGCGCAATGCAACTTGATCGACGCCGGTGACATGACCAGTCTCGTCCAAGGTAACATGGCGACCCTCTACGACGCGGACGCCATCGCCGCCGCCGCCGCCACGTCCAAGGCTCAAATGAGCACCAAGGATATGTCCGATGCCTTTAGTGAAGATTAAGCGTATCATTGCAATCTAAATTCTATTTCTTCTCCTTCTTGGCCTTCTTCTCCTTCTTCTCCTTCTTTTCTTTTTTCGCCTTCTTCTCCTTCTTCTCCTTGGGGGGGTCGGACGCCTCTCGCTCCGTCTCCTCCTCGACGTGTTTGCGCTTCGACGGAGTCTTTTTAGCCGGCTCTTCACCCCCAAACTCCTTCTCGAATTCGCTCATCATCGTCTCAGCCGTCTTTTGCTTACTCTTCCACGCGTCCGGCGCCGCTTTGAATTGAGTGACACCGAGGCGGCGCATGAGAATCGGACCGTGACGCGTCGCGTTGAGAGGCCCGTCTTGTCCCGCGAGTCCGCTGAGAATGAGCTCCTTGCCTCGCGCGTCCGCCTCACGGTAGCACGCCTCTAAGACGTGCGAACCGATCGGAGAGAGACCGAGCTGTGCCCATTTGCCCTTGAGTTTTGCGATGAACTCCTTCTTCAAGTTTTGTTTTTGCGTCGGCGACGCCAAAAACGCCTCGATGGCGCGAGACCCGGCGCTGTCTTGACACACCTTGAACACCTCCATGTCCGTCATCGTCACGAGACTTTCGGAAAACATCGGTATGCAGTCGGCGTTAAACTTGAAGAGCGTCTGAAACATCGCGCTTCCGAGAACGGAGCAGCGACCGTAGTTTGGAGTGTCGAGCCAGAACAACGCCGGAGCGAGTTGCGACCGTCCCTCCTTCCGTGCCTCCATCTTGAGTGTCAAACCGCGCGCAAGCGCCTTGGCGGCGTCCTTCTCGGAGATTTTCAATCGTGCGCACGCCGCGAGCGTCGCCGCGACGACGCCCGCGCGCTTTTCGTGAAGAAGCGTTCCGAATACTTGCGACAACTCGTTGAGCGTGCTCGAGACGTGGTCCTGATCCTTCGTCGCCGCTAAAAACGCCTGGAGCACAAAGTTGGACACCGGATGCTTGGCGGTCGAGATCATCTTATCACGGAAAAACCGGCGGTAGATTTCGTTGAAGAGTCCTCGAGGCGCCACGGCGAGAATCGCCTCCATCAAGTGTGAGCCCGCGCGCGACTGCATCATCGTCTTGATGTCCCACTCTTGCGCGTCGGCGAGGAGTTCGCCCTCGTTCGTCCCTTCCGCGGGCGCGCACCCCAACAGGCCCGGTATGATCCACGTCAACGATTCCGCGTCGCCCTCGTGCGCCTTTAGAATGGCTTGCAACATGGCGCTTCCGCACGTGTCCTCCATCAAATTCCACAACTCGGATTCAATGGCGGCCAACACCGAGTCTGAAAATTTCCTCAACTCTTCACCGAACCTGTACGACGTGCTGAGCGTCCCCGCAAACTTACCCGCCGTGGAAGTCCCCCCTCGAAGCTTATCCGCCAAATTCTTCCCGCTCGCCGCGCCCCTGCCGCCGCCGCCAGCCTTTTGTTTCGGTTGCTGCGGCGGGTTCAAATCCGCTCGACCCGCGAGCAGGGACAAAAACTTCCTCGCCACCGGACTCGCGCGCTTATCGAAAGCCACGTCCACCGCGTTCTCCGATAACTCTCTTCCCATGTTCTCCAACACATCTCGTCGCAACGCCGCCGCCGCCGCCTCGGTCTCCGCCTCGGCGTCAGCCGTCGTCTTTAAATGTCTCTCCATCATCACCCCCATCGCCGTCTCTAACACCCTCGACCCGAACAACGATTTCGACAAAACGTAATATCCACCTCCCCTCGCCTCCGTCACCTCTCCGCACTTGGCGAGAAAGGACGTCGCCGCGTCCGCGCTCGCGCGCCGCAAACAATCCTCCAGCGTCCTCGAGCACTTGGCATCCATCGCCAGCGCGCACTCCGCCCCGTCCGCGCCCTCGAGCGCGTTCGACCCGATCGCACGAGACTCTTCGCGAGCTTCCGCGGCGACGTCCTCGGATTCCGCGGCGCGCGCGCGCGCGTCGCACGCCTCGAGCGCGGCGGCTATTTCGTCGTAATAGGCGCTCGCGTCCTCGTCGACGCGATACCGTCGACCGTCGACGCCCTGGACGCTGCCGTCGTACCCAGACTTGAGCGCCATGGCGGCGCGATCGGGTTCCGCCATCTCGACGATCGAGACGCGGCGTGGGAAGCGCGCGAACGTCTCGCGCGTCGTCGCCGCGAGCCGCCGCCGCCACGGCGAGACATACATGTATATTTCCTAAACCCTATATGTGTACATGGGAGTACGCATGCCTACAACCCGTTATCCAAAACGGGATGTGTCCAACGTGCGTCACACGGTTTCACGCAGATAGGTCTACGACTACATTCATAAAGTACTGAATGTCCGAAAATACACCCACCGTACCGCCCCGCGCCGCCACACGCGGGTTTGCGGTCCCATCCCATCGCGGCACTCGTCGACGCGCGCGCCGACTCCCGTCGACCGAAAGCGCCGCGCACGGACGCGCGCACTCGCGTCCTCTCTCGCGTTCGCCTCGTCGTCACCTCGCGCTCGCGCGTGGCGTCGCGCGCGATCACATAATCCGAGCGTGCCCCGAGGGCGCCTCGCGCGCGGGACGCCATGACGGTGTCGCGCGTCGCCCACGCGGCGCGATTGTTGGGGATTCGAGGACGAGCGGCGCGAGACGTCACCTCGGATCGACGCGCGCGACGCGCGGTGATGACGGCGAGCGCGGCGGTGGAGGAAGATGACGTGCGCGTGACGGAGGCGACGCCGGGCAAGCGCCGGGTGGTGGTGCTCGGGAGCGGATGGGGCGCCATCTCGTTCGTCAAGTCTCTCGAGTCGAACGGACCGTACGACGTCACTTTGGTGTCCCCGAGGAATTATTTCTTGTACACGCCGCTGTTGCCGGGGGCGGCGACGGGGGCGGTGGAGGATCGTTCCATCGTCGAACCGATTAGACGCCCCATCGCGAGCAAAGGGTACAGGTACTTTGAGGCGAACGCGCTGAGCGTGAACCCGGAGGCGAAGACGGTGCGATGCCGTGGGAGCGATCACACGTTTCAGAGCGAGGAGGATCTGGCGATGAGCCAGAAGTGGAAGGAGTTTGATCTGGAGTACGATTACTTGGTGACGGCGGTGGGGGCCGTGCCCAACACGTTTGGGGTGCCGGGCGTGAAAGAACACTGCATGTTCTTCAAGGAGATCGTCGACGCGGCGCGATTCCGACGGGAGGTGAACGAGCGATTCGAGTGTGCGACTCTACCGGGGGTGCCGAGGGAACGCATCAAGAAATTGCTGAAATTCGTGGTCATCGGCGCGGGTCCGACGGGGGTTGAGCTCGCCGCGGAGTTGTACGATTACGTGTACCAAGATGTGGCGAAAACGTTCCCGCGACGATTGCTCGACGACGTGAGCATAGAAATAATCGATTTACAAGAAAAGATTCTTTCAACGTACGATAGGCGAATCGCCGAGTACGCCACAGATTTTTTCCAACGGGCGAACATCAAGTGTCTGTTGGGGGCCGCCGTCAAGGAGGTGAAGGAAGACGCCGTCGTCATCTCGGACAGAGACGGCAGCAACGTCCGGGAGGTTCCGTTCGGGCTCGCGGTTTGGTGCACGGGAATTAAACTCAACCCGTTCTGCGAGAAGCTCATCGACTCCTTGCCCGCGGGAGCGCAAGAGAACAAGCGCTCGTTGCTCACGGATAAGAATTTGCGCGTCAAGGGGAGCAACGGCACCATCTTCGCGCTCGGCGATTGCGCGACGATTGAGCGTCCGCGCTCGCTCGCCAAGGCGGAAGAGCTCTACCGCGAAGCCGCTCGATGCACTCCGGAGGGGGATTGCGAGATCGATCTCAGCATTGATGGAGTCAAGAAGGCTCTCAAGAATGGCCTCGAAGAGTTTCCGCACTTGGAGGAAATTTACAACCGCGTCGACGACGTGTACAAGGATTTCACCGATGGAAGCGAGCGCATGTCGTACCCGGAATTCTGCGCCATGCTCGAAAACGTCGATAAGGGTCTTCGCGCCTTGCCGGCGACCGCGCAAGTGGCCAAGCAAGAGGGACAGTACCTGGCCTCATTCTTTAACGATTGCGCCGGCGACGACGAACAAATCCAAACCGCCGCGGCGAGATTCGATTACGTGCACAAGGGATCGCTCGCTTACATCGGTAAGGATGCCGCGGTGGCGGATATCCCTGGTTTCGCCATCGTCAAGGGTATCGCCGCCGGTCTCATCTGGAAGTCGTTCGAAACCATCTCCCAAGTCTCGCCGCGCAACGTCTTGCTCGTCGGCGCCGACATGGTGAGGACCAAAGTTTTCGGGCGAGACATTTCTCGTATTAATTAAGTTGCCTACGCATAGCAAAGTGTGTTCTTCGTCGACCGCGCGTTCGAACGGGCGCGCGCGAGGAGAAAGAAAATGAAAATTTACACGTGAGTTTATTGTTGAAACACGAAAGTCTACTGTTCGTCACCTGCCATCGCTCGCCGCGAACGTCTCGGAGGACTCGCCGGCGGCGTCGACACCTTTGGCGCGTCTGGCGGTACGTTTTCATCGTGCTCGATCGCATCGGACGTCTTGCTCTCCGCTCGAACGATTGATCGATCGTCGTCGTCGTTCGCTTCCGTCGTCTCGATTGCCGCTCCGTCCTCGCGCGTGTCGTCGTTCTCCGCGACGTCTTCTCCCTCTTCCTCCTCGGGAATTTCGGTGACGATGACGGTATCTTTACCCTCCGCTCGAGCGGACACGTTGTACGCCGCCGCGCGCTCCACGTGCGCCTCGTTGAGCTTGGTCTCGAACGCCTCCACGAATTGTTTCGCCTCGGGTTTGGCGGCGCGCTTTTGCTTTTGACACATGGCGACGAAGCTCGCGTGCACCTCGTGATCGTACAGCGCGGCGTCGTATTGTTTCCACGCCTCGGTAAACTTTTTAAACGCTCGCTCGCTGAGATTGAGCTGCGACACGCAGAACGCGATGTCTCGCGCGGGTTTCGGCGAATCCGCGAGCGCTGCCTCGGCGAATCGCGCGCACATCTTGTCACAGATGGATTCCGCCTGGCGCTCCTTATCGATGAACCCGACGAGTCGCGTCATGATTCGCTTGAACGCCTCCGGCGAGATGTCCTCGTCGGCGGATAATCTCGAGAGCAAGTCGGTCAACAGGTTATAAATCGGGTTTCCGTGCTTTTGCGAGAGCTCGTGGAAAAACAGCTTGGCCACCGCGGCGACTCTCGGGTCGGCGTCCTCCAAGCACCGCGCCATCTCGCTGATGTGACCCTTGACCTTCATCATGTCGTTCAACACCAAGTGGGACAATACGGTGATGGCATGCTGACGAACGCTGGCGTCGGGATCGTGCAACGAGTTCCCCCATTCCTTGACGCCGTAGAGGTGCTCTGTCCACGGCTCGACGGCGTTCGGGAATCGAAACGCCAAATCGCCGAGGGCGACGAGTAGCGCCGCGCGCGTACCCTTGTCGGACTCGACCTTTAATCGCGAGAAGATCAATTTGAGGTGATCCTCGCAAAACTGCGCGTCGAGCACCATGAAGCGCGTGAGCGCGGCGAGGGCAGCGCCGCGCAACAACTCGGGACCCTGCGTGACGGCGGGGTGCGAGCACAACTGAACGACGAAGGGCGCGTACAGCGCGACGAGACCGCGAGCGGCGCCCTTTTTCGTGGCGAGAAGCTCAGACTCAGCCTTTTCACGCGTGGCGTCCAGTAAGAGATCCTCGGCGACGGCGCCTTCGCCCATGGCGGCGGCGAGATCGTTGTCACCGCCTTCTCCCTTCTCCTTGGCCTCGGCGGCGTCTCTGTCGCGTTGGATGCGTGCCTGTCGAACCGCGCGCGCCAGTCGTTCGATGTGCACGAGATGCTTCAGAGAGACTTCACCGAGCACGAATAAGAACCTGGCGAGCACGGCGGTGGGGATCTTGTCAAGGGAGTTGCCGGCAAAGGTGGCTTCGGCGAACGCCTTGATGACTTGCGATGCGGCGTGCTCGGGGTCCGGGTGCAGCGAATACAGGGCGGAGATGGCTTGCTCCGCAGATGGGAACCACGCGCGACCGGTCAACGGCGCGGCCGGGTGGAGAACCTTGGCGAGCTCGCTGAACACCGGATGGTTGAGATCGAGCGGTTCGTCGTCCTTGCCGCACACGACGGTGAGTGCGCAGCACGCAGCACGGCAGAGCGTCGGAGACTTCTTTTCACCCGCGAGAGCGGTTTCGATCGCACCGCACACCGTGCCGAGATGACTGCGAACGATCTCGGGGCTCGTTCGCGCGCACATCGTCAAGATGTTGAGGGCGGCAGCCTTGCGGTTGTTTGAGCACTCGTCGCTCGCGACGTTGGACCAGAGCGTCTTCATCACGGCGCCGTTCGCGGGCAAGCGTCCGGATAAGACGAGAGCCTTTAAGACGTCCTCCAACGACGCGAGTTCACCGAGCGCCGCGGTGGCGGCGAGTTCGCTGAGTCCCGCGGCCGCGATCATCGGAGTCTCGGCGTTGGACAGATAGAGAACGTCCACCGCCTCGACCACCGCATCCTTGATGGTTTGCTCGCGCGCAAAGATGAGACCGAGCAAACGACGCACGCCGTCGGTGGAGCCATCGACGTTGAATTGACGCATGCGAACGAGTAAGCCGATCGCTTCGGTGACGTCCGAAGCGGTGGAGGATGTGAGAAGGTTAGACAAGTTGGCGACGGTGCCGGACAGTTGCACGGTGAAACCGAGCGCCGTCTTCAACGCCGCGACCATGGTTCGAACGCCCGCGAGACCACCGTTGAGATCGATCGTCGCGTTCGCATCGCCTTCGGGGTTTTGCTTATCCTCTTCCTTGGTTTCACCGTCGTTCTCCTTGTTCTCGCCGTCCGCATTCGCTTCGCCGGCTTCTTTGGTGTTTTCTTCCTCGGGCGGAGTCATCGCCGCGAGTTTCGCCTCGTAATCCTTGAGAGATTCCGCGAATGTTGCGCTCTGAAGCTGCGGCGCGAACGGGTTGAATCCGAGAAGCGCCGCCAACAGTCCCATCGCAGCCTTGCGCACGAGCGCGCCCTTGTCGTGAAGTCGACCGATGGCGAGATCTGTCACGACGAGCCAGTGCGACAACGGAATCGCCTTGGCCTCCGCCATGATGGCCCACGTGTTCAAAACGCGAGCTCGCGTGAAAGCGCTCGTGTCGTGCACGCGCTCGACGAGAAGATCCAAGAATCCTTGCTTGGTGCGAAGCAACGGCGCCGTCGAGTTGTCGTGGTGATCGCTCACCGCGACGACATCCTTTTGAGAAATCAACAACTGTCCGAGCACGGAGACGATGGCGGAGCGCAGAGAGTACGCCTCACCGTCGAGGTGCGGCATCAACATGGAGATGTTCGTCATCGTCGTCTTCGGCATGCGCTCCGCGATCTCGCTGAGAAAGTTACCGACGCAGCGAACGCCGACGGCGTCACTCGTCTGTTGCAACTTGTAATCGTACGGATCGACGCGCCCGACTTCGCGAATGAGCGCCGCGGCCAAGTGCGCGTTCTCGAATCGATCGGCCGCCGAACTCGCGAGCTCAGCGATCGGCCCGGGCAAGTGTTCGTGCTTGTTCAACAGATGAATCAACGCCGTGGTGACTTGTTCGAGCTGTCCCCACTTCAGCGCGCACGAACCCATCATCTCAAACGCCGCGCGCTTGGTCACCTTGCTCTTCAATGCCGCCGGATTTTCGAGACACATCGACGCCAGACGCACGAACAATCGCAAGAAATCCTCCTCGGGCTGTTTCGGTCGGAACACTTGCCACAGATCGATGTCTAGCGCGCCCGCCATGACGTGCACGATGCGCTCTCGCTGCTCGTCCCACCGCCACTCGGCCAACTTATTCTTATTCGTCTGTTTCTTCTTCCCCTTGGCCCCCGGCGCGGGCTTTTGCGCGCACGCCATCGCGACATCGTCCTTAGACTCCTTCTCGCACGTCTCGCACACGTGAAAGATGAAGACGGCGTACGCCTTGAGCGCGCGTCTGTATCCGAACATGGCCTCCGCCTGCGCGTCGTCGCCGCTCGCCCCGCTCACGACGCACGCCGTCACGCTCGCGCTCAGAACGCTCAGATTGGAACACAACGCGTCGATAACGCGCATGCGCTCCACGGGCGCCAGCTCGGTAAAATCCCTGCGCATCCCATCGTCGAGACATTTCTCTCCGTCAGTCGCCCGCATTCATGCATTCATTCATTCATTCATCCATCGCGTCGTTCCCACGCACCTACACAGCGCATACGCCCGCGCGAACGCGTCTCCATCCTCCACCAAGACCTCCGGTTCCCCATCGCACAGCGTTCGCACGCATTCCTCCACCGCATCACCTCTCGCGTCGACGTCGAGCGCGGCCACATCCATCACGTCATCCATTCGCGCGACGACGCCGCGCGTCTCGTCGCCGTCGCCGTCGTCGTCGACGCAGAGATGGGCGAAAGAGTCGGGGACGAGAAAGTCTCGAGTCATGTCGCGCGAGCGCGGAGCGTCGAACGCGCGAGACGGTCGAACGCGCGCGCGCTCGAATGTGACGTCGGTGACGGTTGAAAGTGTCGTTTGGTTCCCCCGCGGGGCGGCGCGGGCGGGACGGAGCCACGCGGGCGCCGGTCGACGGCGAGACGATGCGAGGGAACGCGAGGGGGTGGAATGCGTGCATAACAGTCGTGATGTGCGCGTTTACTCGTCGGTGGATGCGTCGACGTCGACGTCGGGGACGTCCGGCGCGGGCGCGCGCGCGGGCGCGTCGGCGTCGCTTTGCGAACGCTCGTCGGCGAATTCGTCGATTTCGGTGGCGGTGCGCGCGCCGTACTCGTCGTCGTCGTCGTCGTTGAATTCTTCTTCGGACGCCGATTGTCCGCCGCCGCCGAAGAGGCTTTTGAAAAAGCCGGGCTTCTTGGTGAGTTTTCGCGCGCGCTTGAGCGCGAGCGGTTGAAGCTTTTTGGACTTTTTGTCCACGAAGGGTCGAATACTGTCGTGCACGACGCGCCCGATGCCGAGATTTCGTTCGCCGAAACCGCAGTGGGCGATGCCCTCGGACGCGCTGACGCACCACGCGACGAAGTCGTCGACGCGCGAGGTCAATTCCGTCTCCAACGCGCTCGTGTCGCCCGCGTTGATGGCTTTCACCGCGACTTCCGTCATCTCTCGCAACGTCCGGGCGTATCGCTTCTTGCCAAATCGCTTGAAGTATTGTTGCCAATCCATCGCGCAGCACTCGATGAGTTGACTGATGTGTACGTCGTGGTTCTTCAAGTCGTACACGGCGCCGTCGACGGCGATTCTCGTGACTTCGATGTCGCCACCGATCAATTCGTGATCCTCCGGATGCTCTAATAATTCCACGCACTCATCTCTCCAGGTTTCGTGCTTGACGGCGATTTGGTGGACGGTGTTGAGAACCGCGAGCACGCCCTCGAGATCGTCGCTCTCGGCGCGAGGCGCCAACGTGTCGGTGAAGACGTCCGCGTGAAGTTGAAGCGTGACCCTGTTCAATTCCTCCGTGCCGAACGGTTCGCGCAGGGTGGCTTGCTCATCTCTGAGCAGTGACACCTGCTGTCCGAGCGACATGAGCTCATTCACGCACTCGGATTGGGCGTACACGAGCATGTCGTCGTCCAGCTGCTTGATGGCGCGATCGTACGCGTGGACGCGCAAGAGAAGGTAGAGCGCGTTCGCGGTCGGTTCGCCCTGGCGTCTGGCGAGTTCGGCATCCGCGTCCGCGAGCAACTTGTCCAAAAGATCCATCGCGGAATCGATCTGTCGCTGCGGATCGAGTCCCTCTGGATACGGTTGCACCGTGCACGCGTTGACGATGACTGCCATCTCGTTGGCGATGCCGAGCAACGCGATGAGCTGAGACTCGTTAGCGTCTTCTGCGGTTCGCATCGCTTCGATTTTCGAGAGCATGGCTTCGCGCGTCGCCTCCAAGCGCGCGCGCACCTTGCGTCGCTGCACCGCGACTTGCGCCTTCAACGCGTAAATGCCCACAATTTTACCGGCGACGCCGAGTTCGATGAATTTGCGATTCACCTTCATCGCCGTCTCCTCTGGTTCTTTCTCAAAGTTCCACTTTTCGGTCTTCACCGCGAACCTTTCAGAAACGATGAAGAAGACTCTCACGCCCAGAAGGAACACGATGAGCGTCAGCAAGAACCCGGTGGAGAGGCCGGTCAGCGAACTATCCGTGGCCAAGAGCAAACCGATCAAAGGAATGGCGCCTTGCAAAACCCCAGCGGAGGATTCTGTCTTATTCAACGCGTTGTTGACTTTTCTCTGCCCGAATCCGAGGGTGATGATGCGCCAGGGTTGACAGATGAAAACGAACAGCGCCGAGAACCAGTGCACTGTGACGAGTCCGTACACGCTGATGTCTCCGGCGATTTGCGCCGAACCCGCGAGAATGACGGCGAGTTTTACCACCATCTCGAGAGCGAGATAGTAGAGGGCCAATCTGTCGACCCATCGCATGGATTCACCTCGAGCGCGCGCCTTCATCGAAGCCGTTCTGAACACGTTCGACTTTAGCGAGAACAAAAACTTCTTATTCTTCGTTTTGTCTTCGTCCTCGACGACCGCCGACATCTCTTCATTGAGCCGCTCGTCAACGTCGCGCACGACGGCTTCCGTCTCCTCATCGATTTTGAACGTCGGTTTGCGCTCAAGACTCGGCGCGCTGCGCAGGCTGGTGCTCTTCGCGAGAGACTTCTGTGCGCTCACTGTTTCCAAGGTCTTCGCGCGCTTCAGACTGGACTGCCGCGAGTTTATCTTCGACAAATTTCTCGAGATTTCCGCAATCTCGAGTCGATCCACCTCGGTGAGCTCGACGCGTCTGTAAATGTCGTACAAGGCGCCCCAACTGTCGAGCGTTCGCGCATCATCCAATTTTCCATCGAGACGGATGCGTCGAACCTTTTGAATCACGAAGAACGGAAGACCGATGCCGATAAAGGCGAGCACGACGCACGCCGCGGCCATGGTGATTTGGTGCGACGTCGAGTCGCAATCGACGTCGACGTCGTGCACGAGCGCAAATTTGCCCTCAGAACCGTATTCCAAGCAATCGAACGCTTGCAGACAGACGCGACACACCGGTAAGTACAAGACGGTCATACAGAGCACACCGAACGTTCGAAGCGTCGCGCGACTCTTGTATTGACGTTGCAGCTCCTTGACGACTTTATCGCCCGTCTCCGACACGTGCGACTTGTACTCTCCGCACAAAAAGTTGTACCTTGCGATCCAAAACGACGACGTATCACCCACTTTCTCCCCGCGAATAGAATCAACGATTTTATTGTATCGACGGGCCGCGTACTTGTCGCGAAGGTAAAATAAGAACGCGACGGTGAGCGGGATGATCAACGTACTCGACCAAAACAACGTGGGCCATCTGATGTTTGCTCCCGCGCACTCGGGCGCCAGAAACTCGATGCTAAAGTTGAACGCCTTCAACCACTCGGCAAAATTCAGCACAGGCAGAGGCCACCCGATCTCGACGCTGAATGAAATGTTGAAAAATTGCAGCGTCTCGACAACCTTCTTAATCATATTCGTCGAGACGGCGCCCAACGCCTCGGCGGCTTTGAAACCGGCGAGACCGGCAATGACGACGAAAATGGCAGCGATGCCCGCCGAGGCGGCGGCGTTATCGGGACACTCGAGACAGAGGGATCCACTCTTGTAATACCCTACCTCACACGCGCGACAGAGCTCACCCGTGGCGCCGACAGAGCAGCCCAAGTTGCCCTCCGGACAACGCTTTGGGAACGGACAATCGCCCAGAATGACGCACAAGTCGTCGACGGAGGCGTACTGTCCCACGGCGTTCGAACACTGCTGCACGAACTGGTTCGGTGGTCCATCGATAGTGCCTCGGTTGTCAGGGTTGTAGTACATGCGATTCCACACGGTGGCGTTCTCAAACATATTCGTGGCGCTCGTCGTCGCCGCCGTCCACGCGGTGATGTCGCTTTTGAAACTGATGGCGTTGGAGAACATTGAGTCCATGGCCGTGACGGCGTTGGTGTTCCAAGACGTGATGTCACCGTCGAAGCGCGTCGCGTCTGCGAACATGAACCGCATGTCGACGACGTTGTTCGTGGTCCACGGGATGGGTGACTGTCCGGCGCTGGTAAACTCGCGCGCCGCCTGAAACATGTACGCCATGCTCGTGACGGCTTGGGTATCCCACGTGCTGACATCGGCGTTGAAAGATGACGCTTCTCTGAACATAGAGTCCATGGTCTGCACGAGAGACGTCTGCCACTCCAAGGCGTTCAGAGCTCTGAGAGACGAGGTTCCGTGAAACATGTACGACATGTCGGTGACTGACGCCGTGTTCCAAGGAAGAACGACTACGCCATTGTTATCGAACGCCCCGGCCCGTCCGAACATGCTCTGCATGTTCGCGACAGACGCCGTGTTCCAATTGCTGAGGTCTTGATTGAAGACTTTCGCATCGGCGAACATTGATTGCATGTCGGTGACGGTAGACACGTCCCAGTTCCCGACGGCTTTACCGAACGCCGACGCGTTGGCGAACATTCGCGACATGTCGCGCACCGCGGCCGTGTTCCAGCCGTTCACGTCCTTGTTGAAGGCCGATGCGAGTTCAAACATCGACGACATGTCGGTCACGCTGGCGGTGTTCCATTGTCCAATGTCCCCGTTGAAGGTGGACGCCTGGTGAAAGAGTTTAGACATGTCCTTGACGCCGTCGGTGTTTAAAAAATCCAAACTGCTTGAAAAGGATTCCGCCCCTTCAAACATCCTGGCCATATCGATCAAGCCCATGCTGTTCCAAGCGGATAAGTCGTCGCTGAACCCGACTGTCCGACCAAACATTCCAGACATGTTTCTCACGTTGTACACGTTCCAGGAATTCACCGAACCGCTGAAATCGCTCGCGCCGTAAAACATGTACGCCGTGGACGTCACAGAGGAGGTATCCCACGCGAGATCGGACGTGAAACTGCTCGCATCCTTGAACATTGCTTCCATCGTCGTGGCGGAACTGGTGTCCCACTGAGAAATCGCAGCGGTGAAATCGACCGAGCCTTCAAACATGGATGTGAAATCTTTCACAGAGGCTGTATTCCACGTTTGCGTCGTGCTCGCAGTGGCGTCGGAATAGGCTGTGCGCGCAAACATTCTCGCCATCGACGTCACAGAGCGGGTATCCCATCCACCGAATAGAGGGGAATTGTAGGCGAGCGCTTTGTGAAACATGTCCGCCATGTTCCGTACGCTCGAGACGTCCCAACCAGAGATGTCTTGATTGAACAGCTCAGCGTTTCGGAACATCGCGCCCATGTCGGTCACCGAAGCCGTGTTCCAGGAGCTAATATCGGCTAAATTGAACGCCGCCGCGCCGTAAAACATTGAATTCATATCATTGACAGATGACGTGTCCCAGTTACCGATGTGCATGCGCACCCCGTTCGTATCTGTGATTTCACCCGTGAAAGCATCCGACGTATCCTTGAACATGGAGGACATGTCTTGAACAGAAGCGGTGTTCCAAGTCCCAGGAAAAACGGTGAAATCGGTGTTCTCAAACATACCGCTCATATTTCTCACGGCGGCGGTGTTCCAACCGTCTAATTGGCGGTTAAATGCGGCCGCACGTCTAAACATATACGCCATATTTGTCACAGACGCCGTGTCGATGGTTGAAATATCGATACTAAACGATCGCGCGCCTTCAAACATGGCGCTCATGTCAGTGACGGCAGCCGTGTTCCAGCCAGAGATGTCGCCGTTGAAGTCGGCTTTGTCCTGGAACAAGCCAGACATATCGGTCACGAGCGACGTGTTCCAGTCGGTGAGCGCGACGTAAAACGCTGGACCGCAATCGACGATGGGGCTGTCGCAATCGCACGCGCCGGAGGGCGACGCGGCGAGACAACTATCCACAGCGGCCTTCAGATCGGCACGATTTAAAAACGGACTCGGCAGATACCAGTTGGAAGGGGGGCCGTCCGCTGGAGTCGCAGCACCGTCAACCAGACGATACTTGGCCAACCAAGCAGTGGCGCCGTTAAACATACCAACAACAGTAGCGGTGGCGGGAACATTCCAAGAACGAATTCCATCTTGAAGAAAATCTGAATTGTCGTAAAACATGTAGTTCATGTTGGTTACACCACCCACATTCCAGGAAGAGATATCCTGATTGAAAATGGCGGAACTAAACATGTTACTCATGTCCAAGACCCCAGCCGTGTTCCAGCTATTCAAAGGTTGATCGAAGGCGAGTGCCCTGTAAAACATATCTGACATGCTTGTAACAGAATTCGTGTTCCAACCATTCACCGGATGATTAAAAGCACTAGCGCCAGCAAACATGTTATTCATGTCCGAGACTGTAGCCGTATTCCAGCCATTCAAAGGTTGATTGAAGACGAGTGCGTTGTAAAACATGTAAGATGTGGTCGTAACAGAATTCGTGTTCCACGCATCAAGTGGCTGATTGAATGTACTGGCCCCGCTAAACATACCATAAGTAAATCGGAACGAATCGGTGTTCCAGCTGTTCAGCGGCTGATTGAAAGAAGCGGCGTCCCAGAACATCCCGTACGCGCTCTGCACTTGTTCAACATTCCAGTTATTGAGAGGTTGGTTGAAAGCCGTGGCGTTGAGGAATAACCAGTCCATGCTCGTTACAGTCGCCGTGTTCCAACTGTTGATGTTTTGATTGAACTGCCATTTATTCTGGAACATGCTACTCAAAGTCGTCAAACCACCAATGTCCCAGTTCCCTATCGACGCCGATGCCGCGGGTCCACAGTTCACCGTCGACGACGAACAGTCGCAAGCTCCCGTTGGATCCGCCTCCAAACATAAATTTACATACTTGTTCAGCTCGAGCCAACTGGTGAACGCGCGCGGTATCCACTCCCACGCGTTCGGCGGTCCATCGTTCGCGTTGCCGCCTTCACCAGCGCGTCGTCTATATTTACTGTGCCACGCGGTGGCGCCTTGAAACGTGTTGCCGTTGCTATTTGCAGAGGCGCGAGACCAGCCTGTGATGTCGGCGTTAAAAGATGTCGCGCCTTCAAACGCCCGCGAAAAGTACACCACTTGCGCCGTATTCCAACCACTAATGTCAGAGTTGAAATCCTTCGCGTTGTGGAACACATCATCCATGTCCGTCACCGCTTGGGTGTTCCAACTGGCGAGGTTTTGATTGAAATTCTCCGCCCCCCAGAATGTCCCCCACATGTTTGAGACGGAATCCGTGTTCCAGGTCGAAATGTCGGCGTTGAACGAAGCCGTGTTGATGGTACTACTGCCCGCACCAACGCCCGAGGCTGCTGAAGACGCGAAGAGATACTTGAGGGATTCCACGCCGCTCACGTCCCACGTGTTCATGGGCGCGATGGTCCTATCGGTCGAGTCGCTGACGCTCACCCCCGTCGGCGCGCTCCCGCAGTTCACGCCGTAGGGGTCGTTCGAGATGCACTGATTCACCGTATCCACCAAATCCCGCGGCGGTAAATTCGAATTCTGTCCCGAAAACACGGGATTCGGTCCCGTGACGACGATCGCGCGCGCGCCTCGCGCCGCCGCCGCCACCGCCACCACCACCACCACCGCGCCTCGCGCCTCGCGCCGCCGCCGCCGCCGCCGACGCGTCGACCCATCATCGCGCGCGCTTCCACCCGCGCGTGCTCCGCGACGACACCGCCACTCGGGCATCGTCGCCGTCATCGAGAATGCAATGCAACGCACCGCGCGCGCGGCCCGATTGCCCGATCGCGCGCGCACCGATTCGATCCGTCGTCCCGTCGCGTCACCGCGCGTCGCGCGCGTCGAGGAACTCGCGAAGACGCGCGTCGACCGACTTTTCCGCGCCGACGAGCGTCGCGCACTCGCGCGGACGACCGAACGTCGAATCGGGATCGCATCGCCATCGAATCGGGACAACGGTCGACCGTGGGTGTCCTATGACGAGTCACGATTCGTGAAACAGTCCCACCCCCGGCCCGCGGGCGATCGACCGATCGACCGACCGACCGACCGACCGCGTGCCACGTGGAAGGGACTCGTTCGTGGGTCGTGACTCGTGACTAGAGATATCTGTGGGTCGTGACTCGTCAATGTGTCCCTCGCCCACGACCCACCCGCCCGCCTCGACGTCGCGTCGGCCGCGCGATTGCGAGACGACGACGCGACGAATCGCGCGGACGCGAGGTCGGTCGGACCGGTCGCGAGTCGGTCGCGTCGACGCCGACGAGGACGCGCGCGCGGGGTCGTCGCGAGACGCGTCGATTCGATTCGATTGGATTCGATTCGATTTGAATCGACCGCACGCGCGGGACGCGAGGGAAGGAATCGACGCGCGCGATGCCGCCGAAAGCGGCGGGAACGAAGAAGAAACCGGCGGTGAAGAAGGCGAAGAAACCGGCGGTGAAGAAGACGACGGCGACGAAGACGAAGAAGAAACCGGCGGCGAAGAAGAAGAAGAAACCGGCGGCGAAGAAGAGGGCGAATGCGAAACCCGCGGCGCCGAAGAAGGAGTACGATCTGTACGGACAGAAGCGAGACACGCCGGACGAGGCGGATCCGTTGCGTAAATTTTATACGTCGCTGCGCACGCAGAATCCGAAGAGCGTCATGGCGGAGGTGTGGTTGATGGAACACGGTTTGCTCGAGAGCGCCGAGGCGCAGAGAGACGCGTACAAGCGATTTTTGAAGAGTAAGGGTAAGGCTGTGCCGAAACTCACGATAAAAAAGGTGAAGACGGAGGTGAAGGAGGAAACTGAGGCGCCGGTGGAGACGAAACCGGTGGAGACGAAGGTGGTGGTTGACGACGATTCGGACGACGACGACGTTCCGCTCGCGCGACTCGCCAAGAGTTGAGACGCCCTTCGACATTCTGTAGCTCCATCCATCGTACATAAGTAATACAACGCACACATAGAACTCATTCGTCACCGCACCGCGTCCCACGTCCACGCGAGCGACCGCCGCGAACGCGCCTCGCCTCGCGCGACCCTCGACGCCGCGAACGCGCCGAGCCCGTTCTGCACACCGCGCCTCGCCGCGCGCCGCGACGTCGGCCGCGAGTCGCCATGCGCGAGGCGACGTATAGGACCGCGTACCCGGTCTCGGCGCGTCAGTATTACGATCTCATGCTCTCGAGCGCGTTTCAGCGCGACGTGCACGTGCACGGGCTGCGCATGCGCGTCTGGGACAACGTCGACGAGTACCCCGCGCCGAGGGCGCTGATGCGTCGAGTGTACTCGGAACCATCGCTCAAGCTTCCGAAGTGGATGGCGCGTTTCGCGAGAAAGTCGCAGGCGTACACGGAGTATTCGGAGTTTTGTCCCGAGACCCTGACGCGCAGAACGCGCGTCGTGCCGAAAATAGGCGCCAACTTGATGGAGTTCGTCGTCGAGGAGAGGTACGAGAACGTCGAGGGGTCGGTGGTGGGGAAGAGGAAAAAGGGTACAAAGGTGAAGGCGTCGTGCGTGGTGGTGTCGGTGGTGCGAGTTCGTAGCAAGGTTCGATTGTTTCGAAATCTCTTTGAAAAGTGGATTCTCGAACAGAGCGAAGTCAAGGTGCGACAGAGAGATGAGTACGTGCTGCGCGCGCTCAAGGCGCGCAAGTACGACGACTTGTTGGCATGGGATGACATCGCGGGCGGGGAAGAGGTCGAGGAGGAGGGGAGTGCGCGAATATCGGTTCCGAAATTGGCCGTGACGGGGGCACTCGCCGTGGCGACGCGATTGGCGTCGAGAGCCGTGGCGACGAGACGACGGGAGCGTTAGAGATTTAGAATAGTACATTGCGCGTATCGAATTGATTAATTGTGTTCTAACTAGATTTGTTTCGACATCCACGCGTCGTATTTGCTCTGCACGACGTTTACTACTGGGTCCACCTTGGCGAGCGTGTTCGATTCCAACGGACCGATGACTTCGACGACACCGCACCGTCCGTAGTGTTGCGCTAAACTGAGTCCGCTCAGACAGTAACACGTGTGGTAGTGATCGCGCCCGACGCCCGGCTTATCCCGCAACCCACCGGCACCGTTATCCGATTGACAACAATCGAGAATCCATCCCTGTAACGCGCCATTGGCAAACGGCGCGGGCGACGGCGACCCCGGCGGGTACTCAGCCGGTTGATACAGCGTCGCCGCGCACACCCCGATCGCGCGTGAACTGTCCTCAAAATCGACCGCCCCGTCGGCGTCGACTTTCAGCGCTTTCGCGCTCCTATTCGAAAACTGTCGCAACAGCGCCTCCGACGAGCGTTGCAACACCGGAAAACAACCACCCTGCCAAAACGAATAACACCCGTCGACGAGTTTATTCGTTCGACCGTTGAACCCGCCCTCGATCTCACCCTGCCTGTTGGCCAACCAACGCTCCAAATTTCCTAAATCTAACGCGTCGAGCGATCCCGCCAACGCGCACGCCGCGAGTCCGCAAAACGTGTACCCGCCGTGCGCCTCTCCGAGAGGTTCACCCGCGATCCCTCCCTCGTAACTCTGACATCTCGCCACGAATGCCCCCACACCGCGCGTGAGTTCATCGTCCAACACTCCACACAGATGCGCCGTCGCCAACGCCGCGTAGCACCCTCGCGCGTCCGTCTCTCCGCCGTCGTGCACGCGAAATCCGCCCGTCGTCTCATCCTTCAACGACATCAAAAACGCCCGCACGTCCTCCTTCACCAGCGTTTCTCGCGCCTCCTCGGTCCCTATCGTCACCAGCGCGCACGTCGCCGCGTACGTCGTCGCCACGTGCGGCATCTGTCCCGGTCCGCCGCCGAAACCGAAACACGCGCGTCGTCCCCGTCGTCGTCGACACGCTCTCAGAAACCGCACGACGTCCCTCGCCAGCGCCTCGTCCCTCGACGCGACGTCCACGCCGAGCAACGCGAGTCCGTGCACGCACCAGTACACCATCCACGCCCGCGACGCGTCGAGCGAGGTGAACGCCGCGGGAAGTGACCGCAAACCGCCCAAGAGATAATCGACCGTCGCCTCGCGCGCGAGCGTTGGTTCGCGTCCCGCGCGCGCGTAGACGCGTCGAGCGACGTCCTCGAGATCCGCGACGGCGTCCGCGGAGACGGAGGACATGTCGCGCGGCGCACTGACGCGCGTTCGCTCGATGGATTGATTTCTCGACGGCGTCGGCGACGCGTTACAACGACGACGCGACAATTCTAGGATCGAGGAGCGCTATTCGGGACGGCTATCGACGGGTGCAAAGAACGAATAAATACGTGGATGGTCATCGAGCGAGAGTGGAGGCTCAGAGAGGTTCGAGGAGACGTTTCATCCACTCGACGCTCACGAAGCGCACCATGTTGAGCGGCACCTGACGCGCGGTGGTGGGAACGAGTCCCTTGTACAGCGCCAACGGACCCTCGCGACGAATGGTCTTGGCGATGCAATCGAACGTACCCGTGTACGGCATCTGTCCGCGCTCGTCCGCCTTCATGCTCATCAGACGCGATTTGGCGAGATCGATGGGATTGGACGTCAACGCGGCGACGACGCCGGCGCTAAACGCCGCCCCCGTCTGCGTCACTAATCCATCGCTCAACGACGTGTGTTCGAGTATGTAGTGCTTCGATTGATCGTACACCGCCATCTGACTCGCCGTGACGATCATCGCTCGATTCACCGTCGGTCCACATCCTCTCCACAGCGCGAACGCGCCCTCCTCTCTCGCCACTCGAAACAACGCGTCCGCGCCGTTTCGATAATTCCGTCTCAACTCCACCGGCAATCGTCCGTCCGCCTGCATCCGCACCATGGCTAAATCCGCCGGATTCCCCACCGCCGCCCCGATCGCTCCCGCTCCGATACCACACAGCGTCATCTTCCACAACGGCAACTTTTCCCGCGCGTCCGCGTCCGCGTCCCGGAGCGCCAGCTTGAGCGCGTCGTACGCCCCGAATTTCGTCCCTATGAAGGACGCCTGTCGCATGAGCGACGCCGTGAGCCCTTTATAGAGTCCAAACATCCCCTCCGCGCGCACGACGCGCGCGAACGTGGACACCATGCCCGGCGCGCGCGAGACAGAGGTGGACGTCCCCGAGGCGGCGGCGGTGTTATCCGCGAGCGCGCCCGTGAGTTGCATGCGAACCTTGACGAGATCGATCGGGTGGGTCACCGCGCCCGAGGCCATGGCGCCGAGAGACCCGCTCGCGAATCCTTTCCACGCGGCGGGGCCTCGCGGTTGGGCGAGGCCGGCGGCGTTGGTGCTCATGGGAAGGGGACGAGGTGTGCGGTGAGATGAGAGAAAAAGCGTCCTCGAGAGGGAGAGGTAAAGTTACAGAGGCGCGGGAGGGGGAAGATCGGTTTCGAGGGGTTTTTGATCAGCCCCGCGCGCGTTCCACAGTAAACCTTGTTTCACCGCGGCGAACCAATCGTTGTTTTCGCTGTAACTGCAGACGACGGGAATGGGGAAACTGGCGACGCGGACGACGACGGCGTCGCCGCGCGCGAGCTCGGTTTGAAATTTTCCGTCAAAGGCGGCCCAGGCGGTGTTACGAGCGTTCGCGGGGCATCGGATGGTGACGACGACGGAGTCCGGGAGGACGATGGGACGGAAGGAGAGGGAGTGGGGGCAGATGGGGGTGATGCAGAGCGCGGGGACGCCGGGATGGACCATGGAACCGCCGGCGGCGAGACTGTACGCGGTGGATCCCGTCGGCGAGCTGAGAATGACGCCGTCGGCCGCCACCTTGGTGACGTGGTAGCCGTCGACGGCGAGATCGAGCTCGACCATGACCGGTTTCGGACCGCGATCGATGAGCACCTCGTTGAGCACCGATCGCCACTCGGAGTGCGCGCCGTCGGCGCCGATGGTTTGCGCCACGAGTCGATTTCTCATCGAGAGCGTGAAATTCCCCAAGCACACGTCCGCCAGCGTCTTCGGCATGTCCTCGATCTTGTGCGCCGTCAAGAAACCGAGCGATCCCATCGCGAACGCCAGCACCGGAGGCATGGCTTTCGGGAAATACTTGGACGTCCACAAGATTGTGCCGTCGCCGCCCAAGACGACGACAAAGTCTATGATTTTGTACAGTCTAAAACTCTCGTCCGCGTCGTCCCACGTCTTACACGACGACTGCAGCGCCTCCAATTCGTTCCATACCGTGCGCTCAAGCCACGGGGTGACGCCGTTGGCGCGAAGCACATCCACGGCTTCGATCAAACGCGCCGTCGCGGCGGAGTCGTGAATCTTCTTCACCACCAACGCGTTCTTCGGAGATTGAAGCCACGAAAAGTTACTGTGTGGCAACGACTTTTGAGACGTTCGAATCTTCCTATCTCTCGGTTCTAACACGCGCACGTCCTCATCGTTCGCCAAGACGAGTTCAAACGCCGCTTTACCGCCCTCGTCCGCCGCGCTCTGCGCCGGGAAGGTCTCGTCGTCGTCGTCCGGCGCGACGCGACGCGACGCCTCACACGCTCGTCTCGCCCGTTCGGCGTCATCGGTCGCGAGTTCGGCGTCACCGGCGTCCTTTGCATCGCTTTGATCGTCGCTGTCGTCGTCCTTCTCTCGAGGAGAGCCCTCGCCCTCTCGCGCGTCGTCGCACGCGCGAACGACGAATTTATGCGATTTCGTGCGAAACCCCGCCAACCGCGGGCGTTCGCTCGGTGACGTCAGACTGGACGCCGAGAGCGTGCGGCCCGGACCCGATGGCTCGTCGGCGAAGCGCACGGTGTGATCGGACGAGCGAAGCGCGCGTAATTCGCGTTTGAGCTCGGCGTTTTCGCGTTTGAGCGCATCCGTGTGGGACGCCGTCGCGTCGTCCAGACGCGCGGATTCGAGCGCGGACGTCGCGCGAGCGAGAGCGTCAGATGCGTCATCGTCCATGGACGGCGCCATCGGACGCGCGCGAGCGTCGCGCGAGACGGTGTGGCGCGGGCCCGTCGACGCGGAATTGTTTGGCGAACGACCGCGGTCGAAAACGTCGACGAGAGAGAGAAAGAGAGAGAGGGGGCGGGCGTTCGAGTTTCAATGCGTACGCGTTCAATAGAATCACATCTCGTCGTCCTCGTCGAAGGCGTTGCGACGACGATCGAAATTAATCTTCCCGACGCGACCGCCGCCGCCGCCGCCCGAACCGCCGCCCGAGGCGGCGTTTTCCAACATGCCGATCAACGCCTGTTCGCTCACCTTGTGCACGCGACCGGCCTGCGCGGCGCGAAGGATGCTCTCCTCCAGCGCGCGAGCCTTCTCGGGCTTCACGATGGCTATTCTGCTCACTGCGACGGAGCGGGAAGAGCGTCGGAGCGACGCGTTCGGTCAGTCCTCGGTCGTTCATTTCGCGCTCACGCGCGCTCGGCGCGAACGAAAACGCTCGCGTCGGTCTCGCGATGGATACGCACGTCTCTCGCGCGCCGCGGGCTCCAAAACGCTCGCCAACGCCGCGCCTCGTCGCTCTTCGTTTTCGCGTTGTCTTTCCCTCGCGAGCTCCTGTTCCTCCGCGTTCACGACGCCGTCCTCCGGAATGTCCAACTGCGCGCGCCGAGAAGATCGACGCGTCGCGTCGTCATCGTCGTCATCCTCGTCAGTCTCGCGTCGTCGCGCGTCGCGTCACCGCGAGCGCCGACGTCGACGTTCATCGGGCTCAAAAGTCAACTCGACGCCATCGTCGCCGCTCGCGCGTCTCTCGCGCGCGCCGCGCGACGCTCGCCGTCGAACGCGCACCGGTTGTCCTTGCATGTTCATGTCGTCGCCCGCGCGTCTCCCTCGACCGCTCGCGCGCGCGCGAAGACGAAGCGGCGCCGAGCACTGCCGCCCCACATTCACGAGCGCGCGCCGTCATGTCGCGAGAGGGGTGCGTCGCGCGACGCGTTCGATCGCGAGGCGACCACACTCGCATTTGTCATCGTCCTCGTCGCGTCCGCGCGCGCGTCGCGTCGCCGCGCGCGCGTCGACAGGGCGCGGGACGATGGGGGAACGATTTCACGATGAATGCGCGCGCGCGCGACGACGCGCGCTGTGTCGCGAACGACGCCCGACTGACGACGACGCGCGCGCAGAACGAATGAGGACGCGTCGGTGTCATTCTTTTGCTTTTCGCCGAGCGCGGTGGTTCGCGGGAAGAAGCGCGACAGCGATGCCGTCGCGCGCGAGCCCGAGGGAGACGCGCGGGACGTCAAGCGCCGAAGGAGTCTGCGATTGATGCGCGCCGAGGTCGAGGCGGAGGAAGATGCGAGGGCGAAGGAGACGTGTGAGCGGTCGGCGCGAGCGGTGGCGATACCCAAGCCGCGAGGATTAGCGGTGGCGAGCGCGAACATTCCCGCGCCCAGAAAAGCGGCGCCGACGGTGAAGGCGATTCCGGCGCCGAAACGCGCGCTCCCGGCGCCGCGCGCGATTAAAAACGCGGTAAAGGAGAGTTAAATCGCACGAATAGAGTTAAATTGATTGTCATTGCGCGCGAGAATTAGCGGAGAGGTGTCGATGTAAAACGAAATGTGCGACGCGAGTGTTAAAACGCGACGACGCGCGCAAATGGCGGTCGACGCGCCGCGGGCGAGTCGCAGCCGTCGTCCTCTAACGAGGCGAAGACGCGCGACCAGACATCTCGAACGAAACTTCTTTGACGCTCGAGTCTGAAATTCGGTCTGTCGGAAACGCCGATGAGGTGCGGTCGCGGGGCGTCGCCGCTCTGCACGATGAACTCGAAATCGAAAAAGACGGGCGCGCCCACGGCGGCGTACGCGTCGTAATGCGCGTCTTGCACGACGTTCGAGGGTAAACGCACGCGCGCGCGCATCGCCGCCGTCGCCGCTTCGCACTGTGCGATGATATCGTCGGAGAAATCATCGGTACCCGTGATTCGCGAACACACCTCGCCGAAATCCACCTCTCTCGCGACGGCGCTCGCCTCGTCCCCGGCGAGTCCTCGATTCGTGAGCTCTCGAAAGCACGAGTCGTCGTCCTCGCGCGCGTCGGTCATCGTCGAGACGACGTATTCACGCACCGCCGAACACACGCTCACGTGCCCGGCGATGTACACCGCGTCGTTGGCGGCGTTCGCGTTCGGCACGAAGGCGACGTGCGCGCGAATCGAGCACTTTCTCCCGAGTTCATCCGTGAGCGCGTAGCCGACGTGACGCTGCGCGATGAGTTCCCCTCTCGACCGCCGCGATCGCGCGTCCGCGATGAGGTCTCTGAACGCGCTCAACGCGCCGACGCGATCGATGCGTTCGCCGTACACGCCGGGAAATCTTCGGTGCGCGCCCTTGAGCACGAAGACGTCGTCGTCGAGCGCGCGGGCGTCGACGGATTCGCTCGTGACGATCGCGGGCACGCGCACGGCGTCGCGCGCGGCGTGCGTTTTGATGGCGTCGTGAAACGCAATCTTGGACGTGAGAAGCTCGTACCACTGTGGACCGACGCTGAGCGCGTTGAATGACTCGAGAGACTCGAAGAACGCGTCGACGACGTCGACGTCCTCGAGCGCCTTCCTCCAAAGCGCGCAATACTCAGCCACCGCGTCGTCGTCGCCGCAATCCCACGCCACTTTGGCGAGAGGGTACACGCCCATGACGCCGACGCCGGCGCGCAGGGCTTGCTGGTATAGACTCGACGGCTCCGCCGAGTATCCGTTGAGATGCAACGCGTGCGCGAGCGTAAACAACAACAACGGATGTCGTCCCGGTCGCGTCCACTTCCCCTCCGGTCCACCCAATCTGGCCGTGCGCATGAGCGTCACCGCGCTAGTCAACGTCCCGAACTTGACGCACATCAAACGCGCGAGAGCGATCCAAGAATCGGGATAATCGAACGCCGTCGCCGCGCACCGCGCGTACTCCTCCTCGGCTCGATTATACAAACCGACGTCCTCGAGCATTTGTCCCGCGATCGCGAGCGCCCCCACGCACGTCGGCGTGCGTCGATGCGCCTCACACGCCCTGTCGATCGCCGTCGTCACGCATCCCAGCGCGTGATACACGCCCGCCAATTGCAGAGACGCCTGATAAAAATCCGGCTCGACGACCAACGCGCGCTCCATCTTCTCCGCGAACGCGCGCACCATCTCTCTCGTTCGCATCGCTCCCTCCGGCGTCTCCACCGCCCGCTTCGCCTCATCGACGAGTTCATCCACGCGCGGATCGCGGTCTCGAGCCTCCGCGCGGCGTTGCATCTCCATCAATTCCTCATCTTTCGTCGCGTCGTCCGCCTCCGCGCGCGCGTCTCTCTCGGCGTCCTCGCGAAGCGCCTCCTCGATGCCGTCCAACTCGCGCAGACACCCGATCGCGAGCGCTCGATCGACGACACCATTTTTCTCCGGCGTCTTGGCGACGACGGCGCCCGCGCCCGCGCCCGCGCGCGCCGTCGCGTCGTCGTCGGCGCCCCCTTGATTTTCAATCAATTCTCGGAGCGCGCGCGCGTCGGCGAGCACGGTCGACGCGTCGCCGTCTCTCTCGCGCCGACGCGCCTCGCGACGATCGCGCGCGTAATTTCCTCGCTGAAACGCGTACGACATGCGTCGTCGATCGACGGCGTGTGACGTCGCGGGCGCGGGCGCGCGCGGATGATGCTCGAGCGTTTTCGGGCGTTTTCGGAAACGACACACCTCGACGCGCCCTCGCGTCGCGCGCGTCCCTCGCGCGCGCGTCCGACGTCTCGAATTCGTCGTCGCGTTCTTCACCGACGCGCGCGCGTCGATCGAGGCGCGAACGCGCGCGCGTAGACCCCGTGGATCATCTCGCGGTCAACGCGCTCGAACGAGAACGAGATGACGCGCGCGCTCTTGGGCGGCGCGGATTGCGCGCGCGCGGGCGTCGCCGTCGTCCTTCGCGGGTTCGGGAACGCGTCCGCGACGGAGGCGTGGGAGGAGATGGCGGTCGTCGGCGGGTGGGGCGCGGCGGGGGTGGCGGACGAGACGACGCCGACGCCGACGCCGACGCTGGGCGCGCTGGACGCGGGTGGGGTGATGCGCGTCGTCGTCAACGCGAGGTACGGTGGAAACGCGAGCGGTGCGGCGGTGATGGCGGTGTTGGACGCGCTGAGGGCGAAGGGACCGATCGAGGAGGCGTGTTTCGTGTTGGCGACGCGAGACGAGGCGGCGGCGGCGGACGCGGCGCGCGAGTCGAACGGGTTTTTAGCGTACGAGGACGTGTGTAACGGCGCGCGGGCGTCGGATTCGGTGGGGATCGTGGCGAGACCGTTGGGTGTGGGCGGGTTGTCGGCGAAGGATGGGGTATTGGCGACGGTGATGCGCGCGTTGCAGTCTTGCGGGACGAAGACGCGCGTGTTGTACGCGCCGGCGTTCGAGGCGTCCAAGTTTGATCGAGAAGCCTTGGAACGCGCGCGCGCGGTAACGCACAGATTAGGTCGCGCGGTGGAGGCGAGCGCGTTCGGTTTGAGCGGGTACGACGCGGAGGCGGTCGATCGTCTGACGCCGGCGTCCGACGCCGCCGAGCCGGAATCGAGCGACGCGTTGTACACGTGACGAGACGATCGCATTCGCGGCGAGCTCTTCGGTGATGACCATCGCGCGCGGTGTGTTTAGTGTGATAGCAAACAGAAAAGTAAATCACGTATACGATACACGCATCCTTCTTGTGACTGTCCGCTCACGCGTTCGGCGGAGGCGGAGGCGGAGGAGGCGGAGGAGGCGCGCCGCGCGCGGGCGGAGGCATCATGATCACGGGTTGGCCCTGCGCGTTGTACTGCACTGGAACGTACATCATGGGCTGACCCTGACCCGGGGCGCCGTACGCGGGTGGCGCGCCCG
>MDTE01032493.1_pt1 | contig 39082 bp, 32 predicted proteins | sample 811231 | NCBI WGS metagenome assembly MDTE01 (sample SAMN05326651, study PRJNA326480) | marine metagenome | isolation source: seawater | place: Indian Ocean: Red Sea | collected 2010 | reverse complement strand
TGGTGCGGTGGTGGTGGTTGGTGCGGCGGTGGTGGTTGGTGCGGCGCCTTCACCCTTTGTTGCTGAGCTCTCTTCAGAAGTAGAGGAGGTGCAGCTGGCGCAGAAGAGAATCAGACAAAGAGTTGAGCTAAGGAGTTTTTGCATAGCGGGCGACTCTAGGACAAGGCCTCAACGCATGGAGGAATCGGCAAAGGGAATGTGACCGAGAACCTTTCACTGTTTCGGACAAGAACCAGCCCTATTCCGCATAGAGCGCAGGTCGCTCGACCAGTCTCCGAGCGAGAGCCCGGTCAGCACCATTTGCTCAGACTATGTCCCGGGTTCAAATCTGAGCAGCCCCACAGACAAGCATCGTCGGTGGCGGAGCTTGCTCGTAAGGCAGGATTTCCGCCCTTTTCCCGGGATCTGGAGAGTGGCACGCCTCATAGGGCGAGGATCGTCTGCAGTGGAGAGTCTCAGGCAGGAGACCCTCAGCCGATGGGACTGAAGCGGACTAGGCGACCGGAAAACTTACGCTCTCCAACCCATAGGTAGTTGCCATCGAAGCTGGTGGCGGCAGGCCAAAACATTTGGTTGCGTGTGATTTCGGGCTGGGTGTCAGAAGTTCCCGATGCACCCAGGATTACGTCAGCCGATTGTCCAGCGATGGCGTCGTCCACGTCCTGCCAGACGTGGACTTGGTTGTTCCCGGTGTCGGCGACAAACAGGTGACCTTTGTCAACGGTCGTTCCCTGCGGCAGGTTAAATGCGCCGACTCCACCAACGGTCGTTGACGCACGTGAGGATTCGATCTGATCCACCCTGAACAACTGCGCACTGTGTCCCATCGTAGAGTTGACCGCCAACCAGGTTCCGTCACTAGATAGGCCTGTCGGTTGGTTAACTGTCAATGAGGCAATCGGCTCGTGGGTCCCGTCAGGAATGCCCGCCCAGACGTAGACGACACCAGCCCGTTTGTCGGCTACGTAGAAGTAGTGCTCGTCCATCGCCACTCCGGTTAGCTCGCCGAATGGCACGCTTCCGACGCCGTTCTTGAAGTCGTAGGCAGGCAAGTTCCCCTCCAACGGAAGTTCGTTCCAGATGAGGAGACGGGTTCCACCGGCGAGGGCGAAGTTGTCGCCGTAAAGCGTGTTGTCCCAAGGACCGAATACGTCCTCACACTGTTGGCGGCTGGCAGTCTCCTCGTTTCTGTACCAGCAAAAGTGGTAGACCACATCGGGTGCTGCACCGCTTTCGTTGGGAAGGTTCCGCCACACGAAAAGCCTGTTGTCAAAGTCCGAAGAGGCGAAGAGGTTTTTGCCATTCGAGACCGGAACCGGGTTTGACATAACAAAATTTTCGATGTTGGCGTCGACGTACAGGTCAGATGCGCCGATGACGAAGTCAGGAGACTGGGTCGCTGAGGTCGGAATTGAGTTGTAGACGACAAGTGTGCTGCCATTAGTCGTGATGTAGACACGGCCACCTACTTCCGCAACAGTGGAGTAGTCGCCCCATCTGAAGTTGTAGCCGCCAGCTTTGGCTTGCCCAAGGTTGGAGAGCGAAGGTCGGTCGGCCGCCGATCTCGGGATCTCATCCCAGACATGGAGAGTGCTGCCCATCATTAGAAGGCGTTGGTCGTCGGAGAAGTCGCCGCGGAGCCATCCTGCCGGCTCTTTCCCGCCAAGGGGATCGGTCAGGAAGAAGTCATAGGGTTGTTGATCAGTTGTTGGGAAGCTGTTCCAGAAGAAGGTGCCAGCTTCGTTAACACCACCGGCGGTTGCATTGTGGTCGCCTACGATGAGCGAGTTTCCATCGCTGGTGATATGCCTTGGGGTTCCTAAGTGCCCTGAACCGGTTAACAGCAGGTCAGCTGGTTGGCCGTCGTATGTGGGGAAACTGTTCCAAATCAGAACGCTTCGGCTTTCTGTGCTAGCAACCGCAAGTTTGCTCCCATTGGTCCAAACTCCCCAAGGCCACCGAATATTGGACTTAGACGGATTGGCGTTCGCTCCACCACTTAGGACAATGTCGGCAGGTTCAGCGTTACTGGTGGGAAACTCGGTCCAAATGAGGATTCGGTCGTTGTAAGTATCGGTAACTGCCAATCGGGTGCCGTCGGTGCTTGCGCTAAGCGGCCAGTTCAACTGGTTGCGGCCGCTGCCCGGCTCGTTGGTCGTGAAGTTCGGCTGTCCGAGAACTATGTCTGGCGCCTGATTGGTATGGGTAGGGGCCGAGTTCCAGATGAGAACCCGGTTGTTGAACACATCAGTCATTACAAGGCGAGTGCCGTCGGTAGTAAGGCCTGATGGCCGGTTGAATCTGAGTGGACCGCCAGTTTTATTGAAGTCGACGGCTGACAGTGTGAGGTCGGCCTCCTGGGCTGTCATGAAAAATCCGGACGTGCCACCGGGTGCTACGGAGTAGGAGGTGGACGGGTAGGTGACCGTGATGATTTCAGGCGTTTGATCCTGAGACGGCTGGCTGGAGTTTGGGTCCGCTGGTTTTGTGGGTTCTTTCGGTGCGGTGGTTTCGGCAGGCTCCGTGTTGTCTTGGGTGGGTCTCATGCAAGGGCCCATCGCCTGTTGCTCTTCGGCGCTTGGCTGCCTGTTCGCCAGTTCGTCGTAGACCTGCTTTCCCAATGCAGCAATCAGACAGTCCCGCACGTCGGGATCTGCGCTTGGAGACGAGCCTGACGGCTGAGTGTTATCGCTCGATCCCGGCAGCGATTCTTGGTTCATGTCCTCGGTGGCCGGCACAGTCGAGGTTGTCAACGAGGTGGTGGTCACTAAATCGGTAGACGAGGCGTCCCTTGAGCTATCGGTCCCAGACGAGGTTGTCGGAGTGGTCGAGGTGGTTGAGGTGGCGTCACCATCTTCCACGCTTACCAGCGGAGCACCGGCGTCCACCGTTGATGCGGGCACGGGCGAGGTGCCGTCGCCACCGCATGCTGAAGCCATCGCCGTTAGGGCAAGGCCTGCAACTAACTTTTTCATGATTTGAGCCTCGCAGTTAGGAAGAACATTGTCCTGCGGATCTGGCTAGCCGGAAAACGATAGAGCGTATGGCCAAAGGTCGGCCAAGTCGTCGGTCGCGTCCTCCCGCACTTCGTCTCCTACGACCTGAAGAACCGGGAGGTTTGGATCCCTTCCTGTCTCTTTGAGTATCAGTCGGATGTTCCGTTTGGAGACCCAGCAATTGGCTAGGTCTTAGGTAGTTGAGAGTGTCCCGATGTTTGGCCCGCTTTTAAAGGTCCCCTGGCGGTTGACGGTCAGGATCAGATTGTGAAACGCAGGGCCGCAGGCCGCCAGAGACTCGAGGAGAAAGTCCTCCATTGGTGCTGGTGGCTCGATGAATGTGTGACGAGTAGTCGTTACGGCGAAGTAGGCGACTAGCAGAATCAGTAACGCTAAGGATTTGGCGGATCTGGTCGGACCGAAAACCGCTAACTATTTCGAGCAACAACTAGCTCGTACTCCGAATATAGCGTAGGTCGTCCGAGCAGTCTCCGAGCTAGAGCCCGGGCAGCGCGATTTGCTCGCACTCTTGCCGAGACAGTTGGGGTAAGAGGCATCTCGACGGTCTGCCACTGGAAATGACGGTCGAAAAGATCTCTCAGGTCACCGAGCTCGGCGTTCGCCTCGCCGTTTGTAGGCCTATTGAATGAAACCAGAGCGCCTTCGAGGTTGGATGAGATCGTAGATAGGTAGTTGTCGACCTGAACCGCGGTCATCTCCTGAAATGAAGCGATGTTCAATGCGAGGTCGATGGGAAATCCGCCGACCAAGTCCAGCCGGAAGTTGGGAACCAGAGTAAATCGGGCAGGACCAGTCTGGAGTTGGTCGACCGTGCTGCTGGGATTGGTGGGATCGTAAAGGAACACATTTTCCGGTCCATTGTGGATCGAGAGATAGGAGGCGGAGAAAAGTAGGACCTCCGGGAGGTCGACAATCACGTACCGGTCGAGCGAGTCGCCGAGGCAGTGGGCCACTTGATGGGCGAGGCCCCCGTATCCGCCACCGATTTCGAGCACGGTTTTGGATGCTGGCGCAGCATTATCAAAGAGGCCTTCCCTATACATCGCGGCCACTAGGCGTTGATATCTCAGCAGGTCTGTATTGACGATTCGGTCATTGAACTCGAGACCAAAGGTCCGTTCTGGCTCGTCGAGGTGCATTTTGGCCGGAAGTTCATTCCAGAGGCTGGAAAATTCAGACTCGAGGTGAGTGCGGTAACCGTTGGCCTGAGGCGGCATGTAACGGCTGTAGATATCTCCGGTTATCTGCCAGGTGTGGTCGCGCAAGCGACTGAAATGTTGTTCTTCGAGGCCCATGAGGTATTTCAGACGTTCGCAGTATTCAGACCAGTACGCGGAAGGTTGAGTTCCTGGTTTTTCGATTGCTGATCGCTCCAGAAGGATTGCCTCAATCCGTTCCTTTATCCCAGCGATCGCATCACTTGTCTCCCGGTTTAGAGACATCGTCGTTTGCCCACCCGTCGTTCGTAGGTGCCCTTGAAAGTGCTGCCGGCGGGGATCAGCCGCATCGGATCATCTGACGTTAGTCCTCGCTTAGTCCTCGCTGACGGCAATGACGACATCAAGAGTCGAGAGCCGAAGGCGCTGGCTAGGGCCGTCTCTTTACGGGAAGTTGAGGTGGGGTGAGCAGAACTGGAACTCACTCGTAATTTTCTCTGCCTGCGACTCGGTCTAGATCGTCAAATCACCATTGCTTGAGGTCGCGCGGAGCAGGTGATTACCTAACCTCGGATTAGACACTCATCTGTGCCGGGGCCGGTCTTGGCAGCGAGATCGAAGTAGAGGATGTAGTCGCCCCAGTCTGAAAGACCGTTCTCATCCGAGGCAACGACGGTGTATGTCCTCAAACCCGGTGTATCACATACGTAGTCCGAGATATACGAGTTGGTGCCATCGGAGTCGCTGTTGGAATACACCAAGGCGTCCTTCGAGTCGTAGATCTCGAGTCGCATATCGAGTTTGTTGCGAACTACGTAAGGGTCCTCGGTCGTTCCGAGGCCGTAGGTGTCGCCCGTGGATTTCAGGGTGATGGTGACGAATGCACCCGGCTCGGCACTGAACGAATAACCGTCCCTCGACCCAGAGACGAGCGCCGCCTGATAGCTACTGCCTGACGTCATCGCCCCCATGAATCTGTCGTAGAGGGCTGCAACCGTTGTCGTTGTCGTTGTCGTTGTCGTTGTCGTTGTCGGTGCGGCCGTTGTCGTGGGCGCCACCGTCGTCGTTGTCGTCGTTGTCGTCGTTGTTGGTGCGGCCGTTGTCGGCGGTGGATCCCGGCGAACAACTGACGTACCGTTTTGTCCTGCGTCGAGGCCAGCGAAGAAGGTGAGAATCGTGCCTCCATATGACTGCGCCTGAGCGTCGGTGATGCAGTAGTGGTTGGTCACCCAGTCAAGGGATGCCTGTTCCTCGTCAGTCCAAGTTGTCGTGTAGGCGTAGGGACCGGAGGCGTCGATTGAGGCACCTAGGCCTAGTGAGCACTCGTTCTCGGTCTTCCCGCTGAGACCAGCGAGGATGAAGTGGATCACTTCCACGCCGGCCTTTTGGAGTTCAGCAGGAGACGTGTAGCCGAGGTGTTCAGTGGCCCAGATCAGATCGGAGACACCGGACGTGGCATAGCCAGTGGTTACTGATCGGTCTTCGGCGGCGGATATCGAGGAAAACGTCGTTAGTCCGAGGGCGGTGACGCCAATGGTCAGTAGCGCGAGAGCGCTGCGCCTGAGGGATGCCAGACCGTGTCTCTTCATGCCTCCAGTCTTTCAGACCGGCGCGCGCCGCATGGGGACGTCGCCCACGTGCGATCCTTCTTGAGTGCGCTGGAGCGAGTCGCCTGTGTTTGGCCGCTGGGGTTGTCGCCATGTCCGCGGCGTCCTAGTGCTTCTGCTGATGGCGGGTTTTCCTGCCTGTGGTGGAGGACCAGAGGCCACACCAGTTCCTTCGACCGTTGGAGAACTTTTTGATGGTTCCGTCGCTACGACCACGATCGGCGGTCTGCGGGTGGATGGTTGGATTCGCCGCGATCTTCCAGACCTCCAGGCAGCGGCGGATCGGTGTGCTGCTTCGGCAGACGTAGACGCACCCATCGAACCGGAGGAGGGACCGCGTACGGTGGTCGTCGAGTCGGGGGACTCTTTGGGGAAGATCGCCAAGCGGTTCGACCGGACAATTGACCAATTCATGCGGGCCAATGGCATGTCCGACCCAAACCTGTTGCAGATCGGTCAGGTGCTCGTCGTGCCGGCGAAGCGGGCCGAGGACGTTTCGGAACCTGACGGGCCGACGGTTGTAATCGAGCCGATCTTCTGTGAGATCGATACCGGAGTGTCTGCTTTCGGGCCCGACGGTCGACAACTTGGTGGCCCGGGAATCTTGGAGGTTTTCGGAGATTGGCCCCGTCTCGAGGGTCCTCGTGAGGCTCCCCGGGTTAACGGCCGCCTCCGGGGCTTGGCGTCGGCTTCGATTCGGTCTTTCTTGGACGATGCTGTGGAAGCGATAGAGAAGGGCGGCTATGCGTGTCGGGACGCCAGCCACAATCGGTGCGCTTGGTTACAGCACCGACCAGAGGTCCTTTTGGCCACTGATGATCTTTTGAGTGTTCGCGATGTGGTTCGGCTTCTACTTCCAGGGTCTTCGATGGTCGACGTTGAGGTTCGGACCAGCACCTTTGATCTGGCTACCGGCAGGACAATCGCCATTGATGGCTTATTCGATCCGGACACTGACTGGTTGGTCGCCGTCTCGGCTGCTGCCATCGAGAGACTGGCAGACCAACCGTGGACTGACGAGCGCCGTGTCGTCGGAGCCGGTCCTGAGGCTGAAAACTTCGAAAGGTTCAACCTCACCTATGGAGGCCTTGTTCTGTCGTTTGCTCCTGGGACTATCGGGGGAGCGGGCACCGAGGATGTCTTGGTCACCATCCCGTATCGGATCCTTGATGGCTACTGGGCGCTCGGCGGTCCAGTAGCGTGGCTTGAGGATCTCACCCCCTAGGTTCTGGCGATGGATGTGCGGGAAACAGCGCCGAAATCCTGTTCGTGCCAAGGTTTCGCAAGCGGCCTGGTTTTGGACAATCAGCTGGATCGAACCCTCGACCCCGCCTGCTTGATTCCGTTTGGCGGTCACTGGCAGCGCAGGAAGGTGGTTTTGCATCACGACAGGGAAGTTCTCCGCCGCTTCGCTCAGTGAGCGAATGCCCGGCGGATCACACCGATGGAACTCGGCATTACTGTCCACCTGACCGATCAGTCGATCGACGTCCGGGACCTAGCCATAGCAGTCGAGGAGCGGGGCTTTCATTCGCTATACCTACCTGAGCACACTCATATCCCCACCGAGCGAACTACTCCGCCACCCGATGGCGGTGAGTTTCTGGCCGACGGGTACCGGCGGTCTCCCGACCCGTGGGTGTCTTTGACTGCAGCAGCGGTGGTAACTGAGCGAATCCTTCTCGGGACTGGGGTGGCGCTAGTAGCCCAGCACCACCCGATTTCGCAGGCCAAGGTAGTGGCGAGCCTCGACGTGCTGTCCGACGGGCGGGTGGTACTCGGTGTTGGATACGGCTGGAATCGAGAGGAGATGGTTCACCACGGAGTTGACTACGCCACTCGACGGGATCGTGTACGTGAGCACGTGGCTGCCATGCGCGCCCTGTGGTCCGACGATGAGGCAGAATTTCACGGGGAGTTCGTTGACTTCGAACCGTCATGGTCATGGCCGGTACCTCTCCAACCGGGTGGTCCTCCAGTCCTGATCGGTGGCGGTGCAGGTCCGCGCATTTTTCGTGAGGTCGCTTCCTGGGCCGACGGTTGGATGCCCGTCGGGGGCTCGCGCCTTCAGGAGGGACTTGACGGCCTCCGACTTGCCTGCGACGACTGCGGTCGAGATGCAGATGATTTGGCAGTCGTGCCTTTCGGCACCATTCCCGACCAAGGGAAACTTGAGCACTATGAGTCGTTGGGGATCGCAGAGACGGTTCTTCGAGTGCCTTCAGGCGGCCGGGACGAAGTCTTGTTCACGCTAGATGAACACGCCCGGTTCCTCGGCTGACGGAAAGCCGCCATGGTCTTCGTGGGACACCTATCGGCATCGCGGGAAAGCGGTGGACTTGTTGACTTCGGGATCGGTCCGTACGTTCACGGTCGGGCGAGTCACCGCTTTCCTGTCTACACCCGAGGAAACGTGGGCGAGGTATACCCACAACCGGTTTTCCCTTTGACTGCTTCAATGGTGCGAGCGATAGCCGGCGATCCGGCCCGCGCCTTCTTGCTGTCGACGGGGATGGTGACGAGACGAGAGTGCGACGAGGATGCTGACGTCTTCATGGGCGTATTCGCTGGATACGCCTACCTGAACCTGTCGATTACGCGGGTTATCGCCATTCGGACGCCCGGCATGTCGATGATGGATGCCGACGCTCCCTTTCTCGGATCTGAGGATCGCGCGCCGCCTCACTCACGCTCGTGGCGTGACACCAACCTGCTGGCCACTTTCCGGGGCGTCCGGCACGCGTGGGGGATTCTCTCCACCAATTTCCTGCCCGGTCTAGACGACGCGGTCGAAGAAATTGCCACCTGGCGGGCGGGGCTCAAGCCTGTCGAGGCCTCAAGCGATGAAGAGTTGATCGACGCGGTGACGGAGATGCTGCCCATGGTCGGCAGAATCTTTGCCCTGCACCTGGCCATTACTGGCGGAACAGGTATTGGACTCGACGTCCTTCGGCGGACTACCCGCAACCGCCGCGGTCCGGCTATAGACCTGATGGCCCTTCTTGGAGGTCTGGGCGAAGTTGCTTCGGCCGCCCCGGCCGCTGCTCTATGGGAGTTGGGTCGCCTAGCCCGCGCCGATGTTGCGGTCGTCGGCCTCTTTGAAGAGGGTCTGACAGGGCTTGACGACCGGCTGCGCGCCGATGTCCGGACAACGAAATTTGTCGAAGCATTCGATGCCTTCCTCGACCAACACGGGGCTCGCGGACCAAACGAGTGGGAAATGGGTTGCGATGTTTGGGGAACTGATCCGGATCTGGCCCTGGCACTAGTGGATCGCATGCGCCTTGCCAGCGAGGATCACGACCCGTCTGTCCGGGGGGCTAGGCGGACTATCGAGCGCGAAGAGGCGGTGGTTGTTGCTCGTCGTAGCGTTCGCCCGGGCTTTCGCTGGTTGTTTGACCGCGGTCTCCGTTGCGCCGTCAGTCGAATTCGCGGTCGGGAACGATGCAAGACGTTGCTCGTTGAGGCAATACACGAAGGGCGGCTTCGCCTTCAGGAACTGGGACAGCGGCTAGCCGGACGCCATTTTGGCGTGGCTGACGACGATCTGTTCTACGTGACGCTCGAGGAGATTGAGTCCTACCTTGCCGGACCGTCTGGCTATGCCCAAGCGGTGGCAGAACGGCGGGCTATCCGGGACCGCCTAACTGAACTGGAGCCACCATTTTGCTTCGAGGGTCGGATACCACCGGTTGACGAGTGGGCGCCAGCGTCCGGTCGGACGCGGCCTGCACCGCAGGAGGTGGGGTCGTTGCTTACTGGGACGCCCGGCTCGTCGGGTGTGGCTCGAGGGCGGGCACGCGTCGTCCTCGACCCCGCCTATCCCGGCGATCTGGGGCCCGGGGATGTGCTGGTGGCGCCTATCACCGACCCGTCATGGACGCCATTGTTCGTGCCGGTAGAGGCCGTTGTGGTCGACACCGGTGGACAGATGAGCCACGCGGTCATTGTTAGCAGGGAACTGGGACTTCCATGCGTTGTGTCTGTCACTGGGGCGACAGCCACCATCGCAGACGGCACTCTGCTCGAGGTCGACGGCACAGCCGGAACGGTTCGGATCCTGGAATAAGAAATTAGGAGTCGCTGGCAGTGATGTTGCTCAGGAGTTGGTAGACCGAAATTCTGCCATGAAGTCGACCAAGGTCTCGACGCTGGCCAAGGGGAGGGCGTTATAGACGCTGGCCCGGATGCCGCCGACGCTTCGGTGTCCCTTCAGGTTGACCATGCCTGCTGCCGCGGCTTCGATCACAAAGCGCTTCTCAAGGTCCTCGTCGGGGAGGCGAAAGACGATATTCATGTGTGACCGGCTCGTTTCCTCGACCGGGCAGGAGTACCAACCGTTGCTTTCGTCGATGGTGTCGTAGAGCATTGAGGCCCGTTTGGCAGCGCGCTGCTCGAACGCAGGCAGTCCACCTTCGTCTTTCATCCAGCGAAGAACCTTGCCCATGACGTAGATGGCGAACATGGGGGGAGTGTTGGCCATCGAGTCGTTGGAGTCGTGAGTTGCGTAATCGAGGTACGGGGACAGGCTGCGACCGTGGCTAGAGAGTCGGTCCCTTCGGACTACGACGATGGCTAAGCCAGCCGGACCGAGATTCTTCTGGGCCCCGCCGTATACGAGGTCGTGGCTGCCCCAATCAATTTCACGGCTCAGGAAGTCGGAACTCATATCGGAGACCAGTGGTACATCGACCGACGGAAGCTCGGGAAAGCGGGTACCGCCGATGGTCTCGTTGCTGGTGACGTGCAGGTAGCGGGTGCCTTCTTGGAGTTGTATCTCGCCGGTTGTCGGCATCCGGTTGAAAGAGTCTTCAGCACCCGACCAAGCCTCGTAGACTTGAGCGACCTTCTTCGCGTCGCCGAAAGCCTTTTGGGCCCACGTACCGGTGTTCACGTAGCCAGCCATATCGCTGTCGGATAGGAGGTTCATTGGTACCGCGGCGAACTGCAGCGAAGCACCACCTTGGAGAAAGAGGACGGCGAAGTCGTCGGGTACGTTGGCCAGTTCCCGGAAGTCAGCCAGCGCCTGCATATGTACTGCGTCGTAGGCAGCGCCTCGGTGGCTGGATTCAATGATCGACATGCCAGTGCCGCCAAAGTCGAGGAACTCGTCACGAACCTCCTCGAGGACGGACACTGGGAGGGTGCATGGGCCCGCGCAGAAGTTGTGGACACGATTAGATGCGGTCATCAGGTTTCTCCCTCGGTCGAGCCCAAGCCGGCCGGAGGCGGACGTAGGGGTCGTCGGTAGAAGGCTCATCCTACTGGCGTCATCCTTGCCCGAGGATTGGGGCCGGGAGGGGTTATGGGGGGGTCCGCGGCTCTTAGTCAACCGGCGACGAACTGCAGGCGCCTAAGCGAAGGTTCGACCACGGCAGCCGTGCGTGCAGCCGAAGCAGCCAAGATGGCTGGTTCGACGTGGTCGGGTTCGTCAACGCCAATGGGTACGACCTCGTGGGAATGCTCCCTGTCCACCCAGGTGGGGACATATCCGGCATCAATGATCCGGATGCCACCGTTGCCTCTCACATCCTGGACCTGAAACCAGGCGATCAGGCCATCCTGGGTTTCGGGCGGACACGACCGGCATGGGTTTTTCTCGTCGCCCGGCTGATTGGTCAGAAAGTTGCCGAGTCCATAGACAACTGCGCCCTTCGGGGTTATGTCGACGGGTTGAATCACGTGAGCGTGGTGGCCGAGCACTAGGTCGACTTCTGGGGCGGCGAGGAGGCGTGAGCCGGCTGACCGCTGGCGTTCGGTAAGGGCGGATTGGTACTCCTCGCCCCAGTGGATGCTGACTACCACGAACTCGGCTCCATCACCTCGTGCCGCCCGTGCCTCGGCGATCACCCGGTCAACGTCAAGGTTCGGGACCATCCATGGTGGGTCGAAGGGCAGATCGCGGCCGTTTAGCAGGTCAGTGACCGAGAAGTGGGCCACCTGAATCCCTCCCGGTTCGTACCAGGCCGGCCCCGCAGTCTCAGCAGATTCGGCCATGCCGCTAGTCGCCAAACCGGCCCGGTGAAGGTGGTGGAGGGTAGAAGACACGCTCGACGGCCCCGAGTCCAGAGAGTGGTTTGACGCTAGGGAGCATCCGTCATAGCCAGCGCCAGCGATCGCATCTGCCAGCGAGGACGGGACCCTGAAGGTGCCCTTAAAACTGAGATCGTTGTCATTCCGTGACAGCGGGCTCTCCAGGTGGCAGATGGCGAGGTCGGCACCAGCCAGGATCGGCCGCACCCGTCTGAACAGTGGGGAAAAGTCCCAACCCTGTTGGGCAGCGTTGGCTGCCCGCTCAGCTACGGCCCCGTGGCTGATCAGGTCACCAGTGGCGACCAGGGTGAACTCCCGAAAAGTTCCGATTGGGACTGTGGCTAGAGTCGTATCGATGCCGGTTTCCCAAGGGCGGGTCGATGTTGGGCTCGGCTCTGGTGTTGCTTGGTCCAAGGTCTTTGGGCTCGACTCGGGCGTCACAGTGGGTTGTGTTTTTGCAATGTCGTCTTGCCCGGCGCTGGATTCATCCTCGCCTTGGGTAGCAAGATCGGCGAACAGCAGGCCAACCAGGCCGAGGACGACCACCGCCTGAAGGATTCGGGCCAATCGCCGTTCTCCGGAGTGAAGCGGGTGGGGACGTTGCTCTGGGGTCATGCGTCGGTCCGAGAGAGTATGGGGACACCTGGGCGCACCGACCGGTCAGTTACCCCGGCTTCTCGCACGATCTGGCCGGACACCACAACATGGTGCACGCCTACGGATTCCAGCCAGGTTTGCTCGATCGTGGCCCGGTCAGAGATCTTGGTGGGATCGAATATGGTCACGTCGGCCACTGCTCCGGCCGAGATTCGTCCGCGCCGGGCCATCTGAGGGCAGCGTCGCTCAAGCAAGCGCGCAGGCAAGACAGTCATCTTGGCCAGCGCCTCTGGGAGCGACAAGAGTTTTCTCTCCCTCACGTAGTGGCCTAGAACCCGGCTGAAGCATCCCGAGCTACGTGGATGGTTGTTGTGGCTCTGCTCGAGGATGGCGTCTGAGCCGACCATGATCCAAGGAGTGGTAAGGGCTGTGTCGATGTCCTCGTCGGACATGGCGAAGGCAGCGGTAAGAAGGTTGTCGTCGCGTGCACGCTGCCAGCCGGCTTCGTCAAGCCGCTCTGCTGTGCCGGCGACCTGGAGGTCCGCCACGGTGATTCCGTACTTTTCGCGGAAGTCCCGGAATCGAGCAGTATTGGCGTAGGTGGCCCAGAACGTATACGGATAGGTGCAGGCGGTGATCATCAGTCCGTCGGTGCGGGCCACCTCGATCTGAGCGACGGCTTCGCGCATCCGCCCCGTTCCGCCAGTCGAATTGAGGTGTTCGACGTGGACAGCGCACCCAGTCCTTCGGGCCACCGTGATGGCCTCGGCGACCGCCTCCTCTTGGGTCCCCGGTTCTAGGTTCTCCGAGTGGCGGAGGTGGAGGCAGAGTGGAACCCCATGATGGGCCGCTAGGTCACCGTGGCGGAGCATTTCGTCGAGCGTGACGCCAATCGTGTATTCGGGCTGTTGGTGAATTCCCAGTGCTCCAGCGCGGAGGTCGACCTCGGTCCGACGCAGGAGTTCATCGATCTGCGGATCAGTGGCATAGTCGAGACCAATGCCGAGGGCCCTGCGGTGTTCGTACTGGTCCGTGGCGCCTCCGTGGTTCACCGGTGGAGCCAACTGAGAGGCTTGAGACAGGTAGTTCTTCATCGTGGCGTCGATCCCGTGCATGCACAGGTTGGACGTGACGCCGTCGGCCACCTTGTTCCATTCCCCGTATCCGTTGACGGGGTAGGACAGGATGTCGATAAAGCCCGGAGCGACCACCAGCCCGCCAGCATTGAGGGTTCGACGGCCTGAGATCGGGCTGTCCGTGATCTTGGTGATGGTGTCGCCGTCTATGCCGACGAAGGCGACGGCGTCGAAACCAGACTCGGGGTCGATGACTCGACCACCGGCAACCACCAGGTCATAGAGGTGGTCGTCGATAGTGGTCGGAGATGCCGTGGCGACTACGTCCATTGTCGTAGCCGGCGGCATCTCGGAGGTAGTTGACCGGGGGACTGCGGACACGGTGGTGGAATCAGCTGCCACCTCCGATGCGGTCCGTCCACCCACTCGCCTAGGGAGTCGCCGACCGAGGGCAAGAATCCCGGCGACGAAGCCCAGGCCGAGGAGGAACCGGCGACGGGCCACTGCCTCAGGTCGGAGGTCGTCTTCAGGCCCATTCATTCGATGGAACGCTAGTGGTGGGTTGACCCGATGGCCTGCCAGGCCATCTTCTAGGCCGCACTGGAGTCATTAGCAGCGCTGACCCGAAGGAGTCTGCAGTACTGGCTACCGTTGGCTTGTGAACGTGGCCGTCGCCCGTCGCGTGGCTTCGGGGATCGGAGCGGGCCTGCTGGTGGCGCTAGTGGGCGTCCTTGTCCTCCTCGTCGCCCGGAAGGGACCGACGTCGGAGCCCTGGGTGGCCGGCCGACCTCTCGGAGTCGTGCCGGCTCGACTCGTGGCGGATCAGGCGCAGGTCCGCACACTGGATCCCTATCGGGGTCTCGGCACCTGGGCCGATGCCTTCGATGTGGATCCAATCTATGCCTCGGGCGAGCCGTCCGTATCACCGCGCGACCTCGTGGACATGGCGGGCCACGGAGTCCGTACTCTCTTCTTGCAGGCGTCGCGCTGGGACCGCCGAGCAACCGGGCTCATTCAGGACCCATGGCTAATGGCCGGTTTCCTACTGGCGGCCGACCAAGCCGACGTAATGGTCATCGGCTGGTACCTACCCCGCTGGGATGAAGGTGACGATGATCTAAAGCGCCTGTTGGCGGTCGACCGCTTCTCGGTCTTCGGGCGTCGATTCGACGGCCTTGCTGTGGACATCGAATGGAATCGCGACGATCTAGGCAGCATCGAGCGCTCTGACCGCCTGGTCGACCTCTCTGACCGACTGAGGCGCACCGTCGGGGCCGATCCACTGGGAGCCATCGTCATGCCGCCAGTGGTGACCGACGTGATCAATCCCGGCTTCTGGCCAGGGTTCCCGTGGGCGGAACTGGCGCCCATCTACGACGTGTGGCTCCCCATGGCGTACTGGTCATTCCGGACTGGCAGGAACGCCGACCCGCATACCTACACCGCTGAGAATGTCATCCGGGTTCGTCTCGACCTCGACGATCCCGGGGCGATGGTTCACGCCGTGGGCGGGATCGGTGCTGCGGACGGAACTGCATTGGTAGGTCCCGGTGAGCCTCTGGCCGACATTGAGGACCTAGTCCTCTTCGTCAACGCACTGAAGGACACTGAGACAATTGGCGGATCAATCTACGACTGGGCAACCATGGGCGATGAGGCGCGCGTTCGACTGGGCGACCTGATGGCCTCAACAGACCCTTCGTCGGGGTAGATGACGCGGATCGATCGGCCAAGGGCGTTATCGCAGATCCAGGAAGGGGATCGACTGCTCTTGTAGGAGGGAAAATGGGTAGACGGTGACGCCGAGACAAATGCGGGCACGCTCGTTGTCCCTAGAAGAAAGAAGTGGCCTCACGCGGGTGGTGTTCTGATCCCTTGAAACGCGATGTGGCCTGTGTTTGGCCTGTCCGATTGGTCCACGCGCGCTCGTCGCGTACCATGGACCGCCCACGAGAGGGCTCGATGGCAGGGGGATGCCGGAACCGGGCCTTGGGAGGATCGAAGACAGCAGATGACAGCGCCTCGCGTCACGACTCCGGAGAGCTCCATGATCAGTCGTTCTGCGACCGACCGAACTCCAGTCGGTGCTGCACCGAGTCCGGAGGCTACGCCGACGTCCACCAGTTCATTTGGCGTAGGTCGCCGCGAACGCCATGACGCCTCCGCGTTCTACGCTCGATTCTCACCGCCGCTGATATCCGAAGATGACGCAGTCGCTTCGGCCCCAGACCTGGGGGATGGTTGCCTGAGTGGTGATGCCCGGGACATGCGTCAACTGCCCGACGGATCTGTCGCCCTCGTGGTGACATCACCACCGTACTTCGTGGGCAAGGACTACGAACTCGAGATGGAGCGGGACGGGGTCCCGAGTTCTTACCTCGAATATCTGCAGATGCTCCGCGACGTCTTCGCCGAGTGTGTCCGTGTCCTGGAGCCTGGTGGGCGTATCGCAGTGAATGTTGCCAACCTCGGTCGCCGCCCCTACCGGAGCCTGTCGGCCGACGTCATAAGGATTCTCCAGGATGACCTAGGTCTGCTCCTGCGCGGCGAGGTGATCTGGCAGAAGGCAGAGGGCGCCACCGGGTCGGTGGCATGGGGTTCTTTTCGGAAGGCTGCTAATCCGGTGCTACGCGATATGACCGAGCGGGTGGTGATTGCTAGCAAAGGCCGGTTCGACCGTGCTGTGCCAGCGGTGAAGCGTCGCAACGAAGGCCTACCGGCAGAAAGCACCATTACCACTGACGAGTTCATGGAGGCCACCCTCGACGTTTGGCGCATCGACGCCGAGCAGGCAACGCGAGTCGGCCATCCCGCACCATTCCCAGTCGAGCTTCCGCGACGCCTGATTGATCTCTACACGTATCGAGGCGATCTAGTTCTTGACCCGTTCCTAGGCTCGGGCAGCACACTGGTCGCCGCCGTCCGTGCTGGGCGCCGAGGTGTCGGCTACGACCTCGACCCCGAGTACGTCACCTTGGCAAAGCAGCGCGTCGCCGACGAACACCGCCGGCTTGAAGCGGGTCCGGCACGGGCGTGGGATAGGCGTGACTTGGCAGGCGACACAGTCGTCCAAGGTGGCTTGTTCGCCCAGAACGGGGTGTTCGACGACGACCGGGCGTTAGATAGCGCGACCGCCTCAGGCAAGAAGGTCGTCGCCATTGCCGAGGCGGCTCTCATTGACGCCGGGTTCGAGATAGTGAAGTCGCCAACGGTTCGACGCGACCTAGGCCTGCAGTTCCCTTTTTTGGTGACCGACCCGGCGCTGGGTCGCCTCTGGCATGTTGAGGTAGCTGGGGGATTCACCAATGCCCGCCCGGGTATGCGTCGGGCCGACGTGCTGTGGCGGACCTTGGGCAGGGCCCACGTGCTAGCTGCCAGTCAAGCTGCCAATTCTTCCCGACTTTTGGTCATGACGCCCCGAATCCCGCGGGCCGGTGCCGAGGGCGACCGAGCGTTGCGAGCTGTTGGCGGGCGGGGAGTATTTGACGTCTTGGAGCTATTTGACCCGATGGCGATGGAGCGTCTCCGTCAATACGCCGAGAGCGCTCCTGACCGGCCGATCCCTGGCTTTTGGACCGTGGATGAGGTTGAGGCTCTCTTTGCCTGAGATGCCTCACGAATTGGCCACGAATTCGACTTCGTAGAGCACCGGCCAACGCTTGCCGGTGAGTAGGAAGCGTTCGGAGTCATGGTCGTAGGCAATGCCGTTGAGGACGTCTTCTGGATCGAAGCCGGACCGGTCGGCGACCAAGCCGGAGGCGTCGACCACGTCGGTCACCCGGCCGGAAGCAACGTCAATCCCAACGATTCGGTCGGTAAGCCACACGTTTGCCCAAACTGTCGGCCCGACACACTCCAGTTCGTTAAGTCGCTCTACCGGCTCGCCGTCTAGGCGGACGTCAACGCTATTGATCCGACGCATTGTCTCGGAGTCCCGGAATATGAGCTGGTCGGATCCGTCCGACATGGCCAGCAAACCGTTGTCGAGGCGACACAACCCCCAGCCCTGTCCGCCATAGCTGAGAGTGGACTCTATGGTCAGCGTGTCAAGGTCCCAGACGAGCGCCCGCCCAGCCTTCCAGGTCAGTTGCAGCCCGCGTTCATTGTCCAGAGCGGTGAAGCCCTCGCCGAACCATGCATCATCGAGTATCGCCTCGCGGACCACTCGCCCGGTATTCCTGTCCACCTCGCGAAGCCCTGACGATCCGTAACGCCCCGTGGTTTCGAAGAGGCGTTTGCTGACGATCTCTAGGCCCTGCGTGAAGGCCGTCTGATCGTGTGGGTGAGTGGCGATGATTCGCGGGACGAGGTGACGGACTGGCGAGTTCGGCCGATCCTCCGGCAGGATCGCCTGGCCAGAACTGCAGGCGATGGCCGTGAGGGAGGCTAGGACTGCAAGGATCCGGCGAAGAGTTGGTTCTGTAATCCACCTGGGGCGCTTCATTGCCAACTGTCTCCAGGTTCCTCGTCTCGCTTCGGCATCGCTTGTGCGGCCAGACTGCCACTCATGTCTCGCCACGACGATGGTAGGACCGTGAGAGATGATGGTGAACCGTCAGCTGGCCGAGTGGTGCGTGGCGGCATCGGCACGGCTTGGCTGGACTGGGGCGGGGAAGGTCAACCGCTCGTACTCCTGCACCCCAACGGTTTCTGTGCCGGCGTGTACGACCCATTGGCTCGAAGACTCGCGGACCGTTACCGAGTAGTCGGGGTGGACCTTCGTGGTCACGGTGACAGCGACGACGTGGTCGATGAGGCGTTGTTGGGCAACGACGCCATGGCGCTTGACGTGCTCGCTGCGGCCGATGCTCTTGGTGTGGGCCGGTTCGCAGTCGTTGGGGTCTCCTTTGGCGCCGCTGTAGGCGTTGAAGTGGCAGCAGCTGCCCCTGAGCGAGTGGCGGCACTAGTGCTATGTGAGGCCATAGCGATTGAGGCTGCGGCCCAAGAGGAGCAGAACTTCGGGTTTGAGGGCGGCGAAAACCCGCTGGCCGCCGGAGCATTGCGCCGTCGTGACGTCTGGAACGACCGGGCTGCAGCAGAGGCTTCCTATGCGTCCCGACCACCGCTGAACGAGTTGCATTCAGCAGCGCTGGCCGGCTACGTGCGCTGGGGGTTCCGAGATCGAGAAGACGGGATGGTGGAACTTTCGTGCCGGCCGAAAACCGAAGCACTCATCTTCGGTTCGAGAAGCCGACACGGACCCGCTCAGACCTTTGAAGCGCTTCGCAGGGTGGCGGCGGACGGCCGCGTGCCGATGGCGGTGATGGCGGGGAGCCGGACCGATCTGGACGCTTCGTGGTTTTCTGCACAGGCGGAGGTGGCCGGCGTAGATCTCCAATTGGTCGACGGTGGGCATTTCTGTCTGTTCGAGGACCTAGACCGCGCGGACCGCTTGTTGGACGGCATCCTTGAGGAGCTCTTGGGTCCGCGGATTGAGGAGGAATCTTGAACCGGCCATCCCTGCATCCCGTCGACCTAGCCAATCGGATCATCGACTCTGGCACGGCGGAGCCACCGCATAACCGAGTGACTGAAGAACTTTCCGAGATTGAGGACGATGTGGCGGTGGTCGAGTCGTTCTCCCACTGTTGGGTGGTGGACGCCGGTGATGAGTTGGTCTGCTGGGATGCCAGTGGCGCCCATTCGGGCCGGGCGGTGGTTGAGGCACTGCGCGGCTGGAGCGACCTCCCCGTGACACGACTCATCTACACCCACGGGCACATAGACCACGTTGGCGGCAGCGGAGCCTTTGTGGCTGATGCTGAACAGCGGGGTGATCCACGTCCGATCTTTCTGGCCCACGAGGCGGTACCTATCCGTTTTGAGCGCTACCGGGAGACCAACGGCTGGAACGTGACCATCAATCGTCGTCAGTTCGGCGGGATCCGTGACCGCTCAAAGCTAGGCATGGGAGGCGACGAAAGCCGCTTTCTGACCGAGGACGTTGCCCAGCCCGACGAGTTAGTCGGTGACCACCACTCATTCGTCGTCGGCGACCGGACTTTCGAACTACGGCACGCGCGGGGTGAGACTGACGACCACGTCTGGGGCTGGGACGCTGAGAGACGAACCGCCTGGACCGGGGACTTTGTTTGTTGGATGTTCCCCAATGCGGGCAATCCGCAGAAGGTGCAGCGCTACCCGATTGAGTGGGCGGCAGCTCTTCGGGACATGCTGGCTGTCGGAGTCGAGCGGGTGTATCCGGCCCACGGTCTGCCCATAGTCGGCCGTGCCCGATGCGAACAGATTCTGGGCGACGTTGCCGAGGCGCTCGAGCATCTGGCTGGTCGAACTCTCGAACTGATGAACGATGGAGCCACTATCGACGACATCATCCACGTTGTCCGGGTGCCCGACCACCTAGTCGACCGTCCTTGGCTGGCGCCGCATTACGACGAGCCCGAGTTCGTGATCCGCAACGTGTATCGGCAGTTCGGTGGTTGGTGGGATGGCAACCCGGCCAATTTGAAACCAGCCTCGGAGACAGCGGTGGCTAGCGAGGTCGTGGCCCTCGCAGGCTCGGTCGAGGCACTCGTTGGTCGAGCTCTCGAACTGGTCGAAATGGGCGACTTTCGTTTGGCCTGCCATCTCGTGGAAATGGCGGCAGCTGCCGAGCCAGAACACGAAGGAGCTCAGCAGGCGAGAGCAGAGGTCTACTGGCACCGCCGAGCTGCCGAGCGGTCGTTGATGTCGAAAGGCGTGTTTGCCGCAGCAGCTCGAGAGTCTGAAGCAGCAATTGGCATCGAGGTGGCGTCGGATCGAGTCAGTACGACTCAGCGCGGTGCCTTGAGCTGATCACACAACCAGTCGAATCAGTCGAGGGTCAGCAGCCCATTCTCGGGAATAAACGGGTCCCCCGGATCGGCGGCCAGCAGGGTTGCCGTAGCAAGCCCCGGTGCCGGATCAACGAGCCCCATTGCGGAGGTCAGTTGTGCTGCAGAGCGGATACCGACAGACCCCTCGAGGAGCGAAGTCACGACCACCTTCAGACCAATTTCGCTAGCTTGTCGAGCGGCTTTCGCTGTGACGTGGGGTCCGCCTAGCGCCGAAGGCTTGAGTATGAGGACGTCGGCTGCGCCGACCTCGAGCGCCCAATGAATCGACTGCAGGTCAGCGGCAGACTCGTCGATGGCGATTGGGACCGGCGAGGAATGACGCACAGCCGCCAAGGCCTCAACACCCGAGGTCGGTTCTTCTACGAACTCGATATCGAGGCTTGCAAGGCGTTTCAGGTGGTCTACCGACTCGTCGATGCCCCAGGCGCCATTGGCATCGATTCGTAGGCGCGCATTGCCAATGGCTGTCCGAACAGCCGATATCCGCTCCAGGTCGTTGGTAAACGGTCTGTTACCGACCTTCACCTTTACGCCCGGGTGGCCGTTAGTCACGGCTTGCCTGGCGGCTTCTGCCAGTTCTTCCGAGTTGGACCCGGTGACGAGGGCGGTGACGGCAAGAGAACCTGGGCTGCCTGGAGCGAGTAGTTCGTGGAGGGGGCGTCCAGCACGCGCTGCCCATAGGTTCAGCAGGGCCCCGTCAATTGCTGCCCGACTGGTTGGAGAGTCCACTGGCGCGGTGTCGTGGTCTATCCATCTTTGGATGGCTATCTGGGCTTCGTCGATGGTCTCCGGAGTGAAGCCAGCCAAAGGGGCAGCCTCGCCTAGGCCCTCATGGCCATCGTTATCACTAACGGTTAGAACCATGACGTCCCGATGTCCAAGGATGCCGCGGCCGGTGAAGATCGGTGTCCGGTAGGTCAACGTCACTCTTTCAACCTGGATGTCCGTTACGCCCAGATCACCCCGTTCAGGTGGCGTGTTCGCGGGATTTCTGATCTCGGCAGTCACGCCACGGCCTGCCCGTCGACGTGGTCCAGAAACTCCCGGACAGTAGCCACTACGTGTTCCGGGTTTTCAAGGTGGGCTGCGTGTCCCGCCTCAGGAACCACCTCCATCGTCGACCGGGGTATTCCAGCGCCCATCCGAACTGCAAGGGCGCGGAATTTTGGGTCTTCCGCGCCAGCCAGAAGCAGAGTCGGGGTATTCAGGGAGGGTAGGAGGTGCCACAGTGATGATTGGGCGCCAGTGCCAGCACCTCGGAGGCTTCCGGCCAGTCCTACTGGATCGTTCCCGAGCCGCTCGGCACGAGCTGCAATCAGAGCATCACGACCTAGACGCTCCTGGCTCGAGAACAGGGGACTGGACATCCAGTGGTCGACGAACCACTCCAAGCCCTTTTCTAAGAGATCGTTGGCCAACTCATCGTCGGATCGTCGTCTAGCTGACCGCTCGATCGGATTGGATAGGCCTGGAGAGGCACCAATTAGGGTCAAGGAGGCGACGACATCTGTATGCCGTATGGCTAGAGCCAGAGCGATTCTGCCGCCCATGGAGTAGCCGACTACGTGGGTCGGGATGGCGTTGAGGTTGCCCAGCGTGCCGGCTACCGCGTTGACGGTGCGGTCAAACCCGTAGTGGTAGACGTCTGCTGCCGCACCGTTTCGGCCGTGGCCAGGGAGGTCCATGGCGACCACGCGGCGTGATTCAGACAGGGGACCGGCAATGTTCGACATGGTGGCGGTGGAGCCAGTGAAGCCGTGGAGCAACAAGACGGCTGTTCGGTCATTGCCATCGACCGGGCCGACGACGTCGGCGTGGAGGAACTGAGTGCCGTCGGAGTTCATCCCTGTCCGCCCGTGAGCGCATCGTCGACGGCCGCGGCGGCGGCGCGGTGCAGTTCGACATTGACTTTGGAGTCTGTTCGAACGTGGATGAGATGTGGGCCGGGTGTGCCGACCGTCTCGTTCAGGGCGGCGTCGACGCCTTTCGGATCGGAAGGGCCGTGCGTCGTGGCGCCTGCTAGCTCTGCCGCTCGAGCGATGTTGAGACCATGTGGTGTGTGGAACAGGCGACGGTGGTCGACGTGAGGCTCCGTTGCTATCGGAAGAAAGGAGAAAATTCCGCCGCCGCCGTTGTCCACAACGACCACGGTTAGGTCAACGCCAAGTCGTTGGAGCGCTGTCAGACCGCCTAGGTCATGGAGCACGGTGAGATCTCCAGCAAGCAGCACGGTCGGCACATCGGAGCCGGCGGCGATCCCGGCAGCGGTTGATACCTGTCCATCGATTCCATTGGCACCCCGGTTGCCTCGGATCGACCATCTTCGCTCGTCGACAGGCAGGAAGGCGTCGACGTCTCGAATGGGCATCGAATTTCCGACTACGAGTTCGACGGCTTCAGGGAGCGAGCGATCGAGAGATCTGATTACAGCCGGCTCGTCAAACGGTGCCTCGTCGACTAGTTCGTTTACTACCCGGACCGCTACGTGCTCGGCTTCGGTCCAGGCGGCCGTCCAGTCGGTAGTTCCTAGTGGATCTTTGGCGAAGCGTTCGAGTAGATGGTGGGCGAGTTGGCCGGGACGAGCAGTGACCCGGTCTGTGATTCGTCGGGCGGCATCGGGGTGGCGACCAAGATGGTCTACGGAGACAATCTGCTTTGCGCCGACTCGATCGAGCCAAAGTTGGTAGCCCTTGCTGGTCGGCATGGCACCCATCTGGACAACGACATCGGGTCGGTGTCTGTCGGACCACGAAGACCGGAGCAGGTGGTCACCCATGGCCAGGACTGGTGTGCCGGTCACGTGGGGACCCCGGCGACAGCCGGAGGTCGGATCGGCCAGCATCGGCCATCCGGTGGCCCTTGCTAGTCCGGCAAGTGCTTCTCGGTCCTCAGCGGTCGGGTCCATTGGGCCAATAACCAAGAGGCCATTCGGTGGTGGTCCGCCGTTGAACAGGTCATCGAGACAGCCGGTCTCAGGAGTATCGGTATTTGGGGGAACGGGCATCAGGCCGACCGGTTGTGGATCTCCGCTCGGGGGTTCAAGGGGTTCGCGAAGTGGAACATTCACGTGGACCGGCCCGGCTGCTGGCCGGGTGGCTCGAACGAAGGCCTGGTGAGCGACTGAAACTGCCTCGCCAGCTGGCTGTGTTCCCGCTACGGCTGTAGTGGTCGACCATCGAACTGCCGTTCCGTAGAGGCCGTTTTGGTCGATCGTTTGTGGAGCGCCGATGCCCTGAAGCTCAGGTGGTCGGTCGCTTGTCAGGACTATCAGCGAAACGCCGTAGTGGAAGGCCTCGATAACTGCCGGCAGGTAGTTGGCAGCCGCCGTGCCCGAGGTGCACAAAAGAGCCACCGGGCGGCGGGTCGCTCGAGCTAGGCCAAGGGCGAAAAACCCTCCTGACCGCTCGTCGAGGTGCATTGAGATCTCTAGACCGGCTGTCCGGTCAGCAGCCACGGTCAATGGGGTGGAGCGCGAACCAGGCGATGCGGCCACATGGACGACCCCACATTCCACCAACTGGGCGAAGAAGGCTCGGCACCACTCCTGCGTGGCATGTGGATCGCCGACCGGTGGTGAACCCTTTCGGTGGTTCACGGTCGATTCTCCGACGCGGCTAGGACGGATCCGAGGAGGGCCCGTAACTTCACGTCGGTCTCCAGCAGTTCGCGATCCGGGTCGGAACCAGCTACCACTCCGGCTCCGGCGAAAAGGGTGGTGCTGGGTCCGGAAATCAGTCCGGTGCGCAGCGCTACTCGGAACTCTCCATCGCCCGAGGCATCCATCCAGCCAACCGGCGCGGCGAACCAACCTCGATCCATCCCTTCGTGAGCGGCTCGGAGTCCGGCGGCCTGTTCGCTGGGATATCCAGCTACTGCAGGCGTGGGGTGCAGAGCTCCTACCAAGTCGAGCAGGCCCACCCCGTCAGGGAGCTTGGCTTCGATTGGGGTGTGGAGGTGCTGAATGCCGTGGAGTTGGAGAAGCGAAGGTAGGCGAGGGTGTCGATCGTCGATACCCAAACGAGAGAGGGCTCGGTCGACCGCATCGACGACCACAGCGTGCTCCCGGCGTTCCTTGGGACTGGTCAGCAATCCCTGGCCGAGGGCAGCATCGATAGCCGGATTGAGGTCGCGTGGCGCTGAGCCGGCGAGCGCAGCAGTGTGCAGAAGGCCGCTGTGAACTGCGACTAGGCGTTCCGGTGTAGCGCCCACGAAGGTAGTTGGCAGCAAGTCGAAATCTTTGGCGGGGCGAACCGCGAGGGTGGCGCACGCCGGGTAAGTCGACCGGAGTGAGCCCAACAGGTCGATCAGATTGGGTCGCCTTTCGATATGAATTGAGCGGCAGGGGACGGCCTTCTCCAGATCACCTCGACCAATGGCTTCTAGGGCGAGGCGGACCAGTGACCGGTAGTGGTTCCGACTATTGGGTGTGGCGTATGCCGAAGGGTCGACCTTGGCCGGCGCAGGCGAAGGGCTCGGAGCGACAGCGGGTGTTGGTCGGTCATGGTCGTTGATGCGCGTCACCCAGGTGCGTCCGTGGCGACGATGGACCTGTAGTGCGGGGAGAACTAGTCGACTCGCTCCGAGAGGCAGCCATGTTTGAGCAGTGGTCGGGAGTTCATCATCAAAAGCGAAGCCGGCGGCGAGACGAGGGAGTGGGGCCTCGGACGGGGCGTCAGAGGTCAGATTGTTCCAGAGCGTTTCAGCGGCGTGGGCGGCGGTGACAAATCGCTCCCGGCCGGAGAACGTCGCCACCGCTGCTGTTCCTAGTCCCACCCACGCTTCATCGTCGTCAGGCACCTCCCAGTACCAGGCTTCGTCCTTGTCAGAACTGACTGCCAGCCAGGCCAGGGGATCGGTGGCCGGACTAGCGTGGACCTCGACGGTTCGGGCTACTGATGGATGATCCTTGATCAGGGGAACGGTTCCCTCGGTGGTTGAACTCATCGCCACCGGACATCGACTTCGAGTCGGTCGGCGTCGGCCGCGAGAAGGGCTTCGGTTAGTCCTGTTGCACTGGATCCTCGGTTTCGTGCGCGAGAGATGAGGGTGCGGTGGAAGTGCTGAGCTACGAGACGGGTGACCGCTGGCACCAGGGAGCGCACGATCTCGATCAGCGCTCGTTCAGTCCTCGCAAGATCCCCTTCGTCACTGGGAAGCACGTGGCTGTCGAATAGGTCGATGGCCCGTTCGACTATTTCGTCTACATGGGCTCCATGGTCGGCGGCTAGGGCGATCAGTTCGTTCAGAGGCACGCCGGCTTCGCTGATAGCTAGGCCGGCTCGAACCATTGACACGGCGCCCTCGTCGAAACGCGGCTCTGGTTCGTCGACTAGGGGTGTCAATAGGCCGTTGTCGCATAGGAGCGATACGAGCCCCTCGGGCACACCTGCACGGTCGGCTACATCGGCCCTGCTGAGACTCCGATCTAGCGCCTCGTCGGCAAGTCGGCGCAGACCTTCGGCACTCGTGTTCCGGTGGTTGGTATCGACAATTCCCAGCGCACCGATCTGGGAAAGGGTGAACCCGTCCGCTGCTAGGCGGCGAATTTCGGCAAGGCGTTCCAAGTGATCACTGGTGTAAACGGCGCGCCTTCCCTGTCGACCTGGTGGCTTTAGCAAGCCGAGGCGTTGGTAATAGCGAACTGTGTCGATCGCGATGCCTGCGGCGCTGGCTACCTCGTCGATTGTCAGGCCGTTGCCAGATAGCGCGGCACCATGGTCAGGATGGGCCATAGATTGATTGTAGGAGTAATTACTTTAAGCGTCGATGCTCAGACTATGGAGAGGATGCGGGTGTGTCCGAGGCCGAACCATTCGTCCAATGCAGAACTCTTCCTCCTTGCTGTCCGGATGGCACGATTAGGGGGTGAATGTGCTTCCCCCCGTCGACTACATCGAACTGACTCGGGCAACATACGACGAACTTGGCTATGCCCCCTACCGGTGGGCCAATCGACCGGATCAGCCGCCCTGGACTCCGTTGACGAAGAAGTTGACCGACACCACAGTCGCTCTCGTCGGCTCCGGTGGGGCCTACCAGCGCGGGCAGGTGGCCTTTCACTGGCGGGATGACACCGGTATTCGTCTGATTCCCACCGACCAGCCCGCGGCCGATATCCGGGTGACCCATTTCGCCTATGACCTCGAGCCGGCGAGGGAGGATCCCAACATCGTCTTCCCGGTTGACCGGTTGCGTGAGTTGGTGGACGAGGGTGTGATCGGCGGGTTGGCGCCCACGGCCGTGGGCTGCATGGGCGGTATCTACTCTGTTCGGCGCGCCGAGGAGGAGTTGGCCCCGGCCATCGTGACTGAAGTGATGTCGATGGAAGTCGATCTCGTTTTGCTGGTGCCTGTCTGACCGGTGTGCCACCAGACCGTGAGCCTGGTAGCGAGGGCCCTGGAGGCCGCCGGGGTTCCAACGCTGTGTCTTACCTCGGCCTACAGCATCACCGAGTCGGCCAATCCACCTCGTGCCGCATTCTCAGACCTGCCACTAGGTAACACCGCCGGCAGGCCGCATGAGCCTGAGTTCCAGCGTGAACTGCTTCGTAGAGCATTCACTGCGGCTGAGGACATCGACGTCCCGGGCACCATTATCGATACCGGAATGCGTTGGGATGCGGGTGACGCCTGGAAGCGCCGGGCGACGTCGACTGGAGTCTCCCGAGATGATGGTGGAGAGATCGATGACCGCCGACAGCGCCTCGACATCCCCCAGTATCAGGATGAGGCCGACCGCAAAGCTGCTGAAGCCGCTTATTGAGGATCGCCGGGTGTCCCTATCACTGAGAACTGGGGAGGACTTGCCGTGAATGTTGCCGCTGACCTACAGCCTCTACTGGACCTCCGGAGGTCTGATTTAGTTGATATCGAGGAGGTGACGCCGGACCAACTCCGCACCTCCTATGAGGAAATTGCCGGCATGGTCATGGGGACTCCAGCGGCCATGGACTCGGTCGAGGACCTTGTGGTTAGGGGTGGCGAAGATCAAGATCTCCCTATCCGGATTTATCGGCCGCCGGGGTTTGTGGACGGTGGACCGGTCATTGTCTATTTCCATGGTGGTGGATGGGTTATCGGTAGCGTCGACACCCACGACGAGCCCTGTCGTGCCATCGCCGAAGCAACTAGCGCCGTGGTTGTCTCGGTCGACTACCGACTGGCCCCTGAGCACCCATTCCCAGCAGCCATCGACGATGGGTTTGCAGCTGTCTGCTGGGTAGCTCGGCACGCCGAAGACCTGGGTGTTGACGCTGGCCGATTGGTGGTTGCCGGTGATAGCGCTGGTGGAAACCTCTCAGCGGTCGTCTCGATCGTGGCTAGAGATCGGGGAGGTCCGGCCATTGCCTTCCAATACCTGATCTACCCGGCCACCGACTTTGACTACGAGACTGGTCGGTGGTCCTCGCTAGAGGAGAATGCCGAGGGCTACTTCTTGCAACTCGACACGATGAGGTGGTTCCGTAACCATCTTGCTGGTGGTGCTGACCTGCTGGACAACCCACTTGCTGCACCAATTCGCGCAGCAGACCACTCCGGTCTTCCACCAGCCCATGTCCTTGTCGCAGGATTTGACCCACTCCGCGACGAGGGTCTGGGCTATGTGGAGGTCTTACGGGGTTCCGGCGTGTCGGCAACAGCTGTCCTCCACGCTGATCAGGTCCATGGGTACTGGCAGTTTGCACCCATCGTCCAGTCTTCTGGTGCCGCCAGGGCCGCTGACCTTCAGGAGTTCCGATCGATTGTCGTCTCTCTGCAAGGCGGCTAGCCGGCCTCTACCACGCGGCCAGAGGAAACCAAGGCGTCGATCTCTTCGTCGGTTCGACCCAGCTCTGCTAGAACCTCGCGGGTGTGCTGACCGATGGAGGGCGCCATAAACCTAGGGGCCCAAGGGGTGCCGCGAAAGTCGACCGGACTGGCCACCATGGTGGTCGAAGACATGCCATCTGGGACGTCAACTAGTGCCCCAGAGCCTTGGAAAGCCGCATCGGTTAGCAGGTCGTCCGGCTCGTTCACCGGTGCCCAAAAGAAGTCCGGTTCGTCAGCGAACACCTCGGCCCATTCTTCCAGTGTGCGGGTGGCGAAGGCCTCGTCAAGCATGCTGATCAGTTCAGGAGCGTTCGCGGCTCGGGCGCCAGGACGGTTGAAGCGCTCATCGTTGAGCCACTCAGGATGTCCAACGACGCGAGCCAGTGGCGGCCAGTGGCGTTCGCCCTCCAGCCCCACCACCCAGAAGCGGCGGCCGCAGCCCGCCCGGTAGTTGTTCATGGCCGGATTTCCCATGGTGTTCCGATCGCCGATTGCCACCACTGAACCCCACATCAGCATGAGGTTTAGGTCGAAACTGACGGTGTAGGCACCTTGTCGCATAAGAGAGGTCTCCACTACCTGGCCGTTCCCTGTTCGTTCCCGATCAAACAGGGCAGCGCAAATAGCTGCTGCAGCCGACATGCCGGTCGGATGGTCGCCCATGCCACCTCGCTGAAAGGGCGGATCGGCTCCGGGTGGGGTGAGCAGGGCTGCTATTCCGGACCGGGCCCAGTAGGCCGCAACGTCAAAGGCCGCTCGGTCGGCGTCGACTCCTTCGGACCCATAGCCGGTTAGCAGGCAGTAGATGAGATGGGGGAACCGCTCAGCGATCTTGTTGGGTTCGAGGTTGAGGCGGGATAGTGCGGCGCTTCGCAGATTGGTGATGAACACATCGGCCTCGGCCAGCAGGTCCAGGATCACATCGTGTCCCTCGTTGGTCGAGAGGTCGACGGCGATTCCCCGCTTGGAGCGGTTGTCCATCTCAAAGATTGGGTTGGTGGGCAGGATGTCTCCCAGGATTTTCTGGAATTGGCGGCAGGGGTCGCCTGCAGGGGGCTCGACTTTGACGACGTCGGCACCCCAGTCAGCGAGGATTCCGGCGGCTGCAGGTCCAGCGATCCATACGCCGAGCTCTACGACCTTCACTCCCTTCATCGGCCCGGTCGCTTCGACCATTGTCGAGCCTCCTGTCGTCCCACCGCCGTTCGTCAGATAAAGCTAGAGCTGCGGAGGAGGCCCGGTACCGTCGGGCTGATGATCCTGTTCGTTTGCACTGGCAATACCTGTCGATCGGCTATGGCCGCGGCGCTCTATAGGGACCAGTTGGCAAAAGTCGATGAAGGTCGACCCATCTTGGAGGTGGTGTCCGCAGGTACCGACGTCAATTCGGTCGGCGGCCCGGCGACTCCAGAGGCAGTTCAAGCGTTGGCTGAACGGGGGATCGATCTCTCCGATCACCAGGCAAGACCCGTGGACAACACCCTGTTGACAGAAGCCGACCTGGTGGTTGTCATGACCCGTCGGCAAGAGGCAGCGGTGGGAACGTTAGAGGCGACAGTCCGACCACGGACCTTTCTATTCGGCGAAGCGGCCCGTCTCGCCGGCACCGTTGGTCCCCGTCAGGATCGTACGTTCAGGGAGTGGGTCGAATCATTGGCCTCAGCACGTGGTGGACATTTCACTGGAGGACGGATTGTCGACGAGGTTCTCGATCCTTGGGGTGGGACGATCGACGACTATCGGCGCTGTGCTGATCGCCTAGACGGATTCTGCTCCGCCTTTGTCCGACTCGTGATTTGATGGGCCACCAGAAATTTCTCCAGACGGCTACCGTCAGGAAATGGAGGTCTCTCGCACCCTTGCCGAGCGGGCGTTTGCTGATGAGGTCCGCACGTGGTTGGAGGAGCACCTTGTAGGAGAGTTCGCCGACCTCCGTGGCCGAGGTGGTGTTGGCCAGGAGGATGTTGAGCCCAAGCGACTCCTTGACTGGGAGCGCGAGTTGGCCTCCGGAGGTTGGTTAGGCCTCGACTATCCGTCCCACCTGGGGGGGCGTGACGCCTCGCTGTCCGAGCAGGTCATATTCCATCAGACCTATGTTGAAGCGAGGGCGCCTGGCCGAATCCCCAACATCGGTCTAACCCTGCTGGGTCCGACGCTGGTTGCGTACGGTTCAAGCGAACAGCAGGAGCGTTTCATTCCGCCAATCCTTGCCGGGACCGAACACTGGTGTCAGGGCTATTCGGAACCGAACGCTGGTTCCGATTTGGCCAATGTCTCTACCCGCGCACGCCTAGACGGCGACCGATGGCTCATTACGGGCCAGAAGATATGGACCTCGCTGGCTCAGCTAGCTCAGTGGGCGTTCGTGGTCTGCCGCACCGATCCGGATGCCGAGCGGCACCATGGCCTCTCATACCTGCTGGTGAACATGGACCAGCCCGGCGTGGAGATTCGACCCATTGTCCAGATCACCGGAGGGACCGAGTTCAACGAGGTGTTCTTCGACGAAGCTGAGACGGCAGCTGACATGGTCGTTGGCCGCGTCGGCGACGGCTGGTCGGTTGCGATGGGCACACTCGGCTTTGAGCGAGGAGCTTCGACTCTCGGCCAGCAGACGGGTTACCGCCAAGAGCTAGACGCTTTGTTGGAGTTAGCCCGTGCCAACGGCTCGATCGATGAGCCGGTCCTGCGTCAGGATCTGGTTCAAGCCTGGTTGGAGCTAGAGGTCCTCCGTTACAACCAATTGCGAATGTTGACAGCGCTTGTCGTCGATGGGGTCCCTGGGCCCGAGATGTCGATCGGCAAGCTGTATTGGGCTTCGTGGCATCGTCGCCTTGGCGAGTTGGGTATGCGGGTCCGTGGGGCTTCGGCAATGGTTGGCATTGATCCCACGCCACCGCTACACGATCTGCTCGGTTGCGATTACCAGCTGGATGGCTTGCAGCGCACATTCCTCTACAGCCGCGCACACACCATTTATGGCGGCTCCAATGAGGTGCAGCGCAATGTGCTCGGCGAGCGGGTGCTTGGCTTGTCTCGGGAGCCCCGATAGTTCCGCTGTCCAATAGTCCCTTAGTCTTTTCAAACTGTTCCGCGAATTGTTGAGCGAGGAGATCTTCGTGCCCGAGGCTTACATCGTTGACGCCATCCGCACACCCACCGGCAAGAAGGCCGGCGGCCTGTCCCAAGTGCATCCGGCCGACCTCGGCGCCCATGTCATCAGTGCCGTGTTGGATCGCAACGACGTCGACCCGCTGGCCATAGACGACGTGGTGATGGGCTGCCTCGACAACCTCGGGCCGCAGGCCGGTGACATAGCACGTACGGCATGGTTGGCCGCTGGGCTTCCTGAAGCTGTACCCGGTACCACGGTTGACCGGCAGTGCGGTTCGGGCCAGCAGGCGGTGAGCTTTGCGGCGATGGGTGTCATGGCCGGTGTGCAGGACCTTGTCATTGCCGGCGGCATGCAGAACATGAGCATGGTGCCGATCGGCCTTGCCCTAGAGGCCGCTAAACCCTACGGACACGATGACCCATTCACCGGTTCGGTCGGGTGGGTGGAGCGATACGGAACTCAGGAGGTATCGCAGTTTCGAGGAGCCGAGATGATTGCCGAGAAGTGGGAACTCTCGCGTCAAGAAATGGAGGAGTTCTCCTTAGAGAGTCACGAACGCGCTATCCGAGCAATCGACGAAGGACGCTTTGATCAGGAAGTCGTTCCGCTTGCCGGCGTCGAGATGGACGAGGGACCGCGACGCGGGGGAAGCCTTGAGAAGATGGCCCAACTGCAGCCACTGGTGGAGGGAGGTCGAATAACTGCGGCGCTATCTAGTCAGGTCAGCGACGGTGCTGCCGCACTTCTAGTTGCCTCCGAGCAGGCTCTGGCAGATCACGACCTTTCGCCACGCGCCCGGATCCATCACATCAGCGTGCGAGGCGACGACCCCATCTTCATGCTCACTGGTCCCATACCGGCGACCGCCTTTGCGCTTGAGCGGACCGGCATGTCGATTGACGACTTCGACCTATTTGAGTGCAACGAGGCTTTCGCCCCGGTTCCCCTCGCCTGGATGCGCGAACACGGCGTGCCCCACGAGAAGGTGAACGTGAATGGGGGAGCAATCGCTCTCGGTCATCCGTTGGGCTGCACCGGCGCCAAGTTGATGACCACCCTCTTGCATGAACTGGAGCGGACCGGTGGCCGGTACGGCTTCCAAACGATGTGTGAGGGTGGTGGTCAGTCCAACGTCACGATTATCGAGCGTCTCTGACGAACCCGAACAGAGAGTGGTCCTGCCGTTCTAGCCGACGAGCTCGTCAGCTAGACCCCAGGAGAGGGCCGTCAGGACATCTATCGGTTTCCCGGTCAGGCACAGCCACGCCGTTCGTTGGCGGCCAATCCTGCGGGGCACGCTAAGTGTGCCGCCGGCTCCGGGAACCAATCCCATCGACACCTCCGGAAGGCGGAACGTGGCTCCGTCCACAGCTTCCACGCGGCGAGCGAATGCCGCTAACTCCACACCAGCACCAACCGTCGGGCCCTGAACGACGACGGTAAGTCGATCGGCGAGTCGATCCAGCCACGGTGCCGCATTGATTGAAGATCGGATCAGGTGACCGGTCGCCGGATTGTCGACCGTGCCGAACTCCGCGAGGTCGCCCCCAGAGCAGAAAGCTGGTCCGGAGCCTTTGAGTCGGATCGGACGGTCGTCGCCATCGGTAGCGAGGGGTCTGAGTGATTCCACTAGGGCGTTACGCATAGCCGCCGACCAGGCGTTTCGTTGTCGTGGCCGATCCAGAGTTAGAACCACTTCATTTGGGCAGGTCTCCACCCGGACCGGAGGTCGATCCTCTGCCGTTCTTGCTCGCAGGTCTCTTGTAGCCATCCAGCGGGCGAACTCGGGCCCGGACTGGAGGGTTCCGTATGCAGTGCTTTCTGTCAGAAGGCCGGCTTCAGTGGACAAATTGGGCGCTTGGCGGAGGAGTTGGCAGCAAGTCACCGCGGCCATCGGATTGGCGGTTACCCCTTTGACTACTTCACCGGCTGCGTCGACGTCATCGACCAGCACGTCGAATCCCGGCGCCCTACCTGGTGGGGCGATGCCGACAGATACAACTGGGAGGCCGGTGAGGGCGTTGGTGGTGACAACCGGCAGGCGGTCGGCATCCTCGACTACGAGAATCGGCACTCCGCGCAGGATGCCGACTTCGAGGTCGACGGTCGGGGAGGTCAGCAGGTCGACGGCCTCGTCGGCGGACAAAGTTCGGTAGGTGTCGATGGTCACGAGGTCGAGCCGTCGCCGAGGTGGGCCAAGTTGGTCCGCAGGACTCGGCGGAGGAGTTTCCCGGTTTCGTTGTACGGAAGTTCGTCAAGGAACTCGACGTGGTCGGGGGTTCGGTTCGACCGGAGGATGCCGCGCACGGTATTTCGCAGTTCTTCGGCATCCGGTGGAGCTTGGATCGATGGTACGACGACGGCCACGATCCGTTCTCCCCATTGACGATCCGGCAAGCCGATGACTGCTGCGTCCATTACTCCGGGAACGCCGAGCAGCACCTCTTCGATCTCACCGGGGGACACGTTCTGGCCTCCTTTCACGATCACGTCGTCGATCCGACCGGTTACGTGGAGGAAGCCCTCGGCGTCGAGCTGCCCACCGTCATGGGTGGGGAACCATCCGTCGTCAGTGAGTTGAGAAGACAGTCCGTGGTACTCGCCAGAGACCTGTTCGCCACGGACCCAGATCTCACCCGGTTCCCCTGCCGGCATCTCGGCGCCGTCCTCGTTCCGAATCGAGACCTCGATAGTGGGCAACGGCCGGCCAGCCGAACCGAGCCTGGACCGGACCTCGGGATTATCGCTGGCCAGGGCTATTCGGTGGTCCTCCGGACCTAGTAGGGCCACAGTGGAGCTGGTCTCGGTCAGTCCGTAGGCGTTCACGAAGGACGTGTGTTCCAGCAGTCCCAGTGCTCGCTCGATTGTCGGGCGGGGCATCTTCCCCCCGCCGTAGGAGAGAGCCTGAAGCGTCGGTAGGCCGAGGCCACCCGAGCCTTCCGCATCTAGGTGATCAACGATCCGGGTCAGCATCGTCGGGACGACCATGGCACTGGTAACCGACTCTCTGCGCACGACATCAACCCAGGCTGCGGCTTCGAAAGTAGGAAGCTGAACAATCCGTCGTCCGGCGTAGACATTAGAGAGGATGGCCGCCATACCCGCTATGTGGTAGGGCGGAACGCTGACTAAGGCAGTTTCTTCCTCGTCTGCGCCCATGAATTCCACCGACCCCAGCACGTATGAGACGAGGTGGCGATGGCGAAGAACGGCAGCCTTGGGTCTACCAGTGGTTCCACTGGTGAATAGCAAAATGGCCGTGCTGTCACCGGATTGCTCCCAGTCGGGCTCAGGAGCGCTTTCGTTTTTTAATCCGGCGAGCAGGTCTTGACGAGAGATAGGGCCCGCTCCGGAAACGCCCTCGAGGCGGTCAGGGGCTTCCGGATCGAGGACGGTGACTGCGGGAGCGACGCGGCTGGCTAGTGCAGCAAGTTCTTCGTCAGTCAGTCGGTAGTTGAGTGGGACGAATGGCAGACCAGCCCACGCCGCACCGAACAAGGTGATAGGGAGTGCCTCCGACGACACATCGGCCATGGCAACGTGTTGGACTCCGGCGTCTCGGAGCCGACGCGACGCAGAGCCGGCCAGTTCGTAGAGTTGCCGATAGGTGATGCCGTCTTCGCGGGGACCGATGGCGACCCGGGAGCCAAAGCCCTCAGCAGCCATCTCTAGGAGCATCATCAGGTTCATGGTCGCTGATATGCCTCCAGATTCGGGTCGGACTGGTTAGGGCGTATTGGACTAGTCCGACGCTGGCAGGGGCTTGGCCTCCTTGAGGTCAAGCAGTGCGTTGCCCAATCCGAGCGATCCTTCGCCGGGCTTGGTGCACAGGATCTCGATTGAGTCCTCGGTGTCTGCATAACGCTTGCCCATCTGGGTGCCACCTGAGGCTTCGGGCGAGAGTTCTCCAGTGACGGTCTCGCCGCCGGCAGGTGACATGGGTACTCCCCCGCACCGAAGGTCGGCCTCGCCAACCCCCTTAACGATGATTACTTCTCCGTCACAGGTGTTGCTTGTGAAGCGGGCTCCGGGTTTGAGGATGACCATGGTGCTCCTGGGGTGTCTCGGTGGGCCACGAGCGACCCGACCGGAAGAGCATCGCCGATTCGGGGGCTTCAGACCAACCGGCAGCTTCCCGGGAACCGACGGAGCATGTGACCGAAGACGGATGGATGACTAGCGTCGCCGTGAATGGCTGAGGATTTGGGAGCCCTCAACGAGTTGGTATTGGAGTTGGACCGGCCGCCTCCTGATATGGATCCGAGCCGAGCCCTCGAACGCTGGGCTGGTTCTGGGGCGATGGTGTTGACCGGTAGGGCTGATCGGCCGCCAAGGGTCGTGCCAGTGAGTCTGGTTTCCGGTTTGGATCTTCTGGCCGATTGGCTGACAGACCTCGGTGGGCCGAAAGTTGATGGCCCGGCGCTACTCGGGGAGCGGGCAGCGGTTTCTGCCATGCAGCCGCGGGGAACTACGTCGTTGGGGGGTGATGCTCACCTCGTGGACGCCGAAGATGGGACTGTTTGTCTGAATCTGGCCCGTCCGGAGGACTTGGCCTCGATTCCGGCTTTGCTCGGAACTGACCTGGATCCGACTGACTGGCTAGCGGTCCGTCGGGCGATCACGCGTCGGAGGCGGGAGGATCTCACCGAAGTTGCTGACCTGCTTGGTATTCCGCTCGGTGTGCCCGGGACCGCAGCAGATAAGCCAGCATTGGTTCGGCAAGGAGGTTCCCGGCCTGGAGCCGAAGACCCAATCTTGGTTGTTGAGTTCGGTTCCCTGTGGGCCGCGCCACTCTGCGGCGGGTTACTCCGTCAGGCCGGATGTCGAGTAGTGAAGGTGGAGAGCAGTCGGCGTCCAGATGGCGCTCGTAGCGGCTCGGCGGCGTTCTTTGACCTTCTCAACGCAGGTAAGGAGTCCGTTGTCATCGATCCGATGGTCGATGCAGAAATGGCCCTAGTTCGTCGCCTAGTTGACCGCGCCGATGTGGTCTTGGAGGCCAGCCGACCCAGGGCGCTGCGCCATTGGGGTCTCGATGCCGACGAGGCAGTCGACCGCGGAACAGTTTGGGTCTCGATCACTGGTTATGGCCGAACTGGACAACGTTCCGGTGGGGTGGCCTTTGGTGACGATGCGGCGGTGTCGGGAGGGCTGCTGCTCGACGACCCGCGTGAGTTTGTGGCGGACGCCGTGGCTGATCCCTCCACCGGACTTCTTGCTGCTGCGATGGTCCTCGGAGCGCTGTCTGATGCAAGAGGTTCGCTGATTGACTTATCTCTGGCCGGAACGTCCCAGTGGCTGAGGTCTGGATCTGGACGTATGGCTGAACCCAACGAGAACACACTGATGGTGTCACCGCGTATCCGGACGCAGGGAACCGGAGAACCCAGTTCCTGACGGGGCATCAGATCCTTTTGGCAGCATACGATCGGCCCGTGGACAACCTGAATGCGACCGACTCGGAACTGCGCGCCGCCGATGGTCGAGTGCCCGGTCGTCGGGGCCTAGCTACCCGACAGCGCCTTCTAGATGCCACCCGCAGGCTGCTTGACACCGTCGCCTACCGGGATCTGAAGGTCGTCGATATTGCCCGGGAAGCCGGAACCTCTCCAGCAACCTTCTACCAGTACTTCCCCGATGTAGAGACTGCAACGCTGGCCCTAGCCGGCGACCTCGGTGAGGCTTGGCACGAGGATCTCAGCAAACTGATCACAAACCGCGACTGGGACTCAGATCCCGACGGATCAGCCCATCAGGTAGCTGCTGGCATGCTCGAGTTCTGGACCCGACACAAGCCAGTTCTCCGTGTTCTGGACCTTGGATCCATGGAGGGCGACTCGCGGTTCCGAGAGATTCGGACGTTCCTGTTGGCTGGGGCTACGACGGCCCTAACTGCTCTGGCGGCCGACCGCAACTGTCCGGGTGACCCCCAGGCCTCCGCCGGTGTGGTGGTTGGGATGTTGGCCCACGTAGCCAACCACCAACACGGGCTTGAGCGCTGGGGCGTGTCCCACGAACTTCTGGTTGACACAGTGGCCGGCATAATTCACCGCACCATCATCGGTCCGGATTAACGACTGGACTTCGACCCCGGCTTGGATCGAGGAAGTCCAGTCGCGTGACCGCCAGTAGCCTCGCCGCTGTGACCTGTCGCGTCCGCTTCGCCCCTTCACCTACTGGCTACCTGCATGTCGGTAGTGCACGGACGGCGCTGTTCAACTGGCTGCATGCTCGTTCCACCGGCGGCACCTACGTGCTGAGAATTGAAGACACCGACGCCGAACGGAACCGCAGCGAGTTGACCGACAGTTTGCTTGCCGAACTGGAGTGGCTGGGTCTGGACTGGGATGAGGGGCCGTTCTATCAGTCGGAGCGACGAGATCGGCATCGCGAGGTGGTTGAGGACCTTTTGGTTCGGGGGCTGGCCTACCTATGTGATGCCGACAACCATGAGGTCGCTGGCTCCACGCTGGTAGATGGCTTGGCGGTGCGTTTTCGAATGCCTGCCGCCGAGACAGTGGCGTTTGAGGACGTGGTGCGTGGTGAGGTCTCTTTCTCCTCTGACGACCTTGAGGACTTCGTGATTTGGCGGTCCAATGGCTCGCCCATGTTCCTCTTGGCCAACGCGGTGGACGACGCCGACATGGGTATTACCGATGCCATCCGTGGCGAGGACCTGCTATCGGGCGTGCCCAAGGTGCTGCTTCTGCTGGACGCCATCGGTTCGCCTCGACCCACCTATGCCCATCTCCCGCTGCTGGTCAATGAGAGACGCAAGAAACTTTCCAAACGGCGCGACGACGTGTCGATCGGCGACTACCGGGCTCGGGGGTACCTGCCAGAGGCAATGGTCAACTATCTAGCATTGCTTGGTTGGGGGCCGCCCGACGATGTTGAGGTTCGGCCGCTGGCAGAGATCCTTGAGCTCTTTCGGATTGGGGACGTCAACAAGGCAGCGGCCTTCTTTGACCTGAAAAAGTTGGAGCACGTCAACGCCACACACCTCCGGGCGCTTGAACGTGGAGAATTCCTCGAGCGGGTCGCTCCTTGGGTAGGGGATGCGGCTCCGTGGCCCACCGAAAGTTTCGACCCCGTGAAATTCTCGACCATGGCTGGTCTAGTCCAGGAGAAGCTACGGACTTTGGGAGACGTGCCTCGGTTCGTGGACTTCCTGTTCTTGGAGGACCCGGTCGACGATCCAGAGTCATGGGAGAAGGCAATGGTCAAGGGGGTGTCGGCTGCCGAGATACTGGACGGAGCAGCCTTGGCGATGGCCGACTGTCCGTGGGAGCCCCAGGCCCTCATTGCAGCGGTCTCCGAGGTGGGCGAGAGTTTGGGCTTAAAACTTGGCAAAGTCCAGGCGCCAATTCGTGTCGCCGTGACTGGCCGAACGGTGGGGCCACCCCTATTCGAGGCCATGGCGGAATGCATGGAGCGCGGCGAGGTGCTTCGCCGTATCGCCCGAGCCCGGGCTCGTCTCTAGGCCTAGCTCCGCGATTCATCGGTCGTCTGGGGCCAAGCAAGCAACCCGCCGGTTCGGCCTCAGCCATCGTTACGCTGACTGGGCCTTCCGGGGCCCACCTTCGGGGGTGGTGTAATTGGCAACACAGCTGGTTCTGGTCCAGTCGTTGGGGGTTCGAGTCCTCCCCCCCGAGCGAGAGGCGGCGCTGGGCACCGTCGCTACAATGACCGCCTTTCCGACGGCTCTGATCCAATGGATCGGCACGGTCGGTGATGGTTCAGGCCCCGTTCGTCTAGAGGCCTAGGACGCCAGATTCTCAATCTGGTAACACGGGTTCGAATCCCGTACGGGGTGCAAAGTGGCCGGCCCGATCGTGG